>Ga0187890_10000287_pt1 | contig 35654 bp, 28 predicted proteins | sample June2016WEW_21_1_FD_133005 | JGI IMG/M metagenome (GOLD analysis project Ga0187890, IMG submission 133005) | Peatland microbial communities from SPRUCE experiment site at the Marcell Experimental Forest, Minnesota, USA - June2016WEW_21_10 | ecosystem: Environmental > Terrestrial > Soil >... | reverse complement strand
TCGCTGAGCAGACCCGTGACGCCGCCGTCCTTCGGCGCTGCGCTTGATGTTTCGTCGTTGAGTTTCGGCGCGGTCGAGCAGGCGCTTAGGCCCATCAGGCACGCCGCCCCGACGATCAGGATCCGCGCCACTCGGATACTCATCACGCGCTCCGGACCACAACCTACCCGGATTCCCCCGCCCCACGCGCGGATGGGCCGTCCGGGCCACCGGCCGGACAGCACCGGACGAGCCAAGCTAGGCGACGATCGTTAAGGAAGTCCTCGCAGTGGCCTTTCCCGGCCGGGCGGGGCAATGGCGCTCACCAGGTGCCGGTCACCATGCGCACGATGACAGGGCACAGGATGACGATGAACAGCACCGGGAAGATGCAGACCATCATCGGAATGGCGAGCTTGGCGGGGAGGCTATAGGCTTTCTCCTCGGCCCGCGACAGCCGCTTGTGGCGCATGTCGTCGCTGTAGACGCGCAGTGCATCGCTGATGCTGGAGCCGAGCTCGTCGGACTGCTGGATCAGGGTGGCGAATGAGCGCGCCTCCTCAAGGCCGAGCCGGTCGCCGAGGTGCTCGAGCGCTTCCGTCATGGTGCGCCCGGCGCGGATTTCGAGATTGGCCATATGGATGTTGGCGGCGAGCGAGGGATAGGAGACGCCAAGCTCACGGCCGACCCGGTCCAGCGCCGCCTCCATGCTCAAGCCAGCGTCGGCGCAGACGACCAGAAGATCCATGAAATCGGGGAAGCCGGACTGGTGCTCGAGGCGCTTTCCCTTGATGCGGCGGTCGAGATAAAAGCTCGGCACCAGATAGCCGAGCACGCCGCCGGCCATGACGAACAGCCAGAACGACAGCTTGGTGACGATGCCGAACATCGGCAGGACAAAGAACGCAGCCAAGGCAAGCCCTAGCGCACCGGCGCCACGCGCCAAGAAGAAATAGGCCGCGCCGTGGGGATTGTAGACGCCGGCCTGGACCAAGCGCGCGCGGAGCATTTTCACGTCTTTGCTGTCGACCGACGAATAATGCTTGGTCGTGTAAGCCACCAGCTTTTGCGCGGCGCGCACGCCCGAATAGCGCAGCGAACGCCGGCCGCTGCCGGCCGGGTCGTCGTCGATGTTGACGCGCGCGGCGCGGCGGCGCACCGCCTCGCGGGCGCGGATGCCGAGCATGACCGCAAAGGCAAGCGTGCCGGTGGCAAGGAATACCAGCGCGCTCAGCATCGTCGTCGCGCTGTCGCCAAACACGGCAAAGGTCGAGCTTGTGTCCATCGCTCAGATCTTGAAGTTGACCATCTTGAACATGATGATGTTGCCGACGCTCATCCAGCCGGCGGCACCGAACAGCAGCACTTTGGTCAGGTGCTCGTGCCACATCGAGCCGTAGAAGTCGGGCGCGATCACCTGAATGACGATGAACATGCCGATGGGCAGCGCCGAGAGGATCATCGCCGAAGCGCGGCCTTCGGCCGCCAGCGCGCGGATTTTTCGCCGCATCTTGAAACGCTGGCGGATGACGCCGGAAAGATTTTCCAGAATCTCGCCGAGATTGCCGCCGGTGGCGCCCTGGATGGCGACCGCGGTCACGAACAGCGGGAGATCGTCGGAGCCGATGCGGGCATACAGGTTGCGCATCGCCGTTTCCAGGTCGGCGCCGTAGGTGATCTCGTCGGACACGATGCCGAATTCACTGCCGATCGGATCGGGCATTTCGCGGCCCACCATGGCGATGGCGATCGGCACCGGATGGCCGGCACGCAGGCTGCGCACGATGATGTCGAGGGCATCGGGAAACTGGGCGCCGAATTTCTTCTGCCGCCGCGAACGCAGCACGCGCAGCACGAAATACGGCAGCGCCGTGGCGCTGAACAGCGCTCCCAGCGCGGCTTCGAGGAGGCTGCCCCGGAACACCATCAGGGCGGCAAAGACAATGACGGCGATGATGCCGAAGATGATGAACAGCCGCGCGAAACCGAGCGTGACGCCCGATTGCAGAACAAGCCGGTTGAGCGCGACCAGGCCGAGCTGGTAATCGCCGCCGCTGGTCAGCCCGCGCTCGCGCCGCAACTCGACGAGCACGTTTTCGCGGCTGATAGCGTCCTTCGACAGCATCAAACGCCGATTGATCCGGCTGCGATAGGACGCCGCCGAATAGCACATCAGGTAGATCGCCTCGACGGTGAGCCCCGCCGAGACCGCGACGAACAGCCAGACCAGATAGATCGGATCGAGGTCGAACAACATGCTTACAGGGGCTGCGAGGGGTCGAAATAGGCGCCTGGGATTTTGATGCCCATGGCGATGAGATCGTTGAGGAAGCGCGGGCGCACGCCGGTGGCCTGGAAATGGCCCTGCACGGCGCCGTCCGGCGCGGTGCCGGTGCGCACGAACTTGTAGACCTCTTGCATCTGGATGATGTCGCCTTCGAGACCAGTGATTTCGGCGATGCTCATGACGCGGCGCTTGCCGTCGGACAGCCGCGACAGCTGCACGATGATCCTGATCGCGGCGGCGATCTGGCCGCGGATCGAGGCCACCGTCATCGGCAGGCCGGCCATGCCGATCATCTGCTCCAGACGCGAGATGGCGTCGCGCGGCGTATTGGCGTGGACCGTCGCCATCGAGCCTTCGTGACCGGTATTCATGGCTTGGAGCATGTCGAAGGCTTCCTCGCCGCGACACTCACCCAAGATCACGCGGTCGGGTCGCATACGCAACGCGTTCTTGACCAGGTCGCGCTGCCGGATTTCGCCTTTGCCTTCGATGCTCGGCGGCCGCGTCTCCATGCGCCCGACGTGCGGCTGCTGCAATTGCAGCTCGGCGGCATCCTCGATGGTGAGCAACCGCTCCTTCTCCGAGATGAATGCGGACAGCGCGTTGAGCATCGTGGTCTTGCCCGAGCCGGTGCCGCCGGAAATGATCAACGTGACGCGCGCCCGCACCGCCGCCGCCAGCAATTCCGCCATTTGCGGCCGCAGCGCGCCGACGTCGACCAGCTTGTTCAGGTTGAACGGCTTCTTGGAAAACTTGCGGATCGACATCAGCGGGCCATCGATGGCGACCGGCCGCACCGCCACGTTGACGCGCGAGCCGTCGAGGAGGCGCGCGTCGCACATCGGATGCGATTCATCGACCCGGCGGCCGACCGCGGAGACGATCTTGTTGATGATGCGCAACAGATGCGCCTCGTCCTTGAAGCGCACGCCGGTCGGCTCGAGGATGCCGAGCCGCTCGACATAGACGCACTCATGGCCGTTGATGAGAATGTCGTTGACCGTCGGATCCTTGAGCAGCGGCTCGAGCGGGCCGAGCCCGGTCATCTCGTCGAGGATTTCCAGGACGAAGTCGTTGAGCTCTTGCGTGTTGAGCGCCAGCCGCTCGGTCAGCACGTATTGCGACACCAGCCCTTGAATGTGGCTGCGCATTTCCTCTTCCGGCAACTTTTCCAGCGCCGAAAGGTTGATCTCCTCGATCAAGCGGCGATGCAGGCGCACCTTGGCGTCGAGGAGTTTTTCGGTGAGCAGCGGATTGGCGGAGGACGGCGGCGCTGGCGGCTCAGGAGCGGGCTCGGGCAAGCCCGTCAACGAGACGGTTTCGGCCAAAGCCTCCTCGACCGCCGGCACCAGGGCCGGCGCGGCGACACGGTGCGTTGAGAAGCGGCCTGCCATATCAATATCCTACGATGCGGACGAAGCGGCCGCGGCTCGACTCTAAGACCGCGCCCACGACAGCTTTAGTTTTTTGCCGGCGACCGCGGTCTCTTTCGCGGCGGTGTTTTGGCCTTGCGGCACGATCAGCTTCTTGAGCTGCAGCGTGATCTTGTTGCCTTTCTTGACGTCATCGAGCGGTACGCCGCGGTCGATGGCCTCGCGCACCAGCGCATAGTCGTTGGGGATGCAGGCCAGGAATGCGTCGCCGATCGCCTGCTCGATATCGGCGCGGCGCAAGCTCGACGAAAACATCTTCGCCACGAAGCGATTGATGATGACCTGCGGCTTCGGGCCGTCACCAAGCCGCTCGCGGATGGCGTCGACCAGCTGCTTGGCCTGGCGCAGTCCGGGCACCGTCGTCTCGCTGACGACAAACAGCCTGTTGGAGCCCAACAAAACGCTGTCGGTCCAGGAGAACCAGGTGCGCGGCATGTCGAACACCACGTAGTCGAAATGCGACGACACCAGATCGAGGAGCCGGGTGACGACGTCGGGATCGAACGAGCGCATTTCCGCCGGGCGATTGGGCGCGGCAATAACCGCAAGACCGGAGGGATGCTGCGACAGCATGACTTCGAGCAATTGCCGGTCGAGGCGCTCGGGGCGTGGCTCGATTTCATTCAGATTGAGCCGCGGCTCGATGTCGAGATAATCGGCGCAAGCGCCGTGCTGGAAATCGAGATCGACCAGGCAGGTCGAGCTTTTGCCACGCGCACCGCTGTTGAGCAGCAGCATGGCGGTCTGCACCGCAAGCGTCGTGACGCCGGCGCCGCCGACTGCGGGCAGAAAGGTGAAAATCTGCGCTTCGGTGGTCTCGCTGGCGGCCGGCGATTTGGCGACCCGCGCACAGGCGCGCACCAGCTCGACCGGCGACACCGGCTTGACCAGAAAATCCGCCACGCGCATCTGCATCAGGCGCCGCGCGACGCTTTCGTCGAAAGTCTGCGTGATCGCCACCACCGGCGGCCAATTGCCGATCCGCAGCATCAGCCGTTCGAGCGCCAGCATTTCGGCGGCATCGCCGGCATCGATGTCGACGACGACGACGGTTGCGCCCTCAAGCGCGATGCCGTCGGCACTGCCGGCCAATGTGCCGGCGATCACGTCGAGCGCGATTTGCGGACTGGCGCTGAACGTGCTGCGGACGGAGTCCTCAAATGCCGGGTCGGCGGTCAGGACGACCACCCTTGCCTGCATCGCTGGAGCTGTGGATCGGCCGGCGCGCATGGTTCAGGCTCCCATGACGGCGTTACTTGTACGTCGAGGTGGCGGCGGCAGCGCCACCGATCGCGGTGCCGGCTGCCGCTTGCGCGCTACCCTGCTCCATCTTGCCCGCGCACATTCCGCTTGGCGCCGGCAGTGCCGCATCGGTCGACGGATCGAGGTCGACCGGCTGGGTGACCTTGTCGATGCGATAGCATTCCACCGCCCGCTGCATGCGCTCGCCGTTGAAGGTGAGGTTCTTGTTGCTGGAGTTCGGCGGCCACGGATCGACCATTTGCTCGACCTGATTGGCGGCCACCGCATCGCCAGCACCGAGCGCAATCGATTCGCGCCGGGCGAAGTAGACGTCGGAGCAGCCGGCAAGCAGCGCGCCGAGCAGCACCGTGGCGGCGATTGCCCGACCTGCACCACTAAGTCTTGCACCATTAATCCCGGGCTGAGACATAGACGCCTCCATTTTTCGGCAGGTCGATGATGTGACCGACATAGGGCCGGTTGAGCGCGCCGACGGCCAACCGGGCGAGCGCCGGACTGACTTCCGCCTGACCCATCAGGAAAAAGTCGACGTCATTGCCGGGCAGCGTGCCGTCGAGCGGCGTTTGGATAGGATCGGCCGGCGTCAGCGGCCGCACGATATGCGGCGTCACCACGATGACCAGATCGGTCTCGTTCTTCTGATAGGCGGCGCTGCGGAACAGCGCGCCGAGCACCGGAACGTCGCCGATCCAGGGCAGCTGATCCTGGCTGGTCTGGCTGGTGTTGAGCAACAAGCCGCCGAGCATGAAGCTCTGGCCGTCGCGCAGTTCCATTGTGGTCGACGCCTCGCGCACGATCAGCGCCGGCACCGAGACGCCGCCGGTGATCGACACGCCATGGGTCGGATCGAGCTGGCTCACGTTCGGCTTGACCACGAGATTGATCTGGCCGTTATTGAGCACGGTCGGCGTAAACGCGAGACCGACGCCGTATTTCTTGTATTCGATCGCGGTCTGGCCGAGCGAGCCCGGCACCGGGATCGGATATTCGCCGCCGGCGAGGAAGCTCGCGGTGTCGCCCGACAGCGCCACCAGGTTGGGCTGCGCCAGATCGCGGGCCAAACCCTTCTGCTCGAGCGCATTGAGCTCGACGTCCAGCGGGTTTTGGCCGCCGACCAGGCGACCTACCAGGAAGCCGAACGGGGAAGCGCCCGACAGCACGCCGGCCGACACGATCGGCGAGATGGTCGTGGCACTCGGACTGACATTGAGACCGCCGACAGCGGTGCCGGGCTGCTGAAACGAGCCTCCGGGCGACGTGATCGGCAGTTGGCCAGCCGCCGTTTGATCGCCGATATTGGCCAGCGCGCGGTTGCCGAACACGTTCCACTGCACGCCGAGCTCACGGCTGGCCTGACGCGACGCTTCGATGAAGCGCACTTCCAGCATGATCTGCTGCGCCTGCATCACCTGAACCGTATTGATGATGTCCGGCGCGAACTGTTTGGCGATGGTGACCGCCTTGTCCAGCGTGACGGCGTCTGGCGAGGTGCCGCTGAGCATGATGCGGCCGTCGATGGAAGACACCTTGATGCCGCCGCCGGTGAAGCGTGCGATCTCCGCGGAGAGCCGCGACACGTCGTAGGACACCTCGATGTCGAAAATGCCGACGACCTTCTTGTCCTGGCCATAGACCGTGACCCGCGTGGTGCCGATCTTCTTGCCGAGGATCGACAGCGCGTGGTCGGTCAGCGGATTGACGTCGGCAACGTCCGGATCGCCGACCATGATGTCGACCAGGCTTTGATCGATGTGGACGTCCTGGGATTTGCCGACCGTCACGGTCACCGTCACGGTGCGCGCATTGGCGAACGTGATCTTCTGCTGTGCCCGCGCGGTGACCGGCACGAGCGCCGCGGCAAACGCGAATGCCAGCGCCAGCCAGATCGCGGCGCAACGCAGCAGCGCACCCATTGCCATGCCCCCGTCCGAATGTCGTGGGCTTTCGCCCGCGATGATTGTGGTGTCGTACTGGCTATTCACTTCGGCCTCCCCGGCTCTCATTGTCCCCAAAACCTAAAAGTCCCATCCACTCCGCTTGACGCACCCCGAGTTCTAGTTGCGCGCCGGCTGTTGATTGACGAGCGCAGCGGAATGCGCGTCGTTCTCCTCAACCGGCACGGTGTATTCGACGCGCTCGCCCTTGGACGGCCGCGTGACGCTGATGGTGACGAAATGCGATTCCTGAGCGGGCGCGGTCATCAGATCGTGCGTCGTGACGCGGCGCGTATCGCCGGCGACCGCGTCGCCGGCCTTGCGCAGCAACAGCGACAGCGTGCCGACGGTGGCCGCCAGCGCGACCTTCTGCCCTTCGGTCGGATCGACTTCGATGGTGACCGCCTTGACCACGGACGGCTTGTCGGCGCGCTGGTCGGCGAGCTGATCGACCGCCAGCACCCGCACGTCCTGGATCACGACATCGTTGACCGCGTTATTCTTCTCGCCGGTCCGCGTCAGCAAGATATCGACGCGGTCGCCCGGCAGCACGAAGCCGGCGACGCCTTCGACGTCGTTGACGCGGATGGTGACCGCCTTCATGCCGTCGCTGAGCATTGCCGACAGCGTGGCGCGCTGGCCGGGGCCGGTGATCTTCGACGCCAGCACCGCTTCATTGACGTCGATCGGCATCAGCACGACGCGCTTGCCCGACGTCAGGTCGGCGATCTTGCCGAACGCGCCGGCCGGCAGCGCATTGTCGGGCCACGGCATTTCGCGAAGCGCGGCCGACGTCAGCTCGTCGCCGAAGCGCAGCGGTTTATTCGCCACGACGATGCTGCGCGCCGGCGGCGCGGCTTTGCGCTGCGCTTCGATGCTCTTCAGGCGCTCATCGGCCTGATTGTTGAGCCATATCTGCGCCAGGAATACAGCGAGCAGTCCGAACAGGACTGCGAAGCCGATCATGACGAAGGTACTGGTGCGCACGCGGTGTCCCCTGAATGACGCCAGGTATTCTTGTTTCGTCGTAACGACTATTGGGCCGCGGGTGGTGTGGAATTGGTGAAACTACGGACGGTCTTTCCCCTATGCTGAAGATTGCTTGAAGCGGTATTCTTTACGCCGCGTGTATCGCTTCGATCGAAGTGAAGGGATATCCTTTACGAAACCTGCGCCACGCCGTTGCGCGCGCCTGCGACAATCGCGAAACCGGCGCAGGATGGGCGTTCTTTTCATCGCCCCGGCCGCCGATGGTGTTGCAAATCCCAGGTGCGGCTTTTAACGAAATGCGGTAGTACGGCATTAACGACACGCGACGGACGTCGCCAACAGCCGGAGAAAATCCCGATGAAGCAGCCACGCATCAGCTACGTCGACCCGGCAATGGTCACGGACAAGGCGATGCTTGCCGAGTTCGAGCGTTGCGCGCGAGAGGGCACGCCGCGCCCGGAAAGCCAGGCGATCCGGGCGCACGTGCCGGCGGTGTTCTGGTCGTTCGCCAATTCCTGGCGCGACGTGTTCAAGAACGGCGTCGCCGACCACGACATCAAGGAATTGTGCAGGGTCTACGTTTCGCGCTCGGTGAAATGCGAGTTCTGCGGCGACCAGCGCTCGATGAAGGCGGCGTCGCAGGGCCTGGTCGAGGACGACTATCGCGACCTGATCAACTTCGAATCCTCGCAGCATTACGACGAGCGGCAGAAGGCGGCGCTGTCCTATGCCGAGGCGATCACCTGGGATTTGCCCGTGGACGACGTGTTCTGGGCGCGGCTGAAGAAGCATTTCAGCGAACCGGAACTGGTCGAGATCGGCTATTTCGTCGCGCTGACCATGGGCCAGCAGCGCTGGCTGCGCACGCTCGATATCGAACACCACCAAATCATGGCCGGCACCGACGCGTCGATGGCGCCGGGTTTCGAGACCGCGGAAGCGCTGGCGGTCTCGAAGGAACGCCCCGATTACTGGGCGCGCAGCAATGTCGCGGCGGCGCGGGCAGCCGAGTAACGTTCAGACGCGGACAAAACCGCGCGGGATGGCGTGGAACGGCTCGATCCCGGTCTTGGTGATCAGCACCATTTCGCCGGTCTGCACGCCGGCCTTGCCGTCCGTCGTCACCACGTTGGGCTGAATGACGACCACCATGCCGGCGCGGAACGGCTCATCGGGAACGTGCGCGCTCGGCCGGCTGCGTGAGCCGAGAATCGGCGGCAGGTAGCCGCCGCCGTAGCCGTGCAACAAATCGTCGATGATGGTGAAGCCGGCAGCTTCGATAACCTCCGCCGCGTCGATCACCTGTTGTGGCAGCGCTCCGTCCTTGAGCACCGCGGCGACGGCGGCGAACGCCGCATCGGCGACCGCGTGTAAAGCGCGATAAAGATTTGGCGGCTCATCATCGACGGCAAAACTACGCAGGACCTGGCCGGGATGTTCCCAGAACGCGGCGCTGATTTCGGCAAAGACGATATCGCCGCGCCCGACCTTGCGGTTGGCGACGAATTGCGTCGGCACGCCGAGATCCGGATTCGCCATCGGCGTGACGCCGAAAAAATGGATCACGTTGGTGCCGCCGAGTGCGATGTAGGCACGCTCGACGATGTCGGCGAGATCGCGTTCGCTCAGGCCCGGCCGCAGGTTGTCGCGCAGCGCCATCATGCCGCGATCGGTCAGCGCCGCACCGATCCGCATCCAGTCGATTTCCTCCGCCGACTTGACCTGGCGCAGCCGCGTGTAGGGGCGATTGAGATTGGCGATGGCGCCGAATTTTTCCGCAAGCATCGCGTGCTGCTCGAAGGTCATCGGGCCGATGACGCCGACCTTGCCGGCGCGCGCTCCACGCTTCGCCAAGACCGCGACGGCGGCGCCGATCGACGAACCGCCGCCCCACGCAACCTCCGCCCGATCGGCAATCCGCCGCACCATCGGCGCGTGATTGACGTGCTGTACGAACATCACGTCGGGTTCGCCGGGGGTGAGCACGCCGACGGCTTCGGTGGTCACCGGCCAGCCGGTCAGCCATTGCACCGCGGAGCCGAAGCGGTTGGCGCCGCAGAATACCAGATGGTCGAGGCCGGCCTCGCCGAGCAAATCCTCGATCGCGCGCCGGCGCCGCGTCATTTCCGCATCGGAAAAGCGCGGATATTCGGCGTCGACAACGGCCTGCAAACGCGGCGGCAGCGCAAGACTGTCTGGCTTGACCGGCACCTATTACTCCTGTCATTGCCCCGAAGAGGCGTGGCATCCCCGCAGCCGGATGATGCCACGCTACCAGGAGAATTGCGCCCATGCCCACGTCACTGATCGATTCCGCCGTATTCCGCGACATCTTCTCGACCGAGGCGATGCGGCGGGTGTTTTCCGACGGCAACCGCGTGCAGAAATATCTCGATTTCGAGGCGGCGCTGGCGCGGGCGCAGGCGCGGCTCGGCATCATCCCGAACGAGGCGGCGGAAGAAATCGTCAAGTACTGCAACGTCGCCGAGATCGATTTTGCCAAACTCAAAACCCAGACCGAGCGCATCGGCTATCCGGTGTTGCCGGTGGTGCAGCAGCTCGTGGCGCTGTGCCGCGACGGCTTGGGCGAATGGTGCCATTGGGGGGCAACGACCCAGGACATCACCGACAGCGCAACTGTGATGCAGATCCGCGAAGGGCTTAATTTGGTCGAGGCCGACTTGAACGGAATTTGCGATGCGCTCGCCGGGCTGGCGCGCAAATACCGCGACACGCCGATGGCCGGGCGCAGCAACCTGCAGCAGGCGGTGCCGATCACCTTCGGCTACAAAATGGCGACCGTGCTCTCCGCCTTCGAGCGCCACAAGCAGCGCCTGAAGGAGCTGCGCGCGCGCGTGCTGGTCGGCGAGTTCGGCGGCGCCGCCGGCACGCTGTCTTCGCTCGCCGGCCGCGGCCTCGAGACCCAAGTCGAATTGATGAAGGAGCTCAAGCTGGGCCAGCCGGCGATCGCCTGGCACACGGTGCGCGACACCATCGCCGAGGTCGGCTGCTTCCTCGGCCTCGTCACCGGCAGCTGCGGCAAGATCGCCTTCGACATCAAGCTGATGATGCAGACCGAAGTGGAGGAGGTTTACGAGCCGTTCCACGAAGGCCGCGGCTCGTCGTCGACCATGCCGCAAAAGCGCAATCCGATCTCGTCGGTCTACATCACCGCGCTGACCTCCGTGGTGCGCCAGCAGACCGCGGCGCTGCTCGACGCCATGGTCGAGGACCACGAGCGCGCCACCGGCCCGTGGGAGATCGAGTGGATCGTGCTGCCGGAGATTTTCTGTCTCAGCGCCGGCGCGTTGGCGCAGACGCTGTTCGTGCTCACCGGGCTACAGGTCGACGAGAAAAAGATGCGCGCCAATCTCGACCTGACCAAAGGGCTGATCGTTTCGGAAGCGGTGATGATGGGGCTCGGCCCCTATCTCGGCCGCCAATATGCCCACGACCTCGTCTACGACATCTGCCGCAAGGTGGTCGCCACCGGCCGGCCGCTCGTCGATCTGCTCGCCGAAAACGCGGAAATCACCAAGCACCTCGACCGCGCTTCGCTGGCCAAACTGTGTGATCCGGCGAATTATCTCGGCGAGGCCGGCGCCATGGTCGATCGGGTGCTGGCGATGCGCGGCGGCGGATAACTCACTCTGCCGCAGCCGCCTTTGCCGCCGCCTGTTCGCGGACGAATTTCTGCACCGCCAACTGGTCGACCTTGCCGGAGCCGAGCAGCGGCAGCTTGTCGAGCACGACGATCTCGGACGGGAACATCAGTTCGGAAGCGTGCCTCGTTCGCGCATAGGCGATGAAATCCGAGCGCGTCGCGCCGTGCTTGTCGGTGACCATGACGAGCCGCTCGCCCTTGCGCGGATCGGGTAACGCCGCGACTGCCGTCAAATTGTCCGGCCACAGGTCGCCCGCCAGCATCTCAACCGCGGCCAGCGACACCATCTCGCCGCCGACCTTGGCGAAGCGCTTGGCGCGGCCCTTGATGGCGATGAAGCCTTGCTCGTCGATGGTGACGATGTCGCCGGTATCGTGCCAGCCCTCCGGCGGCGGCTCGAGTACGCCCGGTTTGTCGGCGCGCACATAGCCGAGCATCACGTTCGGTCCCTTGACATAGAGCCGCCCGCCATCGTCGACGCCCTCGACCTTTTCGAGTTTCGCCGTCATGCCGGGCAGCAGGCGGCCGACGGTACCGAACTTGTTGAACATCGGCGTGTTGAGCGCCATCACCGGCGCGGTCTCGGTGACGCCATAGCCTTCGAGAATGCGCAGGCCGAATTTCTCCAGATAAATCTGCCGCGTCGCTTCCTTGACCGGCTCGGCGCCGGCCAGCACGTAGCGCAGCGAGCGGAAGTCGTAAGGATTGGCGGAGCGCGCATAGCCGTTGAGGAAGGTGTCGGTGCCGAACAGCACGGTGGCGCAAACGCCGTAGACCAACTCCGGCACGGTGCGGTAATGCAGCGGCGATGGATAAAGATAGGTCGAGACGCCGGAGACGAGCGGCAGCACCGTGCCTGCCGTCAGGCCGAATGAATGGAATATCGGCAGCACGTTGAACAATTTGTCTTCGCGGCCGAAATCGATGCGGGCCGCGGCCTGCGCCACGTTGGCCAGCATGTTGCGATGGGACAGCACGACGCCCTTGGGCGTGCCTTCCGAGCCGGAGGTGAACAGGATCGCCGCCCAATCGTCGGGCTTGCGCGCAACCAGCGGCTCCTTCCAATGCAACGCGCCGCGCAGCTTGTCGAGGAAGGTGATTGTCGGACGAATGTCTTCCAGGTAGACGATGCGCACTTGTTTGCTGAGTTCCCCGACGACATGGTCGAGCCTGCCCTTTTCGACGAAAGCGCGCGAGGTGAGGATGGTGTCGAGGTCGGCAGCCCGGCAGGCGGCGAGAATATTGGCGGCGCCGGCGGTGAAATTGATCATGGCCGGCACACGCCCGGCCGACATCACCGCGAACAAGGTGACGACACCGCCGTTCGACGTCGGCAACATGACGCCGAGCGAGCGGCCTTCGAGCGCCAGCGGCATCAGCTTCCTGCCGAGCACCGCGGCGGCCTGCAACAGCCGCTTATAGCTCATCTGGCCGCTGACCGGATCCTCGATCGCCAGCCAGTTCGGGCCATGGATTTTCGCCGCGTCGATCAGCGCTTCGACCACGGTGCGGTCGGTCGAGGTGGTCCGGAAGATCAGGTCCGACATGATCGTATAAAGCGCGGCGCCCGCGGCCTGCCGCCGCTTGCGGCCCTTGAGATCGAGATCGACATTAAGCTTGACCGGTTCAAGGATTGTGACGGTGATCTTCGGGAACCAGCGGCGCCGCACTTGCGAGCGCTTGAGCCGGCTGAAGATCGTCGCCTCCGGCCCCTCGATGCGCACCGGCACCACCATGGCGTCCGACTTGTCGGCGATCATGCCGGCGCCGTCATAGACCTTCATCAGGCTGCCGGTGACGGTGATGCGGCCTTCCGGGAAGATCACCAGCGTGTCGCCGTCGCGCACCGCATTGATGATGTCGCGCACCGAAAACGGCTTGAGCGGATCGAGCGCCATGGTGCGCATGACTTTGAGCACCGGCTGGATCCACCAGCGCTGCGATATCCCCACGTCGACGGCGAAGACCGGCCGCTTGGGCAGTACCGCCGTCGCCAGCGGCGGATCGAGGAAGCTGACGTGATTGAGCGCGATGATGGTTCTGGGACCGGCCTTGTCGAAGTTCTCCAGGCCTTTGACCTCGAGCCGGAAGAAGGCGCGGAACACCATGGAGAGGAAATCGTTCATCCAGTTCGCCGGCATGGTGCGGCCGATGATGATGGCGACGACGAGGCTGGCGACGCCGAGCAGCACGAAACTCATCGGCACGCTCAGCCCCGCACCTTTCTGCAGCGCGGCGAACACCACGGAGCCGCCGACCATGAAGGCCGCATTGAGCACGTTGACGCCCGCCACGACACGAGCGCGGCGATCAGCGCCGGCCCATGCCTGTACCGCGGCGAAAGTCGGCACCACGAACAACCCCCCGGCGATGGCAAGGCCGGCGAGATCGATGCCGATGTGAATGCCGCCCGGCGTTGCGAAGAAGCCGGCGATCCCCAGCGGGGCCGCCCCATGCACGAAGACGTGGCTCGTCCAACCGAGATCAACCGCGAATAAGCCGAGCAGCACGGCGCCGATCAGCGTCGGCAAAATAATGATGCGCCCGGCCGCGAGCCACGCAGCGAGACCGGAACCGAGGGCCACCGCAATCGAAAAAATCGTCAGAAACACCGTGACCACCGCCTCGGTGCCGCCAAGGTCGGATTGCACCAGCGGCAGCAGCAACGACATGACAACCACGCCCACCAGCCAAAACCAGCTCGTGACCAGCCCGCCCCACCACAGCCGCGGATCGGCGCGCAATTGTTTGATCAGGGAGCCGGTGGATACGAAGATGTTGTGATTGATCTTGAGCTCGGGCGCGCCCTCGCCCGTACGCGGGATGTAAGTGGCCGATAGCCAGCTCACGAACGCGGTCAAGATCATCAGCCAGGCGAAATGGATCGGATTGCTGCTGCCCTTGGCGGCAACGCCGGCCGCAATCGTGCCAAGCAGGATCGCAAGGAAAGTACCGCCCTCGACGAGCGCATTGCCGGCCGCCAATTCCTCGCGGGCGAGAAGGTCCGGCAGGATGCCGTATTTGACCGGCCCGAACAGCGAACCCAGCACCCCGAATAGGAACAGCGCAACGAAAAGCAGGCTCAGCGAATGAAAGGCAAAGCCGGCGACAGCCAATACTGCAACGCCTATCTCGACGAATTTTATCCGCTGCGCGACCCATGCTTTGTCGAAGCGATCGGCAAATTCGCCGCCGAGGCCGGAGAGGAAAAAGTACGGCGCGATGAAAATCGCGGCGGCGAGTTGAACCAGTGCCGGCGAATCGGCGCCGGACAGCTGATACACAATGAGAAATCCGAGCGCGGTCTTGAGGAAGTTGTCGCCGAACGCGGCGAAGAACTGGCACAGGAACAGCGGCGCAAACCGACGCGTCGACATCAAGGACGTAAACATGGGCCTCCCGCCGTCTGCCTTCCGCCCGGCCCGCGCCGGCTCATTCGCTTTAGTTTAGACGGCGGCGGGCGGGTTGGCGACGCGATAGCGCGGGCATCTTATTTATGCAATAACGTCAAGCGTTTACCGCAGAATTGAAGGTCGGGAAGGAACACAGTAATGAAGCTCAAGGATCAGGTGGCGATCGTAACCGGCGCCGGACGCAATATCGGCGAGGAAATCGCCAAACTGTTCGCCGCCGAAGGCGCCAAGGTCGCCATCGTCGATCTCGACAAGTCGCGCGGCGAGCGCGTCGCAGGCGCCATCAAGGCCGCGGGCGGCGACGCGACGCTGTTCATAGCCGATGTCTCCAAGGGCGCTGACGTCGTGGCATTGGTCAAGGACGTCGTCGCCCGCTACGGCCGCATCGATATTCTCGTCAATAATGTCGCCATCTCCGACAACAAGCACATCTTCGACATCACCGAAGAGGAATGGGACCGCGTGCTGGCGGTGACGTTGAAGAGTCAGTTCCTGATGGGCAAGCATGTCGGCCAGCAGATGGCGGCGCAAGGCGGCGGCCGCATCGTCAATATCGGCTCGACCTCGGGTTTTACGGGCCGCAGCCGCGCCATCGCCTATTCGGCCGCCAAGGGTGGCGTCGCCAACTTGACGCGCGCCATGGCGGCGCAACTCGCCCCGCACAAGATCCGGGTCAACGCCATCGTGCCGAACAAGATCGGCTCGCCGGTCGGCAAGGACGAGTTCGATGCGTCGCGCCCGGTGCCGAACATGGCAAAGCGCCCGGGCGAACCGGCGGAAGCGGCGAAGGCCGTGCTGTTCCTGGTGACCGACGATTCGTCGTTCGTCTGGGGCGCCAACTTGTTCGTCGACGGCGGCGTCTCGGCGATGGATTTGTCTTAGCGCTTTACCCGTACTTCACCGGCCCTTTGCCGGTCCCGTTCGGCGGATTGCTCGCCTTGATGCGGCGCGCCTCTTTGACCAGTTCCTTGATCGCGCCGGTGATCGGCAGCGACAGGCCGGCTTTGTCGGTCATGTCGGCGACAATCTGCATGTCCTTGAGCGCCCAGGTGAACGAGATCATGTCCCATTCCTTGAGCGCGTCGGAGGCGCCGGAGCTCATCAGCAGCGCCTCGCGCAATTTGACGAGATCGATGCCGGTGGTCTCGGCGAGTTTTCCGGCTTCCAGAAGTCCGACCGCGTTCACCCAGAGCAAAAGATTGTTCATGGTCTTGCCGACCTGGCCGTGGCCGACGTCGCCGAGATGCACGATGTCGGACGCAAATGTGCCGTAGACCGGCCGGGCGCGGCCGACCACTTCAGGCTTGCCGCCAACCAGCGCCAACAGCGTGCCTTCGTCGGCGGCGAACCGGCCGCGGCAGATCGGCGCGTCGAGCACCTCGATGCCCTTTTCGGCAACGCGCGTGGCGACGGCTTTGACGGTGTCGGGCTTCGCCGTCGACGACACGGCGATGATCGAGCCGGGCGCCATGGTCTCCAGCAAGCCGTTGTTGCCGAACACGACGTCGTTGACCTCGTCGTCGTAGCCGACGCCCAAGATGACGATATCGCTCGCCTTGCCGACCTCCGCCGGAGTCGCGGCGATTGACGCGCCAACGGCGCGCGCAGCCTCGCGCTGCTTCTCGCCGATGTCGCAGACCGTGACCGCGTAGCCTTTCTTGACCAAGTGCTTGAGCATGGACAATCCCATGCGCCCGGCACCGACGATGCCAACCCGTTCTTTCTTGCCATCCGCCATGACGATCAATCCTTGCTGCCGTAGTCGCGCTCGGCCGAAGCGGCCGAGACGTAGCCCTCCGCGATATCGCGCTTAAGCGCCGCGCGGTCGCGTTTTTTCGCATCGCCGTAGCCGCCGCCGCCGGCGCTTTGCAACAGGAAGCGCTCGCCGGCGCGCAATTCGTAGCGGCCGGAGGCCGGCGTTTCGCGCTCGCCGTCGGCACCCAAATGAATGACAAAGCGACTGCGGCTGCCGGGCTTGCCGCCGGCGACGCCGTTCGGCGGAAATCTCGCCCGGTCATAGCGGCGCACCACGCTGGCGTCCTGCAGCAATTCGTAGATGCGCCGGAACGCCAGCCCGCCGCGGAATTCGCCGGCGCCGCAGGAATCCTGCACCATGTCGAATTCGACAATGCGGCAGGGAAATTCGGTTTCGAGAATCTCGATCGGCGTGATGTGCAAATTGCTGGTGTGAGTGGCGACCGCCGAGGCACCGTCATTGCCGTTGCCGCCGCCATAGGCCGAGCCGAGGATTTCATATTGCAGCGACGGCTGGCCCGGCCGGCCGCCGTCCTTCCAGGAGATCAGCATGGCGCCGCTCGAGCCGCTATTGGCGAGCGCGCGCTCGGGGCGGAACGGCGCCAGTGCTTCGAGGATCACGTCGGTGAGCTTCTGGTTCGCCGCCTGATAGGAGCTGACCGGCGCCGGCGCGCTGGCATTGGTGACGGTGTTGGGCGCGTAGACGAACTGCACCACATCGCGCATGCCGTCGTTGAATGCCAGTTTCGGATCGAGCGCGCCGATCAGCGAATAGAACACGCAGGCCTCGATCATCGACGGCCGCAAATTGATCGGCCCCTTGGCCTGGCGGTCGCTCTTGGTGAAATCGAAGGTGATGTCGCCGTTCTGCACGCGCACGGTGCAGGCAAAGCGCACCGGACGGTCGAGCTCGACGCCGTCATTGTCCATGAAGCCTTCGGCGGACGCCTCGCCGTCGGGCAGAGCCTTGATCGCGGCGCGCAGCTCGGCGGCAGCGCCGGCGAGCAGCGCCGCGAATGCGTCCATGATCGCCGTGGCGCCGAACCGCTCGCAAGTCTCCAAGATGCGCGTGGCGCCCATCTGCGTCGCCGCCATTTGCGCATGCATGTCGCCGCGCACGAGTTCCGGTTGTCGGCTGTTGGCGAGGATCAGACGCTCGAGATCGTCGTTGTAGACGCCGCGCGCATAGATTTTCACCGGCGGCAGCAGCAGGCCTTCCTGGAAGATCTCTGTTGCGTTCGCCGAGGTCGAGCCGGGATTGGTGCCGCCGACGTCGGCCTTGTGGGCGATCGATCCGGCGAAGCCGACCAGCGTCGTACCCGAGATGATCGGCGCGACGAAAGCCATGTCGGAAACATGCGGCAACCCGCCCTCATAGGGATGATTGCAGACGAACATGTCCCCGTCGGCGATATCGTCGCCGTGCAGCGCGAATATCTTCGCCACCAGATGCCGATAAACCGGCGCGTGAAAGAACATCGGCGGCGCCACGATCAATCCGCCGTGGCGGTCGAGGATCACGCAGGAGAAATCGCGCGACTCGCGGATGATGGTCGAATAGCCGGAGCGGTAGAAATGATAGTGCATCTCCTGCATCAGGCTGCCGATGCGGTTGCGCACGACTTGTGTGGTAATGGCGTCGACCATGGCGCTCAATCTTTGCGTTCGAGGATCAGGTTGCCGTAGCGATCGACGGAAGCGTGCCAGCCGGGCGGCACGACCGTCGTGGCATCGAACTGCTCGACGATTGCCGGGCCGGTGAAAGTGACGCCGACCGACAGCTTGTCGCGATCATAAATGGTCGCGTCGAGCGCCTTGCCGGCACCGAACGACACGCGCCGCGTGCCCTTGATCGAAGCCGGCTGCGGCGCTGACGCAGCACCAGTCGGCAAGGCTTGCGGTACGTATTTCGGCACGGCGACGCGCACGCGCAGCCGATAGCTGACGACTTCGACGCTCTTTTCCTTAGCGGCGTGGCCGTGAATTTTGGCATGCACCGCGTCGAAGCGCTGGCGCGCCGCCTTCAGCGCCTCGCCGTCAAGCGCGTTGTGCCAAAGCCCGCTCAAAGGCACGCGCAACTCATAGCCCTGCCCGGCATAGCGCATGTCGAGATCGCGCTCGAACACGGCCGCGCTCGGATCGAGGCCTTCTTCGGCCAGCTCGCTCGCCGCCTTGGCCTCGATGTCGCGGAACAATTGCTCGGCGTGCGCCGGATCGAGCCGGTCGAGCGCGCCAAGCTCGGAGCGGATGTAATCGTGCAGCACGTCGGTGCAGAGCAGCCCGAGCGCTGAGAACGCGCCGGGCCGGGCCGGCACGACGATGCGGCGCATGCCGAGCTCTTCGGCGACCGCGGCGGCGTGCACCGCACCGGCGCCGCCGAACGGCAAAAGCGCAAATTCGCTCAAATCCACGCCGCGCCGCGCCGCGAACACCCGCACCTCGTCGGCCATGCGCATGTCGACGATGCGGCGGATGCCGGCCGCCGCTTCGGCCAATGTCATTTTCATCGGCGTGGCGATTTTGTTCTCGAGCGCGGCGTGCGCCGCCGCCGCATCGAGCTTTTGCGTGCCGCCCAAAAAATAATCCGGATTGAGCAAGCCGCAGACGACATCGGCATCGGTCACGGTCGGGTTATCGCCGCCGCGGCCGTAGCACACCGGCCCCGGATCGGCGCCGGCGCTTTGCGGGCCGACTGTCAAGAAGCCGGCGCGGTCGATCCACACGATCGAGCCGCCGCCGGCCGAGATCGTCGTCAAATCGAGCGCCGGGACGTCGAGCTGCCGCCGCGCCACGGTGCCTTCGGTGACTTCGAGCGGCGCGCCGCCTTCGATGAAGGCGATGTCGCAACTGGTGCCGCCCATGTCGAGGGTGACGATGCCGCGCCCGCCCGCGCCGCCGTCTTCGCGCGGCAGATAGGCGCTGGCCCGCGCACCCGCCGCCGGCCCGGACAATAGACTGTGGACGGTCTTGTGGCCGGTCACCGCCGCCGCAAACGGCATCACGCCGCCGTTCGATTGCATCAGGAAGCGTTGCTGCGTGGTCACGCCGGACGCGTTGAGGCGCGTTTCCAGGTCGGCGATATAGGTGACCAGCACCGGCGCCAGATAGGCATTGAGCAGCGTCGCCGACATGCGCGGCCATTCGCGCACCCGCGACAGCACTTCCGACGACAACGAAATATGCGCCTCGGGGAAAATCTCGCGGATCAGCGCGCCGGTGCGCTCTTCGTGCGCAGGATTCATGAAGGCGAACAGGTAGCATACCGCGATCGAAACGACGCCGGCCGCTTTCAGCTCCGCCGCCGCACGCCGCACCGCATCCTCGTCGAGCGGCTCGAGCACGGCGCCGGTGTAATCGATGCGGCCGCCGATCTCGCGCGTGAGACTCTGCGGCGCGATCGGTGGCGGTTTTTGGAAAAAATAATCGAACACGTTGCCGTCGCGCGCCTGGCCTTGCGTCTCCTGAATGGCGCGAAAGCCGCGATTGATGAGGAGGCCCACTTTGGCGCCGCGCATTTCGAGCAGCGCGTTGGTGGTGATGGTGGTGCCGTGGGAAAAAAATTCGATGCCGGACAGATCGACGCCGCGCGCGGCAAAGTTGCCGATGCCGCGCATAATGCCGAGCGCGGGATTTTTCGGCGTCGTCGCCACCTTCTCCACGGCGAGCGAGCCGTCGGCGACGTCGAGTAGCACCAGGTCGGTATGGGTGCCGCCGACGTCGACGCCCAATCGATATTTCCTTGTCGTCATCGCTTGGACGCTTTTCCCTCGACTTGCCCGGGCAATACGCCGCGGGACGCGAGTGCCGCCGGGCCTTGGCTCGCACTCCGAGGTTTTTCTATAGTCGCCGGCGCCATTTGCGCAAATGCGTAAATCCGAGGATCGACATGCCGAGACTACGTGACTTCGTTCTGGCCCTGTTTTTCGCGGTGCTCGCGACCACCGCAGGCCGCGCCCAGGAGCCCTACCCGACGCGTGTCGTGAAGATCGTCCTTCCGGTGGCGCCGGGATCGACCACCGATATCCTGGCGCGGCTGATTGCCGATCAGCTCAGCCAGAAATGGGGCAAGCCGGTCATCGTCGAGAATATGCCGGGCGCGGCGATGAATATCGGCTCCGAATACGTGGCGCGGGCCGATGCCGACGGCTACACGCTATTGCTATGCCCGCCGTCGCCGCTGGCGATCCAGCAGTTGCTGTATCACAACCTCAAATACGACCCGACCAAGTTCGTGCCGATCGCGCTATTGGCCAAGATTGCCAACGTGCTGGCGGTGCGCCCGGATTTCCCGGCCAAATCGGTCGAGGAGCTGATCGCCTACGGCAAGGCCAATCCGGGCAAGCTCACCTTCGCCTCGCAGGGCGTCGGCTCGACCGCGCATCTGTCGGGCAGCGAGCTTGAAGTGCTTGGCGGCATCAAGATGGTGCACGTGCCCTATCACGGCGCGCAGCCGGCGCTCACTGATGTCATGTCCGGCAATGTCGACATGTTCTTCGACACGCTCACCACGTCTGTGCCGCTCTACCGCGCCGGCAAGTTGAAGCTCCTTGGCGTCGCCAGCGCCGAACGCTCCAAGGATGTGCCGGAAATCCCCACCGTCGCCGAACAGGGCATTCCCGGCTTCCGCTCGATCACCTGGTTCGCCATCGCTGGGCCACCCGGACTACCCGCGCCGCTCGCCGACAAGATCAATCGCGACGTCGCGGAGATTTTGCAAAAGCCCGAGATCATCGCAAAAATTCAGGCGCTCCGCCTCGAGCCGATGGGCGGCACCACCGGTGACGCGGTGAAATTCATCGGCGACGAGACCCAATTGTGGGGTCGCGTCATAAAAGAGGCCAACATCACCTTACAGTAGCGCCGCGAACCAACATGCGGAGCTACGTCATGTTTTTCACCGCGGCTTTGCTGTGTGCGTCTTTGCTCGGGGTCGGCGTACCGGCGCACGCGGCCGACGATGCGCCGCCGATTCCGAAAGAGTGGCTCGACAAGAAGATCAGCGTCGCCGAGGCCGAAGCGACGCACCCCGGCCTCAACGACGAACGGGTGCAGGGCACGCCGGAAGTCGCCAAGCCGTTCGGCTTCCGCAACAGCCAATGGGAAGCACTGAAAGCCGAAATGCAGCCGGGCGATGAGCTCTGGACCTTCAGCAGTCCCGCCGAGTCCTGGAAGTATCTTGCCGGCAGGGCCGGCGTCGCCTTGGTGCGTGACGGCAAGCCAATCAAGGTGGTGATCACCCTCATGAATTGACGCAGCCGCGTGCTGGCGCGGTCAAAACCCCGGCGCGCGCTCGACCTGGTCGTACCAGTCAAAGCCCATGTCTTTGACGATGCGGTTCGACATGACGATGATGCGGCATTCCTGGCCGGCATTGGCGAAGTGCTGGTGCATGGTGAAGGGCGGGATGTAGACGTAGTCGCCGACCGTCCATTCGAATTTCTTCGGCGCCTCGGCCCATTGCCAGTCGAAGGCTTCGAGGCAGTCCCATTTCAGGTCCCAATGCAGGTCGTAGCCGGAGCCCTCGACGACAAAGAACAACTCTTCCCACATGTGACGGTGCTTGCCGGAGCGCTCGCCATCTTTCAGGAACTGCATATAGGCTTCGATGCAGCACTCGCGCGTGTGCATCTTCTGGTTCACAAGGTGCTTGATCAGGCCGTCGGGCGAGCGCTCCCACGGCATGTCCTTGGCCTTGATGACGTTCGGCAGCGTGGCGTAATCGGCGCGGAATTTTTCCGACTCGACCATCGCCTCGGCGAGGAATGCGCTGGTGTTGTCTCCGGACAGCGCGGCCTGTTTGTCTTCGAACAATGTCATGATGCCCTCGGCGCTCAAATTTCCGTCGGCGGATGGAATTCCTTGACGCCGGGCGGCAGCTTGTCGGTCGGCCATTCCACCATCTTCTGGAACAGGAGATGCATGAACAGGAACAGCGGCTTGGCCTTGAACACCAACAGGATGCAGGATTCCTTCTCGTCGTCGTTGAAGTGCTGGTGCACGCAGCCGTTCTCGACCAGCATCACGTCGCCGGCTTCCCATTTCATGTAGCGGCCGTCGTGCACGTCATGGCCGTGGCCCTTGAGCACGTAGAACACCGCGCTGTTGAGATGGCCGTGCTTCTGGCCGGCATTGAGCGGCGCGTAGCACTCGATATGCGATTCGATCGACTGCACGACGCTGACCGCTTGCGGCGAGATGATGTGCTTGCCGTACATCGCCGGCCCGCCCTTCCACGGATGGTCCTTGGAGGAATAGACCCGCGGCTCTTCGAGCAGCTTCTTGTAGAGATGGCTGTAGGTGCCTTCGAGGGCGCGGACGAAGGTGCGCTTCTTCGACCAGCGCTCCCATTTGCCGTGCTTGATCTCGTCGGCGTCTTCCTCGGACGGCTTGTTATGGCCGAGCCCGGGCATTTCGTGTTCCAGCATTCCCGTCATGGCGCGCTCCTTTATTTCTTCGCCGCGCTCCGCCCGCAAGCAGGCCGCCCTCCATGCTCACAGCGGAAAACGCGTTGGCGCTTCGTGCCGGTCGTTTAAGGGATTTCGGTCATGGGTGCAATGTCATGGCTGCGGAGCAAGGCGCCGCGCCATGCCGGCAACTCAGATCAATCCGGTATAGGCGCGCAACTCGGGAAACAGATCGCCGAGCAGCGATTGCGGCCAGGCGACGCCGAGCGCCCAGTGAAACACCACCCAGCACAGCAGCGTGGTGGCGGCGGCGTAGCCCAGCGAGGGCAGCGGCGGCTCGCCGAAGCCGAGCGCCATATAGGCGAACACGAATACGGCGATCGCCGGAATGAAGCCGATCAGCGCCACGGCGCCGATGAACAGCGCCATCCAGACAAAAAAGAGGGTCGCGCGGCGGCGCAGCAGGTCGGGTGCTATGCCGATATCTTCGACGGCTGCGCGTACCGCCACGGTGGCATCGGCATGAGCGACTTGGGCCTGCTCGCGGCCGAACAGCTCGTTGACGAGATTGAGCACGGCGGCGACCAGCGCCATGCCGCAGGCGGTCAGCGGCACGATCTTGGCGTCGTGCGGCCAGCCGGCCGACGAGGCGATGGCGGCGACGATGAGCACGATGACGGCGAGCGAAAACGCCGGCGCGGCGCCGAACCGCGGCTTGCGGCCGCCGACCTCGCGCAACTGGCCGATCAAGGTCACGGCGATCTGCGACAGCGGCCGGTACAGTGCCCAGACCACGCAAGCGAGGATCGCCAGCACCGCCGGCCGCCACAGCCAACCCCAGCCGTAAAGCTGGGTCGAGATAAAAAGGTAGCGCTCGAAGATCGCGCCGACGACGATGCCGAGCACCATCGGCGGCCGCGGCCAGCCGAGCCGCTTCATGATCCAACCGATGACGCCGAAGAACACCAAGGCATAGAGATCGCCCCAATCGTGCTCGCCCTCGAAGGCGGCGACAAACACCAGCGCGATGATGATCGGCAGCAGGATTTCCGGCCGGATGCGCGAGATCTGCGCGAGATAGCGGCTGCACGCTAGACAAATAACGGCGCCGATGACGTGCGCGAGCGTGAGACTCCACACGATCATGTAGGTGAGGTCGAGATGCTTGGTCAGCATCTCCGGCCCCGGCGTCAGCCCGTGCATCAGAAAGGCGCCGAGCAGGATCGCCATCGACGCGCCGGCCGGCACGCCGAACGCGATGGTCGGCACCAGATGGCCGCCCTCCTTGGCGTTGTTGGAGCTTTCCGGCGCGATGACGCCGCGCACGTCGCCGGTGCCAAAGGTCTCGGCGTTCTTCTCGGTACGCTGGGCGTAACCGTAGGCGATCCAATCGATCACAGCGGAGCCGATGCCCGGAATGGCGCCGAGCCCGGTGCCGAGCACGCTACAGCGCAGCACCAGCCACCAATTCTCGGCCACGTCGCGCACGCCTTGCCATTGGCTGGAGAGATTGATGTTCGGCGCGTTGTCGCCGGCGATGCGCTTGCGCGACACCGCAAGCTCGCAGAGCTCCGGCAGCGCGAAAATGCCGAGCGTCGCCGGAATGAGCGGCACGCCGTCCCACAGATAGAGCCAACCGAAGGTCCAGCGCAGCGTGCCGGTCTGCGAGCGCGAGCCGACCATGGCGATCATCAGGCCGAGGCCGGCGGCGGTCAGCCCCTTGAGCGGCGCGCGGCCGGACAATGTCGCCACCATCGACATGCCGAACAGGGTGAAGGCCAAAAGCTCGGGCGAGCCGATCGACAGCATCAGCGGCCGCAAGATCGGAATGCTGATGGCGAGCACGATGGCGCCGACTACACCGCCGGCAAGCGAGGCGGCAAAACCGGCGCCAAAAGCGCGCCCGGCTTCGCCCTTGCGCGCCATAGCGTGGCCGTCGATCACGGTCGCGGCGGCGCCGACATGGCCAGGCACGCCGAACAACACCGCGGTGATGAAATCCGAAGACGTGATCACCGCCGCCATGCCGAGCAAGAGCGCAAAGGCGGTGTATTCATCGAGATTGTAGGTGAACGGGATCAGCATCGCCAAGCCGACGATGCCGCTCAAGCCTGGCAGTACGCCGATGGCAAGCCCGATCAAGACGCCGAGAAACAGCAGCAACAGCCGCGTCGGCTCAAGCAGGAGATGCAGCGCGTGCACGGCGCTCGCGATCATATCCGGCTGCATCGAGCGGCTTCCCCCTATCCACGGCCGGCATCGCGCACCAAAGGCGCCGATGCGTCAAGTCATACAAGAATGTTGCGTTGCCGCACCGTTTGCCGCAAACAACGCGGAACGCCCGCGCATTTGAGTGCGTTACGAGGAGGATCATGAGACTTTCGCAAAATCATATTGCCATTGCCGCAGCGCTGCTGCTGTTCGCGTCATCAGGTTTCGCCACCGCGCAACAAAGCCCGGCCGATTTCTACAAAAATCGCAATGTCGACGAATATATCGGCTACTCGACCGGCGGCGCCTACGACTTCTATGCCCGCGTCATCGGCCGCCACATGGGCGCGCATATTCCCGGCAATCCGACCTTGGTGCCGCGCAACATGGAAGGCGCAGGCTCGCTCCGCCTCGCCAATTGGCTCTATCGCGTGGCGCCGCAGGACGGCTCGGCCTTCGGCACCATCGGCCGCGGCATCGCCTTTGATCCGCTGTTGATCGGCAAGGGCGACCAATTCGACGCGCAGAAATTCAACTGGCTCGGCAGCGCCAACAACGAGGTCAGCGTCTGCGTGGCGCTGAAGGATTCCGGCATCACCAAATTCGAGGATTTGTTCACCAAGGAGCTTGCCGTCGGCGGCACCGGCACCAGCGCCGACACCGATCAGTTCCCGCGCGTGCTCAACAACGTGCTCGGCACGCATTTCAAGATCGTCGAAGGCTATCCCGGCGGCAACGACGTGGTGCTGGCGATGGAGCGCGGCGAGGTCAGCGGCCGCTGCGGCTGGTCGTGGTCGAGCGTGAAGTCGACGCACAAATCTTGGATCGACGAGAAGAAGATGATCGTGCTGGTCCAGCTCTCGCTCAACAAACATCCCGAGCTGCCCGACGTGCCGTCGGTGCTCGATTTCGCCAAGACCGACGAGCAGCGCGCGATCCTCAAGATGATCTTCGCCCGCCAGGTGATGGGACGGCCCTATGTGGCGCCGCCCAACCTTCCGGCCGACAGGCTCGCGGTGTTGCGCCAAGCCTTTATGGAGACGATGCAGGACAAGGATTTTCTCGCCGAAGCCGACAAGACCCAGCTCGAGGTCAATCCGGTCTCCGGCGAGGAGGTCGACAAGCTGGTGAAGGAGATTTACGCCACACCCGCCGACATCGTCGCCAAGGCCAAAGAAGCGGCGAAGTAAGCTGCAAAATAGCAGCGCAATCGCAAGGCTTCGCGGCCGTTATTGCGGCCGCGTCCGGCCGGCAGAACCATTTGTTAACCATGATTTTCTAGATGTAATCGGGGGCAATTCCCGACTGTTCGCGAGTTGCCGAGCAGTCGCCGGGAAGGCAATTTTGGTGATCGCCTCCGACCTCATCTGCGACAGCGCAAAGGGCGGGCACACCGCTCATGGTCGGCATGCCCGTGGGCTCGCGGCGAAGGCGGCGCTGGCGAGCGACGTCGCCGATTTGATCTCAGGGGACGCGCTGAAGAATGCGGCGCTTGAATTCGCAAGCGCGATGCGCGCAAAGGTCGAATGCGAGCAAAACGGCCTGCACAGCATCTTCGACAGCTGGTTTGCCCGCGTCGTCAAGCGCCTGCTGGCTTTCGATCCGGCCCGCTCGTGGGAAGATAGCGTCCGCGACAATGTCTTGCACGCTCCCGCGCAGGACCAGAGCCTGCCATGGGACCTGCTGCGGCTGCGTCTGTTCCTCGACCGCTGGCGGCAGGGACGTTTCGTGGAATTCCGCCAACGCGAGCAGTCGGGCGTTCATTATCACCCGCGCTTCGGCACCGAGTTCGGGGTCGATGTGCTGCTGACCTGTCAGGGCGCACCTTCGCTGATGCGCTGGCGCGGCATGCCGCTAATGAAGAACGTCTTCGATTTCGCCATGTACCCGGCGCTGCTCGCCGAGCTTCGCCCGCGCACGGTGTTCGAGATCGGCTCCGGGTCGGGGGCCAGCGCCGCCTGGTTCGCCGATAGTCTTGCGCTTTGCGGCGTCGAAACCCGCATCCATTCGGTCGATCTGGTCAAGGCCGGGATGGACCATCCGCACGTCAGCTATTACCGCGGCGACTGCGCCGAGCCCGAACGGCTGTTCTCGGCCGAGCTTTTGCACGCGGAACCGCATCCCTGGCTCGTCGTCGAAGATGCGCACCATAACGTGACTGCAGTTCTGCAGCAGTTTCACCGCTTTCTCGCGCCCGGCGATTACCTCGTGGTCGAAGACAGCGACGTCAAGCGCGAAGCGATCCGGCAGTTTCTCGGCAGCCATCCCGGCGACTATCTGGTGGACACGCGGTTTACCGACTTTTTCGGCAGGAACGCGACCTGCGCCGCCGATTCGATATTCGTGCGGACCAAGCCGGATCGAACCGCGCCGGCAATCGTTCCGGCGCCGGCAAACGGAAAAGCCTCTTCCACTCATGGAGCTACCATGCTCAACAGCACCGCCCCGCAGCATCAGATTACTTTAGGCGACCCGGTGCCGTGGTTCAGTGCCGCCACGGTGACGGGCGGCAGCTTCAACCTGCAGGTCGCCGCCGGCCGCTGGATCGTGCTCTGCTTCCCCGGTCCGGCTGACGGTGCTCAGGCACGACAGAAGCTCGCGGAGCTGCTGCGCGACACCGATTTGTTCGACGAAGACCGGCTCACCGCGCACGTTATCCTGACGACACCGCCCGAGGAGCCGCTTGCGGACAGCGGCAACCCGGCGGTCTCGTTCCTGGCCGACTACGATGGCGCGCTGTCGCGATCCTATGGCGCAGTCGAAACGGCGCGTACCGTCGTGCTCGATCCGATGTTGCGCGCCATTGCCAATATTGCGTGGGACCGTCTGGACGACCATCTCGGCGGACTGCATGAGCTGTTACGCGGCTTGCCGCGCGTCGACGATGCTGCCGGCGTGCCGATGAATGCGCCGGTCCTGATTGTGCCGCGGGTGTTCGACTTTGCGTTCTGCGAGCTCTTGGTCAAGCTCTATGACCGGATGGGCGGCAAGGATTCCGGCTTCATGTTCGATGTCGCCGGCAAGAGCCAAACGGTGATCGACTATCGGCTCAAGCGCCGCAACGATCTGCTGCTGGTGGCGCCCGAGCTGCGCGAGACGGTATGCGATCAGCTTCGCCGGCGCCTGCTGCCGGCTATAAAAGCGTATTTCCAGTTCGCCGCGACCCGCATGGATCGCCACATCGTGGCTTGTTACGACAGCGCCGTCGGCGGCCATTTCTACCGGCATCGCGACAACGTCAATGCCGGCGCCGAGCATCGGCGCTTCGCCGTCACCATCAATCTCAATAAGGACTATGACGGCTGCGACCTGCAGTTTCCGGAATTTGGCCGCAAGGTCTATCGCGCGCCGGTCGGCGGTGCGGTTGTTTTTTCATGCGGCGCGCTGCATCAGGTGACGCCGATCACGCGAGGGCGGCGCTACGCCTTCCTGGCCTTCCTGTACGGCGAGGCCGACGCCGCGCTGCGGCAAGCCAATAACGAGCGGCTGCGAGACGGCGAAGCGCGCTATAGCGGCCTGAGCGATTGTCTTTTCCCGGTGCCTGCGCAGAGCTAGCTAGCAACTGGGCGCCGGTCCTCAGTCTTAGTTCGGCGGTCGCGCCCGCCCGATCCGCCGCGGGCCGGTATCGGTCACTCCAAGATGCTTCTCCAGCGCCGCGCGATCGGCGATCAGTGTCGCGCTATCAGCACTGTGAACCACGCAGCCGCGCTCGATGATGATGGCGTTGTCGGTAACGCCGAGGATTTTTTTCGCATTCTGCTCGACCAGGATCGCCGACATACCTTCGTCGCGGATGACGCGGCGCAACGCCGCCAGCAATTCCTCGACGATGATCGGCGCCAGCCCTTCGAGCGGCTCGTCGAGCAGCATGACCCGCGGATTGAGCACTAATGCGCGCGCCACCGCGAGCATCTGCTGCTCGCCGCCGGACAGCTGATTGCCGAGATTGCCGCGCCGCTCCATAAGCCGCGGAAACAGCGCGTAGACTTTTGTCGTGCTCCACGGCCCCGGCTGCGCCACCGCGGTGAGGTTCTCGTGCACCGTGAGCGATTTGAAGATGTTGCGCTCCTGCGGCACCCAGCCGATGCCGATATGGGCGCGCTGGTCGGGGCGCAGTTTTGTGATATCGGCGCCGTCGAGCACGATAGTGCCGCCGAAATACCGCGTGACGCCGACCACGGTATTGACCAGCGTGGTCTTGCCCATGCCATTGCGACCGAGCAGCGCCAGCGATTGGCCTTCGGCGAGGTTGAGCGAGACATTCGACAGCACCACGGCTTCGCCGTAGCCGGCCGACAGATTTTCGATGCGCAAAAGCTCACGCATCGGCTTCCTCGCCAAGATAGACCGCCTTGACGCGCGGATCGCGCGCAACCTCTTCGGGCGCGCCGTCAACGAACAGCGCGCCGTTGACCAGCACCGAGATGCGGTCGGCGAACGAGAACACCAGATCCATGTCGTGCTCGATCAACAGCACGGTGACTTCGGCCGGCAGCGCGGCGATGGTGGCGAGCAATTCGTGACGCTCTGCTTCGGGCACGCCGGCGGCAGGCTCGTCGAGGAGGAGCACATGGGGCCGGCAAGCGAAGGCGAGCGCGATTTCGAGAAGCCGCTGCTTGCCGTAGGGCAGGATCGCGGTGCGCTCGTGCATCACGTCGGCAAGGCGGAAGCGCTCGACGATTTCGACGATCTCGTCGGTCACCGCGGCTTTGCTGCCGACCAGCCGCCACCAGTCGCCACCCGAGCCGAGGCGCTCGGAGACCGCAAGCCCGATGGTCTCGAGCGGCGTCAGATCGAGGAACAGCTGGTTGATCTGAAAGGTGCGCGCCATGCCGAGCCGGACGCGCTGATGCGGATCGAGCGCGGTGATGTCGCGGCCGTCGAGCACGATGCGGCCGGCGGTCGGCTTGAGCACGCCGGTGAGCAGATTGATCACCGTGGTCTTGCCGGCGCCGTTCGGCCCGATCAGCGCGTGGCGGGCGCCCTTCTCGACGGCGAGCGAAACGTCATGCGCCGCGACGATGCCGCCGAAGCGCTTTTCCAGGCCGATGGTTTCCAGGATCGCCATGGCTCAGGTCCCGTCCGGCGCGGCGCCGCGGAGCGCGGCCGGCCGCGGCATCAGCCGCGTGCAGAGACGATAGATCGTGTTGCGCACCGCCTCGTTGCCGGCGCCGATCCGATCGCGGCCGACCAGGACGATCACCACCAGAACGAGGCCGATCCAGAACTGCCAATATTGCGGCGTCAGCGTCGAGATCCAGTCCTGCAGGAATCGGTAGATCACCGCGCCGATCAGGCCGCCATAGAGATAGCCGGTGCCGCCGATGATCAGCACCAGAAGAAGATCGGCGGAGCGATCAAGCGAGAACACGTCGAGCGAGCAGAACGCGGTGGTCTGGGTGAGCAGCGCGCCGGCGATGCCGGCGAAACCCGCCGAGATCGTATAAATCGCGACCAGCCGCCATTTCACCGGAATGCCGATCGCCGCCGCGCGCAACGAATTGCCTTTGACCGCGCGCAGCGACAGGCCGAACGGCGAATAGACGATGCGGCGCGCGATGACGAAGCAGACGAACATCACGATCAGGCAATAGACATAGCCGTTGTGGCCGTAGAGATCGAAACGGAACAGGCCGAGGATCGGCTCGACGGTGACGCCTTGCAGCCCGTCGGCGCCGCCGGTGAGATCGGAATAGCGGTTGGCGACTTCGCCCAGCATCAGCGAGACGCCGAGCGTCACCATGAGCCGGGTGAGGTCGGAGCCGCGCAAAACGAGAAAGCTCGTGACAAAGCCGAGCGCGGCCGCGACCAAGCCGCCGAGAATCAACGCGATGACCGGCTCGTTGATGATGCCATATTTGGCGATGAGGCCGGAAAAATATCCGGCAATGCCGAAAAACGCCGCCTGCCCCAGCGACAGGATGCCGGCATAGCCGAGAATGAGGTCGAGCGACAGCGCGAACAGCGCCAGGATCGCCGTATCCTTCATGATCAGATATTTGCCGGGAAACAGCCAGATGGTGGCGAAGGCGAAAATCCAGAACGCGATCTCGAGCGGCGACCAGCGGGCGCGCTGCTTGAGATAAGCGGAGACGTCGTCGGCGAGCGGCATCATCGCGCTCACCGTGCCGCGCTGCGGGCGAACAGGCCCTGCGGCCGCCACAGCAGCACCGCGATCATGATGGCGTAGATGACGAAGGCGCCTAGTTTCGGCACGTAATATTTGCCGGCGACGTCGCCGATGCCGAGCAGAATGGAGGCGAGAAACGGTCCGGTGATGCTCGAGGTGCCGCCGACCGTGACCACGATCAGAAAGTAGATCATGTATTTCAGCGGGAAGGTCGGATCGAGGCCGAGAATTTCGGCACCGAGCGCCCCGCCCAGCCCGGCGAGCCCGGAGCCAAACGCGAAGGTGACGGCGAAAACCGCGCCGACATTGATGCCGAGCCCGCGCGCCACGCGCTGGTCGTCGACTGCTGCGCGAAGGCGGCTGCCGAACCGCGTCTTGGTCAGAATGAGCTGCAGCGCGACCGTCAGCAGCCCGCACACCACGATGATGAGGAGGCGGTATTTGCCCATGCCGATGCCAAACACGTTGAACTGGCCCTGCAGTGCTTCCGGGATCTGCACGAATTGCTGCGACGAGCCCATCACGTAGTCGGTGGCCGCGACCGACATGAACACCAGCCCGATTGTGAACAGCACCTGGTCTAGATGGGGTTTGGCATAGACGTGAACATAGAGTGTGCGCTCGAAGAGGCCGCCGATAAGCGCCGTCACCAGGAAAGCGATCGGCAGGCCAAGCGCGAACGGCACGCCGAAGCGGTTGACGACGATCACGGTGCAATAGCCGCCGGCCATGGCGAAGGCGCCGTGGGCGAGATTGATGAAATTCATCAGCCCGAGCGTGACCGACAGGCCGCACGCCAAGACAAACAACAACATGCCGTAGGCAATTCCGTCGAACAGGATTGTCAGCATGTTGCCCCGAGCGCTGGCGCCGCCATTTCCCGTCCCCGAATTCGGCGAGCCCGGGCGCCGCTGCGGCGCATCCCAACATTACGCCCCGCCATTGTCCAGCGACCGGGTCCAGCGACCGGTCGCCTCACCTGTCGCGGCGGCGGCGCTGTGGTAGCATCGGCTGCGATGGGGCTCGGCTGATCCCGCGAGAGGTTTAAGATGGCCAAAATCGTGCTCGGCGCCGGAAGCTCGCACACGCCGATGCTGCTCGCCTCGGACGAGACGCTGCCGCGCTTCCAGGAGACCGACCAGAAGATCAAGCACCGCGACAAGGAGGGCCGGCCTACCACCTATGCGGAACTTCTGGAAAAGGCCGATCCGAAGATGGCCGAGATGGTCGCGCCGGCCGAGCTGGTAGCGCGGCAGAACAAGGTGCGCGCCGCCATGGCGCGTTTGAGCAAGACGCTCAACGGTGCCGGGCTCGATGCACTCATCGTCATGAGCGACGACCAGGACGAGGCTTATCTCGAAGACGCGCGCCCCACTTTCGCGATCTATTACGGCGACACCATCCTCAACAGCAACGAGCAGCACGAGCTATACCGCCAGCGCTACCCGGAATGGTACGTGAAGAACCGGCAGGGTTTTTTCGAGGAGAACAAGCCGCGCGCCTATCCGGTCGATGCCAAGCTGGCGCTGCACCTGATCGACTGGCTGATGGACCACGGTTTCGATCCGGCGTCGTCCAAGCGCATGCGCGAGGGCGAGGGCGAAGGCCACGGCATGGCCTATGTGCACCGCCGGCTGATGGACGAGCAAAAACCGATTCCGATCGTGCCGGTGTTCCTCAACACTTATTTCCCGCCGAACCAGCCGCGGCCGCGGCGCTGCTATGAGCTCGGCCAGGCCATCCGCCAGGCGGTCGAGGCCTACGCGAGCGATGCGCGCATCGGCATCATCGCCTCGGGGGGCTTGAGCCATTTTCTGGTCGATGAGGACTTCGACCGCGCCATCCTCAAAGCCTGCGCCGACAAGGACGCCAAGTTCCTGCAGACCCTGCCGCGCAACAAGCTGCATTCCGGCAGTTCGGAAATCCTCAACTGGGTCGGCGTCGCCGGCGCCGCCGAGCATCTCGACCTGAATTGGTTCGAATATGTGCCCGGCTACCGCACGCCGGCCGGCACCGGCACGGGATTAAGCTTCGCGACCTGGGCGTAACATTATCTCGCCGCCGTCCTCCTTGCGCGACGAAGACCCGCACCGCCGCGGCTGGACTTCGCTTGCGCCATTTCCGGCTTTCGCCCTACTATCGCATTCTGCGGCTGCCCACTGAAATCGAGCCGAAATTTCCGGAAATCTGGGAGGATTTTTGATGTCCAAACGAATGATCGCGGCCGTTGCCGCAACCGCCGTCGCGGCCGGCATGGCCATGGTGCAGGCGGCATCGGCGCAGGAAGTGAAAGTCGGCGTCATCCTGCCCTATACCGGCGTCGGCGCCGAGCTTGCCCAGCAGATCGAGCGCGGCATGGAGCTTTATCTCAAGCTCAATGCCGATCAGGTGAAGCCCTACACGATCACGCTGGTCAAACGCGATTCCAAGGCGCCGGACGGCGCCGCCGCCAAGATCGCTGCGCAGGAATTGCTCACCCAGGACAAGGTCGACGTGCTGGCGGGCTGGGTCTATTCGCCCGACGCCATCGCCTCGGCACCCGTCGTCAATGCCGGCAAGAAGCTCGCGGTGATCATGAATGCGGCAACCTCGTTCATCACCAATCTCTCGGGCGATTACGTGCGCACCTCTTTCACCATGTGGCATTCGAGCTACGCGCTCGGCGCCGCTGCGGCCAAGCAGCTGCATGCCAAGACCGCGGTCGTCGCCTATACCGACTATCCTCCCGGCAAGGACAGTCTTGAAGCGTTCAAGAACGCGTTCGAGGCCAATGGCGGCCACGTCATCGACGCCATCCCGGCCGGCGGGCCCGGCGCGGTGCCCGACTTCACGCCGTTCTTCCAACGCGCCAAGGACGAAAAGCCCGACGTGATGTTCGTATTCGTGCCGGCCGGCGATCACGCCACCGCGGTGGTCAAGACCTACGGCGCGCTCGGCATGGCGGCCGCCGGCATCAAGCTGATCGGACCGGGCGACATCGTCCAGGACATCAAGCTGCAAGGCATGGGCGACGCCGCGATCGGCCTCATCACCATGCATCACTACAATGCCGACCTCGACAACCCGCAGAACAAGAAATTCGTCGCCGCTTGGAAGACAGCCTACGGCGCCGACTCGACGCCCGACTTCACCGCCGTCGGCGGCTATGACGGCATGGCGGCCATCGTGCACGCGGTGCAAGCCACCAAAGGCAAGATGGACGGCGACGACGCGGTGAAATCGCTGCTCGGCTGGAAGTTCAACAGCCCGCAGGGCCCGATCATGATCGATCCGGAAACCCGCGACATCATCATGAACGAATATCTGTCTGAAGTGGTGAAAGGACCGGACGGCAAGCTGCACGAGAAGCAGCTCGCCGTGGTCAACAGCGTCAAGGACGAGTGCAAGGTGCTGGCGCTCGGCCCGTGCGCGCCGAAGAAGTAATCGGCGAGCGTTGAAAATATGTTTCCCGGATGCGATGCAGCGCGAAGCGGTGCGTCGCTGATCCGGGATCGCTCCGGGCTCGGCGTCTGTAACGATCCCGGGTCAGCAGCGCACCACCATAGCGCGCGCAAGACGCGCGTGAACGCGCTTATGGTGCTGCGCTGCGCCCGGGAAACGTATTTCGGGTAACCCGTGGACTTTGCCGCTAACTTCGCCGGTATCTTGTTGGGCGGGCTGTCCGCCGGCACCGTGCTGTTCATCGTCTCGGTCGGACTGTCCGTCACCATGGGGCTGATGGGCTTCGTCAATCTCGCCCACGGCGCTTTCGCCATGTTCGGCGGCTATGTGATCGTCTTGTCGATGAACCGGGCGCATTTCGGCTTCGCCGCCGCCTTGGCGCTCGGCTTCGTCGCCACCGCGGCAATCAGCGTGGTGCTGGAGCGCACGCTCTATCGCCGCCTCTACCGCGCCAGCGAGCTCGACCAGGTGCTGTTCACCATCGGGCTGATTTTTATTTTCATCGCCGGCGCCATCATCGTGGTCGGTCCGGAAAGCCAGACCTTGCAGCTGCCTGCGGCCTTGCGCGGCCAGATCAATCTCGGCTTCCTGCAGTACCGCACCTACAGCATCTTTCTGATCGTGGTCGGCTTCCTGATCGGGCTCGGCATCTCGCTTGCCTTCGAGCGCACCCGCATCGGCGCCCAAATCCGCGCCACCGTCGACAACCGCCGCATGGCGGAATCGCTCGGCATCAATGTCGACCGGCTG
>Ga0187890_10000286_pt1 | contig 35660 bp, 30 predicted proteins | sample June2016WEW_21_1_FD_133005 | JGI IMG/M metagenome (GOLD analysis project Ga0187890, IMG submission 133005) | Peatland microbial communities from SPRUCE experiment site at the Marcell Experimental Forest, Minnesota, USA - June2016WEW_21_10 | ecosystem: Environmental > Terrestrial > Soil >... | reverse complement strand
CTGATTTTCCCGGTCCTCGCTGCTCATTACGCCGCCGCCCTTCGTTGTAACCCGGCGGCATCTTTATCAGGCTAACCTCGCTCGGGGCAGGGTGCGGAAGATCGAGCGCTTACACTTTGTCTGCGAAAACATGGGCAAAAATGCCGCGCGCATCGGTAACCTGCTGAATACAATGGCCGTTCTGTTCGCTGCGAAAGAAGCGTTTGTCGGCGTTCTGAAGAGCCATTTAGCCGCCAAAAGCGCGTGATTTTGCTGCCGAAAGTGACGGTAGTAGCTGGCCCTGGTATTGCTCGATCGGGAAGGTGAACACGCCCCGCAAGTTGATGCTCTCCGTGCGCGTCGGGGCGATGCGCCCGATCAGCTCCGGCGGCACAGCGGTGGAACGTCGGGCGTTCCACCGGTCGAGCACCGACTGCATCTTCGTCGTATTCCAGGCCATCACGAGGTTCGCCAACAGACTCAGCGCGTCGGCGACGGCCTGCATCTCCTCGTGCTGATTGGCTTGGTAGCTGGCGACGCGGCCGACGTAAATAGCGCGCTTCAAGGCATTGACGGCCTCGCCGCGGTTGAGCACGCGCAGCAGCTCGCGGCGAAAGGCTTCGTTGACGAAGTAGTCGCACAAAAACACGGTGCGCAGCAATTTGCCCACCTGCACCATGGCCTCATAGAGCGGGTCGCCGCGAGCGGCCGACCCGTAGCGGGCCAAGACGGTGATCGCGCTACTGTGGCCACTGTGCACGGAGGCAAATAGATGCACCATCGCGTCCCACTGCCTGGCGGCCTTGGCCGGATCAATCGTGGCGTGGCAGATCGCCTTCAGGTTCTCGGGAATTTCGCTGCCGCGGGGTACGAACAGGTGCCGGTCGCTGAGTTCCTTGAGGCGTGGACACAAATCGAGACCCACACCGCGGGCGAGGGCCATGGCCACGTCGGTGTAGCCGTGCGTGTCGACAGCCAGCTGTGCGGTCTCCCGCCGCTCATCGCGCACCACCCCTTCGATGGCGGCGCCGGCTTGTCGGTCGTTGAGCACCATGGGCTGCGCGTAGGAGATGCCCCATCGATCGCGCGTATGCGAATAGATGCCGACGGAGGGCGTCAATCGACGTGGGTCATTGCGGGCGACAAACACCCGCTGGCTGGTCTCCATGCTCATCATGTCGGAGGAGGCCAAATCGGATCTCCCCCAGGTCGCCGAAATCGGATGGCGATGCATGAAGGCGAGTACGGCGCTGCACGCCTGTGCGAGGCGGCGCTCCTCGCTCGCCCACTTCATGGCCTGGCGGACCGAGGCGGCCGACAGTTGCGGAATCATGCGCGCGGTCTCGGCGGCGGAGAGCGCTGTGCCATGTGCCAAGATCCCGGCATACACCATCAGCAACTCTTTGCTCGATCGCGGCTCTCACCCCAGCATGATCCAGCTGAAGCGGACCTCAGCATCGACGGCCAAAATGAGTTCCGGAAGCTGGGCTTCGCCCACGCGGCGATCCAGGGCAGCGCGAAGCTTCGTCACCTTGGGGTCATCGGCCACGGGTTCCAGGGGCGTGAGATGCAGCTCGTCATCCACCCTCAAAATACCTTCGGCCGCGGTCTTGGATACGGCCAGCACGCCGGCCTTGGCGCGCTCGATCAGCGGCTCGAGGAAGGCAGCGGGATCCTGCGGCAGGTGCAATCGACGGTAGTGGGCGCGACGGGTAATCTGCCACCGGGCGGGCGGAATAAACAGCGTCTCGCGGCTGCGGAATGACAAACTGTGATCGATCCAGACGCTGCCGTTGCGCAGCGCCCGACGCAGGTTCAGGAGCGCCCCGACCTCGGCCGCTGTAAACGCCTTCTCCCGATCCTCGTCCTGCAAACTTTTGCGCCAGACCCGACCCAGCGACAGATCCGTGCCCACGGGCAGCGCGTGCTCGCCCTCATCGTAGAGCGCGTTCAAGTGCTTGAGACTCGCCAGCAACGGGTGATCGGCTGAGCCCTTCCAGGGTTGCCGCGCCAAGGCCTTGAGCAGCGCTCGCACCGGCCGGACTTCCTCCATCAACTGATCACGAATAATCTGCGCTCTGCTCGGTCCACGGCGCTCGCGGTGTGCGACCAGTAGCGTGTTCAGCTTCTGCTGCAACTCGGCCACTGTGAAAGCGTGCCGTCGCTGGCCAATGCGGATAGCTCGCCCAGCAGCTGTTGATACAGCCGTTCGTAGTTCACTCTCTGGGCATCGGCCTTCTCGGCGGCCTTGCGCCACAAATCGGCGACTCGCCGGCGCACCATCCACAGCAAGTGATCGGTGCTGATCATCAGGCTATAGCGCAAGAAACAGGCTACCTCGATCGTGCGGGTGGGCTCGGCAATGCGGGCCGCCACCGCCGGTGCCCGGCTGGTCAGTCGCCGGGCATAGCGGCGTACGATCGCCTCGGGCAGTTCAGCCAAATGCTGATCGACCTTGAGCGACATCAGCAGCTCGATCCGGTCCAACACCTGATCGATCTGTCGCGTGGAATGCTTGGCAGGGGGGGCCCACAGCCAGCTCTGCACGGTGGCGCCGCCCTCTCTCGGCTGCGTGATCGTCCTCTTCCACTGCGCCAAAAGATCAGGATCGATCGCCTCGACGATCTCGTTAACGAGCGTCGCCTCATGCTGGCGAATCGCCTTGGCGATGTACGCGCGCAGTTCACGCTCACGGGGAATGATCTGTTTGCGATCGTAGAGCCATCGACACGCAAACTGCAGCAGTCGCTGGCGATCACCAGTGCGGGATAGTTCCGCGTTAATGGCTCTCACCAACGCACGGCGCCGCGCTTCGATAATACTGTGAAACCCCAATACTCTACAGGCCAGATCCTGATGCTCAAAGAGGGTCCGTCGGCGCCGGTATATCGTGCGAAGCGAGGCCAAGTCCGGTGCCTCTGTCGAACTGCGCGCCCAGATGACGCCACAACACTGGCGGCACCATGCGCAAAGCCTCCAGCAGACGGCCGGTCATGCGCAAAAAACCAATCTGTAGCGCCAAGGCAAGCTTGAGGGCGGGCGTTCGTCGCTCGTCGTCGATGACACGCCGTTTAGGCTCGGAATACGTGAAGAAGGCCTCGATCTCGAAGCCGCTCAACTCACGCGGGAACGCGCTCCGGCCCAGATACGTGGAATGCCACTCGTTCATGTTCTGCCTCCCGAAGTGCGCCACAATACGCCCCTCGAAACAGCGAACAGCAAGTGTTTGACCAGCTTGGGAAAAACGGTGTCAGCCGCTAGAATTACCGATAGAAAGTAGCGGCACTTTTGGCGCGGAAATCAAGGGAACCCCCTTTCCTGCGGTATCCCCATATGCTGCGGATCGAAGCGCCCGAGAGCAAGAGACCGCTGCGGGCATCGGCGCCTCCGTAATCGCAGTACGCGTTTACGACAAATTCAGCAGATCCGCCCAGGATAGCGTATCCACCGGTCGATGCAGGTTCGAAGCCATTTGCAGGATCGCCGCAACGGCCTGCGGATAGCGCTCCAGTTTGGCGCGCACCGCATAGTCTGTCCCGGCCCCGGGGACTGCAGATAGATGACGTCCGGGTGCTCTTGTCCATTGTATAAATTGGTGGTCCAGGAGATCTGGGGCGTCGGCGTGATCACAAGACCCAGGAGCTGGCTCCTGTAGTTGTTGAAGGATTCCGTCTGGTTGGCGCCGTTGGTGATCCAGAGATTCACCGACACTTGATCGTTGATCGCGTATTTCGCCCGCACACCCATGTGATAGAAGGGCAAGTAGTCGTACCAAAAGGAGCGCGAGTAGTTCATCTGGTCCTTGGCGTAGTTGCCCTCCATCCCCAGTGAACTCTCCCATTTGCCGAAGTCCAACGTGAGTCCGCTGCCGAGCGGAAAAACATAGGTGCCATAGGCCTGGAAGATGTTTCGATAGACCTCGGGCCGAGGCTCATTGGCGGGATTGCCCTGCAGCGTCGAGGTCGCTTGACCGTATTGCAGGTCAATGCGTACGCCTTCGCGCTTGCCGTTCGCGAGATCGGGAGCACTCTCCAAGATGAGACCCACCTGATTGAGACTGAAGCTGTTGCTGCTCACATCATAGGCGCGCAGGTAATTCACGCGGCCGATCGGGTCGTTGGTGTTGTACTCGTAATAACCGTCGAGCAACCCATTCACCGTGAAACCGTGCAGCAGCTCCGCAACCACTCCCGCGGAGGCGGACGGCCCCGCAACGGTCGCGCTTGGTGCGGGGCCCGCGACGGCAGCGGCGGGTGCGCCGGTTGCAGCGGGTACGCCGCCGGCGGCGGCCGGCACGCCGGGGCCGGGTGGTAACGCGGCGGGTGGGGTGCCGGCCGCCATCGCGGCTGCGTCGCGAGTTGCGCTTGCAGCTGATGCACGAGGGTTTTTAGCTCGTCCACCTCCTGGCTGAGCTGCGTGATGCGCACATTCATGCGCGCGGCTTCGCGGTCCGGTGAGGAGCGTGATGGCTTGGGTCCTTGCGAGGACTGGCCGATGGCGAGCGGCGCACAGAGCACGAAGGCTCAGGGTACTTTCGGTGGCGGCGGCGGCGACTCGGACGGATCCGGCGGTAAGCTTTCGGGGTTGGAGGGACTGTGCAGATTTGCGGCGCTCCATCCCCCACCGAGATCCGCGATCAGCGATACCGCATCCGCGAGTCGAGTCTGTTGAACGGAGAGCAGAGTCTGCTCGTCGGCGAACTGCGTCTCCTGCGCTTGAGCGACCGTGGTGTAGTCGGCGGTCCCCGCCTGGAATTCCGCGAGGGCGATTTCCGTGCCGCGGGCGGCGTCCTTCACGGCCGTCTCGAGGGCCTGGGTTTGCTGGGCGAGGATACGCAGCCCCGACAGATCGTTCTCCACGTCTTCGAACGCGGTTAGCACCGTATTTCGATAACTCGCGACCGCGGCCTCATAAGCGGCGCGTGCCGCCTGCACCTCGGCATGGCGCTCGCCGAAATCGAAGAGTGTCTCGCTGCCATTTGCACCCAGCGACCAGATGTGATTCGTCGCATGCAGTAGCCCGTTCAAGGGTGACTGCGTGAAGCCTGCGGCGGCCGACAGCGAGATCGTCGGGTAATAGGCCGCGACGGCGACGCCGATGGCCGCATTTTCCGCCTTCATGGTCCGCTCGGCCGCCGCTATGTCCGGTCGGCGCTGCAGAAGCGTCGACGGCACACCGATCGGAATCGTGGGCAAGGTCGGCAGCGTGCCGCTGTGTGGAATTTCGAGATCCTCCGGCTTCTTGCCAACCAGCACGGCTATGGCGTGCGCGTATTGCGCACGCGCCACGCCGGCGCCGATCAAAGTCGCTTGCGCCGTCTCGAGTGCCACCTGCGCCGTGATGACGGCGGAGGGTGGAGTGGCGGTGATGCCCGCCTGACCCTGTGCGCGGGTGATCCGCAGTGCCTCGCGATAGGCATCCACCGTCTTCTGGTCGAGATCGATGAGGGCATCCGCGACGCGCAGCTCGATCAGGGTCGTCGCGAGCAGGGCTTGCTCGGACAGTGTCGCGTTGACCAGAGTCGCCTCATCGGCCTGCGCAGTCGCAGAATTCTCCTCGACCAGCCGGCGGATCTGTCCCCACACATCCAGCGTCCAGGTCCCGGTACCCTCGAGCGTCGCGGTGGTCACCGAGCCCCTCCGCGTGCTGGCCGCACCGGTCGTGGTGGTCGTGCCCGTGGTGGTACCGCCGGTGCCTGTCCCCGTGCCAGTCCCCGTTGTCGTGCCGCCGGTCGTCGTCGTGACGCCCGTGCCCGTGAAGCCGGGACCGCCTTGCCGGCTGACCGAGCCGGTAACTCCGAGCACAGGAAACAGCTGCGCCCGTGCGACTTTGACTTCCGCGACCGCCTGCAGGTAGGTCGCGTAGCTCTGGCGTACCGTTTGATTCGATACGGCGACCTGCGGTTCGAGCTCATCGAGCAACGGATCGTGAAAATCGGTCCACCAGTCCCCCTTGGGGGCTGCGTCCGAGGGAGATGCCTGGGTCCATCCTTCCGGCGGCAGCTCTTTGAAATTTTGGGCAACGGGGGCGCTCGCCCGATGGTAATTGGGTCCCACCATGCAAGCGGTCAGCGTGGCGCAAAGTGCGAGGAGAGGGCCGATTCTTGTACTCATCATGTTGAGGTACCCGTGCTCAATTCGGGGTCCGCGGCGGAGCGCCCCCTGAGGCTCCGTATCCATACACGCAGCCGCTCGAAGCCCAGATAGATGACGGGCGTCGTGTATAGGGTGAACACCTGGCTCAGGATCAGTCCGCCGATCACCGTGATGCCGAGCGGCTGACGGAGCGAAGCCCCCTGGCCGATGCCGATCGCGAGCGGCAAGGCGCCGAGCACCGCGGCGGCAGTGGTCATCATGATGGGCCGCAGACGGATGACCGCGGCATCGTGAATGGCTGCTTGCGCTTCCTTGTTCTCGTTGCGCTGCAAGTGCAGGGCGACGTCGATCATCATGATGGCGTTCTTCTTGACGATGCCGATGAGCAGGATCACGCCGATGAACGCGATCACGGACAGCGGTGTGCCGAAAATGAGGAGCGCCAATATGGCGCCGAGTATCGCCGAGGGGATCGTGGAGAGAATGGTGACCGGGTGAATGGTGTTCTCGTACAGGATACCGAGCACGATGTAGATCGTGCCGAATGCCGCGAGCAGCAGGAGCGGCAAGGCCGCCATGTTTTGAGCAAAAACCTGGCCCGCGCCCGCGGGACTGCCGCGGATGGAGGCGGGCATGCCGAGGTCGCGCATTGCCTGAATAATGGCCGCCTGGGCCCGGCTCAAGGAGCCCCCCGGCGGCAGATTGAAGGATATCGTCGAGGCCACGAGCCCATTCTGGTGGTTGACCTGGGTCGCGGTGTGATTGTTCCGGTACGTGGTCATGACGGGCAGAGGCACCATGGTCTCGGCCGCCGTGCTGTCGGCGCTGCCGGTGGAGCTGCCGCCGCGGCTGTTGGCGATGCTGTTGGTCACCGCATTGGCTTGCGCATTGGAGTTGAGGGAATTGCTGGCTGAAGCTGCCGCGGACGCGGCGGAGACGGCCGCGTAAGCCGAGACGCCGCTCACCGTGCCGCCTTGCATCTGGGTCTGTGCGGAGCCGCTCGCGTTGCCGGCCGCCGTGCTCAAATAAGTGCGGTCGAGCATCTGCGGAAACTGCCAGTACGGGGGCGCGACCTCCATGACCACGTAGTATTGGTTGAAGGGATTAAAAATGGTGGTGACGGTGCGTTGTCCGTAGGCATCGTAGAGCACGGCATCGATCTGATTGGGAGCAAACCCGTAGCGCTGCGCGGTGGCGCGCTCGATCGTGACATAGGTTTGTAATCCATTTTGCTGCATGTCGGAATTCACGTCGACGATCTGGCTGTGCTCCTTGCCGAGCTCCTCGAGCAGCTTCGGGGTCCAGGTGTACAACCCGGCCGTATCCTCGCTCGTCAGGGTGTACTGGTATTCGGCGGCGGATTGCCGGCCGCCGATGCGCAAATCCTGCACGGCTTGCAAGAACAGGCGAGCTCCGGATACACGGTTCAGCTTCGGCCGCAGCCGCTGGACCACTTGATCGGCCGAGAGCTTGCGCTGGCTCAGAGGCTTGAGGCTCACGAAGACCGTGGCGTTGTTGAGCGCACGTGTGCCGGTGAATCCGATGACCGAGGCCACGGCGGGGTCGGTCTGCACGATCTGCTGAAGCTGCTGCAGCTTCTTCTGCATCGCCTGAAAGGAGATGCTCTGATCGGCGATGATCTGGCCCATCAGAAGTCCATTGTCCTGCTCCGGGAACAGGGTGGTGGACACCCCAAGCATCAGCACGGGGATGAGTAAGATCATCACCACGAGACCGATGCCCACGAGCAGCGCGTGATCGAGCACTTGCGTGAGCGAGCGCGAGTACATGTTCTTGAATCGCTCGAATTGCCTCTCGGTCCACACCGCCCAGCGCGCCTGCGAATGCAGCGACTCGCCGCGCTTGAGCAGGTAGGCGCACATCGTGGGCGTGACGGTGAGCGAGACCAGCAGCGAGATGAGGATGGCGATCGAGAGCGTCACGGCGAATTCGTGGAACAGCAGCCCGATGATGCCGGGGAACAGCAGAATCGGGATGAACACGGCGATCAGCGAAAGGCTCATGGATACCACCGTGAAGCTCACCTCGCCGCTGCCGACGAGCGCCGCTTCGCGCACGTCCACCCCCGACTCGACGTGGCGCACGACGTTCTCGAGCACCACCACGGCATCGTCGACCACGAAGCCCGTGGCGATGGTGAGCGACATGAGGGAGAGATTGTCGATGCTATAGCCCAGGAGGTACATCGGGCCGAACGTGCCGAGGATCGAAATGGGCAAAACGACCGCCGGAATGAGCGTCGCACGCGGAGACTGCAGAAAGACGAACACGACGCCGATGACCAGCACCACGGCGATCATGAGGCTGCGCTCCGTGTCGCCTACGGCGGCGGTCACCGATTGAGATCGGTCCATGGCGATGTGCACGTCGATATTGGGCGGCAGGGTCGCCACGACCGACGGCAGCACCTTCTTTATTTGGGCTACGGTCTTGATGATGTTTGCGCCGGGCAGCGGATACACGATCACGCCGACCGTCGGAAGATTATTGTAGAGGCCGGCGTTGCGGATGTTCTCGTTCGAATCCACCACGGCCGCCACATCGTGCAGGAGCACGGGCGCGCCGTTGCGGTAGGCGATGACCAGATTTTGATAATCCGCGGCCTTGGTCGCCTGGTCGTTGGACAGCACCTCATAGCGTTGATCGCCCTGATCGATATAGCCCTTGGCGCTGTCGGCGTTCGCCGAAGCGATGGCGGCGCGAACGTCCTCGAGTCCGATACCGTAGCTCGAGAGCTTGTCGGGCTGGATCTCGACCCGCACGGAGGGCAGGGCGCTGCCGCCCAGCTGGATCTGACCGACGCCGGAGATCTGCGAGAGCTGCTGCTGAATGACGGTGTCCGCCGAATCGTAGAGCTGGGCGGTGGTGAGAGTTTTCGAGGTGAGCCCGAGAATGATGATCGGCGAATCGGCGGGGTTGAACTTGCGATAACTGGGATTGCCGCGCAGGGTCGTCGGCAGGTCGGCGCGCGCGGCCTGGATGGCCGCCTCGACGTCGCGCGCCGCCCCATTGATGTCGCGGTTAATGGCAAATTGGATGACCACCTGCGCACTGCCGACGCTACTCTGCGAGGTGAGCTCGTTGACGCCGGCAATGGTCGCCAAACGCCGCTCGAGCGGCTCCGCGACGGTCGAGGCCATGATTTCCGGGCTCGCTCCCGCCATGGTCGCCTGCACCGCGATGACCGGCATGGTGACGTTCGGCAGCGGCGCTACCGGCATCTGAAAGTAGGCGAGCAGGCCCGAGAGTGCGATGGCGATCGCGAGGAGCGATGTCGCGACGGGCCGTTTGATGAATACTGCCGGTATGTTCACGCGGCCTGCCCGCCCGAGGGCTCGCTCGTCTTGCCGCCAAAGCGCTGGGAGATGCGGTCGAACATCAGATAGATGACCGGCGTCGTGAACAAGGTGAGCATCTGACTCACCAGCAAGCCGCCGATGATGGCGAGTCCCAGTGGCCGGCGCAGCTCCGAGCCCGTTCCGTTGCCGACGAGCAAGGGCAGCGCGCCGAGCATGGCTGCGAGGGTCGTCATGAGGATCGGCCGAAAGCGCAGCATCGAGGCCTCGAAAATGGCGTCCTCGGGCGATTTGCCGTGCTTGCGCTCCGCCTCGAGAGCGAAATCGACGATCATGATGCCGTTCTTCTTGACGATGCCGATCAAGAGCACGATGCCTATGATCCCGATCACGTCGAGATCGCTTCCCGCGATCATCAACGCGAGCAAGGCACCAAGCCCGGCCGACGGCAGCGTCGACAGGATGGTCACCGGATGAATGTAACTCTCGTAGAGAACACCGAGCACGAGGTACACGGTGACCAGCGCGGCCGCCAGCAAGAACACCTCGCTCGACAGCGAGTCCTGGAATGCCTGCGCCGCGCCCTGGAAAGAGGTGGTAATGGAGGGCGGCAAGTGTATGGCCTGTTCGGCGCGCTCGATCTCGTCCACCGCCGCGCTCAACGAGGCGTTGGGGGCCAGGTTGAAGGACACGGTAACGGCGGGGAACTGCGCCAGGTGACTGATCACCAGGGGCGATTTGGTCACCTTGATATCGGCGACGCCGCGCAACGGCACCTGTCCGGTACTGCCCGTCTGCGTCGGCAGATAGAGATCGCCGAGCGCCTGCAGGTTCGGAATCGTCTCAGGCTTTGCGACGAGCACCACGCGGTACTGGTTGGACTGGTTGAAAATGGTGGAGACGATGCGCTGACCGAGTGCATCGTAAAGCGCGTTGTCGATAGTCGCTGGGGTGATGCCGTAGCGTGCGGCCAGCTGGCGGTTCACCTCGACGTTCACGCTCAGGCCGTCATTGTTCAGATCGCTGGTGACGTCGGCAATCGACTTGATCTGCTTCATGCGAGCCACGAGCTCGGGCACGTACTGTTGGAAGGCCTCCTGGTTCGGGCCGCGCAGCACGAACTGATACTGGTTCGGCGACACGACCGTGTCGAGGGTCAGATCCTGCTCGGGCTGTAGATACAGCTTTACGCCGGATATGTGCGCCACCTCGTTCTGCAGGCGCAGCGCGATCTGCCGGGCCGACAGCGAGCGGTCGTTGTGGGCCTTCAAATTGATCAGGAACCGACCGTTGTTCAGCGTCGTGTTGGTGCCGTCGATGCCGATGTAGGAGGTGATCGAAGTAACGTCGGCGTCTTTCAGAATCACTTCGGCGAGCTCGGCTTGCCGAGCGGTCATGGCCGCATAAGACACTGAGTTGTCGGCAATGCTGATCCCCTCGATCACGCCGACGTCCTGCACGGGAAACAGCCCTTTCGGGATGATGATGTACAGGATGACGGTTATGATGACCGTCACCGTCGCAAGCACCAGCGTCAAAGGCTGATGTCCCAGCACCCAGCGAAGCCCGCGGCGATAGGACTCGAGCGTGCGGTCGAAAATCCCCTCGCTGATCCGCTCGAAACGACTCGGCCGGCGCTCCGCCTTACGGCGCAAAATGCGGGCGCACATCATGGGCACGAGCGTCAGAGAGACGATGGCGGAGATCGAGATCGTCACCGCGAGCGTCACCGCGAACTCGCTGAACAGGCGCCCGATCACACCCCCCATGAAGAGAAGCGGTATCAGCACGGCGATCAGCGAGATGGTGAGGGACATGATAGTGAAGCCGATCTGTCCGGCGCCGGCCAGCGCGGCTTCGAGGGGGGCCATGCCCTCCTCGAGATAGCGCACGATGTTCTCGATCATCACGATCGAGTCGTCGACCACGAAACCCGTCGCGATGATGAGCGCCATGAGCGAGAGGTTGTCGATCGAGTAGTTGAGCTCGTACATGACCGCAAGCGTCGCGATGAGCGACACCGGGACGGAGATGCTCGGAATGAGCGTCGCCGGCACGTTGCGCAGGAAGACGAAGATCACCAGCACTACCAGTGCGATCGCGAGCAGGAGCTCGACCGCCGCATCGGATACCGATGCGCGTATCACGCCCGTGGAGTCGGCGACGACCGTCACGTGCATCGACTGCGGCAAGCTCGCCAAGAGTTGCGGCAGCTGCTTCTTGATCTGATTGACGGTTGCGATCACGTTCGCGCCCGGCTGGCGCATCACATTGAGCACGATGGCGGGCGTATGGTTGAACCAGGCGCCTTGCTCGATGTCCTGGGCGGCCTGAGTGACCCGAGCCACGTCGCGCATGAATACCGGAGCGCCGTTCTGATAGGCAACGACGGTGTTCAAGTAATCGTTGGGATCCTGGATCTGATCATTGGCATTGATGGTGTAATCGAGCTCCGGCCCGTCGAAGTTGCCTTTCGGCTGGCTCACGTTGATGTTCGACAGGAGCGTTCGCATGTCGTCGATATTGAGACCGTAGGCGGCGAGCTTCTGCGGGTCCACCTCCACGCGCACGGCGGGGACGTTGCCTCCGGCCGGGGTCACCAGGCCCACTCCCGAAACTTCGGATATCTTCGAGGCCAAGCGGTTGTTGGCGAGGTCCTGCAACTGCGTGAGCGACAGCGAGTCGGACGTAATTGCGAGCGTCAAGATGGGCTGGTCGGCCGGGTTGACCTTCGCATAGACCGGCGGCGCGGGAAGTCCGGTCGGCAACAGGCTGTTGGCGGCGTTGATGGCCTGCTGCACGTCTTGTTCGGCGATGTCGAGACTCAAGGCGAGGCTGAACTGCAGGGTGATGACCGAGGCGCCTGCGGAGCTCGACGAAGTCATCTGATTGAGCCCGGGAATTTCGCCGAGCTGCACCTCGAGCGGAGCGGTCACGGTCGTCGCCATGACCTGGGGACTCGCACCCGGGTAGAAGGTCTGAACCTGGATGGTCGGATAGTCGACGTCGGGGAGAGACGAGACGGGCAAGAATCTCACGGCCACCAGCCCGATGAGCACGAAGGCGATCATCAGGAGCGATGTCGCCACCGGCCGGAGTACGAACAGGCGTGAGATGTTCATATATCGGGCGCCGAGGGCTTCGCTCAGCTCGTGGTGCTTCCGCCTTGCGTGGCCGCGCTCGGTTTTCTCCTCGCCTTCGATCCGGGCGGCGATCCGGGCGTCGCCGGCACTTGCTGGGTCCGGGCCGCGGGGGCGGTCGCGGTGGAGACGCTGATCTGGGCGCCGTCGCTCAATCGATCGGTCCCGTCGACCACGACGGTGTCGCCCGCGGTGAGACCTGACACAATGGCGGTGTTTCGGCCATCGCTCGCGCCCAATGTCACTTTGCGGACGGACACGCTGTCATTCGCGTTGACGAAATACACGTAGTCGCCCGGCGCACCGCTCAGCACGGCCGGAGTCGGAACCAGGACCGCCTGCGTCAACGTATCCACCAAGATTTTTATGTTGACGAACTCGTTCGGGAAGAGTGCCTCGTTGTCGTTCTCGAATTTCGCACGCAACGTCACGGTCCCGGTGCTGGTCGCCATCTGATTGCTCAATGCGTAGAGGGTGCCGGTCGCGATCTCCTGGTTGTTGTCGCTCGTATACGCCGTCACCGGAAGCTGCGCACCGGTGTTGACGCGCTCGATCACTCTGGCAAGGTCGTTCTGCGCAACCGTGAACTCGACGGTCGTCGGCTTCATGGTGGTGATGACCACGATGCCGGTCGAGCTCGAGGCGGTCACGTAATTGCCTGGGTCGATCAGGCGCAATCCGACCCGGCCTGATACCGGCGCGGTGATGCGGCAGTAAATGAGGTCGAGCTTGAATTGTGCGATGTTGGCCTGATCGGATTCGACCTGCGCCTCGTCCTGTTTAACGGTGGCTTCCTGATCGACCACCGTCTGCTCGGCGATCGCCTTCTGCGCCTGCAGTTGGTGATAACGGGCGAGGTCCGAGCGGGCCTGTTCGAGCGATGCCTGATCCTTCAGAAGCGCGGCCTGTGCCTGCTTCAGATCGATCTCATATTGTCGCGGGTCGATTTGCGCCAAGAATTGACCTTTCTTGACATCCTGACCTTCCTTGTAGCCGACTTCCGTGAGATAGCCGCTCAGCTGCGGCAGCACGGTAACCGTGGCGAGCGGCGCCACGGTTCCGAGCTCGGACAGCGTCTCGGGCATGTCGCCGAGCACCGCCTTCGCGACCTTCACCACCTGCGGGGCCGCGGCGCGAGCGGGTTTCTTCTGGGCGAAGATACGCACGATCATGAAAATGATGAGGACGGCCACCAGAACGCCGATGATCCAGCGACCGCGGTGGCTTCGAGGGGCATCGGATGGAGATGCATCCGGCGTGGTGATCATATCGACTCCAGAAACTTAGGCCGTCGGGCGGCTAGAGGCTGCGCGGCCAGCAGAATTAAGATTCGCGAGAATCGAGAACGTTCCGGGCAGAACGTCTCGGAGGCCATTGCTCCAGTCACTCTTGTTACGGTCCTTTACGGTCCTGGTTCCGTCCTGGGGGGCCACGATGGGGAGTCCATGGAGCGTTGGGCCAGTGTACAACATGCATGAGCGGTGGACGCCGCCTCGCCGGTCGCTCACTCACCGGCCATCTGCTCGCAGGCGCAATTTTGTCAAGGCGCGACGGCGAAGGAAAGTACCGACACTGGGTCGGGCCGACCGGGGCTGGCGCGCCTGCGTCGCAAAGCAGTTAATCGGAGCCTTGCCAATCCATCCAGAAGGAAATAGTCATGAGCGTGAAATCGACGGTACGAGAGGCCACGAGTGCGGTGAAGAAGGCGTTGCATCCGGGCGCGGATGCGGACACGCAGACGGATATCCTGGATACGCTCAAGAAGGAGCATGACGAAGTCAAGGCTCTGTTGTCGAAGCTCCAGAAGAGCGAGTCCGGTTCGGAGCGCAAGAACCTAGTGCAGCAACTCAAGGCGGCGCTGGTGCCGCACACCAAGGCCGAGGAGAGGGTCGTGTACGATGCGGTTATCGCCCTTCAGGACAAGGACGCGCGCATCGATGGGCACGAGGGCTACCTCGAGCACGAATGGGCGAGCAAGACCCTGGTTCGGCTGGAATCCATCGAGAATGCCACCTCGCCCGAGCACCATGCCGCGGGCAAAGTGCTGAAGGATTTGGTCGAGCATCATATCGAGGAGGAAGAGAGCGCGGTCTGGAGCGATGTAAAAGATAATTTTTCAGACGAGGAACGCCGGCAGATGAACAGGGCGTTTGAGGCTGCCAAGGCAAAGGTGAGAATCCACTAGTCCACGTGGTAGTCACGGCGATGTGTCCGTGACTGCCGCGGGTTGGTTCAGGTTGAGCTTCATCGAGGCCGCGAGGGCGGTGAGCTTACCCTGGACCGTCTTCGCAGTGGTGACCGCTTCTTCCAAATTGCCATGCGTGTAGGCGTCCTGGGCCTTGGTCCAGCGCGCTTCCGCATCGCTCAGGCTCGAGCGGGCCTCCGAGAGATCGACGCCCGATGCGAGCTTCTTGTTCTCCTTCTTGCTCAGAAAGTCGATGCGACTTTGAATGGAGCTCGCATTGCCTGGAACGCTGCTGGCGAGCGCCGTCCACTGATCGTTGAACCCGCGCTGAATGAGCTCTTTCTTCGCCGTCGCGGCACTCTCGAGGCCCTGGGCCGCGCTCAACGTCGCGGGCCCATCCTTCACGACCCCCTTGTAATCCTTCTTGTCGTATTCGGCCTTGAGGCTGCCCAGTTTGTATTGTACGTCCGACAGCTGATCGGGGACGTATTCGGCCGCATCGGGTGCCGCGTTCACCGCGGCTTGGATATCCGAAATCATCTTTTCGGCAGGCTCCTTTTGCGGAGAGCACGCGGCGAGCAGCAACGCTGTCGCAGCGAGCCACGCTGCGGGGGAAGAACGCAAATCGGTCATGGAGAAGTTCCTTGTGTTGGCATCCGACTTCTGTTTATATCTTGTTTGGCCAATGGGTTCAGAGACTTTATTGAAGCATTAGTCGAAGTATGGGGGGCCTCGGCCACATCCCGCCAGTGTCGGCGCGCAGGACGCGCGTTGAAATTCCTCGTCTTCGCAAAATGCTGTAGGTGTTTGGCGATTCGTCTGCAGCCTACCGGGAACATCCGATCGCCGCATCGGTATTTGCCGGCCGCTCGGGGGTGCGCAGCGCTGTCGCGTCGACTATACCCGTGACGGTAAGACCCGGTCGCTCTGGAGCGCCGGGCATGACTACGCCTTTTGTGTCCGTAAAGCCCTTGAGATCGTCGGGTGATGAGGGTGGCTCTACTCGGTACTCGCGCTGCCCAGCGCGAACCATGAAAGGTCGGAGCCCATTTTGGAGTCGACCTTGAAGGCTCGGGCAGCCGCCGTCATGCGCGTGAGCGCTTGACCGATCGGTAGCGCCGGCGCGGTGTCCCCCGGCTTGATCCGGGCAAAGCGCACGGGGTTGATGCGAGCGACGATGTAGTTGCGCAGATAGGGGGACTTGAAGCCCTGTTTTTGCATCGCCGCCACGAGCTTGACGACCAGCGCATCGATGGCGAGCAGGCGTGCCGCGTATCCCTCACGATCGCGCAGGCTCGCCGGCAGCGTGCGCGTGCTGAATCGATCCACTTTTTTGAGAAAGGCGCTGTAAGCCCCGCCGGCGAAGCGCGGCGCCTTCTGGTATACGATTCCCAGGGTCAAGAGCTCCGCGGATTCGAACTGCGAGGCGAAGCTCGACTCCTTCGCGGTGGGCTGGCGGCGCGCCAGGTCGCGTGCCATACGAATCACTTCGAGGCTGCGATCCTTGAGGTTGTGTGCCTTCTCGGTGTTCAGCACCAGGATGCGGTAGGCGAGCTCGGCGTCCGTACAGATCAATGCGGTGATGTATTTGAGGCCCAGTATCTTCGCGGCCGCAAGTCGGTGCCGTCCATTCGGGGTCCAGAAAACGCCGTCCTCTCCGGGAACGACGATCAGGGGATCGAGGAACGATCCGGCCTGCTCGATGCTCTGAGCGAGCCGCTTGGTATGGGTTGGCGAAAGATCGCGCTGAAACGGGGTCGGTTGCACGCTGCGAAAGGGTAGCGCGGCGAGGACGAGCTCACGGCCTCCAAAAGGATCGCGATAGCTGCCGAGGACCACTCCGCCAGCCTCGCCGATGCGGCCGAGCAAAGGCTGCAGCGGTTGGTGCGTGAGCAACAGCGTGATGTCCTCACGATTCAAGCCACGGCTCTCGGTTGCGGGCTTGAGACGCCGGCGAGAGGAGGCCGGCCGCGATTTTTTCTTGGGCAACGATCGGCGGGCGGCCATGATGCTCCCTTGCAGCGATGCGATTTCGAGGCGCCAGTCTGACCGGTTCGCGACTGCAGCGCCAATGGACGGCGCGGGTTGCAGCGGGTAGTCTGTCGCGGCATGAGCGTCCAAGGTAAGAGTCTGAGTCGCGGCCTCGACTCACTTCTCAACCCGCTAGGGCCGCGCGGCCTTTACCGCTCCGGCGTCGGGTCGATTCCCGTGGCGGCCATCCGGCGCGGCAGCATGCAACCCCGCACCCAGTTTCGACAAGAGGCGCTCGAAGAGCTCGCGGCATCCATCAGGGCCAAAGGCGTCATCCAGCCCATCTTGGTACGGCCGGTACCCGGCTTCCCCCACCAATTCGAAGTCGTCGCGGGCGACCGGCGCTGGCAGGCCGCACAGCTTGCGGGCCTCACGGAAATCCCGGCCATCGTCCGCGAGTTGTCCGATCCGGAGGCGCTCGCTCTCGCCCTGGTGGAGAACATCCAGCGTGAGGAGCTGACGCCGACCGAGGAGGCGAGAGCCCTGGGCCGCCTCATCGATGAGTTCTCGTTGACCCATCAACAGGTAGCGGAGGCAGTCGGCCGATCACGCGTCGCGGTCACCAACCTGATGCGACTGCTCGAGCTGCCCAAGCCCGTGATCGAGCTCATCGATGGCCAGTCAATCAGCATGGGGCACGCGCGGGCGCTGCTCGGGCTCGACGACGAGACCGCGCGCGTCGAGATGGCTAAGCTCGTGGTCGAGCGCCACCTCTCGGTGCGCGAGACGGAGACGCGCGTTCGCAGAGCACAGCGACCTCCCACTCAGCGCGCGGCGGAAGTGTCGGTGGTCAGTGAAATCGCCCACACGGGAAACGCAAGGGTGCAGCTCCATCAACGCCCCAGCGGTGCGGGTAAACTGGTCGTCGAGTTCACCGACGACGCCACACGCGATGCGCTCTTGCGAGCGGTCGCCGCCGCCCTCGGAAGTTGAGGGGATAGCCCGACCTTTGCGCGCTGGGGGCTCACGCGCGCTCGAAGTGGGCGACTGTCTCAACGTGCGCCGTGTAGGGAAACATATCGAAAACGGTGAGGCCCACCAGACGCAGGGCGCCCTGGCAGGTGAGCCGCAGGATGTCCTCCCGCAGTGAGTCAAGCGCGCAGCTCACATACAAGAGCCTTTGCGGCGGCCGCTCCGCCAGCCGTTGCGCGAGCGATGGCTCCAGCCCCTTGCGCGGCGGATCGACTATCACGACGTCGGCGCCGTCGGCGGCCTCCTGCATCGCTCCGGCCGCGCCGGGCCGCAGGACGACCTTGGCGCGCTGCACCGGGTCGAGACCTTCGATGCCCTGCTCGAGTCCTCGCAGCGCATGCGGGCTCGACTCGTTCAGGCGCAGCTCGCGCAGCCGATCGACCACCGACAGGCCTATGGGGCCGACCCCGGCGTAGAACTCGGCTGCGCACGAGCCCTGCGGAATGTCGGCGCGCAAATGCTCGATGATGCGTTGCGCGACCTCGAGATTGCTTTGCCCGAAGGCACCCGGGGGGTAGTGCACTGCCGCTCCGCCGAAATGCTCGACAACCGTGTCAGGTCCGCACCAGCGCTCAAAATGCGCGCCAAGTATGCTGTTGGAGCGATCGCAGTGCGCGTTGAACCACAGGCTGTGCAGCTCACGGCCAAGCTCTTCGCGGATCAACTCGAGGCATCCCGCCAGCGGCTCCGCCGTCTCGCAGTTCGCCACCAGCACGATCTGCGCCGCCTGCGAGCCGCGTTCCACGACCACCTGCAGATAGCGCGCGAGGCCCAGATGCGCCTGATCCGAATAGCTGGGGACGCGCGCCTGGACGAGCGCACGACGCACGACGCCGGCGACGCGGTTGATGAGCGGATGCTGCACTCGGCAGCTCGGAATGTGCACCACGCGGTGCGTGCCGAGCTCGAAGAGTCCGAGTTTGGGTGAGCCGAGGCGTCCACGGATGGCAAGCCGCGCGCGATGTCGAAAGCCGAGCACCGCGCCTGATACGACTGCCGGATCCGCAAGGCCATGGCGGTGAGCGAGATCGCCGAGGGCCGCGCGCACGAGCGGGTCGACGCCGGGCTCACCGAACCGGGGGCACCCGGGGCAAGGCGGCCGATGCGGGCAGTTGAATACGGACATCGATCAACCTTCGACCCCCGTCCGCGGCGCTGTACCTCGCGCGGGCGCGCGGCGGCGGCAACCAGGGAAAAAAGAGAGGAGGGCGGCCGGTGCGACACCGGCGCTCCGTATCACGCGGTCTCGGCGAGTACCAGCGGCCGCTCTATTGCCTCGCGGAGCACGCTCGCCTGGAATTTCTCGACGCGCTCGACGGCGCTGCGAATACCCTCGGAGTCGTTGCGCAGGCTCCGGGGCGCGGTCGCCTTGTCGTTTCGCAGCCGCTTGGCGTGAGGCGTCTTCGCATCGATCCATTCCAAGGTGCTACTGGTCATACGCCGCTCGCTCCGTCATCGCTCAAGGGGCCAATCGCGCCGTCAGGATCTCACCGCACATGACGGCGGCTGCGCGCGCGGCGCCCATGAATTCTGGCACGCTCGCGCTGTCGGAGTCAAAATCGAGGATGCCGATCAGGGGGTTGAGAATCGTGGACAACGAGGGACGCACGAGCACCTGCTGATATTTCGAGAGGCCGGGAATCGGCGCCTTGGCGCGCAAATACGCGCCGACCTCGAGCACCACGAGATCGTGTCGCATCCAGCACTCCCCGCAGGCGCTCACGTCGAGCTCGAACTCCAGCCGATCATCCGCGTCCTCATCCATGTTGTAGCCCGCGACGATCTTGAGCGTCTCTCGCGAAGTAAGAAGTGCAAGGTTCGTGCGCAGGTGGCGATGCAATCTATTATTTTTAAATTCCATCAGATACAAGATAATATTTAATCTAATTCTAGCGACGAATCCTGCTAGAAGTGCGCCTCGACGGTGTGCGACTCGGTACCCCGGTACAGCTTGATGTGCGCGACTAAGTGAGCGGCCGCTACGGCCCCTTGCAGATCGCCCGGCGAGCGAATTGCGCGGCCCTCGAACTCATAGATGATGTCGCCGGTGATGATCCCGGCCTTTTGCGCAATCGATCCGGGGCTCACGCCGACCACGAGCACCCCTGCCCGATTCGGTGCCTCGGCGTTCGCCGATACGGCGAGCCCACTGATGCCTAAATCCAGCCGGGTGGGGGGCGGGGGAGCCGGAGGCGCCGGTGCAGCCGTGGGGCTTCGTACATAAGCGTCGACTTTCGCGAGCAGCCCGGCCACCTCCGCGTTGGAGAGCGAGCCGCGGTAATCGAGTCCGCTCTTGGGGATGATCCGGAAGCTCCACAACGCAGATTTGCCTGGAACGTAGCCCTCTGCGATATGACGGAGCAGGGCTTCGTCGAGGGGAATCTCGAGATACTCCGTGTACGTGCACTCGCCCGTCGGGCAATTGATCACCACCCGTTTCAGTACCCGGACGGGCACCGTCTCGAGTTGACTGATTCCCCGATACTCCGCCGTCTTGTAGGAGCGCGAGGCGCCGCGATAAGTGAACGATACGTCCATCCGATAGGACACCTGCCCGGAGTCGCGGTCGATGACGGCCGTCAGGAATTCGTCGTGCCACACCTCGCCCATCAACCCCCGGCGCTCCACGTACCCGGGCTCGGTGCTGATCTTGGTCGCATGAGCCTCCTCAGTGACGGAAGCGGTCTGCTGGAAATGCTCGGCGCCGAGAGAAAGGAGATCGGGATCCTTGGCGATTGCCGGGGTGATGAGCATGCCCGCGATGAGGGCCGCCGCCCCGTATATCGAATGTCGTCCCATGGCCTACGCGTGTCTCTTGTTGGCAAGACCTCGATGATATCAATGAGCAGCCGCGCGCGGCACCTGGAAGTCGCCCAAGAGCTTCTCCACCTCGGCGACATCGATGGGTTTGGTGAGGTGGTGATCGAATCCCGCGTCCCGCGAGCGCTGTTTGTCCTCGGCCTGGCCCCACCCGGTCACGGCGATCAGCAGCGTTCTCCCGCCCCATGCCTGCAGGCGGATATGGCGCGCCACCTCATAGCCGTTCATCCCCGGCATGCCGATGTCCAGAATGATGGCCTGCGGCTGCTCGATGAGTGCCAGGCGCAACGCGTCTTCGCCGCTGTGCGCGACCAATACCTCGTTGCCGGACATGTTCAATATGGCCGCCAGGCTGTCGGCGGCGTCGCGGTTATCGTCTGCCACGAGTACCCGCAATGTGCGGTTCGCACCCACATTGGGGTCGGATGGATCCGCCGACAGTGCTGCATTAGCCACAATGAGCGCGCGGGGAAGGTGGATGGCGAACTCGCTGCCGCGGCCCGCGCCGGCACTCCTCGCCGACACGGAACCACCATGCAATCCCACCAGTCCCTTGACCAGCGCGAGTCCGATCCCGAGGCCGCCCTCGGCTCGATCGATCGCAGAGCTCACCTGCGCGAACATGGTGAACATGTCGGCCAACGATTCCGGTGCGAAGCCGATACCGTTGTCCGTCACTGACATCTCGATTTCCTCGGGGAGTAACCGGGCCGCCAGCGCGATACGGCCACCCGGATCCGTATACTTCGCCGCATTGGTGAGCAGATTCGAAAGGGATTGAGAAATCCGCAGCGGATCGACATTGAGGACGACACGCTCGGTCGGAACGTCGATCGTGAGCGCATGGCGCTTCGAATCGATGAGCGGTCGAGCAGTTTCCACGGCGGCATTGACTATGGACTCCAGAGTGGTCGGCTGGGACTTCAAGGCGAGGTGGCCCCGTGTGATCCGCGATACATCGAGCAGATCATCGAGTAGCAACGCCATGCGCTGTACCTGCCGCGAAATGACCTCACCCGCCCACTGACGCTGGCGCTCCTCGATCTTGGGCGATTCGAGGAGCTTCACCGAATGGCGAATCGGCGCGAGTGGATTGCGCAGCTCATGAGCCAGCGTGGCGAGGAATTCGTCCTTGCGTCGATCGGCCTCGCGCAGCGCCTGCGAGCTCGCTTGTACGGCCTCGAGCATGTTGTTGAACGCGTCGACGACAACCCCGGTCTCGTCCTCGGAGGTCTTTTCAGCGCGCAGCGAGTAGTCGCGGCGGCTCACGATCTCGCGGGCAACGCCCGCCATCAGCTCCAGCGGGCGGGTGATGCGCGCTTGCAGCCGGGAAGCGAATAGGAACGCAACCGCCAAGCTGAGCAGCGTCACCAACACGAATATGCCGACGTATGCGGCAATTCGGCTCACGAGATCGTAGTGACCGCGCAGATAGATGTATCCCACGGTCTCACCTCCGCGCCGGACAGGCTGCACGAGCTCGGCCTGATCGCCCCCTATGTGGAGTGACCCCTTGCTCAAGACGGCCGGCGGCGGCTGATTGCCGGGCCGAACGTAAGAAGCGAAGAGGGCGCCGCGCGCCGTGTAGAGTGCAGCCGCCAAAACGCCGATGCGCGCTTCCAGAGCCGAGAGATTCCGCTCCGCGACCGGTCTATCGTCAAACTCCAGAGCGGCAGCCGTGGACAAGGCGAGAATGGAGGCTTCGGTGGAGAGCTCCGACACCAGAGACTTCCGGTACATGGAGACATCGACGGACAGCATGGCGATGCCGGCGACCCATACCGCGAGCACGGTCGTGAGCAGCACGAGTCTCATCAAGCGAGCGCGGACCGTGGTCCTTCGCCTGAAAGGCGACATCGCCGGACTCATGGTGCCCCTCCTACGGCACAATTCGCGCAAGGCTTGCGCGATTGCTGGGGCACACCGAATACGCGGACGGCGAGGGCGAGCAATTCCGAGCTGATCTTGAGGTGTGCCTGGTCGGCCGCGGTGAGCGAGACTTCGAAGCGCACGCGGCGATCGATGGTCAGGAAATTCAACATGCCCCCGTTCCGCAGGCCGCCTTCCTCGTCGGTCACGATCAGTGTCGATCTCGACGCGGCGGGCTTCCATGAGCGCAACGAGTCCGCGCGACCTGAGCCGACGTAGAGCATGTCGGGATCGGCAATGTCGCGTAACGAGGACGCCTCGCGCACTTGGACGGCATGATTCTTGATGAGATGCGTGCCTGCGAGTCCTGCGAGTTGCCGGGCCATCGGCGGCGAACCGAGTACGGCGATGACGAAGTCCCCCTTATCCGCGCCGCCGGGCCAGTCGACATAGCTCGCCAGGCGGAACAAATAAGCCGCCTTGACAACCTCTTCGGAATAATCCGCCGCGTTGACGGGCGCACAAGCGCCTGCCCCCAGCACACACACGCCGGCAATGAGCCAGATCTGCTTGAACGCACGACTAAGCATGGCGGCTCGGCCTTGATAAGCGTGCATCGAGGCCATCATAATGAGGCGGCGTCGCGGGGGGTAGGGCCCTCGCCGAGGCAGGCGTCTCCTTCCGCTGCACTCCGAATTTAATTATTTTCGCTCGCCGACGATGCAACGCGTTCTTGCGTGGCGATGTTGGGCGATTCCATGCCGTGCAATTCTTACAATTCAGATTATCATGCGACATGCCGACGACCGGCTGATATCGTTCACTCTTTTGCCGAGAAGCCTTCTGCATGTACGGTAATTCGAGCTCGAAGCGTGCCGACTGATCCTTTGGAAACCGCGCGGTCGTTGCCGACCGGCGCGCGTTACTCACCGCCGGCGATGGTCTTCCATTGGTCGATGTTCGTGCTCGTGGTGATCGTCGGAGTGCTCGGGCTGCTGCACGACAGCTGGCCGGACGCGACGCAGTCTTTCTGGATCAACGTGCATGCTCTGCTCGGCATCCTCTTGTGGCTCACGCTCATCGGCCGATGGGTATGGCGGATGCAGCGTCCGCCGCCCCCTTTGCCGCCCGGTACCGGTTGGTTGTCCTTGCGATTATCCAGCCCGGTGCACTGGGCGCTTTATGCCTTGATGTTCGTCACCCCGATCCTGGGATTCATCACCTTCATTTATCACGGACGAGTGTTCGATCTCGGGATATTCCGCGTGGATCTCGGCATCCCCAAGAATAAAGCGGTTTTCCATCCGACCGAGGATATCCACGGCTATCTCGCCTATGCGCTGTTCGGGCTCGCCGGCTTACACGCCCTGGCGGCGCTTTGGCACCGCTTTTGGCTACATGACGGGGTGCTTGCGCGCATGTGGCCCTCCCGTTCGGCGGTGGGTCCGCGGCGCGATTGACCTCGGTGGGCTAAAGCACAGCCCGAGATCTTTCCTGGAGGCACCCTCACGTATGAACGCGGCCGAGGCGATGTCATTCGTTCGGGAGCACGGCGTCGTGCTCATGTCGGCGAAGGGCCCCGTGCCGCGTCTCACCGAGTTTCTTGCCGGTGAGCCGATCAAGGGCAGCTGGTGGGGACATCCGCAAGGTCAGCAGATTTTTCGCGTGTTACAGGAGTTCAGCGACTCGCCCGACATTCTCACGTGCCGCCTGGTCTTGGGGCGCATCACATTCGTCCATCGACGCCTGTGGCCGGCCTTGGTCCGACTGGCCGATCACTTCGATCCCGATCAGATCGCTCAGGTGACAGACGAGCACACGCCGACGGGTCGGCACGTGAATCGCGCCGTTCCCTACCCGAGTTGGGTACCGCCCAAGATCTTCCGAGAAGCGAATCTTCTGAGTGAAGAGGAGGCGCGAGGACTCCTCGGCGTCCGGCGCTGGACCAAGGGCGGGAATGTCGGACTCTGAGGCACCGCTCCGACGCGAGGTTGGCCGAGCTTGAGGGTGCTCTCGAGCGGCGCTTCAGCGAGCGCCGGCCCGCCGCAGGGCTGCAGCGATCTCGGGCTGCGCACCGGCTGCGGCCTCGAGCGGCGTCGTTCCACGCGCGTCCGCGGCATTCGGATCTGCGCCCGCCGCGAGCAGTACATCCACCGCCTCCTTCTGGTCAGCGCGAACAGCGAGCATGAGGGCCGTACGACCCCATGGATCGCGCGCATCGATATCGATGTGGTCCGCGAGGAGCGCCTGGAGTGTTGGCACATTCCCACTTTGCGCCGCTTCGCGCAATGCGCCGGCCGCATCGGGGGAAGGAGCGGCGTCGCGGGGAGGTGACGCGGCGGAGGGTGCCCGCATCGTTTGCAGTTGAGCAACCGAGGACTGCGGCGCAGGGGCGGCGTTTTCGCGCGCGCCGCCTTGCGCGGCTCGTGATGCATCGGCGGCTGCGACGGCTCCGAGCGCGGGATTCTGGCGCGGGCGTACATTGCCTGCGAACGCGCGCGGCTCTGCAGGCACGAATTTCCCGGCCTCCAGGGGCATCTTCGCGGCGGGCGTCGCCGCGCGTTCCGCGGTATTCGCAGGCGGAGGGGTGAGGCTCGCTCTCGGCGCGGTCGATGGCGCCAGAAAATGCGGCGCGATCAAGAGCCCTGCGAGCGCCGCTGCCGCGAGACCGCCATAAGTTGCGACTCGCCAACGCGGCTCATTCGCGGCGGCCTTCCGGAACTCGATTGGTGCGGAGCTTTCCTGCGTGTGGACTTGCGCGGCGAGCTCGGCCGCGTGCCGAAGCACCGCCTGGCGTATCGCCTCGCTCGGCCGGCTCGAATCGCGATCGGATAAGCGCCGATACCGCTCATCGACTTCTTGCTCGTTCATGCATGCTCCTGGAGCAGCTCGCGCAGCTTCATCCGCGCATAGCGGAGCCGGCTCTTGGATGTTTCGAAGCTCACGCCGGTGACCGTAGCGATCTCCTCGACACTGAGATCACCTTCGATTTGCATCAGAAACGCAACGCGCTGCTCGATCGGAAGCTCGGCAAGCGCCTGGGCGAGGGCGCTTGCCTGTTGGTGAGCCACGGCCTCTGCGAGCGGGCCCGAGCTCGGGTCGGCGGTGAGTTGTATGACCACCGAGCCCGCCTCGTGAGGGAGACACTCGAGACTGATTTGGGGGCGGCTTTTCCGTACCCAATCGATGATCCGATTGTGCGCAATGGTGAAGAGCCAGGTCGTGAAACGTGCCGAAGTCTGGTAGCGCGGTGCCTGGCGAGCCACGGCGAACCAAACCTCTTGCATGAGCTCGTCTGCGGTCGCGCGATTCCCGACATTGCGTTCGATGTAGCGCCACGTGCGCATCTCATGCCGACGATAAAGGCGCTCGAATGCCGCGGCATCGCCGCGGGCATATCGACCCATCAGGACCTCGTCAGGCTCGTCCGCTTCGCTCATCGCGTCCTATTATCGCACTCGCGCTCATCCCGGCGGATCGGGCACATAAGCGGGATTCGGGGCGCCCGGGAAAGGGTTCACGTTCGGCGGTAGCGGGCGGCCGCGGCGTATCACACCCATCGCCACCAGGTTGTCGAGGCTGTCGTAGCGAATGCGTATTACCTCGTTCGGCTGGCTTTGCAGCCTCGCGAACTCCGCATGGTTGACGTAGGAGTACTCGCGCTCGCCGTGTCCCGTGCCGAGCTTCGGCGCAGGCTGCGGGCTTGGAGCGATTCCCGCCGATGGCGCGGCGGCCATCGCTTCGGGCGCGACAGCCGCCCGCTGACGGGACGTTTGCGCGCTCGCCTCGCTCGATTCACGCGCGACCGGGGCCTCTGGACGCAGCGTGGGGGGCGGTGCCCAAGCTTGCGGCCGACGCTCGCGGTACAGGGCGATGCCAATGATGCCGACATTCGCCGGGCGCCCCGTGCGTTCCGCATACGAATCGGGTGATTGGGTGAAGGTGAATGCGGCCACCTCCGCATCGCTCTTGCGCCAGCCGGAAATCTGGTAGCGCTCACCGGGCTCGAAAACGTAGCCACCTTGATCCCATGCGGCCGTTTCTCCGGACAGTACGTTGACGCCGTCGACTGATGTCACGGCCAACAGACGCTCTCCGAGACGATTATGAACCTCGATGGAGTATTTTGCGCCCGGCCGTCCGGCGATCCAGTACTCGCCGCGGTAATAATGCGGGCTCAGCGTGAGGCCGGTGTCGCGGTCGATGATGGCGACGTCGGCGAGGCCGCCCAAAGTCTGGGCATGGACATCGACGGTCAGCGCCAGTCCGATCGTTGCAAACAAGGTCGCGAGTTTCATCAGGGGCTCCTATTCAGTTCATGCACACCTTGAAACGAAGCAGGAGCAAAAACAGGGTTAACCCGCCCGCATATGTCAATACAGGCGCAGTCTCGATAAAGTAATGTCCTGCGCGACGGTTAGCATCGCAGTGGCGGGCCTCATATGACCGAACCTGAGCAAACACCCGACTTATTAACCCAGAGCAGCCTGGCGACCCGCCGGGATCAGATGTTCCCCGTGCTGACCGCTGCGCAATTGGCGCGGCTGCAGCGCTACGGGCAGCGCCGGACCATTCGAGCGGGGCAGATCTTGGCGGAGCCCGGCGATCGCGGGCTGCCCATGTGGGTCGTGCTGTCCGGCAGCATCGAGGCCATGCAGGTGGGAATGGCCGGGGAGACCACCGTGGTGACCCATAGGGCCGGCGGTTTTAGCGGAGAAATGAGCACCCTACGCGGGGTCAGCAGCATGGTGCGCATGCGCGTCTGCACGGATGGAGAAGTGCTCGAGATCGATGAAAAGCGAGTGCGAACCATCATTCAAACGGACTCGGAGCTCGGCGAGATCTTCTTGCGCGCCTACATATTACGGCGTGTCGGTCTTATCCAGGCGCAAGTCGGGGACGTCATCTTGCTCGGTTCGAGTCATTCCGCCGACACCCTGAGACTCCAGCAGTTCCTTACCCGTAACACTTACCCATACGTCTATCTGGACGTCCGCGAAGACGCGGCGGCGCGCGACATGCAAGAGCACTTTTCACTAAAGGAGAGCGATCTGCCCGTAGTCATTTGCCGCGGCGCCGTCGCGCTCAAGAACCCGAGCAGTGAGGAAGTCGCGGCATGCCTCGGAATGAATCAAGCGGTCGACGATCAGCGCGTGAGGGATCTGATCGTCGTCGGCGCCGGCCCCGCGGGTCTCGCAGCCGCAGTATATGGAGCCTCTGAGGGCCTGGATGTGCTGGTCCTCGAAACCGGTACGCCCGGTGGCCAGGCGGGATCGAGCTCCAAGATCGAAAACTATCTCGGCTTCCCCACAGGTATCTCGGGACTGGCGTTGGCGGGGCGCGCGCTGGTGCAGGCTCAAAAGTTCGGGGCGGAGATTCGAACGGCGTCCCCGGCCCTGCGCCTCAAATGCGGCGGTGGACCTTACGCGGTCGAGCTCTCCTCCGGGGCCACGGTGAGAGGTCGTTGCATCGTGCTCGCAAGCGGCGTCGAGTATCGTCAGGTGAATATCGGGAACGCAGGGCGATTTTTGGGCGTGGGGATTTATTATGGCGCCACGCCCACCGAGGCGCGCCGCTGCCGGGGCGGGGAGGTCATCGTCGTGGGAGGCGGAAATTCCGCGGGCCAGGCCGCTGTGTTCCTCGCGGCAAGCTCCAGCGTCGTGCACATGCTTGTCCGTGCGAACGGCCTCGCAGACACCATGTCCCGCTACTTGATTAGGAGAATCCAGGAGACTCCGAACATCAAGCTGCACGTCAATACGCAGATCACCGCGCTCGAAGGAACGGAAGAGCTCGAGCGCGTGAGCTGGGCGACGTCCTCTACCGGTGCCAAGGAAACCCTGCCCATCAGGCACGTTTTTCTCATGACCGGGGCCGTGCCCAGTACCCATTGGCTTTCCGGCTGTATTGCCCTCAACGAGAAAGCCTTCGTCCTGACGGGACCGGATCTGCAGCCTCAGGACCTCGATGCGAAACTGTGGAGCACGAGTCGCCGACCGGAATTTTTCGAGACCAGCCGGCCAGGGGTCTTCGCGGTGGGTGATGTTCGTTGCGGAAGCGTCAAACGAGTAGCCGCCGCGGTTGGCGAGGGATCCGCGTGCATACAGCAGGTGCATTTGGTGCTGGGCAGCGACGCCGCGCCCGTGACGGCAGCGACGGCGCCGCATTAGTCTGCATCATCGGACCGCAAAAAGATCGCAGTCGGACCGCCAACGTCTCCTGCCAACCTGCAACGCGCGTACGCCGAGGCCTACGCTGGTTTATGCTCTAGTTCATGACCACGCAAATGCTGTTCAGGAAGCTCTTCCACACAGGCTATGCCGTGAAGGATGTCGATGCGGCAATTGGTTGGCTCGGTGAGAAGTTCGGCATCACGGGCTGGAAGATCCTCCGTCTGCCCGATGACTCGCCCGGGCGCGCGCTCGCGTTCGCCTATGCGCGAGACATGATGATCGAGCTGGTCGATATCAAGCCCGGCCAGGTGCCCATCTACAACGACTGGATCCCTGCGGATGCATCCGCAATCAGACTTCATCACCTCGGCTACATGGTCGACAACGAGGACGAGTGGCGAAGCGTCGCTCGTCAGTTCGAAGCCCTCGGCATCCCGTTAGCCATGGATGCGGAAATGGGCGATCTTCTCTCTTACCGCTATTTCGACACGACCTCCCTGTTCGGCCATTACTGTGAATTCGTCCTGATGAAGCCGGGTGGGCAAGGCTTCTGGGAGAGCGTGCCGCGGAACTGAAACCACCATCTTGATCTTGCGAGGTGAACAATGCTCAAGCAGATTTGCTTTTTCAGGAAGCGCTCGGACATGACCATGGAGCAATTCATGGATTATTACGAAAATCAGCACTCCCAACTGGCCAAGAAGATCGGCAAGCCGGGTATCCCCAATGCCGTGCGGTACGTGCGGCGCTATCTCACCCCGGTCAAGAATCCGGTGACGGGAGAGATCCACGATCCGGGCTATGATTGCATCATGGAAATTTGGTGGAACAGTCGGGACGATTTTGAAAACTCCCAGCGTCTGATCAGCGATCCCAAGCGGCTACCTCATACGCTGGAAGACGAGAAGAAGCTGTTCGCCTCGCACGCCAATCCCATTTGCTTGGTCGAGGAGCATGATTCGCCGGTGGGACCCCATGGGATCATCTACGACTGGGTGCCAGCCGCAAGGGCGAGCGGAGACACCGTCACCGGACAGAAGTGAGAACCCCGTGAGATCGAGAGGAGAGGGCGAATGAGCGGTCTGCATGAGCTTCCGGACAGGGTCTTTAGAATGATCGAGTCGGGCGTGGTCGCCGAATTCTCGACGGTGACCGCGGCGGGCATCCCGATCGACACTCCTACCTACTATTTTCCGAGCGATGACATGCAGACTCTGGATCTTGCGACGGGTCTGCCCAACCCCGCCAAAGCCGAGCGTGCCCGGCGCAATCCAAAGGTGGGCTTGCTAATCGAAGGCGCAGCGGAGGAGCCTGTCATCGTGGTACGCGCCCATGCCGCGGTACGTGACAGCGACATTCAATCCAATGCCATACGCTATCTTGCCGAGACGGGCTATCGAGGGATCAGCCATGGCATCACGTGGGAGAAGGCGCGCCTGGCAGTAACCTACTGGTCGCGGATTATCATCGAGAACAAGCCCGAGAGGGTCTATTGGTGGGACAACCGCTCGGCGCTCGACGGGCCGCCGCAGGTCTGGAATGCAGCGACCGACACCGTCTATCCGGCGTCCGATCCGCCACCGTCGGGAAAAATGCAGCCGTCCGCATGGCCGGTGCGCCCTTGGCAGGTCGTCGCTAAAGATGCCGTGGAAAGCGGAGCGGCCACGCACCTCTCCGTGCTTGACGCGGATGGTTATCCCCTGCCGATGCGGGCACATTCTTTCGAACTGGTGCACGAAGGCTTCCGGCTGATGATGCCGAAAGGCACTCCCTGGAAACTGGAGGGCAAGGCGTCGCTGACCTTTGCGGGCTTTCGCACTTTTGTCGGCGAGGCTGTGCCGGTAAACGGGGCCATCCTGCTTCGGGTCGAGCGATCGCTTCCCCAACACCCCTCCACACTCGACACCAAACAAGTGCTGCAGCCGAGCGCGGATACCCTTGCTAAAGCTCGTGCGCGGCTGGAATACGAGGCGCAGCGGCGTGGCCAGTCGCTTCCGGTTATTCCCGTTGACCCGCCTCCGCGCACCCGCATTGCGATGATCCGTCAAGCACGGATCGAAAGTGCTTCGCCGATCACCGGTCTTTCCAAAGAGCACGGCAATCGAACGACCTGAGGAGGCAGCTCTATCTCAGGGGGTGTCCGGGACCTCAACAAAATAAGGAGCCACCGGGTTCGGCGAGGAGACCGGCATTCCCGGGTTGTACCTTGTGGATTTCAAGAAACCCTCCTACCGGCGCTACGCGAGATCGCCCTCGAGGCTCAACGAGTGGCACGGGCCATTCGCATTGCCGGCGGCGGTAAGGCCCAACTCCAGAGGTTCACGGTGGCTTGATGCGGCGGGCAACCGCAAAGTGAACAGAGAGCCCTTACCCTCCACGCTCTCCAGCGAGATGGACCCTTTATGCAGATCAACGATTGACCGCACCAATGACAGTCCGACTCCGCTGCCGCCGATTCCCGAGGTGTTGCTGCCGCGATAGTAGCGCTCGAATACCCGCTCTCGCTCGGACTCAGGGATACCGATACCATGGTCGCGGATCGAGACCACCACCTGGTCATCCGCCTTCGCGGCAGCGATCTCAACGAGACCCCCTTGTGGCGAATACTTGACGGCATTGGAAAGAAGATTGCTCAACAGCTGACTCAGCAGGCTTGCATCGCCATACACGATGAGCGGCGACATGGAGTCGGCGGGTTCCAGAATACTCGCATCGGGCGTCAACTCCCGCTGCAAATGGCAGCTGTCGTGCAACAATCGTCTGAAATCGACTTGGCAAGGATGATAGTAAAGATCAAGGGGACCATCGATCAGCCGGGCCGAGCCAATCAAGTTGTCGATCAATTGCGTCATCCGTTGCACCATGCTGCGAATCTTGCGTGCGCGTTGCGTCAACTCCTCCGTCGTCATCCGAGTCTGCAATGAAATCAAACGTTGCGTGTGCCCGTCGATGATGGCAAGCGGCGTGCGGAACTCATGCGAGGCCATGGAGACGAAGTTTCGCTGCAACAACGTCAACTGCTGCTCCTCGGCGAGCTTCTCCTCGAGCATGGCAGCCTGTCTCGCCAATACCTCACGATTCTTCGCAAGATCTATTGCGTTGTTGCGGAACACCAAGACTGCGCGCGCCATCTCGCCGATCTCGTCATGTCGCCGCGTTCCATGCACATCGATGTCCGTCTCGCTCGCCGCCAGCTCGTGCATACAAGCCGCCAGATCGACGAGCGGCGCAGAGATCGAATGCCGGACATGAAGCGTGGCACCGACGACGAGCAGTCCCGCAAGCAGCATGGTTACAACGATTCGACTTCGTGCTCGACTATAGGCGAGATCCGAATCCTCGCTGGCCTTGCGGGCACTCGTGGAGGTGAGATCCGTAAGCGTGCCGAGGGGAGCGCTCGCCGCATCGTAAGCGGCCTTGGCTGTCTGAGCCTGCGGCGACTTCTCGGCAGCGTCCGCGACACCCATCCCAGGCTCCGGACCCCGGCGTGCGATGCTCTGGTATTCCCTCCATTTCGACTCGAATCGCTCGTACAGCGCATCCTCGGCCGCGGCGTGACGAATTGTCCTATAGGCAAGTTGCGCGCCGGCAATGCCGCGGTCCAAATCCGCCATCTGCTGCATGGCCGTCGCCCTATCGCTTGGACTCGCCGCGCGCAACAGGTTGGTTTCGGCAGCCGGGTAATCGGTCGTGAGGTTATTGAGATCCCCGAGGGCGCGCGTGCTCGGCAACCACCGCAGGCGGATCTCGGCCGCTGCGTCGTTAACGTAGCTCAAGCTCCGCAGAGCTTCGGCTCCAAGCACAATCACTAATAAGAAGAGAAAGAGAAAGACGATTGAGAGCCGTACTCTGATGGAACGAGCTCGTCTCATGGGCAGTTTCTCACCTCGCGGCAATTGAGAGAATCTGCCGCGCAGCCGCGGCACCGTTCGAGCCTAGCAGGATCGCGCGTCCCGGATGAGATGGATCGCGCCGCGCGAAGATTTTTTAACTCCCTCTTAATACCGACGATGCTAGTCTGACTCGGGGCAGACCAAGGGAGCACGATTCGGATGAATGAGCGACGCAGGAATGTTCTCTGCATCGAGGACGACCGCGAGACTGCAAGCTTGCTCTGCGAAGAGCTGGTAGATCGCGGGTTCAACGTTGCCGTCGCGCACAACGGTCATGACGGACTGGCGTCGATACTCAAAGATCCGCCGGACATCGTGTTGTCCGATATCGGCATGCCGGGCATGTCAGGCTTCGAACTGCTCGAGCGGCTCACGTCCATGGCGCCGCGCTTCGAAAGCATTCCATTTATTTTTCTCACCGCGCTCGGTGACCAACGCACCGAACTCAGGGGCTGGCAACTTGGCGCCGACGATTATCTTACCAAACCGGTGGATTACGACGTGCTTGCCGCGCGTATTGGAGCGCGACTCGCGCGTGTGGCCCGAAGTGCGGTTTGGCCGAAGCAGGTCCAACTGCGCGAGCGTGAAGTGGAGACGCTCACCTGGGCCGCACGCGGCAAGACGTTCGAGGAGATCGGTACGATTCTCAGTCTGAGCAAGCGCACTGTGGAATTTCATCTGGATAATGCTCGCCGAAAACTCGGCGTAGCCACCCGCACGCAGGCTCTCATCAAGGCAGCGGCCGGTAATCTCATCCAGCTCTGAGCGGCGATTTTTTAATGCAATTGTGTCTATTCATGACCAGCTGCTAGCGCACACACTAGTACTTCTTTCAGTCTCCGCAGGCTCGCTTATCGGTAGGCGACTTGGGTCGCGGTAGATAGCTGTTGTCTTTTGTTTGGTGACGGGCGAGCGGAAACATTCATCAAGGGGATGGGATCAATGAAGATTCGGGATTATCTGCACAAATGTCTGCTCTCCGCTATGACAGTGGGTCTCGTAGCGAGTCTAAACTTACCGCAAGCACGTGCCGACGGCACGGGTGGGGCGATCGTCGGTATTGTGACCACCCCTGCAAAGCTTCCCGTCGCGCACGCCACGGTGACCGCGAGACGAGTCGATGGCGGCGGGATACGCGCAACGATATCGGGCAGCGATGGTGTTTATTCGTTTGCGGATTTGCCTCCGGGTCAGTGGGCGATCAGCTCGCAGGTCGAGGGGTCTCCCGAAGTCGCCGAGCCTCCCATAGCGGTCGTGCAGAGCAAGGCCACACGGCACGACATCGTAATGAACGCGGCCGCAGGCGCACCGGCCGCGCAAGCACCCGCATTGGCCGCAGTAGTTAAAGAGGCGGCCGGCAATGCGGCGGCAGCGCCGGTGCCCAGGATTCCTGAGGCTCTCCAAGCGCCGGACGCGGCGCCTGAGGTCGACACCATGACCCCGCTGGCGAACGATGGTGATATTGGCTGGATGAATGGCAACACGCGAGGCAAGGGGCCTGCATTCGACACGAAGTTCTTCACGCCGGAAATCCGCCTGGACGTCAACTATCTGCAAAGCGGCAACCATCCGATCGACCACACGGTTGACGGTTCAACCGAGGTGTTCCGCTCGAGCGAATTCCAGATCGAGCAAGTCAGCTTCGGCGGTGACTTTCACTGGGACAATGTGAGAGCGCGATTCTTGTCGATGTTCGGCATGTTCGCGACGACCACCCCACGCAATGACGCGAGCGGCGCGATTGGACAATGGGACCTCCAAGATGCTTACCGGTATTTCTCTGAAGCGAATGCGGGCTATCACTTCGACGTGAATCATGGGCTCAATGTGGACGCCGGCGTGTTCGTCTCGTACATCGGCCTGTTCAGTTACTACAATTTCGATAACTGGACCTATCAGCCCTCGTTCGTATCATCGAATACGCCTTGGTTCTTTAACGGATTGCGCGTCCAGTGGTGGCCGACGCAAGATCTCAAGATTGAGCCGTGGTTGATCAACGGCTGGCAGTCCTACGCAAAGTTCAACCGACACCCGGGACTCGGCGGACAAATTCTCTGGATTCCGAACGATGCCGTGAAGCTGGTGTTCAACACCTATACGGCCGGACAGGACAATTTGAACTGCCAAGCGAACAACAATAACGGGCAGGGCACCATGGACACGCTCTGTCAGCCCCAGAACGGCGGTGGGAACCACGATGCCGCAGGGTCTTATGTAGGGGCGGGGCCGCCCGTCAATTACGCCAACGTGACTCGTGTGCACGAAGACGACAGCCTGTTGGTCAAGTATTACGATGCGCGCGGTCAGGGGGGAGCCGGGATCTCCAAGATGGCCTTCAGCTTCACGTGGGATATCGGGTGCGAATACGGCGGCGGGGTCCATTGTACGCATGAGCCCAACAAGGAAAGCTTCTTCGGCATGATGCTCTACGATCGCACCTGGTTTCATAACGACCTGTATGCCGTGACGATCGGAGGAGGCTTCATGAACAACCCGGGCCGCTATCTCGCCCTGACGCCCCCGATCAATGGAGCAACGGCCGCGAGCGGCTCGCCGTACTTCACCCAGCAGCCGGGACAGAAGCTCTATCAATGGGATTCGCAGATCAATTTTCAGTATATGCCGCGAGACTGGATTACCTGGTGGACTGAGGCGACATACCGACATTCGAGTGTGCCATATTGGTCGGGACCCGGTGGCATAACGCCCCCCGGTGGCAATAACGGCTCGCCTGCGAGCTGCGTAGGGGGCGGCGCCAATCCCGTTACAGGTCAGTGCGATCCGGGCGACTGGTTTCCAGACCTTCGCGTTCGCGAAGTCATCTGGGGCGCAGGCGTGATGGTCAAGTTCTGATGCGATCCCCCCTCGCGTCAAATGGCGCGAGGGGGATTTCTGGCAAACGCCTACCCACGGCGTGGGGAATCCAGTAGTCTGACAGACAGGATTATCTCGACCGAGGACGCCGCCTCAAGCAGATGAACATCGCATCCTTGATGGATCCAATGCGCAATCCCGCCTCACCCGCCGCGCGATCGCGGATGTTGCTGCGACGATTGCGCCAGAGACAGCGAGCTGCGACTGCAGCTCTACGGCAGGGTTGGAAAGCCGTTCGCGGGAACGTCACCGACCAGGGGCGGACGAGTGCATTCGGGTATTGGCTGGATTATCTGCGTGCGTTGGCGATAT
>Ga0187890_10000285_pt1 | contig 35692 bp, 30 predicted proteins | sample June2016WEW_21_1_FD_133005 | JGI IMG/M metagenome (GOLD analysis project Ga0187890, IMG submission 133005) | Peatland microbial communities from SPRUCE experiment site at the Marcell Experimental Forest, Minnesota, USA - June2016WEW_21_10 | ecosystem: Environmental > Terrestrial > Soil >... | reverse complement strand
CTCGAGCGTCCCGGCGCTCTGCAGCGCGTCGAGCAGCACGCGCGTCTTGGCGGCGGTGCCCGAGCCGAGCTCGACGAGCTCGACCGCGCCGGTCAGCTCCGCCAGCTCGTCGGCCTGCTCCTCGAGGATCGCGCGCTCAGCGCGCGTCGGGTAGTACTCGGGCAGGTCGCAGATCCGGTCGAACAGCTCGGCGCCGCGGGCGTCATAGAAGTGCTTCGGCGGCAGCTCCTTGAAGGGGCGCGTGAGACCGTCGAGCACGTCGTCGGCGAGCGACCGTTCGTGCGTTCCGTCGAGGTGCGAGTCGATGCGGATCGCCTCCCGCATGAGCTGCTGCTGTGACATGCACGGCTCCATCAGGCCTCCTTTGCAAGGCGTACACCGGCGAAGATCTGGCGCCGCTGCGGCAGATCCCAGTTGCGAAAGGTCGTGCTCGCCACGCGCGGGTGCGTCGCCCAGGAGCTACCCCGCAGCACGCGGTAGTGGGTCCCGAAGAACACCTGCGAGTACTCGCGGTAAGGGTGGGCGACGAAGCCCGGATAGCCATGGAAGCACGACGCGGTCCACTCCCACACCCGACCGATGCCCGCGAGGTGATCTTCGGTCCGCTGGGTCCAGGTCACCGCCTTCTCCCACTCCACCTCGGTGGGCAGGCGCGCGCTGTGCGCGCGCGCGAAGGCGTCGGCCTCGAACCAGGAGACGTGACACACGGGCGCCTCCGGGTGGCCTGTGCTCACCGACGGATGATGGGTGATGTCGTGCTCCTCCTTCCATGCCCAGCCCTCGCGCGACCACCACTCGCGCCGCTCATAGCCGCCTCCCTCGCTGAAGCGCATCCAGCTGCGGTTGCTCACGGGGCGCCGTGCGATTGCGAACGCGGGCACCTCGACGCTGTGGCGCGGGCGCTCGTTGTCGTAGGAGAAGCCCGCCGCTGTGGCGCCCATGGCGAACGCCCCATCGGAGATCTGCAGCCACCCCTCTCCTGGCTCATGCGCTCCCAGCGGTGCGCTCATCCGCTCCTGCTCCTCCGCTGGCAGCAGACCGGCGATCGCCATCGTCTGGCGCATCGTCTCGGAGTGCTGGAGCTCGTGGCGCAGCACCATCTCGCACAGCACGCCGTCACCGACTCCGCGCTCGGCGATCACCTCGGCGCTGCGAGCGCTGACGGCCGCCATGTACGCCCTGGCGTCGGCCGGACCGAGCGCCTCGATCTCCCCGCGCACGGCGCGCGGCGTCTCGAACGCGTCGTACAGGGTGGCCAGATCCGGGCGCAGCAGCTCCAGCCCGCCGTAGCGATGCGCGAGCCACAGATCCTCGTATGCGGCGATGTGGCCGAGGTCCCACACGAGCGGGCTCATGATCGGCGAGTGCACGCGCTCGAGCTGCTCGTGCTCGAGCCCGGCCACCAGCGTCAGCGTTCGCTCGCGCGCCGCGTCCATCGCCGCCAGCAGGTGCGCGGCATCGGGGGAGAAGGGGGTGGTCTTTACCGCGCGGGTTGCCATGGCTAGCCGTGGTGCGTCGCTCTGGAACGACCGTGCTGGGTCACTCTAGAACGAAAGTCCCCCGAGCCGCGAAAGCGTTACAAGCCCGTGTCGTTCCAGCGCGCGATGACCGCGGTTTGGCGCTCGTGGCCCAGCACGCAGATGGCCGCCGTGGAGAGTCCCAGGCGGCCCCCGCTGTCCGGGCCGAGCGCGATCCAGCGAGCGCCGAGCACACGCAGCATGTGCCCGTGCGAGAAGACCGCCACGTGCCCGTCGGCGGCGATCTCCTCGATCACGCGGTCGGCGCGCGCGCCGATGTCCGCGGGGCTCTCGCCGCCGGGGCAGCCGTCGCGCCACAGAAGCCAATCCGGCCGCTGTGCACGGATCTCCAGACTTGTCAGCCCCTCGTAGTCGCCGTAGTCCCACTCGAGCAGGTCCGGGCGCACCTGCGCGACGGCGCCCAGGCCGCACAGCTCGCACGTTTCGCGCGCGCGCACCGACGGGCTGACGAGCACGAGGTCGAACTGCCACGCGCTCAGCCGCTCGCGCAGCGCCGTGGCGACGGCGCGGCCGTGCTCGGTGAGCGGGATGTCCGTGCGCCCGGTGTGCCGGCCGTTCAGGCTCCACTCGGTCTCGGCGTGGCGCACGAGCACCGCCTCGCCCGCGCCGGAGCCGCTCACGGCCGGGGTCCCGGCGACGCTGCCGTGCGCGCTCATCGCAACGGTCCCGCGGGCGCGGCGGCGTCGTCCGCGATCACCGTCAGGCGCTCACGCCTGAGCAGGCTCGCGGGCACGTGGCGGCTGGGCTGCGCGAGCATCGCCGCGACCGCGTCGGCCTTGCTCGCGCCCGTTGCCAGCAGCACGCACTCGCGCGCCGCGCGCAGCACCGCGAGGCTCAGCGTGATCCGCTCAGGGGGAGGCTTCGGCGAGTCGGCCACCCCGAGACAGACCGCGTCATCGCCCGCGTCGAGGGTCGCCGCTCCGGGAAACAGGGACGCGACGTGACCATCCGGGCCGATCCCCAGCACGATCAGATCCAGCACCGGCGGGGTGGAGGGGCTCGCGCTCGCCAGGTGCCGCGTGAGCTCCTCGGCGTAGCGGCGCGCGCCCTCCTGCGGGCCCGCCTCGCCCTCCATGCGGTGCACCCGCTCGGGTGCGATGCCGGCGCCCGCGAGCAGCGTGTCGGTGACCAGCCGGTAGTTGCTTTCCCGGTCCTCCGGCGCGACGCAGCGCTCGTCCGCGAACCACACCTGCACGCCGCCGAGGTCCTCGGGTTTCGCGCCCAGCAGCTCGTACGTACGCCCCGGCGTGGTCCCGCCGCTGAGCGCCATGTGCGCCACGCCCCGCTGCTCGCGCGCGTGGCGCAGCTGGCGCGCCACATGCGCGGCGGCCAGCTGTGCGACCGTCTCGGCGTCCCGGCAGGCGGTCAGGCGCGTCACTGAAGCATCGTCGGGTCGCTCACGGACGCCAGCGAGCCGCTCACGGGAGCATCGCCCGCGCGGCCTGCAGCGCGGGCGCGTAGGTGGGATCGCGTAGCAGCGCCTGACGGATGCCCTCGCCGAGCACGCCCGTCTCGCCGCGGGAGGCTCCGGGGATCGTCCATTCCTGCTCCTCGCCGTGCGGCCGATCGTCCGAGATCGGCCAGCGCCGCTGGGCGTGCAGCCCGCCGGAGCCTCTGCTCAGGCTCAGGTGCAGGCCCGAGGCGGTCTCCAGCGCCAGCCCCGCGAGCCCGGGCACCTGCAGCTCGGGGGCCGCTTCCAGGCGCACGGCGACGTGCTGGCCGCCGGCGTGGGTGTGGCCGACGAGCGCGTCGCCGTCGGCCACCAGCGCTTCGGCCTGCCAATCCAGGCGCGAGGCCAGCCACCCGACCAGCAGCAGCGCGGCGGCGGTCGAGGCCGGATGGTGGCGCACGGTGACGCCGGTGATCGCGCACAGCTCGCGGCGCAACCACACCGGGTCGAAGGTCGCCGCGACGCGCTCGCGCCAGGGGGTCGATCGCAGCCACGCGAGATCCACGACATAGGCGCGAGCGGTCAATTCACATGCGCGATCGAGCGCCTCCCGCGTGATCGGCTCGTCGACCGAGTCCAGGAGCACTGCCTGCGAGAGCGCCAGCAGCTCGGTCACGATCTCGTGATGGCCGTGGGGGGACCACAGCAGGGTCGGCAGGTCGGTGACCACCAGGGGGTCCGCGATCGTGAGCAGGTCGTCGAGGTGGCAGTCGCCGAGTTCAACGACGACGGTCTCGTGCAGCAGCGCCAGCTCCCCCGGCGCGGACGCGCCTTCGGCGGTGATCATCACGCGCGCGTCCAGCCGCTCGCGGCGCGGCTCGTAGGCGAGCACGACCAGCCGCGAAGCGTGGTAGCGCCCGACGCCGCGCAGGCGGTTTGCGATTTCGCCGGTCCACTCGCGATCCACGAACGCGATCATGTTGAGCACGCGCGCTGGCAGGAACTCGTCGTTCTGGGCATGGACCTCGTTCAACAGCCTTCGCAGCGCCGCTTCGATCGCGTCGGGGGTGGTGCCCTGCTCGCTCCAGACGGCGTCGCTGCGGGTGCTCTGAGCCGCGCCGCCGGCCATCAGATCGCGCGCCAGCGATCGTCCTCGCGCAGCAGGTTCTCGGCCTCCTTCGGCCCCTGCGAGCCCGCTTCATAGCTCGCGACCGGCGGCCCTGGCTTCTGCGCCCAAGATTTGACGATCGGATCGCAGATCCGCCACTGCGCCTCGACCTCGTCGTTGCGCGTGAACAGCGTCGCGTCGCCGCGCATCGCGTCGGTGATCAACCGCTCGTAGGCCTCCGGCGACTGCGACAGGAAGGCCGTGCCGTACAGGAACTCCATGTTCACCGGGCGGATGATCATGCGCGTGCCGGGGATCTTTGCGCCCAGCCGCAGCGAGACGCCCTCGTTGGGCTGGAGCGTGAGGACGAGCTGGTTGGGCTGCACGCCCAGGGAGCCGTCCTGGCTGAACGCCAGGTGGGGGACGGGCTTGAGTGTGATCGCGATCTCGGTGATCTTGCGCGCCAGGCGCTTGCCCGTGCGCAGGTAGAAGGGCACGCCCGCCCAGCGCCAGTTGTCGACCTCCAGCCGCAGCGCCGCGTAGGTCTCGGTCCTCGAGCCCTCCGGCACGCCCTCCTCCTGCAGGTAGCCGGGCACGTCATCGCCGCCGGCGTGCCCCGCGGTGTACTGCGCGCGCAGTGACATCTGCGGGATCTCCGCCGCCGTCGGTTGGGGGATCGCCTGCAGCACCTTGACCTTCTCGTTGCGGACCTCTTCGGCGGTGAAGCTCACCGGCGGCTCCATCGCGACGTGGCACAGAAGCTGCAGCATGTGGTTCTGGATCAGGTCTCGAAGCGCGCCGGACTGGTCGTAGTAGTCGGCGCGCGAGCCGATGCCGAGATCCTCGGCGGCGGTGATCTGCACGCTTTCGATGTAGTTGCGGTTCCACAGCGGCTCGAACATGCCGTTGGCGAACCGGAACGCCATCATGTTCTGCACCGTCTCCTTGCCGAGGTAGTGGTCGATGCGGAAGACCTGGTGCTCCTCGAAGATGGCGAGCACGTGGCGGTTGAGCTCGCGAGCCTCCTCCAGCGTCGTGCCGAACGGCTTCTCGATGATCACGCGAACCTCGCCGTGCTCGTGATGGGCGAGCTTGGAGCTCCCCAGCTGCTCCACGATCACCGGGAAGAAGCTGGGCGCTGTGGACAGGTAGAAGGCGCGGTTCAACGGCTCGCCGTCGGCCCTCTCGAATCCGTCGAGCACGTCTTTGAGCTCGGTGTAGACGGAGTCCTCGTCGAACGTGCCGGGCACGTACTTGATGTTGTCCAGCAGGCTCTTCAGGACGGCCTCGTCCGGGGTGCGCCGCGAGAAGCGACGGATCGCCTGCTCGCACTCGGTGCGGTAGTCCTCGTTCTCTTTTTCTTTACGCGATACGCCGACCAGGTGGAAGCGCTCGGGCAGCGCGCCCTCGTGGGCGAGGTTGTACAGCGCGGGCAGCAGTTTGCGCCGGGCCAGGTCTCCGGTGGCACCGAAGATGACGAGCGTCGTGGGCGCGACCGGCAGGCGCTCGAGACCGGCTGTGAGCGGGTTGTCCGGCTCGGGCTGGCCAGTCGGACGACCAGCGGCGACTGCCACCGTCAGCCCCGTCCGCGCCGAGCGTTGGCTTTGGTGGCGCCACCCCCGGCCTTACCGGCGGGTTTCCGGGCGGCCTTGGGGGGCGGGGCCTTGGCCGCGGCCGGCGGGGCGCTCTTGACCGCGTGGCCGCCGAACTGGTTGCGCAGCGCCGCCAGCACGCGGTCGGCGAAGTCGCCGTTGCCGCGCGAGCGAAAGCGCTCGTACAGCGACGCGGTGATCACCGGGGTGGGCACGTCGAGCGCCGTCGCGTCCTCGATCGTCCAGCGGCCCTCGCCCGAATCCTCGGTGTAGCCCTCGATCGCGCCCAGGTCGTTGCCGTCGGACTCGAACGCGCGCGCGGCCAGTTCGCACAGCCACGACCGCACCACGGAGCCCTGTCCCCACAGGTGCGCGATCTTGGCGTTGTCGAGCTCGTACTCGCACTTGTCGAACACGTCGAAGCCCTCCGCGTAGGCCTGCATCAGGCCGTACTCGACGCCGTTGTGGACCATCTTCACGTAGTGGCCTGCGCCGGAGGAGCCGAAGCGCAGCCAACCGCGTGGCCCGATCGCGGCGACGCTCTGCTCGTTGGTCTCCGGCGCCAGCACGTCGAGGATCGGCGCCAGGCGCTTGACCGCTTTCGGAGGCCCGCCCACCATCATGCAGTAGCCGACTTCCAGCCCCCACACGCCGCCGCTCGTGCCGACGTCGACATAGTCGATGCCGCTGCGCTTCAGCTCCGCGGCGCGGCGCTTGTCGTCGGTCCACTTCGAGTTGCCGCCGTCGACGATCATGTCGCCGCGGTCGAGCAGCTTCGCGAGCCTGTCCACCGTCTCCTGGGTGGGCTTGCCGGCGGGGACCATGATCCAGACGATCCGCGGCGCCTGCAGCTGCTTGACCAGATCGCTCAGCGTGTTGGCTCCCGCGGCCCCGTTCTTGATCGCCTGCTTGACCGCCTTCTCGTCGAAGTCGAACGCCACGACCTCGTGCTCGGAGTCGCGGCGGATGCGATGCACCATGTTCCCGCCCATCTTGCCCAGCCCGACGAAACCGATCTGCGTCATCTGTTAGTCACCTCGATCCGGCGTCCGGCCGGCTCTCTTGATTGGCATGTTCGCCGTCCGGGCGCCCTTCACCGGGCCTGTCGGCCCTCTTGATCGCCGCGGTGAGAGCGCGCAGCGCGCTCACGGGGTCCTCGCCTGCGAGGCGCACACGCTCGGCTGGGAGCCCGAGCTCGCGCAGCGTGTTCAGGTCGCCGATCGCCTGCGCGTTCTTGAGCGTGGTGAACGTGTACTGCGCGCCCGGGATCTCCACGTCGGTGGGCCCGTCGTGGATCAGTTGCAGGAAGCGCCCGGTCTTGGGGCCGCCCTTGTGGAACTGGCCGGTCGAGTGCAGGAAGCGCGGACCGTACCCGAACGTGGTCGTCGCCCTGGTGGTCTCGCGGATCGCCGCGCGCAGCTCGCCTGCGGCCTCGTCGAACTCGGGCGAGGGCTCGCTGTAGGCCATGATCGCGACGTACTGCGGCGGCTCGCAGTCGAGCAGCAGCGAGCGCAGCGCGGCGTCGTCGGCGTCGGGCACCGACGGCAGCTCGTGCTTGGCTTCGTAGTCGGCGAGCACACGCTTGGTCGCGTCCTTGGCCTGCTGCACGTTGGGCTGGTCGAACGGGTTGATCTCGAGGCCCCAGCCGGCGGCTGCGACGGCCAGCTCCCACAGCAGGAACACGCGGCCGAGGTCGCGCGGGCCGTGGGTTGGCATCGTGATCAGCGGATGTCCGGCGTCGGCGAGCGCCTGCACGCGGGCGTCCAGGTCGGCGTCCGGCGCGCGAAGGTCCGGCAGGTAGGCGAACACACGGTCATCGCCGTACACGTCCGGCTCCCCCAGCGGCTCGTCGGCCACGGGCAGGATGCCGGTGGCGTGCTTGCCCGTCGACTCGGCAACCAGCTGCTCGAGCCACAGCCCGAGGCCGGGCAGCGTCTCGGAGATCACGAACGTGAGCTTGTCGCGCCCGGCGCGTGCGAGTCCGCTGAGCGCGGCTCCCAGCCACACGCCCGAGTCCTGCGTCACGTTGCCGGCGTCATCGCTGAGCGGGGTCTGCCAGGCGCCCGCGGCACCCTCGAGCAGCGAGCGCACGCCGATCCCCATCAGCGCGGCCGGAACGACGCCGAAGGCGGACAGCGCGCTGTAGCGACCGCCGATGTCCGGGTCGCCGGCGAACGTCCGCAGGAACCCATGCTCGTGCGCGAGCGCCTCCAGGCCCGAGCCGGGGTCGGTGATCGCGATGAAGTCGTTGCTGTTCTCGAAAAGCGAGAAGAAGTGCGCGAACAGCGACAGCGGCTCGATCGTGCCGCCGGACTTCGAGGAGACGATGAACAGGGTGTGCCGCTGGCCGACCGCCTCGCGGTCCAAGGCGGCCTCGATCGTGCGGATCCGCGCCGCGTCGGTCGAGTCCAGCACGTGCAGCCGCGGGGAGGGTGGGGACTTAATCCCCTGCCCCTCGAACGAGCGGCGCAGCACCTCTGGCGCGAGCGATGAGCCACCCATTCCCAGCAGCACGATGTCCTCCAATCCCTCGTCGTGCAGCTCGGCCGCAAACAGCTCCAGCGCGCCCAGATCCGCGAGCGTGCGCTCGGCGATCGTCAGCCAGCCGAGGCGGTTGGCGACCTCCGGCGTTCCCGCCGGCGCCCACAGCGTCGCGTCGCCCTCGCGCAGCCGCTCCGCGACCCGAGCCTGCGCGGCGGCCGTCAGCCTGTCGTCGACCGCGGCTCGAAGCGTTGCGGGGATACGCGCCTGGACGGTCGGAGTAGGGTCGTTCACGCCACGATCGTAGTGACCGCGGCCCTGGTATAGGTTTCCGACGCGACGGTGAGCTCAAACCCTTCACATCAACTGCCCGACCGCAACCTCGCGCTGGAGCTCGTGCGCGTCACCGAGGCCGCCGCGCTGGCCGCGGCGCCGATGGTGGGCAGGGGCGACAAGGAGGCCGCCGACCAGGCCGCGGTCGACGGCATGCGCTACATGCTCCAGTCGATTCAGATGGATGGCGTGGTGGTGATCGGCGAGGGCGAGAAGGACGAGGCGCCGATGCTCTACAACGGCGAGCAGATCGGCGACGGCTCGCCGCCGCAGGTGGACATCGCGGTGGACCCGCTCGAGGGCACCACGCTGGCGGCGCACGGCATGCCCAGCGCGCTCGCCGTGATCGCGCTTTCGGCCCGCGGCACGATGTTCGATCCCGGGCCGTGCGTGTACATGGAGAAGATCGCCGGCGCCCCCGACATCGCCGACCTGCTCGACCTCGACCGCCCGCTCGGGGAGACCGTCGCGCTGGTGGCCGAGCGCAGGGGCTGCCCCGTCGGCGACGTGATGGTCGTCGTGCTCGACCGCCCGCGCCACGAGCAGGGCATCGCCGCCATCCGCGGCGCCGGCGCCCGCGTGCGCCTGATCGCCCACGGCGACGTCTCGGCGACGCTGCTGGCCGTCACCGAGCGCTCGCCCGTCGACCTGCTGTGGGGGATCGGCGGCACGCCCGAGGGCGTGATCTCGGCCGCGGCCGTCAAGTGCCTCGGCGGTCAGCTGCTCGGGCGTCTGTGGCCACGTGACGAGGCCGAGCGCGCAGCTGCGATCGGCGCCGGCTACGACTTGGAGCAGGTGCTCGACCGCGATGACCTGGTCGCGGGCGAAGACGTGTTCTTCTCTGCCACCGGCATCACCGACGGGGACGTGCTGCAGGGCGTGCGCTATCCGAGCGCGGGCGGCGCCACGACCGAATCGCTCGTCACGCGCGCGCGCACCGGGACCATCAGGCGCATCACGGCCACGCACGACCGCGCCAAGCTGCGCGCGGTGGCCGGCGAGCGCTATTGAGCGTCGAGTAGGCCCCGATCAGAGCGGTGTCAGGTCGAGGTCATTCGCGGCCTGCCCACGCAGCACAGCCACGAGATGATCAACGTCTGCAAACGCTGCGTCGCGCAGCGTGGTGCTGATCCGCTCGTTCGTGTCGACATCGCCTGCCTTGCGGAATTTGGCCCGCCGGCCTCCCGCTCCGTGGTGGTAGATGACGTCGCCGTAGATGCCGCCCATGACGAAGTGATAGTTCAGCTTGTTGCTGCGCTCCAGTGGGGCGATCGGGCGGCCCAGCCGGATGAATTCGTAGGTGATCTTCTGTCCGACGTCCTGGTTGTGACCGACGTCCTGCTTGTATTGATCGCCGATGTACTCGATGTCCCGACCGAAGGACACGCCCAGAGCGTGCAGATCCTCCCTCGCGACACACAGGCCGCTGACGTGCAGGAACGGATCGACGTCCGGCGCCATCTCGTCCCTGTATACGCCTGCCGCCGCGGCGCCTCGCTCGCACTCGGACACGAGCACGTCCAACCAATCGTCGCGGACGGGGAACGAGTCATTGTCCAGGGTGACTATGTAATCGAAGTCGGACGGCACCTTCTCGGCGAGATAGTCGAGAGCGCTTGGATGACGTCGTTCCAGCAGGCGGCCAGCATATGGACCCGGGATGCGGTTGGCGATGCGCCCGAGCACGGCAACCCAGTTGCGCGGCCGTACTCGCACGCGCTCGAATGCGCGCATGAGCTTTCTGTGTGACTTGAGGTGTGAATTATCGAAGACAAACACCTCATAGTCCCACCCCTTGGAGTGACGCGCGATCTGGCGCAAGCACAAATCGATCCACGGGTATTCCAAGGCCTCAGCGGCCCTCTGCTGACCACGAGGGCCTCGCCTGGCGAACCCGTTGACAACAAGGATCGCCACACGCGGGCGCTTGGTGACTCCGCTTGTGCTCACAGCACCACGTTCTTGAGGACCAGAGAGGCCATTCTTGAGGTCGATAGAGGCCACTGTGGCCGTCGGAGGATAGCAGATGTCAACCGTTCGACCGCGGCGTTCGGCGCATGCTCCGCGCACATGGACAGTCGTGCGCCACCGAGGCGCTATATAGTCACGCCGCATGCGTCTCCGAGGTCTACGCTCCGCCGCTGGCAGTCGACTTCCACTGTTTGGTCGCTGGCCGATCTCTGCCCGCCTCGTGCGACCCTCACTTATAACACCCGTCACCGCGGTTCCCTCGGAGCGTCTGCTTGATACGGCGGTGCAGGCGATCGGCTCGGCGAGGTCAGTGAGCCTCGATCCGCTCACAGCCCGCCGTAGGAATCCCGATCGAGCGGGCACGGGCTCAGCCGGGAACGGCGACCGTCCAGCGGTGGCTCGCGGGCCTGTTCGAACGCCCGCCCTTCGAGGCGAACGGCCTCATTCCCTGCCGAGGCACGTGGACATATGGCCCGGCGAGCACTACAAACTGCTGACTGCGCTGATCGCGTTGCTTCGTCCAAAGACGGTCATCGAGATCGGAACCGCGACGGGAATGTCTGCACTTGCCATGAAGATGGCGCTGCCCGACGACGGGAAGATCGTCACGTTCGACGTGCTGCCCTGGCAGGAGTATCCTCGCGCGGTCCTGCAGGAGGATGACTTCGTTGACGGCCGGCTCGAGCAACGCTCGGATGACCTGTCCGTGGCGGCTGGTTGGCAGAAGAACGCAGACCTTCTCCGCAGCGCCGAGTTCATCCTGGTCGATGCGCGACACGACGGCGTGCAAGAGCGCAATTTCCTACGCGGCTTCGATCAGATCGGGCTTGAGAGTGGCCCGATCGTGATGTTCGACGATATCCGCCTCTGGCGCATGCTGGCCTTCTGGCAAGAGATCGAGCGCCCCAAGCTGGACCTCACGTCGTTTGGGCATTGGAGCGGCACCGGTCTGGTCGACTACGCGTGATCCTCGGCGTCCACGGCGCGTGCGTGCCCGCACGGCTTGAGCAGGCGGGCGACGACTGCTAGCTTTGAGCTGATGCCTCGGCGGCTGCTTGCTTCACCGAACTGCGCTCGCAGCGGCCGGCGAGCGCGGATGACGGCGCTGATCGCGCCGAGCGTGAGGACGCGCCGGCCCGGCGCGCTCGCGCCAGCGGCCGCGTCAGCGCAGCCGGCGAGTGCATAGGTGCTCCGGTGAAAGGTCCTACACTCCTGCGAAAAGTGCTCCCGTACACGATCGCGGTGGCCGTGTGCGCTCCGATCGCCGGCTGTGCAGGCACCTCGAGCGCTGGCTCAAAAAGCGCGGAATCGAGCGCAGCGCAGGCCGAACGCAGCGAAGAAGAGGCGGAGAAGAAGCAGGAAACCGCGGAACTCACCAAAGACAGTGAAATACTTGCAGGGATAGAAGACAAAAAACGGGAAGAAGTCTCAAAGGAAAACGCCAAACGGATAGAAGCGATCGCGGCGGCCAAGGCGAAGAAGAAGGAACAGGCTGCGGCAAAGAACGCAAAGCAGAAAGAAGAAGCCGCTGAAAAGAACGCCAAGCAGAAGGAAGAAGCTGCAAAGGCGAGGATCAAGAAGCGAGAAAAAACGTTCGCCACGACCGGAGCGAACCAGGAAGCACCCAACAAGAGCGAAGCAGTCGAAACGCCCAAGCAGAGCGAAGAACTGGGAAAGAAGCCTTGAGCAACGATGAAGGACAAAGCGCCGACCAAGGCGCAGGCCTGGGAATGGATCGTCATGCGCAGAGCGCAGCTCCTCGCGGCAGGGGCAGCGCGACGCTCCGGATGGTGCTCGCGTGCCTGCTCATCGTGGCGCTCGCCGGTCTGATCGCCGGCTGCGGGGGCAGCTCGACAGGTGAATCCAAGCAGGGAGCGGAACCGAGCGCAGAACAATCCGCGGGCGGCGAAGAATCCACGGGCGGCGAAGAATCCGGGGCGGCCGAAGTGAAGAAGAAAGTGGCCGAACTCAAGAAGGCCGCCGAAGCCGAGGCGAAGAAGCGTCGGGAAGCGCTCAGCAAGGAAGAAGCCGAAGCCGCTGCACACCCGGCGACGACGGAAAAGAAGAAGGGCTCCGGAAAGGGCAAGAGCTCCGGAAAAGGAAAGAGGAGCTCGGGAGAAAAGAAGAGCGCGGGGACGAAGAAGTCAAAGAAGAACGGTTCGACGCCGGCAAGCAGCGCCGCAGAAGAAGCAGCCCGCAAGCAGTTCGAAAAGGAAGAAGCCGCCGAAGTGAAGGCGTTCAAGAAACTTGAACAGAGGGAAGGGAAGTAACGGCCCGGCCCGGCTGGGCGCGATCGATCTCAGGGGTCGAACCGGCCGACCTTTGACTCGGCTAGGTCCAGACGCGCAAGCGAGCGCAGGAACGCGTGAGTCACGATCACGTGGATGCGCGATTGGGTTGCGTTGTAGACGCGGCGACTGAGTCTCGAGGCGATCGACGGATAGAAGTTCGCCACCTCGACCTCCACGTGTAGGCGGGCGTGGTCAGGGTCCTCGCCCGCGCGCCTGCGGACTTCGATCTGTAGATAGCCACGGCCATTGCGTCCCCGTCGTGACACCAGCAGGCCGCGCGCGATGCGCCAGCGCACGAGACCACGCTCGCGGTTCATCTCGTATTCGGGCGCCAGGAAGGTCAGCAGCTTGAGCGGCCGCGCGAGCAGCACCACCGAGCGCTCGTGCTCGCTGTAGCGGACACGGATCAGCCCGAGCGTCACGCGGGTGAGAAAGCGCCAGTACGTCCGCGCCAGTCGCTCCAGATGCGCCGGCGTCCAGATCTCCGCGAGAGCCGACTCCTCGATCACCAGATCGGCCTTCTGCACCGAGCGCACGGCGCCGGTGTTCGAGTCGAGCGAGGTCGAGTCGCCGAGATCGGCGATCACCGCGCGCTCGCGGCGGGCTCTGGTCGGCTTCATCGTGCGCACGTGCCCCTGCAGGCTATCCCTGGGTGGGAGAAACGTCTCCACCCCGACCATGACGTCCCCGGCTGCTGCTATCCAACACATATGGTCGACCGCTCTCGCACCCAATCGCCGCCCCGCGCGCGAGCCGTCGCCGATCTGGTCAGCGAGGCGGTGATCGCGCGCGTGGACGAGCTCGCACGGCGGTGGGCGATCGCCCTGATCCTCGTCCGCCCGCTCGACGGGATCGGCGAGGTCCCGCTCGAGGATCTTGCGCGCGAGGCGCCCTCGTTGTGCGCGCAGGTGCTCCGCGCGATGCAGTCGGACGTCGAGCTCGAGCGCCTGACCGGGCGGGGGGAGCCGACCGGTCGTGAGCGCTCCGCGCCGGCGCGGCGGCTGGCCACGGTCTGCGGCGCTCGCGGCCCGGCCGCGCTGGTCGAAGCGGTGGAGGCGCTGCGTGGCGTGCTGTGGGAGGCGCTGCTCGATCATCTGAAAGAGCCCTCGGCGCGGCTTGTGGGAGACGTGGGCGACCGGCTCGCATACGTGTGCGCGGCCATGCTCGCGGTCGCCATCGAGACGATCGCGCCAACCACTGCCGCTCGCGTGCACGGCGGAGCCGCCGAGAGCGACGCACATGCGCCGGCCGTACACGAGCACATCCGCGTCTCATCGCCCACCGGCGATGCGGTGATCGTCGACGAGCGTGCACCTGTCGGCGAGCGCGCACCGGTCGGCGAGCGGACATTGGTCGACGAGCGCGCACCGGTCGGCGAGCGGACACTGGTCGATGAGCGCGCGCCTGTCGGCGAGGCCTCGCCGTCTTCGCCCTCGTCGCGCGCGGGAGAGCAGCCGTCGCCGTGGGATGAGCCGCCATCGATGCCGCTTGGCGCGCCGGCGGCCGAGATCGAGATCCGCGACGAACGGCGCGAGGAAGGGCCGGCGGCATGGATCAGGTCGATCGGCGCCCAGCTTGAGCAGTTCGAGCGCGACAGCGTGCCGTTTGCGGTGCTGCTGGTCGAGCTTGTGGACATCGAGCGTGTGCGCAGGCGGGAGCCTCCCGAGGAGCTATCGCGGCTGGCGGGCGGCCTCGAACGGGCGCTGGCGGCCGCGCTGGGCTCGTGGTCGGGCTCGCTCACCCGTGAGCGCCCGGGCAGGTGCTGGCTGCTGGCGCCAGACACCGATCGAGCAGGCACGGAGCGGCTTGCGCAGCAGTTGATGCGCGAGCTTTCCGCAGGCGTCAGCGACCGCGGGGTGCCGCTCGCGGTGGCGATCGGCACGGCGACGTGCCCCGAGGACGGACGCCAGGCGGCCGCGCTGGCCGCGCACGCCGACGTCGGGCTCTACGCCGCCCGCTCGGCCGTCCATGCATCGGTCGCTCGACCGGCCGCCCCTGTGGACGAGTCGGCGTAGCTCAGGGTTCGGCGGCGAGCGCACCGCCGGCCACGCTGGCGCTCGAGGAGCCGGGCGGCAGCCCGAGCGTGGACGTGTTGGCGGTCTTACCGACGATGTGGGTCCCGATGCGGACCGTCTCGGTGACGCCGAGCGCTTCCGCGGCACCGGCCGTCAGGTCCCAGTCGGCGCCGTGGCTGTACGGGCCCCGGTCGAGCACCGGCACGGTCAGGCTGTGGCCCTTGTAGGTGACCTTCACGAGCGTGCCGCACGGGAGCGTCCGGTTGGCGACTCCAACGACCCCCGGGGTCAGCGTCTGGCCGCAGGCGGTCTGCTTGCCATAGAAGCCAGGGCCGAACCACGTGGCGATCCCGGTCGTGTGGATGCTCGTCGGGGGCGCCGTGCCGGGAGCCGCGGCCGGCGCGGTCGAGTCGCCGGAGGTGCCGCCGGTGCTGGCTAGCGCGCTCGCCGCCGAGCCCGCCACGCAGAGGGTCCCCGCGAACAGCACGAGCAGCATCGTGTATGTCTTGAGCGCGATTCGCATCATCTTCGACGCCTACGGGGTGAGCTGACGGGCTCGCGCGGTACCTGGGCGCCGCGCTACGGCCCTGCTGGGCCGATTCGCCCCAGCGGATCGACTCGATCCGCATTGGGTCCCCCGTCCGCCCCGACCTGAGTCGCGGCGGCTCGGCGTTGCGGGCAGTATACAGCGGGGACTCAGGAGAGCGGCAGACGCGACAGGACGTCCTTGAGCAGACGCTCACCCGTCGACAGACCGGCCTTGGCCAGCTCGCCGACGATCTCGGCGGCCGATGCCACCAGCTCGGCGCCCCCCGGTGGATGCACCGACCCGCTGGCGCGCTCGCCCTCGCACTCGAACCCCTGCCTGGGCACCGGTTCAGCGGTCACGGCGGGCTTCGCGTTGCGCTTGGCGGGTTGCTTGGGGGTGGCCTTGGCGGTCCTGCGGGATCGGGCTGGCCCACGGCCGTTGGAGTGGGCGGGCGCCGCCGTCGCGGCTTCAGCCGCGGCCGTCGCCTCACGCGCCGCCGCGCGCCGCGGGCTCGAGCGCTGCGGCCGGGTGCGAGGCAGCCTGGACAGGACCCCCTGACCCTCGCTGGAGACGAGCCTCGGACGGTCGGGCGCGGCGCTCGGTGGCCGCTCGTTGTCTCCTGAGGCGCTCATCGCACACATCATTGCTTAATGCGGCGCGCGAGCAAATCTGCAAGCACTCGAAAAGATCGCCGCGACGCGTTAGCATGGGTCCTTGGAGAACCGACTGGATCTGTAACGTCGGCAGGGCTACGACCGTATGTCCGACGGGCGCAGCTGTTCTCAGCCATAAGCTTGCACGAGGCCGTCTCGCCCTCGGTTGTCGATCGCGGAAGAAATGGAAACACGAATGTCAGTAGTCGAGCTGCAGGAGCTGGATGAGGTCAAGGGCCTGGTTGCCAAGGGGCAGCAGGTGGGAGTCCTCTCCTACGCGGAGATAACCAAGGCGGTGTCCGAGCTGGACTTGGACGAGTCAGACGTCGAAGAGCTGCACGGGTTCTTCGAGCGATCGGAGATCGAGCTCGTCGAGGAGATCGACCCCGCGATCGCTGCCGCCTCGCTCGTCGAGCGCGCACCGGACAAGCGCGGCAGGCGCAAAGCCAAAACCGCGCTCGACCTGAAGCCGGACATGACCACCGACTCGCTGCAGCTGTTCCTCAAGGACATCGGCAAGGTTCGGCTGCTGACCGCCCAGGAGGAGGTCGATCTGGCCAAGCGCATCGAGCGCGGCGACCTCGACGCCAAGCAGAAGATGGTCGAGTCCAACCTGCGCTTGGTCGTGTCGATCGCCAAGAACTACCGCAACCAGGGGCTGCCGTTCCTCGACCTGATCCAGGAGGGCACGCTCGGCCTGGTGCGGGCAGCTGAGAAGTTCGACTACCGCAAGGGCTTCAAGTTCTCCACGTACGCGACCTGGTGGATTCGCCAGGCGATCGCGCGAGCGCTGGCGGACAAGGCGCGGACCATCCGCATCCCGGTGCACGTGGTCGAGAAGCTCAACAAGATCGGGCGCGCCGAGCGCAAGCTGGTGACCGAGCTCGGCCGCGAGCCGACCGCGCAGGAGATCGCCGACGTCACCGGCATCGATCCGGAGGAGGTCGACTCGATCAAGCGCTCCGCGCAGGCACCCGTCTCGCTGGAGAAGCCCGTCGGCGACGAGGAGGAGTCGGAGTTCGGCCAGTTCATCGCCGACGAGCGTGCCGAGTCCCCGTACGAGCGCGCAGCGGAGATCCTCACCAAGGAGGCGCTGCGCGAGGCGCTTGAGAACCTCTCCTACCGCGAACGGCGCGTGCTGGAGCTGCGCTACGGGCTCGGCGGCGAGCACCCGCGCACGCTGGACGAGGTCGGACGCACGTTCAACGTCACCCGCGAGCGCATTCGCCAGATCGAGAACCAGTCGCTGAAGAAGCTGCAGTCGCTGGCTGAGGCGCAGAAGCTCCGCGACGTGGCCTGACGGGCGCCTCGGCTCGCCTGACGGCGTCCTCGATCGCTGGCGTGCTAGCGCACGCCACGCTCACTGCGTCCTTGTCATCCAATCCGATCCACCCGTCAGGAGGGGAATGGTCCACCGCGTCCGTCGGCATTCAAGCCGCGCGCGGAGGCTGCCGATCAGGTGGGCATGTTCGACGTCAAGGCTGCCCTGCGGGAGCTCGTTGCGAAGGGCGGCTCCGATCTGCACCTGAAGGTCGGCTCGGCGCCGCTCTACCGCGTCAACGGCGAGCTGGGGCTCGACGAGAGCGTGCAGCCGCTGAGCGCCGAGGACACCGAGGGCGCGCTCAGGACGCTGCTCAGCGACGAGGTCAAGCTGGCCGAGTTCGCACAGGAGCACGAGGTCGACTTCTCCTTTGAAATCGAGGACGTGGCGCGCTACAGGATCAACGCGTTTCAGCAGCGCGGAGTGATCTCGATGGCAGTCCGCGCGATCCCGCACAAGATCAGCACGATCGAAGAGCTGTCGCTGCCGCCGGTGATCAGGGAACTGGCCGAGGAGGAGCGCGGGATCGTGCTGCTGACGGGGACCACCGGCTCGGGCAAGTCGACGACGCTCGCGGCGATGATCGACCACATGAACTACACGATGAACAAGCACATCGTCACGATCGAGGACCCGATCGAGTTCGTGCACGAGGACAAACGCTCTCTGATCAACCAGCGCGAGGTCGGCATGGACACCGCTTCGTTCAAGCGCGCGTTGCGCAGGGTGCTGCGCCAGGACCCCGATGTGATCCTCGTCGGCGAGATGCGCGACGAGGAGACGGTCCAGACGGCCCTTTCGGCGGCCGAGACCGGACACCTGGTGCTGTCGACGATCCACACGGTGGATGCCACCGAGTCGATCAACCGCATGCTCGACTTCTTCCCCCCGCACCAGCACGGCCAGGCGCGCAGCATGATCGCGGGCACGGTCAAGGGCGTGATCTCGCAGCGACTGGTGCCGGGCGCCGACGGCGGCCGCGTAGCCGTGTGCGAGATCCTGCGCATGACCGGACGCGTGCGCGACATGATCGTCGACCCGTCGCAGACGGGCAAGCTCGTCGAGGTGATCACCTCCGGCGGCTACTACGGGATGCAGACCTTCGACCAGGCGCTGTACGGCCACGTCAAGGCCGGTCGCGTGACCTTCGAGGACGCCATGCGCGTGGCATCGAGCCCGCACGACTTCAAGCTGCTGATGCAGGCCGAAGGGCGCCTGGGAACGACGATGGAGGACGTCGCTGCCGCTGAGGCCAACCGCGGCGCAGACTCCAAGCCGTCGCTCACCGCCGCCTAGCTGCCAACACTTCAGTTGGTAAAGTAAAGGCGCAGATGGCCGTTGATGAGACCTGTCCGGTGTGCATGACCGCCGAAATCGTGTGCGGCAAGTGGACGTTGCTGCTGGTGCGAGACCTGGCTGAGGGTTGCTCGCGCTTCTGCGAGCTGGAACGCTCGCTCGCCGGGATCAGCCCGCGCACGCTGTCGCTACGGCTGCGTGCGTTGGAGGGGCAGGGGATCGTCGAGCGCCACACCTTCGCCGAGGTGCCGCCGCGCGTCGAGTACGCGCTGACCGAGAAGGGGCGCGCGTTGCTGCCGATCATCGACGACATGCGCTCCTACGGGGAAGACTGGCTGGGCGCCGAGTGCGCTGAGCGCGTCGAGCACCAGTCGGGGATCGGCCAACAGGTCGCCCAGCAGGTGCTCGCGGTCGCGTAGTCGGCCGCTCCGCCCGTGCGGCGGTCGCTGCAAGACGGTGTGCGCCGGGCAGGAGCGCCACCCGCAAGGGCGAAGTCAGCGCACCATGCGCGCTCTCCAGATCCAGACCGCTCTGACCGAGCACGTCGAAGCGGTCGCCGTCCACCTGCGCGCCGAGGTCGCCGCCGGCGCTGAGGTCCCGTTCGAGCTCGAGTCGCAGCGGACGCGCAGGGGATCGGGCGCCGCGTCGCTGTACTGCTACCGGGCGCTGACCGGCGAGTTCATCGCCGAGCGCCAGTCGCAGCTCGAGCGCCTGCCGAGCTACGGCCCGGCCGCGAGCCTGCTCGAGGGCTTCGATGGCCTCGACCGATATCTGGCGAACGTGAGCGCGGAGCCGGCGCGCGCCGACGCCCGCAGCCGCGTGCGAGCGGCAATGCTGGCGCTACTGCGGGAGGTGTTCGAGGAACAGACCGATTTCGAGCTGAACGCCGAGCGACTGCGCGTGGCGCTCGGGCGTCTGGAGCGCTCGGCGCTCGCCGGTGCCGGGCAGACGACGCTCGTGGCGACGCTGCACGGGCTCACGATCAGCTCGAGCGAGCTGGCGCTGACGAGCGGACTGACGATCGCCCAGCCCGAGGTCCTCGAAGGACTGCCCGAGGGCGCGCTCGTCGCCGGGCCAGACGAGGCCCGCGAGCATCTGATCGTCGCGCTCACCGCCGGAGAGGACGATCCGCGCGAGGCGATCGCGCGCGGCCGCGAGATCCTGAAGGACCTGCTGCGAGCGCTGCGGCTGTTCGGCGACGGTCGCGTGACGCTCGGCGCGCTCGCGTGGGCTCGTGTCGCGGGCGGCAGATGGAGGCCGGTCGCGCTCGGTGCGGGCGGCCGCCCGCACGGGATGCTGGTCGTGACGGCCGAGCAGGAGGATGAGCTGCGTGCCTTCTGCAACCTCGTCTCGCGCCGCGCGCCTTACGGCAACGAGCTGGCCTGGGCGCTCAGGCGCTTCGAGCTCGGCTGTGAGCGCGGGAGCTCATTCGAGGCGCTGACCGACCATCTGCTCGCGCTGCGCGTGCTGCTCGAGCCCGACGGGCCCGCCAGCGGGCTGCTGCCGGGCCGCCTGGCTGCGCTGTGCGCGACACCCGAGCACCGCGTCGAGCTGACCGAGCGCACGATCGCGGCGCTGGCGCTCGAGCGCGACGTGATGATGGGCGCCGCCGCTGCGCACACGAACCGATCAAAGAGCGTCCAGCAGGGGCTCGCTCAAGACATGGCCGACCATCTGCGCGCGCTGCTCAGGGACGTGATCTGCGGCCACCTCGACGCAAACCTCGTCGGCCTCGCCGACGAGCTGCTGCTGGCACCCCCGCACGACGCGCCCGCCACGCACGACGCACCCGACGCGCACCAGGCGGATGTGACGGCGTTCGAGCAGGCCTCAGTCGAAGAGCTGCTCGGCGATCCGGGCCAGGCCCAGGAGATCCTGGACGTCTTCATCTAGGTGCGCCACCACGATCGGCTCGTGCTTGCCCCATGTCTCAGACAGGTGCGCGATCGTCTGATGGTCGCGCCTGGCGAGCACGTCGAAGTCCGCGAGGTTGGCCGCCGCACGGGCGGCCAGGCTCTCTCCCAGTGACGGCGCCAGCAGCTCTGCCACCTCTGCCGCGGAGTGCCCGCGCAGGCCGTGCGTGTGCACGCGGTTGACGATCAGCTCGCCGACGGGCATGCCCTTCGCCGCGAGTCTCTGCAGCAGGAACCCCGCCTCCTGCGCCGGCTCGGCCTCGGGTGAGGTGACGATCAGGAAGGTCGTCTGCGGGGCGCGCAGAAGCGCAGCGACCTCGCGCGTGCGCTCACCGAAGCCGTCCATCACGCCCGTCAGCGAGCGGAAGAAGCGCGACAGCTCGCCGAGCATGTCAACGCCGGTGACGCGCGCGAAGATTGCGAACACCAGCGCGGTGCCGCGCCCGAACAGGCGCGCAGTCAGCCCGCTGGGCCCGAGGAACACCTGCAGCGCACGCCCTTCCAGGAAGCCAAGCAGGCGGCCGGGCGCATCGAGGAAGTCCAGGGCGTTGCGCGATGGGGGCGTGTCGAGCACGATCGTGTCGAAGTCGTGCTCCTCGTGCAGCTCATACAGCTTGGCGATCGCGCTCAGCTCGTGCGAGCCGGCGACCGCTGTCGAAAGCTCCCCGTAGACAGGGTTGGCGAGGATCTCCTCGCGCGCGTGCTCGTCGGGTGCCAGGTGCGCGATCAGATCGTCGAACGTGCGCTTGGCGTCGAGCATCATCGCCCACAGCTCGCCCTCGATCGCGACGCCCTGCTCGGCGAACAGCGCCGGCTCGATCCGCTGCGGCTCGGAGGGCAGCTCCGCCAGGCCCAGCGCCGAGGCCAGGCGTCTTGCCGGGTCGATCGTGACCACCGCGACCTTCTGCCCGCGCTGCGCCAGCCCCAGCGCCAGCGCCGCCGAGGTCGTCGTCTTGCCGACTCCGCCCGCGCCCACGCACACCAGTACCCGCTTGCCGCGCAGGCGCTCGCTCAGGGTCCCACGGCTCCTCGAGGTGGCAGGGCTGCTCGCCTTGGTCATCTCGGGATCGTAGTTCCCGTGCAGGAATCGCCCTTCGCTATGCGAATACCCACCGGACGGCTTTCCAGCAATCGAGCATCGGAGCCACCGTGGAGGGCAAGGCCAAGGTCATCGCGTTCGCCAACCAGAAGGGCGGCGTGGCCAAGACGACAACGACGCTCAACCTGGCCGCCGCATTTGCGGAGGAGGGTCACCGCGTGCTGTGTGTGGACATGGACCCGCAGGGCAACCTGACGATGTCGCAGGGGATCGACCCGGACACGCTCGAGAAATCGATGTACGACGTGCTCGTGCACAAAGTGTCGATCCGCGAGGTCGTCCGCAAGCGCGAGATCGACGTGGCGTGCGCCTCGATCGACCTCGCCGGCGCGGAGATCGCGATGTCGACGATGATCGGCCGCGAGCGCTCGCTGCAGAAGGCGTTCGAGCCGATCCTCGAGGACTACGACTTCATCTGCATCGACACGCCGCCGAGCCTCGGGCTGCTGACGATCAACGCGCTGACGGCCGCCGACAAGGTGATCGTCCCCGTGCAGTGCGAGTATCTGTCCATGCGTGGGCTCATCCAGCTCCAGAACACGCTCGCGATGATCCGCGAGAACCTCAATCCGGGCGTTGACATCGAGGGTATCCTCCCGACGCTGGTGGATTCGCGCACGATTCACGCCAAGGAGGCGATCGAGATCCTCGAGGAAAACTTTGGCGACCGCGTGTTCGCATCGCGCATCCGCAAGACCGTCCGCTTCGCCGAGGCTCCGGTGAAGGGCATGTCGGTCCTCAAGTACGAGCCCGACGGCGTTGCCGCCCAGTCCTACCGCCAACTCGCGCAGGAGGTCCTAACCAATGGCCAACGCTAAACGCGCGAGCATGCGTGAAGGGCCCTTGGCAGCCCTCTTCCGCAAGACCGAAGACAACGAGGGCTCACGAGACCGTCCTGACGCGCCGGAGGAGCCTGTCGCTTCGCGGCCCGCGAGCGAGGCCGGTGGCTCCGCGCCCGCGACCCATCCCCGCGAGAGCGGGCTGCCGCATCCGGCCCTGAGCGCCTCGCAGCCGGCGGCGCCCCGGGATGAGGTCCACGTCCCGTCTCCGCAGGAGCGCCTGCGTCACGCCTTCTCATCGGAGATACCCGAGAACGTCATGGACCGGCCGCTGGCCGGACGTCATTTGATGGACGACTACGCCCACGCCCATGCGCACACGCTTCCCGCGAGCGCTCCCGCGACGGTCGGGCAGCCGGTGATCCGCGTCGTCGGCGTCGGCGGCGCGGGCGTCAACGCGGTCAACCGCATGGTCGAGGCGGAGGTCGAGGGCATCGAGTTCGTCGCGGTCAACACCGACGTGCAGTCGCTGCAGCAGTCGACCGCCGACATCACGCTGCACATCGGCGCCGAGCTGACGCGCGGTCTGGGCTCGGGCTCGGACGCGAACGTCGGCCGCCAAGCGGCGATGGAGGACTACGATCGCCTGAAGGCGCTGCTGAAGGGCTCGGACATGATCTTCATCGCCGCCGGCGCGGGCGGCGGCACCGGCACCGGCGCCGCCCCGATCGTGGCGCGCATCTCGCGCGAAATCGGGGCGCTGACGGTGGCGATCGTGACCAAGCCGTTCGGTTTTGAGGGCACGCGCCGCGGCGAGCAGGCCGAGCGCGGCGTCGGCGCGCTGGCCGACGAGGTCGACACGCTGATCGTGGTGCCCAACGACCGTCTGCTCGGCGTGCTCGACAAGCAGACGGCGATGGTCGAGGCGTTCCGTGTGGCCGACGACGTGCTGCGCCAGGGCGTGCAGGGAATCTCCGACCTCGTCACGCTTCCGGGCCTGATCAACCTCGACTTCGCGGACGTGCGCACGATCATGAGCGAGGCCGGCAACGCGCTGCTGGGCATCGGCATGGGCGTGGGCGAGAACCGCGCCACCGAGGCCGCCGTCCAGGCCGTCTCCTCGCCACTGCTCGAAACCTCGATGGAGGGCGCGCGCTCGATCCTGCTGTCGATCACCGGCGGTAGCAACCTGTCGCTGTGGGAGGTCAACGAGGCCGCCAAGTCGGTGTCCGAGGCGGCGCACCCGGACGCGAACATCATCTTCGGTGCGATGGTCGACGAGAAGCTCGACGATCAGGTGTGGGTGACGGTGGTCGCCACCGGCTACGGCGATGACGGCAGGCGCAAGAGCGCCAACCGCTTCAAAGAGCCGGCCACCACCGGCGAGGTCAGGGCCCAGCGAGCCGCGCCCGCGCGCCCGAGCCAGCCGCGGCGTGGCGGCCTGGCCGTGGACGAACTCGAAGTGCCCGAGTTCCTGCCCAATTTCTGACCTGACGAGCGTCAGCACTTCGCCATGCTGCGTCCTCGATCGCTCGTGTGCAGAGCACACTTCGCTCACTGCGTCCTTGCCTGGCTCGACTGACGCACGTCAGGTGGCGCGGTCCTTCGTCGTGACGCGCCCCGCATCGACGGGGGCGCCTGTGGTATCGCTCCCTGATGGGCGAAGCTGAGCGAGGGGTCGTTGCGGCGGGGCACCCGCTGACGGCGCAGGCGGGCGCGCGGGTGCTGCGGGAAGGCGGCAACGCGGTCGACGCGACCGTTGGCGCGATGCTGACGTCGTTCGTGACCGAGTCGCTGCTCACGGGGCTGGGGGCGGGGGGCTACATGCTGGTGGCGGGCGCCGGCGTCGAGCCGACGCTGCTCGACTTCTTCGTGGAGGCGCCCACGCGCATCGGCGACGGCTCGGAGGCCGAGCTGCTCGGCGTGGGCGTGTCCTTCGGGGATGCCGAGCAGGTGTTCCACATCGGTCCGGCCTCGTGTGGCGTGTATGGGGTCCCCGCTGGCGTCTGTGAGGCGGCGCGCAGGTGGGGGACGGTGGGGCTGGATGAGCTCGCGGCGCCGGCGGTGGCGCTCGCGCGTGACGGGGTGCTGCTCAACGCCGGCCAGGCGTACGTGGCGGAGATCCTCGTCGACCTGTTGACCTCGACGCCCGAGTGCGCCGCCCTGTGGGCGCCCGGCGGTCGCCTGCTGCGCGAGGGCGAGCTGCTGCGCAACCCGGAGTTGGGGGATGCGCTGCTGCGCCTCGCGCGCGATGGCGCGGAGCCGTTCTACAGCGGGGACATAGCGACGGCCGTGTGCGACTGGTTGAGCGACCGTGGCGGCTCGCTGCGTGCGGCCGACCTCGCGAGCTATGAGGCGATCGAGCGCGAGCCGGTGCGGATGGCCTACCGCGATCGCACGATCCTCACCAATCCGCCGCCGTCGGCCGGCGGCACGCTGCTCGCGTACGCGCTCGCGCTGCTCGATCGCGGGCCCGCGCCGCCGACGCTGTGCTCGGTCATCGACGCGATGGCCGCGGCCCAGTCAGAGCGCACTCCCGAGTTCGTCGAAGGTCTCGACCAGGAGGGCTTCCTCGAGCGCTTCTTGACCACCCGTCTGGGCTCCACCACGCACATCTCGGTGATCGACGCGGACGGTTGCGCGTGCAGCGCCACGTGCACCAACGGCGAGGGCTCGGGAGTCGTGGTCCCGGGCACGGGCATGCACATCAACAACGTCATGGGCGAGGAGGACCTCAACCCGCTGGGCTTCCATCTGCACCCCGCGGGGCGGCGGATGCCGAGCATGATGGCCCCCTCGGTGGTCATGCGCGACGGCGAGGTAGAGCTGGTTCTCGGGAGCGCCGGCTCGAACCGCATCCGCTCGGCGCTGCTGCAGACGATCGTCGGCGTGGTCGACCACGGCATGTCCGTGCGCGACGCCGTGCAGGCGCCGCGGGTGCATTTCGAGGACGGTGTCGTGTTCGCCGAGCCGGGGATCGACGTGGACAGCCTGGATCGCGACGTGCGGGTCGTTCGCTTCGGCGCGCTCAACCTGTTCTTCGGCGGTGTGCAGGCGGCATTGCGGCGCGGTCCGCAGACGACAGGCGCCGGCGACCCTCGCCGCGGTGGCGTCGCGGTGAGCGCGTGAGGGTGGCGCCGGTGAGGGCCTCGCGCGCAAAGGCCACGCTTGCACCGGGCGCGCTCGCGGCAGCGATCCTCGTGGCCGGATGCGGGGGCGTGACGGCTCCTGACCTGTTCATCGTCTACCGCAGCGGCTCGGCACCGCAGGCGCGGCTGACGCTGCTCGTCAACGAAGAAGGGGGCGTCACCTGCAACGGCCGGGCCGCGTCGCAGAAGCTGAGCGACCCGCAGATCGTCAAGGCGAGGGAAATCCAGGAAGATCTCGCGAAGCCGTCCTCCAGTCACCTGTCGCTGCCGCCGAGAGCCGGGTCGGTGCTGCACTACTACCTGCGCGACGAAGGCGGTTACGTCCGCTTCAGCGACAACTCAGCCGACCAACCCGCCGTCTTCCAGAAGCTGCAGCTGTTCGTGCTGCAGACCTCGCAGGAAATCTGCCACCTGGCGGAGTGAGACGCCGCCGGCCACGACGTCACGCGACGGCACCGGGATGGTAGAGAAGATCGGTGGCTGTCAGTTGGGCAAAGCCGATCGCGAGCGCGTCGCCGTCCGCTGGGGTGCTAGCGAGGTAGCCGCTGAACCCCGAGCCGTCCGGGTCGAGAAGGATTCCCTGAACTGGAACGGCGCCGACGCTCGCCATCAGAGCTAGTCCTCGCGCGTCGAATCCGGTGCCGCTCACGCTTACCCGCAGCGCCCATGGCCCACCGGGGACGTTCGGGCCAGGCGTCACGAACTGAATCGCGGTTGCTGCGGGCTCGTCCATCGTCATTGCCGCTTCACCACGTGGATGTTGTCAGCAAAGACGTGCGTGTCGTTGTCAGGCACGATATCCAGTGCCACTTGGGCGATCTTCGTGAGGTCGACCCCGGCGAATGAGCTCAGTGCGATCGGGATCGTTTCGAGCCGTATCAGCGTCACGTTCCACGTCACGACGTTCCCCGGCACAAGAAAGGTCTTGGTCTTGAACACGGGCCTGCTCGGCAGCGAGGCGCCGTAGGCGTTGAAACCGACAGCTGCGCTCGCCCCGGCGCCATCCACGAGCGTGACCTGAAGCCGCGGCAGGTTGGCCGCCGTGATCGTCGCCGCGCTCGTCGGGTCGAACCACCCTGACAAGCTGAAGACGAGCGTATCGAGCGCCGACCAGTCCCGATTGGCGGCCGGGATTTCCGTTGTGAGGACTCGCGTCGTAGCGGGTGTCGACAGCGTCAGATCGACGTGCAGGACGTGCGCCTGGTGTTCGGTGTGCGGTGCGAGTGAGTTGCCGGCGATCGTGATTGAGCCAAAGTCTTCGATCGCGGTTGGGTCACTGGGGCCGTTGATGACTACGCGAGCGCCACCGAGCAGGTTCGCGGCGGGGTTCTCGAAGTCGTCCACCCGCACCAAAGCTTGGCCGAACATCCATTGAAACGACGCGTGCTGTCCCGCGCGATTTGGCGTGCGACCGTCAAAGCGCGCGCCGAGCTTCTCGCCGCCGAGCTGCCACCGAAACAAGTCCCCGATGTAGTCGACGGCCAAGCTTCGGTGTTCGGCGTCGCTCGCCAGGCGGGGGTCGGTGGAATCGTTGCCGTCCGCGAACCACACGGTGTTGAATGCGTTGTGACAGGAGTTGTCGAGGAACACCATCGCCTTCGGCGGTCGCGCGCGGTCGTAGTGGCGAAACCCGCTCCCGCCGATGGGGATCGGGCCGCCGCCGAACACGTCGTTGTCGAGCGCCCCGTACACGACCAGATAGAAGTTCACATCGTTGGAGTCAAGGAACATGCGGTTGCCCGGCACGTCCGCTCCGGTGTAATCGGTGGGCGCCAGGGAACACACCGTGAGGATCTTGAACTTCGCGCTGAGCGACGGTTCGGCGAGGATCTTCTTGACGGCCCGCACGACCGCATCGCCGCCGCGCGAATGGCCCATCAGGCCGATCTTCGAGAAGTCGAGCCTGCCGTGGTAGCGACTGGAGCTCGAGGACGCTTCGGTCGAGAGCGCGTTGAGGGCGGCGATGATCGTGTCGGCGCGCATCTCGATCAGCGCATTCGTGGCGCAGGCGAAGTTGTGATCGACCGACACCGACACGATTCCGTGTTCTGCCAGCGCGTCCTGCAGGTACTTGTATCCGTCTATGTTCGGCGTCGCCGTGATCGCTGTGATGGCACCGCCCGCGATCGTCGGCTGCCAGTTCCGGTGGTGGCCGTGGTTGATCAGGACGACCGGCAGCTTGCCCTTCCCGGCGAGCTTCTTGGGGCTGCTCGGAAGCGCCGGGTACTCGATCCTCAGCGTGAGCTTGACCTGGTACTTGGTCGCATCCGCTGGGTCGGGCTGCAGCAGATTGCTCGCCTTCAGGGCGGCGAACGTGAGCGGCACGGGTTTGGTGAGCGCCAGGTGTTCGTCCAGCTTTGCGATCTCTCGGCTGCGTGACAGAACCTGGTAGGTGAACGGTGGCGTATGCAGCGTTTCGTCCACGCTGAGCTCCAGTGGCACCCACACGGGCATGACGTCCACCGCCGGGGCGGGTGCGCCGCCCGGCCCGACCAGCCCCAGCAGGGTGAGCATGTCGCTGAGTACGCTCACGACGCGGCTTTTCCGCCTTCCGGCGGCGCCGGCGGCGTGAGCTTAAGCCAGCCCTCGATCGGCTGCGGGGGATCGCTGCCCAGCAGCGCGTTGTCGGTCGCGTTCGTCACCTGTTCCTCTTTCCAGGCGGCGGCGTCGGAGCGATAGTCCCATACCCATGTGCCTTGCACGTCGGTTGCCAGCGGCATGCGAATGTGCTGCGGGTCCACGAGCACGGGGCCGAAGCGAAATGTGGGCGCGATCGCCGCGAGGCCGCTCTGAACCCACGAGCGCCGCATGCCGATCTCCTTGCGCGGCACGAGACCGAGCGTTGCGTGCACCGACGTCAGCGGCTCGACGAGCAGCGTGAGGTTGATCGTCTGATTCGGGCGAATCAACAGCTCGCCGGAGGTGTCCACGAATGGGTGCGCCACCGGCGTTTCGCCCGCGCTCGCCCCCGCGGCGAGATCGTTAGCGAACGTCTCGTAGAAGTTTTCGACGAGGTTGATCGGCTGTAGGAAGCCTCGCCCTGGGCCGAGCTCGCGCGCCATTTCAGGCGCCGCTGCGTCGGCCACGTACAGCTTCGTGTAGTCGTCGTCGACGAAGTAGCCGAGCAGCCCGTCCTGCCACTGCGTCAGATCGCCGAGGCGGATCGGCACGGCCGTCAAAGTTCCGTCGGGCGAGGCGATCGGATCGATGACTTCCAGGTGCACGAGGGCGCGGATCACGCAGATCGGGTGTCCGAGCAATAGCGCCAGGTGCTCGTCGCCGGCATGCGCGAACGGGTCGACGCTCCACAGCGTCGAGTCGATCGTCCGCAGCAGCCCGCTCAAAGCCGACTCGCGATCTTGCGTCGCGTCCGCGATCCCCCAGTCGATCACCCCTTGCGCGAGCTCGGCGGCGTATCGATTACTGAGCGCCTGACGCGGGTCCGCCCCGGCGCCCGACGGTAGTCCGGGGGCACCTTGCCATTCGACGCTCCCGTCTCTCGCCGGCTGCAGGCTGCCGGCGCCGCTGCCGTCGGCGTTGAAGAACTCCAGCGATCCGTCGAGATGGTTCGGCAGCAGGAACGCGCACGTGGGGCTCGTCTGGTAGTCCGCTTCCTGCGCCGGCGTGTCAGCGCTCATGAAGCGCAGCAAAGCTCGCGTCGGAGCGGTGAACCGTGGCGGCAGGCCGACGACTCCCGGCTGCCCGGCAACTTCCAGCGGTCCGGAAACGAGGTATCCCTGAGCGGCGTGCGTCTCGTCCGAGCCGCACAGGTCGACGAACTGACCGAAGCCGTCCACCAGGCGCAGCCTCACCAGGCGTAGGAAACCTGCGCGCATCGCGTAGAACGGCGACGGCGGGGCCGCCGCCGGCGCGGTGGAAGCGTCGCCGGCTGGTGGGGCGCCGCCGGCTGGGGCGCCGCCCCGCAGATCCGTCAGCAGGCCGTTCAGCCCGCAGGACAGCACATCCATGTGGGCCAGCGCGGTTGCGATGTCTTCGAGCTGTGCAGGCGCGGTCGGGCTCGCTGCGGGTTGGATGATCCGCAGCGCCTGGAACTGCGCGACCAGCGCCTTGGCCTGTAGCGAGAAGAACGCCTCGCTGGTCGGCGCTCCTGGCGTCGGGACGGGCACGGGCGCGGTCCCGCCAATCCTCGCGGCTTGATCGAGCGCGTTGCTGATCGCCGCCGCGAGGACCGAGCTGGCGCCCCCGGTCACCGGGGAGCGGCCGCTGAAGATCTCGCCGCTGCCGGGCGCCGGCACGGCGTCGCCGTCGAATACGTAATCGACCTGATCGAGCTTCCAGTCCTCCACGCCGCCTGGGGACGGCACGAATTCGACGGACCAATCGAGGTGCATCGGCGTCCACGGATGCGACGCCGGCGCGAGCGCATAGGCCGCAGGCAGTGTGCCCGAGATGCCGCTGTGGGCGATCAGAGGACCGTGGTCGACGCGCGGGTTTCGCAATGAGTACCACGCCGTCTGCTCCACCGTGATGTTGCGCTCGGCCTGCGCGTCTGGGACCGCCGAGACGCTCGCCGCGATCACCGCCGCGCTGCCGGTGTCCAGCAAAGCCGTCTCCTCGAGCAGGCCTTCGCACTCGATCGGCACACTGCCGTTCTCGACGCCGCGTTCGAGCACGTCGGCTCCGCGCGTGCAGGCGCGGGTCGCGCCGTCGCTCGTCTGCCAGCTGAGTTCCGACACGGGCGTCAGACGGCAAACGACGCGGCCGTCGTCGCTGGGGACACTGCTGTCGTGCACGAAAGCCCGCTTGCCGCCGGCAATCAGCACGACCGGGTCCTTGGGGGTGAACAGGCGCGGGGCCGCGCGCAGCGCATCGACAGTGCCGCCGGGGTCGCTCGCCGGGATCTTCGCTCCCGCGCCGAGCTTGGAGATGAGCTCGCCGAGCTGCACGTGCTCGATCGCGTCCTCCACCCGGACGGTCGGCGCGACGTGGTCGGCGCTGCTGAGCTCGACCAGCTCGTCGATGTGCGCGTGTGTGATGAGCTCGGGTCTCGTGAGGGCGCCGGCGGGCGGGCCGCCCGCCTGCTGTTCGGCGAAGATCCCGGGTTTGGGTGCAGGCGGGTCGGCGGGGGGCGCCGGCAGCGGACCGCTCGGCGCGATCGCCACCGGCTCGGTCGCGGGAGTCCCGCCGGGTTGGCTCGCGAACGAGCTCGCGTGCAGCTGCACGTCGAGCTGCGCGCGACCGTCGGGCTGATCGAGCTCCTTGACGACCCCGAGCTGCAGCGCCTCGACGATCGCCGCCTGCTCGGGCTCTCCGTTTGCCTGCGCGACCAGCGCGCCGATCGTCTCGGCCATCGTGTTGCCGACGGCGACGCTGATGCTCGCCTGCTCCGGGGGGCCGCCCACCTCCTGCGCGTCCTCGGAGCCGGGCCAGTCGATGCCGACGACCGCGCCGTGCAGCACGCACGCGGTTGGCCACCACGAGCCGTTGGTCGTGTACGCGGCGGTCGCGTCGGAGCTAGGCGTCGCGTCGGTCGCGGCGATGCGCTCGTCGATCGTGCTGTCCAGCCCCAGCGACCTGGCCGCGAGCACGTAGTCGCGTGTGTGGCGGGTGATCTCGTCGAGCTGACCCGCTTCGAGCGTCCAGTCGAGCCTTTCCATGGCTTCGTTGAATCCGGCCAGCGAGGTGATCGTTTGCGCGCCGAGCGGGTCGGCTGTCGGATCGGCATACCAGCCGCACACGAGGTACGCGAGCGGACCGCGTACCTGATCGCCGTCCAGCGAGCCGTCGTAGAAGCCGAGCCGGTTTTCGACGTTGTCGAAGTAGCCGGCCCACGAGAGATCGCCGTGCCCGAGCGCGGTCAGCGGGCTCTCCACGTCCGGGGCTTGCGCGCGCTCGGTCCAGCCGTCGAGACTCGACACCGTCGCCGGCTCGCCGCCGGCTTCGAGCACCCAGCCGCGCACAGCGCGCCGCGTCGCCTGTCCGCCAGGCGACATTCGTAGCACGAGCCAGCGATCGGGGATCGGCGGGAACGTCGCTTGGTCGTGCGGCCCGCCGGCGGTGCCGCCGGTCAGACCGTTCGGCAGGTACCAGTGCAGATACGCGCCCCGCGGCCTGGCTCCGGGCTTCTCGGCGAACGGCGCCGGCATCAAGCTCGCGGCCGCCACCGCGGGTGCGCCGCTTTCGTGGTCGCCCTGCGGTGGCGTGCTCATGCCCGTCGCCGCCCACGCGAGGGTCGGGTCGCGGACCATCAGCACGTCCAGCTCGATCGGAACGTGCACGCGCGGGTCTCGCACCAGCGCTGGATACCAAGTCGCCGCCACGCGGGGCGTGATGCCGTGCGCCGTCGCGACCGACACCAGGGCGGGATCGAGCTGGCGGGTCGTGCTCGCCATCACAGCAGCTCCGTGACGGCGTCGCGGACGGTTTGCTGCGTGATCACGCTCGCGACCGGATAGTCGGACACGAACGCGCCGGAGCTGTGACGCCGCTCGGAGGTGTCGCCTTCGAAGCGCTGGCGCCACGGCAGCTGCAGCAGCTCGATCGCGAACCCCGCGCTGCCGGTCTGAGGCACGAGCTTCGGGTCGTTCAGCTGCGCGAGCTGCTTGCGCAGCTGCGCAACCGCAACTACGCGCGGGTTGGCCGCGCGCACCGGCACCGGCACGGGCGCCGCGCCCTGCTCGCCTGCCCCGCTCGCTTCGTGGCGGTCGAGAAAGAAGGGCGAGCCGTCCTTCATCGTGATGCCGAACTCGATCCCGTGGTGCGGTTCCTCACACCACACGAGCTTCGGGATACCGTCGAACAGCGCAAGCAACACCGAGGGCGAGAGGAGCTCGAGCCGCAGCGTCCTCAGCTGCACGGCTTCCGCGCTCGTCGTCCACTGTGCGAAGGCAGGATCGTCGACGTTGCTCGGCGCGGCTGGCACGATCTCGCTGAACGCGCGCACGTCCATCGACGGCCAGCCGGAAACGGCAGCCGAGCGCAGCAAGAAGCCGGTCGTGATCTGCGCCGGGGTTTCCTCCCGTTCGCGCGGAGCCGACAGGCCGCGTTGCAGCGTGCGCACCACGCGCTCGGTCAGGTCGAGCTGCGCCTTCACGTCAGCGCTGTGTGCCTGATGGTGGGCCTGCTCTCGCGTGCCGCTCTTGCCGACTGCGATCGCGCCGTCGACGAGCCGGTCGGTCCACGACCGGTCGACGTAGAAGAAACGGATCGACTCGTCCGGCAGCAGCCGCGCGTCCGGCACGAGGTACTCGAATGGGACGCCGATCAGCAGTCGCAGGTGGGCGAGGAACATCTCCATGTACGGCGGCATCGTCGACTCGGGAATCGTGGAGTCCACCTGTTCCTTAGCCACCATCCGCTCGGCCAGCGCCCGCGGGTTATCGATCGAAGCGGCTCGCATCACGTACCTCCGAGGGTCGTTTTCGCATTGGCGATTGCCTGCTCGCGGGCGGCCGCCAGACGCGCCAGGCCGGATGTGTCGGCGGCCACCGTGTCGAGCGTGGTGTCCGCGCGGGCGGTCTGTGGCGGTGTCGCCACGACCGCACCCAGCGTCCCCGGGTCTTCCCCGAGCAGGCTCGCGGCCTCCGCGTCCGAAGCCAGATTCCACGCCGCCGCCAGGTGCGCCGGGTTCAGGCCGGGGGCGCTGCCCACCCGCTGCAGCCCATACGCGTCGGCGATCGGCGGGTGACCTTGCACCACCGCCTGCGTCGCGGCGCCGCCGACCATCGGCGTGATCGGTTCGTGCAGCGTTTGCGCAAGCGTCGGCGGGAGGACCAGCGACGAGCGTTTGGCGATCACCGCGATCGTGCTCGCTCTTGCCGACTGCCTGTAGGACTCACGTCGCCAGCGCATGATCGCCTGGGCGAAACGTGCGTCGCCGGCGGCCAGCAGCCGGCCGACCTCGAACGCAGCCGCGTAGGAAATGTCCTCGGCGCCCGTCTCCGGCGTCACGCGGCGTGCTTGGTCGGCGCTGTGGTATGCCACGAACGGATCGCGGGTCAGGTTGAAGGGAACCAGCGGGCCGCGGTACAACACCGACTCGCTCGCGCCGAGCCGATCCTGGAGGCGCATCTGCAGGTGGCCGGTGTCTGTGAGCGGCGGGTGCCCGACATCTGTGACCGTTCCGAGCATCGCCACGTCGAGGTTCTGCATCAGTTCGCGGAACGTCCCCGGTCCTTCGCACGTGAACTGCCAACTGGTCAGCGCCACGAGCCGCACCTTTTTCGCGGGCACGTGGAAGATGGGGGTGTGGAGCGGCGGCGAGAACGTGTGCACGGGCGCTTGCGCGACAGTGAAGATCGGGTTCGGGAGCTGGTCGGCGAGGTCGGCGGGCGCCTGCTGTTGCGCGGCGAAGTTGGCGTGGGCCTGCTGCGCGGCGAGGTCGGCGGGCGCCTGCTGTTGCGCGGCTACCGCTCCGTTGCCAGGCGCGTTCTCGGCCACCGCCGGTGGGTTCGCTTGCACGAGGTCCGCGCGCTGCTCGAGTGAGACGAGCACGGCCCGACATTGGGCGCCCGGCGAGGGCAGACGGTTCGCGACCACGACGGCGTAGTAGCCGTCGCCGCCGGCGGTGTTGAGCTCGCGGTCCTCGACGTTCACCCAGCGCACGTGCGCGAGCAGCTGCAGCTCCTCGAGCGACGGCATGATCGCTTCGACGAGGTCCTGGTCGGCTTCGACGGCGTCGCAGGTGATGTTCGCGGGGCTTTCGAGCCGCGCGAACACGTCAGGCGGAACGGCCTGTTGCAGTTCGATGCCGCGCAGCAGCGTGTACTCGCCCTCCTCGAACACCAGCAGCGCGACCCACGGCACCGGTCCGCTCGGCGGCGGCGGATCGCCCGCCTCGATCGTCGGTGGCGGGATCAGTCCCTGCGGGTCGAGCTCGCGCTCCCACGGCAGCGTGCGGCGCGAAAGCACGATATGCGGCAGCCCGTCCTGGAACGCGCCGTGGGCGTTGCTCGGTGGGAAGCTCCCGGCGACCATCGCCTGCGGAACGGAGAAGCGCGGCCCGACGACTTCGAGGTAATGCTGCTGCGAGAAGCTCTGCTTGGCGCCCGGGTAGCTGACTTCGGTGGCCGCCGTGAGCCGGTAGGAGCCATCGTCGAGCGGCGGCGTCACCGAATCGAACAGGTACATCTGGCCTTTCGGGGGTGGGTCTGTCACTTGCCCTCACCTGGCGTGTAGGTCACGGTCAGCGATCCGCCGGGGGCGATCGGGCCGTCGGGCACGAAGTGGTCGGGAATGCCGTCCCGCAGTTCGCTCGCCAACGCGAGCGCACTGCCGGCCATACCGACGACGCCGCCGACCGTCCATCCCTGAACGCTCGCGACGGACACGACGAATGCGCTGGCGCCCGCTTCGCGCGAGAGGACGTCGTAGAGCAGCAGGCGCCGGTTGCCCGACAGCACGCGCTGGGGTGAGCCGGCGAGCGTGCCACCGACGAAGCCGAGCGCGAGGTCGCCGCTCTGCGAGGCGCCGGCGTCGGCTTGGTCGAGCGCGACGATCACCACCTCGACGCTCGTCGGGAGCAGTGTCTCAACGCCGATCTGGCCGGCGATGACTTCGGCCGCCGAGACCGTGTTGTAGCTGGCTCGCTGTCCGTTGCGCCGCGCCGCGAAGGCGCGCGGAACGTGCAGCGTCGCGCCGCGAGCGGCAAAGCGCGAAGGCCCGAGCTGAAGCAGCGTGCTCGCGGCTTGCCAACCGACGGCCGGCGCCTGGCGTGCCGGCGCGTATTTGCTCGTGATCTCCCCGAAGCCGATCGCTGCGATCGAGCTTTCCGCGGGTGGCGCGCCGAGCGCTTGCACGAGGATCATCTCGGCGCCGGCCGGCACAGGTCGTGGCGAGCTGCCCGCGGCGGCCAGCTCGACGTCCTCCAGCACCGCGCCGCTGCGGTCGGTGCAGAGCATCCGCGCGCAGCCGTCGCCGGCGAATGCGAAGCTGCCGGCGTCCAGCGGCAGATCCCAAAGGTGGGCGGCGCCGGCGCCGAGGGTCACACCGACGCCGCTCAGCGCGTCCGCGGCTTCTGCGAGCGCCTGCTGCTGGCCGGGGCCGACGGCGGCGCCGAGCTCGGCGTTGCGGATCGCGCGCGGGCGCACCGCCGCCTGGGTCGGGCGCGGCGCGGAGGCCGACGGGACGACTATCAGGCGAGCGCCCGCGAGCGCCGGCGCGGTCGGCGGGTGCATCTGCGGCGCGCCTGTCGTCTGCTTCGCGAGGCTGCTCACCGAGGTGTGCAACGCGGGTGGCGCGTCGGCGACCGGCTGCGGTTTGGTCTGCAGCACTG
>Ga0187890_10000283_pt1 | contig 35748 bp, 18 predicted proteins | sample June2016WEW_21_1_FD_133005 | JGI IMG/M metagenome (GOLD analysis project Ga0187890, IMG submission 133005) | Peatland microbial communities from SPRUCE experiment site at the Marcell Experimental Forest, Minnesota, USA - June2016WEW_21_10 | ecosystem: Environmental > Terrestrial > Soil >... | reverse complement strand
CGAATCGTCGATCAACCTAGCCGCGGCTTCAGCAAGCGCATTCGGAGACTCAGCGGGTACGAGGAGCGCAGTTTCTCCGTCTGTGCAGAACTCCTGGTGCCCGCCTATATTGGTGGCCACCACAGCAGTTCCGCACATCATTGCCTCGCATGGCGGCAACCCCCAGCCCTCACTATGGCTGGGCGCAATGAAGATGGCTGCGCGGTTATAAATGCGACGTAGTTCCTCTTGAGCAGGCGCATGGTGGTAGGCAATCCACGACGGCAAATCCGGAGGACGCTCATCGATGCCGAAGAATTCAGCTTCCAGCTCATGGTATGTAGCTTTGAGTGAAATAACTGCCGCCAGTCCGTCGGCAGATCCCTTCCACGGCAAAGTATTGCTGAACATCATCGCAATCCTCGCCGGATTTCTATCCTGGGGAGGAACATCGCATCCGAATTTCACGAAGTCGAGACCGTTCGGGATGTAGTGGCAGGTCTCTCCCATCTCGTTAGCCACCGTCGCAAGCCATTGTGCGATGACGATTTTCTCCAGTGGCGCCTTCCAGGTAGCCATCACTTCGTCTGCAGAACCGATCCAGGTTTCCAGATGCTGAATCAGATAAAGCTTCTTTCCTGGTAAATCCTTCAAAGCTGGCAGATGGTCCGCCGTTGTCCAAAACGTGGCGACATACGCATCTGCCCGCGGAAGATACTTCCGCGATAAAGACGGTATCCACGATAACTTTACGTCAGGATCGAGTTTGAACCATCGATCCGGCCTCCACTTGCCGCTGAGGGCCAGTGGCAAATAGCGAAGGCCGCGTATTCTATCCCTGAGGCCCAACTTGGCGCTGCGCGGAAATATCTGCGCTATGTGCAGAACACTCACTCGATGTTTGCGTTTCGCCAATCGATTGGCGTATTCGTAGACGATCTTGAATCCGCCTGCGGGGCGGGATCCTTCCTGGGGAAGCAAGAATACAATTTCCATTCAGGTTCTTTCCTTGAAGAACGAATTATCGAGTAGATTAAAGCCAGCGTTTATGGCATTGAAACTGGCTCCGCAATAAAGCGTACACTCTTTTATTCACTTGACTCAGAATAACATTGCTTAGATTCCCGCGGATTGGGAACGCGCAACTAGCCCGAATCGGGTAACCTGTTTCCATGAGTGTGTTATTCCTATTGCCTGGGCTGCTCTCTCTCTATCTGGTGATCCGAGGGAAACTAGAGACCGCATTCCTATCGATTTACCTGCCCGCACTGTTGTTGCTTCCTGACGGGTACGCGATTCGATTGCCTCATGTTCCCCCAATTTCTGCGGCCGAATCGGCATTGATTCCGATTGGGGCAGTGGCGCTCTATCGGCTCGCGGTCAACGGTCTGCCCTCGCTCCTGGATATTCTAATGGGGTTATTTATAGCGAGCATGGGAGCCAGCGAGGCTTTTAACGAGCGCGTATTGAACACCGGCATTCAGGCTGTTATCGTCTCATTTATTTCTATCTTCCTTGCCTACGCTACGGGACGCATGATCATCGAGCGCGGAGGCCTCCGCGTTGCCACTGTCCGGCGCTTTGTTGTCCTGGTTTTGTTGCTTGGGCCTCTGGGCTTGTATGAGTGGCGATTCGGGCAGAATCTATATGGCGTGGTTGGTCAAAAAGTATTCCAGTTGACCAGTGTCCACGCCGACGTTCAGTTCAGGGCAGGACACGGAAGAATGGCCGTATGCTTCAATGACTCCGAGTTGGCGGGGATTGTCTTTGGGATAACCGCGGCTCTGAACGCATGGCTATTCAATTTGAACAAATGGCATTCGGCCGCAAATCTCGGAAAGCTGCTTGGGTGGCTTGAAAAGTACCACATCCCTGGTCTGTTGCTGCTGCTCTACATATTCCTGACACAAGCTCGTGGACCTTTACTTGCAATGGGAGTTACTTATCTTATCCTTCTGATTCCGCGATTCAAGAGCAGAAGAGCGGCAACTGTTGTTGTGGCGATTCTAATTGCCTTGACCGCCGTGGCCGTAATCCGTTTTTATTCTCAGTATACGAACATCACCGTTCCAGGCGCCCCAATGAGTGAACAACAGGGAAGCGCAGTCTACAGACGCCAGATGAATGAACTCTACCAGCCTGTTGTAAACGACGGCGGATTACTGGGATGGGGAATGTTAAGCCATCCGATTATCCCTGGTATGGACTCTATCGATAACGAGTTTTTGTTGGTTCACATTGCATATGGAAGCTTGGGGTATATCCTTTTCTTGCTGCTTGCTGCAGAATCTTTTCGCCGTCCGCTTGTGCGTTCGTGGACGATGCAGGCACAGGAGGATCAAGCATTCGCCATTACGCTGCTGGGAGCAATGGCCGTGTTCTGGATATCGATCACTACGGTATATATGGGGGAGCAGCTTCCCCAAATCGCCTTCCTTCTAATCGGCTGGGGTCAATCCATCATTCCAGAATCCACTGTGTCGATAGGAGCACAAGAGCAAGACGTTCACTCAAGGTTTTCCTTCAGGCGGGTGATTGGTTAAGCGCAAATACCGGGAGCGGAACGGCTGCTGCGCATAACTCGGCAAGTCAGCATCCTACCTGGACTTGGACAGGATCGGCTCGGAAGCGGCTCTTGCTTTGGCTACCCCGTAGTGCTGACCGGCCAGTCGCTCCTTGAGTGATAGAAATCCGCGCTCGAATGTGTAGAAGGAAAGACTGGCGATCAGCAGCGTGCCGCAGGCACCTACTGCTACTAATAGGATTTCGGACTCAAGCGGACCCGCATGGGGCGCCATTCGGTTGGTCACCCATTGAAAAACTCCAAAGAGTAGCAGATGGTAGACGTAAACGCCATAGCTGATCTTGCCAAGCCAACGAAGCCCCGCGTTCTCAAAGACGGCTCGAATGAACCCTGGCTCGAGACACTGAGCTATCAGAGTGGTGAATAAAATACTAAGGATTGCGATGCCTATCGTTGACCATCTTGGATCCATGAGAGACAACGTCGGCAACGCAACGATCAGAGCTATCAGTGTTGCAAGCGATCCCCAGAAGGCCCATCGCGCGACTCGCAGAACTCGCGCGATGCTCTCTGGAGCACCACGCAGGGCAAGAGCGAGAAACCCCCCGGCGCAGAGTTCGCCTGCGCGTGATAGCAGAAAGTGGTGAGGCCACAGCCAGGACCAACCCAATGCCACGGCAATCAGTCTGAATGTAAACGAAAGGAGCCAGATTGCCACGCAAAGTTTTATGGCGGCTCTCCTGTTTTTCATGAATACAACAAGCAGGAATGGCCAGAGCAAATAGAATTGTTCTTCGACAGCAAGACTCCAGAAGTGGACTAGTTCATTTTGCAGAGGAAATCCAAACATCTCTCTCCAAAGCCATGGAATATCCGACAGGTAGAGAAAGTCGATTACGATTTTTGATGTTGCCTTCCACGAAGAGCCCATTGCCAGCGCGATCGCAGTGACAGCGGCCAGAACCGCATAATACAACGGGAAAATCCGCAATGACCTACGCACATAGAAGTTGCGCCACCAGTTCTGGCACCCAAGATTGTCCCATAGAATGCCGGTAATAAGAAAACCGGAAAGTGCGAAAAAAAGCGAGACACCAGCCCAGCCCAGAAGCGCAGCCCTGTCTATCATTCGAAGAAGAGGCGGCCCCAATTGTTCATTGGGATGATAGTGAAGCGCAAAGACCGCGGCAACGGCAAGACCGCGCAGACCGTCGAGAGCGGGGATGTGGCCCTTCAGACCGGAATAGGTTTTGGACTCTGATGAATTCTTACTCAAGTTAGCGCCCTGTCTTTGATGAAGTGATGAAATGGTAGTCAAGCCTTGTTCGGATGAAACGATGTTGTTCAGTTCTCGGGGTAACGAATGAGAGCACAAGAAAAGTCATCCTGCAATGAAATCCCGGAAAGCCCACTGCGCGAATTCACGTACGGGTCTGCATATATCGACTGTCGTTCATCGGCTGATTGGTTGACCATAAACAAGCCACTCGAAGAGTGAATTGTAAAACTTTGGCGCCCCCGTTATTTGAGTATTGCATTAGACGGGGGGGATGTGTTTTGATAGCCACATCGGCAATTCCGAAGAGAATAGCCCTCCCCTTGGGCACTTGACGGCAGCCGAACGACATCGATTCTCGAGTTGGCACCCATAGGTGCAATGTAATCTCGAGCAAACATGCTGTTCGGATTGAGAGTCTAGGCGTTTCTGGACCCTTGCGATGAACACTTAGTTTTGTGACGCTTTTGTTTACGCCTTGATTCAACAACGAATTGACAATCTGCCGAGATCGAATGCGATCCAGCCATGTTGTGTTTTTCACGGTTGGCTCTCCAACGGTCTTCATTGCTGGTGCGGGAGTTGGGCTCCTTTCATCGGGGGAGAACGCTGGTCGTGGGAGGAAGTGCCGTGCAACCTGCTGCAGCACTGGAATTTGGTGGTTACCAATGTGCTGTTTTGCCACGGCAGTCAAGAACATGACGAATCCGAGAGTAACTCGTGTGATCAGGGTCACTGCCCTGCAAAGGACCGCAGCAGAAGATGCAGGCAAGGATTCAATGAATTTGAAAGGCTGTGATTGAAGGCAAGCTGTTAGCCTTCTGCGCTGTTGGTAATGCATCCACCAGCACAAGAGGAGAGCTCTGCCGCAGTGAAGGTGAAGCGTAAAGACGCCTGAAGACTGGCTCCGCTTCAAGTCCCTCTCAGAAGTATCTTCGTTCGCTTGTACCACTTTAAGTGGGCTTCCGCGAATGGCAAGACGAGATAACAAAGTTGCGTTAGGCAGCAGATCGGAGACTTCTCCATCGCGAGAGGAGGTCCGGTCGAGAGCCAGGTGTTAAGAGAATGCAGCGATGGACAGCTTTGTAATTCTGGATCGTGTCCTTCTTGCAGAATCTTCAATGGCAGTGAGGCAGTGCGACAAACGGCTCTGACACTTTGGTAACTGCACGGGTCTGAGCAAGTGGCCGATATGTCGAAATTGCCGTTTGGTTGTAGCCAAACACTGATTCTCCTTTGGATTTGCTCCATGGCATGCGTTGGTTAAAAGTAAAACGATCCGCGTGCGTTAGGGAGTGGCCAAGCAAGCTCTGCGCGGCCTGTAACGTCTCTGAGCGAACCAGTAGGAAGATGCATGCTGTACTGCATCCGCAACCCGCTTCCCTGCGGCCCTGAACCAGGAGCACCAACTATGAAAAAGTATTCGTCTCATACCATTGCAATTTTTGCTTTAGGCATTTTGGCTCTATTTTCTATATCTCTATCGGCACAGACATTGTCACTCAACGATGGGTCGGTCTTGCGGAGTAACCCACATCGCGCCGGTGTCAACATAGGAGCGATCGACTACTGGGATAACGGTCAAATTCTTAAGAACCTTATCGGAACCAGCGATCCTGGATTTGAGCCATTGCTCGATCAGCAGATTTGGGTTTTGTATACGGCAGGCACTACAACTTCCTATAGTATCCAGGACATTTTCGATGGAGTTCCAGCGAACTACTGGGCAGGCGGAACCTTTACAGTCGTCGAGACGCAATCCGGTGGCGCCGAGCTCGGCTGCACGGGCACGATTGCGTCGAACACCGGTCCGAATTATCCGCTCGTAGGACAGTCGACCTATACATCTCCAGTGGTCACGGTTTCATCGCCATGCAACGCCGCGTTTAGCGTAGGCGACATCATTATTATGAGCAAGTCTGTTTTCCCTACGCCTGAGACCTGGTGGGAAAGCGGAGGGCGGGGGGGAACGGCGGGCACCGTAAGCGGAGGCGCGCAATTACTCTCAGATACGACCGATCTTTGCGCAACTTGCGGTACTCAAGCCCTCAATTTGAATGCCACAGCAAGTGGATCCCAGGCATCCGCTTCCTGGTATTATGACGGCGAGAGCCAGGACGATATTTTTGTCTTGATGAATGGCACCTATCAGCTTTCATTCTGGGCCAAATTGGCCTCGGGAACTCCAGTCCTAACCGCTTCCGCGAGTCGGGGTTCAAGCGGCGGGTTTAATTGTGGAACTTACACGCCCAAGTTGACGTCGGAATGGGCGCAATATACATGGACATGTACTGCCGCTGAAACGCCGGCGACGACGCCGTCCGCAGCCAGTGTAGGGATTGCGGTCAAGGGGGGATCGGTCTATCTGGACAACGTCAGTTTCGAAAAGGTGCCCGGCTCATTCACCAACCCCACAGTTCTGCGCGATGAAGTCGTCCAAACGTTGCAGAACTACTATGGCCCATCGATCGGTTCGAATCCCGGCACGTTTCGCTACTGGGTGAACCAAAATGGCGAATCCATAAGTAATTGGACGCAACCCGATTATGCTCATGCGCCAACTACGTCAGGGACGGGGTATTTTGTCGGACCGGGCGGAATGGGGACGGAGAATCTTTCGCTGGAAGACTACCTAGTTATTTGCCAATTTCTCAATGCTCAGCCGTACCTTGAAGTTCCCGTGACCCTCACGACCGCCGATGCGGCGAACCTTATCGAGTTTCTGGCAAGCCCGTCGACTACAAGCTACGGCGCGCGACGCGCGGCTCTCGGCCAGGAGCAGCCTTGGACCAGTGTGTTCAGTCAGATTCATCTTTCCTTCTGCAATGAATGCTGGAATGGCGCATCCTTTGATGGTCAGTCGCTTGCAATGCGGAATTCGGCGCCAAACTTGGAGTACTACTACGACTACAGCGTGCGCGCCAGAGACATCTTTGCCGCGATGCGCTCCGATAACTATTACTCGCAATCCGCCTTTGATCTGGTGATGAACGCGCAGACCGCTGTGAACTACACGATGGACACGGCGATTGCCCGAGCCCATCCTGATTCGATAGAGATTGAGGATTATACCTACGGTAATGTGAACGATTTCAGTTCGGATGCCGCTATGTGGCAGCCGGCGATGGTCGATCCCTGGGAGAAAGTGACTTATCCCAAAGATATCGCAAACTTTTATCAATCAGTCCACGATTACCAATCGCAGACCACTTGCGGAGCGACAGGAACCGCAACTTGCAATGTCAATATCTACGAGTGGGGCCAGGGCACGCTCGGCGGTCTCGATATCGCGGGCGTAACTCCCGGCGCAAACCTCATCGACCAGGCGCACTTGGACTACGTCAATGCTGGAGGTGGCGAAGGAGCAGTGATGGCGCTGCAACCCCTGCTGAACATTCAGTACTACGGTATCGATGCGCAATCGTTCTTTGCGTTGACCGAATACAAGAATGGTGGCGTGAATGGCTTGACGGCTAAGCTTTGGGGCAACACCGTGGATATGGGGGGAGGAACGAACAATGTACGTCCGACGTTCCTAGGTGTGCAACTGGTGAATCAGTCGATTATCGGGCCCATGTATTCCTGCCCAATTGCCAATAACCTTACTTACAACTTCCCGGGTTCAATGAATGGGATTGGAGTGAACCAACCTTCTTCGACCAATCCAACGCCGATCGAGATGCCGGCGATGACCAACGTTCCTTATCTCTATGGCTTCTGCTTTGAGAACGGGACCAAGCGCTCGCTGGTGTTGATCAATACGGATGTCACGAGTAGCCATACGATCAGCTTTGGGGGCACCAACCCTCCTTTCGGAGCAGTTACTCAAAGACAGTTAGCGCCCGCTTCTCCAGACGACCTGAACGAAGCACACATTGGAACCGCTACCACACAGACGCCGGCAACAGTTTCGATCGAGACGTCCACTCTAAACTCTCCAACCTCCATTAACCTACCACCCTATTCGGTTACTGCGCTTGATTACACAGCAGCGGGTTTGGCGGCTGCGGCGATGCCGGTATTCAGTCCGGCGGGTGGCACCTACACAACTCCGCAGTCTGTGAGTATCACAGATACAACGCCTGGGTCCACGATCTATTACTCAACTGACGGCACGACACCCACAACCTCATCGAGCGTGTACGGTGACGATCCGATTGCAGTGAGTGCGGGAGAGACGCTCGAGGCCATTGCAGTGCAGACGGGCTATAGTAACAGCCCTGCTGCAATAGCTTCCTACACGATCGCTCCTCTGCTCCCAGAGCCCACATTCTCGGTGGCACCCAGCACCTATTCCACGACGCAGTCGGTGACTATCAACGATTCGATGGCGGGCACAACAATCTACTACACAACCAACGGGACCACGCCCACCGTTTCTTCGACACCGTACACAGGTGCAATCTCGGTAAGTGCAACTGAGACGATCGAAGCTATCGCGGTGAAGACGGGCTACACGAACAGCCCGGCCGCGGCGGCAGCTTATATCATCGCTCCAGCGCTGCCACTGCCTGTGTTCTCGCCCGCGCCCGGCACCTATACTGGACCCCTAGCGGTGACGATCACTGAAGCCACCGGAGGTGCAATGATTTACTACACCACGGACGGCTCCATTCCCACCACCTCTTCGACGCCGTATACCGGCGCGATCTGGCAGTGTGAGACGCAGACGCTGAAGGCCATAGCAGTCGAAACAAACTACACTACCAGCGCCGTAGCGATAGCGGCTTACACCATTGCCCCGGTGCTGCCCTCACCAACGTTCAGCCTGGCCGGCGGTCCCGCAGCTTATCCCACTCCACAGACGGTGACAATCAGCGACTCATCGGCTGGTGCCACCATCTACTACACCACCAACGGCACCACGCCAACGGCAGCTTCGACGAAGTACACCGGCGCGATTACCGTCAGCACGACAGAGACAATCGAAGCCATCGCGATTGAGACGAACTGTACCGATAGCGCTGTCAGTTCGGTGTTGTACACCATCGCTAATTCGACACTGCCAGCGCCGTCGTTCTCGCCAGCGGCCGGTACGTATTCGGGCTCTCAGTCAGTGACTATCAGTGACTCGATCGCCGGCACGAACATCTACTACACCACGAATGGAACGACGCCCACCACATCGTCAACAAAGTACAATGGCGCGATTACGGTGAGCGCAATCGAAACTTTGGAAGCTATTGCTGTCGAGACAGGCCAAACCAATAGCCCTGTCGCTACGGCTGCTTACGTGATCAATACAGGTATTCCGGCCCCGACTTTCTCGGTTGCAGCCGGCACTTACACCTCGTCGCAAACAGTGAGCATCAGCGATGCGACGGCGGGCACGAGCATCTACTACACCACGAACGGAACGACGCCTAGCCCATCGTCAACAAAGTACAGTAGTGCGATTACGGTGAGCGCAACCGAAACTCTGGAAGCTATTGCCGTCGAGACAGGTCAAACCAATAGCCCGGTCGCTACGGCTGCTTACGTCATCAACCCAGGTCTTCCGGCTCCGACGTTCTCGGTTGCGGCAGGTACTTACACCTCGTCGCAAACGGTGAGCATCAGCGATGCGACTGCGGGCACGACGATCTACTACACCACGAACGGCTCCGCGCCTACAACCTCATCTTCGGTTTACGGTGGCGCGATTACGGTGAGCTCAACGGAGACCTTGGAAGCAATCGCAGCAGAAGCGGGTTATACCAACAGTGCGGTGACATCAGCGCTGTATACAATCAGCTCTTCAACTCTTCCGGCGCCTTCATTCTCGCCCGCGGCGGGCTTGTACACATCTCCGCAAGGGGTCAAGATCACTGACGCGAGCGCCGGGGCCACTATCTACTACACAACCAATGGCACCACGCCCACAACCTCGTCGACTGTCTACACGGGCACAATATGGCAAAGCTCCACTCAGACGCTAGAGGCCATCGCAGTTCAGACGGGCTACGCCAACAGCGCTGTAACGACGGCTGCTTACACCATCGCTCCGGTGTTACCGACACCGACGTTCAGTCTCGCAGGCGGCCAGACCCCTTATGCCACGGCGCAATCCGTGACCATCAGCGACCAAGCCGGGGCCACCATCTACTACACCACCAACGGCACCACGCCCACAGCCTCGTCAACCAAGTACAGCGGCGCAATCACTGTGAGCGCGACCGAAACAATTGAAGCCATCGCTATCGAGACAGGCTATACCAACAGCGCCGTGGCTTCGGTCCTGTACACCATCGCCCCTCCGACAGTGGCGGCACCTACATTCTCACCCGCGCCTGGTTTTTACACGTCCCCGCAAGGAGTTCAGATCGCCGATACGACTGGCGGGGCCACCATTTACTACACCACCGATGGAACCACGCCCACAACTTCATCCATCCAATACCGGGGCGCGATCTGGCAAAGTCAGTCACAGACGCTTCGGGCTATCGCAGTCGAGACAGGTTACGCAACCAGTCCAGTAACGACAGCGGCTTACACCATCGCCCCGGTGCTGCCTACGCCTACGTTTAGCCTTGCAGGCGGTCAGACACCTTATACCACGCCCCAAATCGTGACTATCAGCGACCAAGCGGGGGCGACCATCTACTACACCACCAACGGTACCACGCCCACAACCGCATCGGCCGTGTACAGCGGCGCTATTACGGTAAGTTCCACGGAGACGATCGAGGCCATTGCCGTCGAGACCGGCTTTACTAACAGTGCCGTAGGTTCGGTGTTGTACACCATTGCTACTTCAACCCTTCCGGCCCCTATGTTTTCACCAGGGGCCGGCACGTACACTACCTCGCAGTCGGTTTCAATTGCAGACGCGACGGCTGGCGCAACCATTTATTACACGACGAACGGGGCTATGCCCACCACCTCGTCCTCCGTCTACAGCGGCGCGATCTCGGTGAGCGCGACAGAGACGGTTGAAGCCATCGCCGTGGAGACGGGCTACATCACCAGCCCGCCCTCCACGGGGGCATACACCATCACGGGCAGCGGAAGCTCCAATGTCGTTGAAGACTTTACGATCAGTTCCTCGGGGACCTCGGCGGTCGTCTCGCCGGGAGGCTCTGTGTCATACGCGCTTACTGTTACGCCACTCTCTCCCGCGATAACGTTCCCAACCGCGATCAACCTGTCGGCCAATGGATTACCGCAAGGCGCCACGTACAGCTTTTCGCCAGCCGCGGTAGCGGAGGGCGCGGGCGCAACTGCAGTCGCCTTGACTGTCCAATTACCTCGGGCCGCCTCGGCACAACAACCGGCGGGTGGCATTGGGAGCCAGTTTAGCCCCAAAATTGCCCCACTAGCGCTTGGGTTGCTGCTGCTACCTTTTGCGGGCAGGCTTCGTCGCTCCGGAAAGAGAATGGGACGTGCTATGCCAGTGGTGCTCTTGCTTGTCGCTGTCGCTTTTGCCGTCATCGGTCTCGGTGGGTGTGGATCCACTAACGCATTGATCAGACCAGCCCAACAAAGTTACGCGGTGACCGTGATTGGGACCTCGGGCTCATTATCAAAATCCACAATTGTGACGCTGATTGTTACCCAATGAGGTTACCCGACAAGATTAGCCACATGAGTGGGTAGCAAAAACCTCGTTTTGAATCCAGCGATATATGGAACATCGACATATCGCTACGTGCGGTGTGTCTACCGCCAGCCGGCAACAATTAGGATTTGATCGGAAAGGCCAAGAGAAGAATCGCAGCTACTTCCCACTTCATTAGCTTCAAGCTAAACGCTGTTTCGCCTTAAGCATCAGAGATTTAAGAATGGTGCGACGATCTGAAGCGGTTAGCCTCTCGGGTAAAGATCATCTGCGAGATATGTTTTTAGAGTGCAATGAATCTAGGTAAGGATTAATCGCCGACGCTATCCAAGGCGATATCTTGTCGATGCCGTACCGGTTGAAATGACCACCGTCTGCATAGAATTCCGCATTATTGCTGAATTGTTGAGCGTCAAGCAACGGTCCGAGCCTCTCATATGCGGCGTGGTCGTACTGCCCCGGCCTGCTCGAATAGAAGGGCAGATGCACAAAGACCACAAGCGCCCCACTTTGTTTCGCCAAAGCAGAGATGCGTGCCGTGTAATCCGGCTCCAGGGGCTCATTCAGCGCGTACCATGCGGATGGCTGAACCCAATACCCATCCGCGTTGCCGAGACCAGCCTTCAATTCTGCGGCTTCTCGTGTTAGCTTCTGTTGAGGAGCGACTAAGCTACGGTCAATCAGCCTTCCACCCGGAATTCGAAAACTCCTGGTGCTATCGAAGTCCGTCCCGAGATAGTCCTTGCGAAATGCACTGCTCTTTCCGAACCAGGCGGGAGCGATGCTTTGCACAAAGTAACTCATCTGCCGGTAAGGAAGGAATGCTGCATCCTCGGCGAAGTAGTGATTGATCACGAGTGGTGCACCTAGTATGTCTTTGGCATCCGCAATATAACGAAAAGCCGGATGACTGATATCCGCTCGTTCTACGACGGAGATCAAAATTAGCTTAGTTTCAGGATGGCAAGCCAATAACTCCTTGGCAACAATGTAATGCAGATTCCGTCCCTCGTAGGGTACGGCCAGATTGGCCACATGAATCGGACGCCCCAGTTTTGTGCTGAGAGCTGCCGCGAGGTCGGGTCCGCTCAGCGCAGCTTCAACACGGGAACTGCCGATAATTGCCACGTCAATTGGAGTTGGGTCGTTATGAATTCGCTCGTAATCCCAACGCAGCTTGAAGAGATCCGAATAGTCAAATTGTTGATATCGAATATAGCGATTGTGCGGCAGCAGAATAGATAAGAAGCAAAGGGCCGCAAAACTGCTTAATAGCACGCCCATCAGTCTCCATGCTCGACTCGTCTCAATCACAGCTTCTTCAGAAACAATATTCTCCATCTTCATTGTCATCGATCTCCGTTAGAACTTGAAGTATATGAAGGATGTCGAACCACGTGACAGGAATGCGAACCCGAAGAACAGCACAACGCTCACTGCACCTACCCACACATAATTGAAGTTGAACATGAAGCTGAATCGCGCCGGATCAACCTGGCGCCACTTATCCCACTCCAGAGCGGGCCGCACGCGATCCATGATCTGCTCTGTGTTAGGAAACAAGTAAACGATGCAGAGCCCGACGGCAATAATGGGAATCATCATCGCATTTCCGCCGGAAGCCAAACTGGCAGACCGGTCGGACGAAATGCCAAGGCCATACAAGCCGGCCATGCCGGCAAAGATCCGCCACGCTGCGCTCATGCTGTCGGCACGGAATGGAACCTCTGCACTCACAAATGCAAGAAGAGTGAGCAATCCGAAGACGAAAAGCGCGGGGCGAGTATCCTTCTTCCCGCGTCGCCTCTTTTTGGTGATCGCGTTATAAACTTCATTAATGCACATGAATGTGCCGTGCATGATGCCGAAAGCTACATAGGTCCAGCTTGGTCCATGCCACGTCCCAATGATCAGCATCGAAAGAAATGTCGGTAACAGCGCGGACACTGCGAGAGATGTCCATCGTCCATAACCTCGATCGGCGGACAAGCGCGTTAGCGGGATCGTCAACGGTTGGAAGATATACATGCGTACGAATCTGCTGAGCGTCATGTGCCACCGGCGCCATAGCTCAGAGATGCTTGTGGACCTGAGGGGAGAAAAGAAGTTAAGTGGCAGCACAATCCCGAGCATCCGAGCGACTCCGATTGCCATGTCGGAGTAGCCTGAGAAGTCGAAATAGATCTGCAATGTGTAGGTGAAGGCCGCTCCCCAGGAGAGAAAAAAGCCGGGGTGAGCACCGCCTTGGGCGGCATTGAAGACTGGATCGGCCCAGAGAGCGGCTGTATCGGCAAATACGGTTTTCTTAAAGAGTCCGAATGAGAAGATCACCAGGCCGATGAGCAGGTTTTGCGCGATGGACCGCCGGTCTGGACGCACGGCGAGTTGTGGCGCAACCTCCTGGTTAAGAGTGATGGGCCCGGAAAGGAGGGTGGGAAAGAAAGCTACAAACGCCATGTATTTCATCAGCCCGTCCGGAATTGCCCGGCCGCGCGCCACGTCCACCAGAAAGCCGATCTGCTGAAACGTATAAAAGGAAATCGCCAAGGGAGCCACAATATTAACAAAAGGACTGGTGGCTCCAAATACTCCGTACGCCGCGCCCGAAACAGCACTGAAGTACTTCAGATAAAGAAGAGTTCCGGCATTCGCAGTGACACCCAGAATCAACCATATCTGTTTCGTCCGATGGTGATCCGTCCGGACAATCAACACGGCCAGAAGATAGTTGACAATAATGGACACGAGCAGAAGCGGAACATAACGCGGTTGAGCATGGGCATAAAACAACAGGGTCATCAAGACGAGAAATGGCAGACGCAGCGAATGGAGCCGCGTCAAAGATAGACAGTAATACACAATGAGAACAAACGGCAGAAAGGCAAATAGAAAGACGAGGGAATTAAAACTCATCCGTGGCTTCCTCCGGAGTTTAGATTGCTTTGAGTTAGTTAGTCAGGCTACACCGACTGGGGCTGTCGGGTACTTTCAACGAGAGTACCGAATACGACCACGCTTATGGGAAGTTCGGGTGGCTGGTATCCAACAAGATCAAGCGACCATTCTGTGCCGTCATCGGGCAAGTCAGAAATCTTTGTAAATCCGAGCTTTGCAAAATGATCGACAACTAGGGAGTTTTTCATGGTTGGCAGGTATACTCCCGTCAAACGGAGAGCGCCGGCCCTCAGAGCGGCGGCTGCAACGTGCCCCAGCACGAGTTCTTCGACACGTCTCCCTAATACACGGCAACTCATTAGCCAGGTATCGCAATGCCACTCGAATTCTGCACAATCGAAGATCACCACAGAGATCATACCGTTGTCTCCGAAGCGATCCGCCAACCGGACCTGAATGCAAAATTTGCTGGGGTCGGTCTCGAAGCGCGCAATTTCATTTTCTGAATATCGCCGCGTTGTCAGATTAAACTGATTCGACTTGTTGATCAGTTGTGCGATGCGCACGCGGCCCACCGCGTCGAATGGCGCTATGGTTGCAACCATCTCAAGCGAGGCGAGGTAGTCTTCAAGATTGCCGATCTTCATGAGCGATGCGCGTTCTGCATTGGCACCGTAATAATCGGCGCGTTTGAGATCCTCACTCGACAATCCAACGGCCTCAAAGTACCCCGCACGAGAGAGAATTCCTGCATAATCTGCCGGATCTTCAGTCAATTCAGGCACGGCCACTTCGGGAAGTAATTCGCGCACCAAGCCGCGCTCGACAGGATTATCGTCGAGAAAGACAATGGCGTCGATGCCGATGTTCAAGGTAGCCGCGATCTCACGAATGTTGTTGGCTTTGTCGTCCCAATTGGCGACGAACACGGCGATATGCTCTTCTCTGAGCAGCATCTCCGGATGTTTACGGAAGGGGAGGCGTGCGTTTTGCTCGTCATTTTTTGAGCAGACAGCCAGAACGATTCCCCTCTGTCGCAAGTTGAGAGCATAGCGCTGCAAAGCAAGATGAGCTTCCCCGGTGCTGCTGCCCTGGCCGAGCTGAATTCCATTGAGGCCGTCATCTCCAATCACACCTCCCCAAAGAGTGTTATCGAGATCCATGACCAGGCACTTACGCGACTTGCCGCGCGCTGCAGCTAGAACGCGACACAGATGCTCGGCATGGAGCGGCGTGGCATCCATTGCCGCAGGAAGTTTCGCCTTGTGCCAGTCGCGCGCATCGTTCCACGCGGCAAGCCCGGTGAGGGCCGCAAGAGAGGCGGTATCCAAAATTAGGTCGGTGTCGCCTGCGATCTCGAAAAGCAATCGGTGATTGAATCGCTCAATCATCGCGCGAGCAGATCCTGGAAACCTTGCATCGTAGTTGCCGAAGAGCGACTCTGAAGGAGGAACAAGAGTTTGCAGCAGGCAGCATGTTCCGATTGTGTTGCGCACTCCTTCAGCCAAACCAGCAGCGTAACTGACAGCGGCATCCACCGCCGACTCGGCATCCGTTGTTGTGAGGCGTGCTTCGCTCAAACCGAGCGCACGATGATCCAAAGCAATCAGGATCGCGTCGAGGTGCGCACGGCCAAAGTCGGAGCCACGGTCCAGAAGTTGCTGTGCCGCCTGGCCGAACTCTGCCATGACAACGTCGAGCACCAGACCGTGGCGCAGGGCCGTCCCCGGTAGGGCCTGGGCGAGATAATCCACGGTATGAGAGGAAACGATGCCGAGACGAATAGGAGTCAAACCGACCTTTTCGGTCAGCCATTCGCGCTTCGCCTTGACTAACTTACGCAGCGCGTCCAATCCGGTGAGGTCCAAATCGAAGGCCGCCAGACGCTGAATCTCCGCGATGTCGGGAGACTCAGCCCTAAGCAGCGTCGACACACGGGCACGAAAGTTGGCCGGCTGCGGCAGATTCCACGAGAGTGAAAAGGGGCAATTCATTGCGTAGCCCTCCTGACAATAATGTCGAGCGCCTCTCCAATGTTCTTTAGTCCATCAATTTCACCGCTCGTGAAGCGGAACGAAAACTCTTTTTCCACGGCAACCAGAAAGCGAACATGGCTGAGACTGTCCCATCCCTCAACATTATCCGCAGTGAGGCTGTCATCGTACTGTAGGTCGTCCTCGTCGAATACGTCACGCATGATTTCGATTAATCGCGCAGCAGCTTCATCTCGGGTCATCGTGTGCTTGCTCTCCTATGGACTGAAAGACGTAGGATTTCTGTTCAGTGGGATATTGCCTGACTGTACATTACCAGCCCCCCACCAACTCGGCGTTGCGAATTCTCGGCCGATAAACGATAAGGCGATCGATCTTGCCGAGATCCTCGGTCGAGTCCTTGAGATCGATCGAGTGCTCGGTATCGGTCAGCCCGGTCGCAAGCACATAGCGATACTCGGTTGTCCCGTCGCCGCGATCGAGAACCTCGGGCTTTCCCCCGCACACGTAATCTACCGACCAGTTAACGCGGAAGGAACTGTGCAGTGGAACCTTAGAGTGCTCCCAGGCTCGCTCGACCATCCAATCACCGGGTTCAATCTGAAGCTTTCCGGAACTGGAAACAAAAGTACCTTCAGAGCTGCCAGTTCCCTGCGGTCCGGACTTGTCTCCTTGAACCGCGAAGTTGAATTCCTTCTGATCAGAAGAAAAGTCTGAGAGCGTCGCAGTCCAGTTCTCTGCTACACGATCGTGCATAAGGACAATGCGCCGAATAGCGGGCCAGTCTGGCACGGTCTCTATTGAAGATGTCCGGCTTACCTGATAGCATCCATCGAGATTTGTTGGCGACTGCCCGTCCACGCTGACGGCCGGCCATGCGGTCAAAGGTCGATCACTTACAAGTTCCAGGCGCGTTCCCTCAAAGCGTACATTCGCACTGCCGGAATCGCGCTCCTGCTCCGTCAGATGAAGCGAGTCAACATCGTGGGCCGTCTCGCCGTTGTATTGACTTACCAATCCATCGAAATACTTGTTAAAGAACTCGGCGATCAATTCTTTGCCGCGAGCATTAGGGTGAATCTCGTCGCTTAGCAGATCGCTTGGACTCGATCCGGTACGGAGAAGATACCCTCGCCACCAGTCCCGTTGCGGTTCGACGGCAAGCGCATACTTTCGGGCCATCGCGGGGATCTTGTGATAGGACATTTCGTCATTCCACATTCGCTGGTGATACCAAAGCAAACCAGCGCAACCCGCCGGGCGGGAGAGTGTCAGATGAATCCCCTCGTCGCAACGCGGATCCGGCATCACATCCCCGTGATCTGTCTGCACGATGATGTCAGCCGCGGTACGCGATCGAAACAGCCGGATGATCTTCTCATAATCGCGGTGATCGCCATACACGTGAAAAATAATCAGGTCCGGATAGAACGCCGCAATGTCCTGTTCCGTTGTACGAACCAAGGCTTGCGACGGAAATCCTCCAAGCGCACGATTCTCGACGACAAAGACTGTATTCGGATAGATCTGACGCCAATGCTCTACGACAGCTTCGTGCCATCCGCTGCGGGTGATCGACTGGCCATAAAACAAAACCTTGAGAACCTTACGGTCGTTCGGTGAGCTGCCGCGGATGATCGACAGCGTGCGCGCGATTTTCTGTACATCTGGAACACTATCGTGTTCCCGGAAGCGAACTAGCATGGTGGCAGCGAACACACCAAGAGTTGCTGCGACGCAGAGAACCAAAGCCACACCTAACCATATCTTGCGCATGGATGAATTCATTATTGGACCTTGCTCTTGCTTTTGGTTTGATCGTTGTGCGGTGGACGATGCGCATCGAAATTGCTCTTGCTTCAGTCTGCGCCACTCTGCTTGTACTCGATGAGTTTGCGCGCTTTTCTCTGTCTCTTTCCCAGTTCATATTGCAGTTGCCCTGCGAGAATTGGAATCTGCTGGAGATGCGAATGAACCCCGTACAGCAGTAGAGTTCCGAGGCTCGCATTCTTCCGGCGGGCCTTCCACGCTGAGCGCACCGACAATCCCATGAGCAGGCCAAGCCAGAGCAAGATGGGGAGGAACCCAAAGAATAAACTGACAAGGATAACAATGGTCAACGAGACAAGCCAGAAGCCTCCGCGCATCAGATTGCGTCTTCGGTCTGTGCTCCAGAATGGATCCTCAGTGTTTCGGAAGCGCTCCGATACTTCGGCATAGGCATGGCCGGCGCGCGTGGCGCGCTTCCAATACTGGCTCCAGCGCGTGATTTGCAAATCGTGTCCTGTCATTGGGCAATCGATGTGCAATATCGCATAGCCTTGAGATCTTATGCGCCGGCAAAGCTCCGGTTCCTCTCCTGCAATGAGCCGCTCGTCGAAGCCTCCCGTCCCGACCAGAACCTGGCGGCGCATCAGCACGTCGCCACCGCAGAACTCCGTGAACCCAGGAGGATACACCCAATCGAGGTCGAGGATGCGGTTATAGATTGAGGCCTCAGGCTGGATCTCGCGGCGATGCCCCCAGACTGCGCCAACTGAAGGCCCTTGCTCCATTGCCTTACATGCCGCCAAGGCAAAGTCCGGATCGAGCACGGTATCTCCATCGAGAAAAAGAATCAACTCCGATGTTGCGCACTGCCAGCCGGCGTTTCGTCCGTTAGCAGCAGTAGGCCTCTCCGGATGGACCGCGATTACCTTTGCGCCAGACCGCGCTGCCAACTCCGGGCTGCCATCGGTTGATGAGGAATCAACATAGATCAACTCCTTCACAACAACGCCTCGAACCCGCCCGATGGAGTCAAGGCACGCAGCCAGGCGCTGGCCCTCATTGCGGCCGATCACAACAACCGAGATTGCCGGCGGCGCCGCATCGGATTCGTTCTCCACGTGATTCTTAGCGACTGGTTGCATGCACACTCCGCTCTTCAGCCGCGTTTGCATTGACCTTCTCAACATTTGCTGCAATGGACGGCGTCTTTCGCGGAAGCACTCGCGCCGGAACTCCGACTGCGACGGAATTAGAGGGAACGTCAATAAGAACCACTGCGTTGGCTCCGATTACAACGTCATCCCCTATTCGGATCGCGCCAAGGATCTTGGCGCCCGCGCCTATGTCCACACGGTTCCCGAGGATGGGTGCTCCGCGCTGACCGGTGTACTTCAGTCCCACGGTGACGCCGTTGCGGATCACGCAGTCGTCCCCGAAGACTGCGTCTCCGCTGATGACAATCCCGCCGAAATGGTCGATTCTAAATCGCCGCCCAAGCGTTGCTTCACAAGGAAGCTCGATCCCCGTAAGGACTTCGGAAATAGGCTTCAGCACCTTATAGACAAAAGAGAAGGGAACTCGCAGCCAGCGCCAGCGAATCGTATAGCGCCAGCGCCCATAGCGGTAAACTGCCATTGCCCAAAGACCCTGGCGGGAGATTTGGCGGTCGTGCGTTTGCCAGTCTTCGCGGATGCTGTCGAACAAATCCAGCCTCAATCCTTTCAGAGCGTTTGCTCAAATCAAGTGCTGTTTTACGGATCGTTAGACAGAGAGCGGCACGCCGAGTTCTCGAAGAATCCGCTTGAAGCCCAATAAAGCGTGAGACTCGGTGCAGTGCTCGGCGGCGAAAGCGCGGCCCGCCTCGCCAAGCTGTGCGCAAAGTTCCGATTCGTACCACATCCGGCGCAATACGCTCGTCATTTCATCTACGCTTTTGGCTGAGAACATCAGCGCGTTGTCCCCCTCGCGAACGTAGTCTACAACACCTACTGAGCGTGTGATCGCGAAAGCTTTGCCCAGATGCATCGCGTTGACCAGCGTAACGTGTCCGCAGGGAACTCGCGCGCCATCCAAAGGAAGTGCCATAAACCTGGAGAACGCAAGTACATTCATGGCCTGACCGAAAGGAATATCGGTCATGACTTTGACGTTGGGAGGAATATCAATGCCGACGACATTCTCAGGCCGGACCACCATCACCACCCTGATCTCCGGGAGGCGCTTCACCGATTCAATAAATGTCCGGTAGTCGCGCGAGTTTCCCCCAATGGCGCAAAGGTAATCGCCCTCCACGATAGGCTTGCCGGGCGAATCGATGTGAGGAGGAGCGACACCCCAATGCGTAAACTCCAGAAGCTCCAAGGGAATATTGAAATGCTCGTGATAAAGTTCACGCTCTATCGTTGAATAAACCACAAATCTGTCGATCCCCTTAAATCCGAGGCGATGCAGGCGGCTCTTCAATCCGGAGGGCAGCCATGGATAGTTGAAAGAGAAAGCCAAATGCGGACCACGATAACTATACAGCTTCAAGAAATGCTGGACAGCAAAGGATATTCGCGGGTCATGCGTAACCACAATGCTCGCGCCCAAGTCTTGTGCCGCGCGCGCTGCTCTAAGGCAAGCGGAGAACCGTCGCAGGTTGCCGTTGTTTCGAAACAGGGGAGTGTGCAGCGAATCTTTTGCGGAGAAATGCCGCCAGCGTAGCGTATCTTCGGTGTGGGGTTCAAAAAAATCTCCCTTTTGCGTTGTGTGGGAGCAATTGATGACCAGCGGTTTCTCTTGAACGACCTGGTCGCTCGCGTCCGCAACGGATGAAATGGAGATCTCTTCCAGTTGGTTCATTGTGGCCACGATCCTTTGTGATTGGATTCAAAAGTAGACTGGGCGGCTCAATCCAAATGAGACTTCCTGCGGGTCAAACGCCGATTCATTCTTCCGTCCGCCGCTCATTCAAGGACTATCGTTCGCGTATTCCGGCCGATGCGCTAACTGCGCGCGCAGGCACTCCCACGACCGTCGCTCCCGGCGGCACATCGCGGGTGACCACCGCGTTGGCGCCTACGGTCGCTCCGTCTCCGATCGTAACTCCGCCTAGTACAGTCACGCCACGACCAATCCACACCTCATTGCCGATGTCGATGGGTTGCGCGATGTGGCCAGACTCGCGAATTGTCAATCCCGGTAGTCGGACATGATTTGCGTCGCGTATGCTTGAGTACTCGCCAATCATGGTGCCATCGCCGATGGTTACACTTTCGCGTGAAACGATGTGCACTCCGCGCGAAAGCACGACTTCGTTGCCGAGGTGAATGTATCCGCTGTCCTCTGTTTCAAAATAGACTGCCGGATACAGGAGCACATCCTGCCCGATGCGGATCATGCCGGTGCCGTGCACTTCTGCAGGACCCAGTACGAGCACCGACGCATGGAGCGAATGCGAAAGCTTGGACGACAGTAGGGCGTGGTTGCGGATGTTCCCGATGCTTCGACGCAGTCCAAAGGTCGTTCGGTAAAACAACGACAGCAGCGATGTTAGCAATGATTTCAGTTTGCGGCGCATAGAGTTTCCTGGCAGATCGATGTGGGCTTCATGGCGCAGGTTATTTACCACGGCTGTTGAGGAGAAAAGCGTCCACCCCTTGTATCGCGCCAGGCCTCGCTCATGATCGTGATCATGAATCGATCCGTTTTGGCACTCTCGCGGCGATCTGGATTTCTGCTCCATCGCCTGCGATGCGAGCGCAGCCAATACCAGCTAGCTTCGATTACCATAGCCAGCCATACGGACAATCCATGATGTTTTCGATAGTAGAGCAGCATACTCCTCATGCGCCAGAGAGTGAGTTGTGCCCCGGTGCGGGAGAACTGGAGCGATCGCACCTGCCGGGAGGACTCTCCGCCGATATGAAGGATGGCGATATCCGGCCAATACCAGATGGAGTAGCCATGCTCCTTGATACGTTTGCAAAAGTCGACCTCTTCGAAGTAAAGGAAGAAGCGCGGGTCGAAGGGGCCTACCGCTGCAAGCACTTCGGCGCGTACGATCGAATATGCGCCGGGAACCCAGTCGACCTCCGCTGCTTCCATTGGATTGGCCCAGGTGCGGTCGGCACGCCCAAAGAAACGCGATCTTGGAAACTGCGCCGCAAGCCCAGAAAGAACCAGCAGGTCGCTGAATGCGGTCGGAAACATACGCGCCGATGGCTGCCATGAGCCATCCCGTCCTGTTAGGCGTCCGCCGCCCAGCCCCGCATCGGGAGTCTGGTCCATATGTGCAACTGACCTTTCGAGCGATCCTTCAGTTAGAAATGCATCCGAGTTAAGAAGAACAATGTACCGACCACGTGCAAATTGGAAGCCGCGATTGTTCGCAGGGCCAAAACCAAGATTGATCTCACTCCGGACCAAGAAAACATCCGGAAACTCTTGCTCGATCATAGCGGGAGAGCCGTCCGTCGAAGCGTTATCGACCACAATGACCTGGACCCGTAGCGACCCCCTTTCGCCAAAAACTGCACGAAGACATTCTCGTAAAACGTCTCTCGTATTGAAGGACACAATCACGATGGAAACGTCGAATCGAAAGACAATCGAGCTCTGAGTATGCATAGCCCTCTTAGATGCTATTGGGCGCATGCTCCCGAAAAACACGCGCCAGCAAGCCAACGTTTAACGGCAGGTTGTAAAGATCGAGCACTCGCTTGCAAGCTGCCGCTCCAAGACTGCGCCGCAAGGATGGATCTTCGATAAGCCGTTCGATTGCCGACGCCAAGGCTTCGATCGAGGAGGCGGGAACGAGCAATCCGTCGAGACCATCGCGAATCAGTTCGGGGATACCCGCAATGCGTGTGCTCACGCAAGGAACCTCCATGGCCATCGCCTCCATCAGTGCGACCGGCACGCCTTCGGCAAAACTGGCCAAGGCGAAGATATCCGCGGAGTCAAGCAAGCGCCGCGTCTCGTCGTGGCTTTTTGCTCCCTCGAAGACCACGGGGATCTTCTCCTGCTCCGCGTAGACTTGCAAATGTTCAAGGTCAGGCCCAGCGCCCACGAGACGCACCCGAAATGAATGGCCGGAGGCAAGCAAGATAGCGCAAGCCCTCAAGAGGATGAGCTGTCCTTTCGATGGTACAAGCCGGCCTACGCATAGGATCTCGAGCGGGCCTCCTTCGGGCTCAAACTGTTTCCGCGACGGACGAAAGACATTTGGATCGATTCCCAGTCTCACTACATGCATCTTGTCCCAGTGGACCGGAGCCGCGATGCGCATCAACTGGCTTCGGCAAAAGTCGCTGATGCAGAGGATAAACTTTGCGTGCTCGATCTTCTGAGGGAGATAGAATTTCTCCACATCGTAGAATTCGTCCGGGCCGTGTACAGTCAGCGAATAAGAGAAACCCCACGCCGCCGATGCCAACATGCCCACAGTCGCCACCGGGCCGCAAAAGTGAATGTGAAGATGATGAAGACCGCGCAAACGCATCCAGTCGCCCAGAATGAGAGCCTCGGCAAAATAGAAGAGAGAATAAAGAGTCGCGGTCGGATTCCACTGCCCCAATCGCAGTGCGCCCGCCAGCCCCCGGGCAAAGACCATGGGCCTCAGAAGCAGCGTCTTCGCGGCAATCGCCGTGGCGCGCGCAGTTCCCTTTGACTTGATGTAAAACGTCCTGTCGGCCTCTTCCACTTCCGCCACCGGCATCGAAGTACGTGGCCGGTCGGGCGGATTGATCGATGCTACTTCAACATTGCAGCCGTGTTTCCTGAGCTCTTTGATTTCGTTTAGAAAGAATGTGTGCGAGACGGCAGGATAGCGACTCAGAAGATAGACAAGCCGCCAAGGAGTTGCCCCGTTCCGATCCTTCGCCGCGCGGAGTTCGTCGGTGAGCGCGGAATCTGTGTGTGTTTCTGTATTCAAAATCATCGCTGCACTGCCGGCTCGCTGCCTTAGATTCTCAGAGCTCGTGTCCATGCGTGACCACCTCAGTTTTGCTGGGAAATCGTGGCGGATGAAACCAGTGTGTCTTGGAATTCCGCTGGAACCTTAGGCTTCGCTGCAAGCGAGTTATAGATGTCAATGATCTGGTCGATCTTTCGCTGCCAGTCAAAATCGCGAACCGCTCGTTCGCGCCCGGCGGCGCCCATGGATTCTGCCAGTACGGGCGAGTCGATCATCTTCTGCATCGCTTCAGCAAATCCGGCCACTAGCGCAGCGTAGCCTTCGGGCGACACAAGCATTCCACAAGAGGAGTCGAGATAGTCTGCGGGTCCGCCCCAGTTGGTGGCAACGACAGGCTTGCCCATGGCCATGGCCTCCAGGACTACGGCTCCCCCGCATTCATATATGCTGGGTAAAACCAGCGCAACGGCGGTGCGAAGGCGGGCAGCACAATCCTGCTGCGGCAGCCATCCAACAAAATCGACGCGGTCCTTCAAGCATAGTTCACTCGCCAGCGATCGCCAGGTTTCCAGCATGGGCCCGTCACCAATGATCTCCAAGCATGCCGCTGGAACGCTCAGAAGCGCCCGAATTGCAATGTCTACAGCCTTCCAATCCACGAGCCGCCCAATGAAGACGAAGCGAGGAACCTTGCTCACAGCGTTGTTGGACGCTTCTTGCCAGATGTCGAAGTCGATGCCGTTCTCCACCAGTTCAATCACGCGGCCGCGAACTCCCGATGGCAGAGCACGCCGCGTGCGTTCATTCGCAACAAGCACGACCTCCGCCTCCTTCTTGCCCGGAAGCAGTGCGTTGCCGGCGTTTGAAAACAGCCGGGCTACAACGATGGCCGCGCGGCTCATCCAAGACTCGGTGCGGCGAAAAGACGGTGGGTATTCCATTCCCCCATTCAGGGGTCCAATTATCACCGGCGCACCCAAGCCGAAGATCGCTGAAGGAAAGCGCGGCGCAACAGGAATCGGTTGGTGAATCACGTCGATCTGGTGTTCGCGAATTAGCCGGCGCACAATTGCGCGCTGACAGAATTGCGTAATGAGTTGGTTGAGAAGGCCGAATGTGGATTCCGAAACTCGCCTGGGCAGATAGCGGCTGAGATGAAAGAAAAGCTTTTGTATCCACATGTCCGGAATAAATACCATCCTGTCGATCTGCTCCGGGAATAATTCCTCCACTTCGCTCCGTGTTCGCGAGTGCACAACCAGCCAGCTTTCGATCCCGCGAGACCGCAGCAGGCGAAAATAATGTACCGGAAGGATGGCCTCACCGCCGAAGCGTGTCGAGGCGTGTTCGGCAACAATGCATATTCGCATAGGCGCTCACGCAGTACGGAAGATTTGGTAGTATCCCAAGGCTGCGAGCACTCGCTTGAATGCAAGTTCACGCGCATAATGTTTCGGAGTCAATTCTTCAAATGGAATCGTGCGACCCGGCTGAGTCAGCGTGGCTCGCCCGTCTACCAATCCGGTCTCGCGGGCTGCATGCAACCACCACTTTGCCTCGCCTCCGGCGTGGAAGCATTTCAGGCTCGCCCAAGATTCCGATCGCAGAATGCTCTGCCCGCTCACGCCAAGTTTCGTCATCACGCGCTTTGCCGGCGAACGGCGCCAGCATCTCCAGAATGCGGGATCAAGATGGCCTCCACCCTCGCGCATGGCCAGCGCCGCCCACACGATCGCTTCTACGTGCATGATGCGCGGCAGATTATCGCCGCCCAGTTTGCCCACCAGCCAGTCCAGCCAATCCAGATCTGTCGATGCGCGCCAGTGCGCGACTCCGATATCCACATGGTGCGCGAGCCGGATTCCGCTGCCGAGAGCTGTCCTGACTACCTCGGGGGGGAAAAGGCAGTTCGGCTGTTGCCACATCAGCAATAGTCCGGTTGCGGGTGTTTTCTCAAACTGAAATCGATTGGGGAAATAAAGATCTGGATCCAGGAGCACCATCTCCGCATCAGGTTCGCTCACTAGAAGTGGATCAGTGATCTTGCGCCAGCACGGGTGCCCGCGGCGAAACTTGCGCAGGTTGTTATATCTCGCGAAGACAGCATCCTCACGCGCCTTCAAATTGTCCTCGGAATAGACCGTCCACTTGTGAGACCTGACATCAAGAGCCGTCAAAACCTCTGAGAGTTCCTCGCTGTCCTGCCTCGAGTCGGTGATCAGACGCAGGTGTATCGATTCAAGAGAATTCGAAAACAAACTTTCTAACGCATCTTTGGCATAGCTTAGAGAGCGCGGCGAGAGCACCATATACACTTCGCGCATTGTAGACATAGGGGGCTCCTGTTTATTTCAAAACTGCTGCGGGTTCACGCAAGCGAACCTCGGCAACGCCGGAGCGCTCCAGATCGGATCGTTCGGCTTCGGATCGTTCAAGACATGCGCGAAGTTGCGCCGCCAAAACCTGGATGTTCGGTTCGCGGAAGACTAGGTCGTGATCGCCAGGCAGTTCAAACACCTCAACTCCACCTTCCGCGAAGGGAGTCCATCCCAGATCCAGCGGCAGCCGCGGATCCGGCTGGACGGAAGCTCGGAAGAGCGTCACCTTTCCTGACCAGGGTTGCGCACGATACTTCATCGCCGCCACCCAGGTTATGTCGTCGGTGCTTTTCATAAACGATGGTACGGTGCGAAAACCGAGCACGACCGCAAGCGAGTAGATCCGGCGCAAGGTTCTTGTAAAAAACTTCTGCCACAGATACTCGATCTTTTCTGTCATCGATAGATCGGAGAGATTTCCTAGAAAGCGCTCGATTCGGCGACTGAGTTGAAGCCTCACGGAATCGTTCCGTTGCGCGACGCCGATGCAGTCACGCTGGCGGCTATCGAGCATGCCGAGTAGTTTCACCTGTTCCCCTAGTGTGCGCAACTGATGTGCGATTTCAAGGGCAATCGTGCCCCCGAATGAATATCCGAGGAAATAGTACGGACCCGTTGGTTGGATCTCCCTCATTTCCTTCAGATAGAACGCTGCCTGATCTTCTAAGCGCAGAAGTGCCGGCTGCTCAGCCAGCAGCGACTGAGCTTGAATGCCATAAATAGGGTGTTTGGTACCCACCAGCATAGCGAGTTGGTAAAAGCGAATTACGTTTCCACCAGCGCCGTGAATGATAAACAGAGGAGCTGCCGTTCCCTCCGGCTGCATCGGTACGATTGAGGAACTGCCGTTTGCGGAAAGACGCTGCGTGACTAACTGCGCCATCCGTTCAACCGTGTGCCCTGAGAACAAAGAAGCTAGACCAAAACTGAGCGAGTAAGTCTTATTGATTCGGGAGACGATTTGCATTGCGGCCAGTGACCGCCCGCCGAGGTCAAAGAAACTGTCTCGAACGCTCAGATTTGTCGTCCCTATTGCCGTCTCCCATATTCTGGCGATCTGTGCCTCAAGCGCGTCGCGGGGAGCCACGTGGAGTTCTCTCTGCTTTGCGGCGACATCTGTTCCCTCGATGGCGCCTGCGTTCCGATGTCCATTCGGACGGATGACTCGTTCCTGGGCTGCGCCCTCAGAAGCCCCGTCTGAAACCGCAATGAGCTGCTGGCTGCTTTCGCCTTTCGCCGCTTCCCCCGCCAGACTTTCCGCGCTCGATAGAATGGTGTCAAGAATCTGCACATAAAGCTTGAGAATCCGTTGAATCGTCGAAACGCGAAAGAATGCTGGATTGAATTCCAACTGGAGGCGGGGACCTTCAGTACGCTCCACGATGCTCAGCATCAGGTCGAACATCGTTCCTGGACTGACGGAGCGCAGGGGAAAGATCTCCAAAGAAGGCGTCTTCTGGGCCTGCATGAAGGCCTTCTGATAAATGAAGTACACCTGCAGTGAGATTTGATTTTGATCACGGCAAAAAAACTCGTCATCGATCAGATCCTCGAAAGGTAGGTCTTGGTGAGCCAGAGCACCAAGTGTCCAGTTACGAACGCTTTCTACGATCGAGTCAAGAGTATCTTCTTTTCCGATCTTAACGCGAATGACCTGAGGGTTTGAAAAGGGACCGATCAGGTCCTCCGTTTGTTGACGGCGATTGGCGCAGGGCGTGCCGATAAGGATGTCTCCCTGCTCCGTCAGCCTGTGCAGAGTCGCGGCGTAGGCCGCGAGCAGCAACATATAAAGTGTGACCCCGCGAAGCGCGCAGAAATCCCGAGCCTGCCGAACCAGATCGGGAGCCAGCAAAAGAGTCTCGATATCGCCGTGTTCTTCGACTCCTCCTCCGTGAATATCTCGGGGGATTCGGAGAGGAGTGAAGTTCCCACCGAGAGTTAGACGCCAGTAGGCCAAAGACTCGGTCGACTGTTCTCCCTTTCTCCATTGGTCGAGCCAGACGGCGAAATCGCCAAACTGAATGGGCAACTCCGGGAGGCAAGGGGGAAGGTTTCGCATCAGGCCGTCATAGATTGCAGCAAAGTCCCTGAGCACTACGCCGTTCGACCATCCGTCGCACACGCTGTGATGAATCGTGATCAGGAGTATGTGCTGGTCGGCTCCCATCTGTATTGCCCGAGCACAAAGCAGTGGTCCCTTCTCCATATCGATCTTGATACGGGCTTGCTCACGAATGATTGCTTCGGCCTGGCGTTGACGGGCATCATTCGGTAGATATTGCAGGTCATCTAAATGCAGGGGCACTTCGATGGGCGAATGAATGATCTGAGATAACTGGCCATCTACTACTTCGAAAGTCGTGCGCAGCGACTCGTGTCGACGCACCAGTTCCGTAAGCGCGGCTGCCGCTAGATCCGTAGAGAATGTTCCTCGGCAGGTCCATGCGAGGGGCATATTCAGTGAGTGGTTGCCGGGGTACATTCGATGCAGCAACCAAAAACGTGTTTGGCACGGTGTCGCCGGCATCACAAAGTCGTCCGTTGGCGTCGGTATCGCGGGGCGCTCAACTTCGTGAGGAGGAATCGACTTGTCCGGTGAGCTCTTCATCAGGCATTGGTTCTCCGAAACTTTTCCCTTGAAACAGGCGCAATGACGGGTCCCGCGGGAGGCTTTTCAGTGCTTGAGATATTGGCTTCAACAAGAGCATTCGACAGACTGGCGATGGTGCGATGCTGAAAAATCTGCGCGGGTTGGATCGGTAGTCCTTCATGCCCGGCACGGGCTGAAATCCTGAAAATAAGAAGCGAGTCAGCTCCCAACTCAAAGATGCTATCGGTGATGCTGACTCGATCGAGATTCAAAACATCAGCCCAGATTGCCACCAGCTTTTGCTGCTCAGGCGTTGTCGCAGGGGTAAACTGCCGAGTTTTAGTATGGGTTCCAAAGGTCGGTTCTGGCAAAGACCTGCGGTCGATCTTACCGTTAGCAGTGCGCGGCAAGGCGGGCAGCAAGGAGATGACAGTCGGATGCATATACTCAGGCAGTTTCGCAGCCAGCAGGGAGTGCAGTTGCGCGTCTAGATCTATTGGCGGGGTGACCATCGCCGACTCCACCCAGGCCGCCAGCCTCACTTCACCGGGCCTGACTTGGACTGCGGTCACCACCGCATCTCGTACCGATGGATGACTCGCAAGAGCTGCCTCTATTTCGCCCAGTTCAATCCTGAAGCCGCGTACCTTCACCTGGAAATCGGTCCGTCCCTGCAGTTCAATGTGACCGTTCTGGAGCCAGCGCGCCTGATCGCCTGTGCGGTAGATTCGTCCCTGGCCGAATGGGTTCGGCAGAAATTTTGCGGCAGTCAAATCGGGTCTCTTCCAGTAGCATCGAGCCAACCCGACCCCACCAATGTATAGCTCGCCGGTTACTCCCAACGGTACTGGTTGCAGGCGCTCGTCAAGCACATAGAACTGGGTGTTGGCGATGGGCGGTCCAATCGGCACCGGGCCTGTCCGTTTTTCGAGCCGGGTTGCCGAAGACCAGATGGTGGTCTCGGTCGGCCCGTAAACGTTCCATACATCGTCACTGCAATCCATCAGCGAATCGGCAAGTTCGCGGGCCAGAGCCTCGCCGCCGCAGAGCACTTTGAGCCGCGGAAGCCCCTTCCAGCCTGCCTCTAGCAGAATCCGCCAACCTGCCGGCGTCGCCTGCATCACTGTGGCCTGGGTCTGCTCCAGCAGGTTGAGCAATTGGTACCCATCGACAACCTGTTCTTTGGTAGCAATTACCAGCCTGCCCCCAGTTACGAGAGGCAGAAAGAGTTCAAGCGCGGCAATGTCGAACGAAAGAGTTGTGACCGAAACTAGCGTGTCCGTAGCGTTCAAGCCAGGTTCCCGCTCCATGCTCCGAAGCAGGTTGGTCAGTGCTCCATGTTCGATGGCTACACCCTTGGGCTGTCCCGTGGAGCCGGAGGTATAAATCACATACGCCAAAGAATCGGGCTCATTTTTCGTGACAAGGTCCGTGGTACCTTCCCTCGCCCATAATGTCCGCTCGCTGTCAAGGCAAACGACCCGCGCGCTGGCGTGCAGCCTTGAGGCCAAGTGTTCCTGGGTAAGCAGCAGGGCTACGTGCGCGTCAGAAAGTACCCATTCCAGACGGCTGATAGGGTGGCTGGGGTCGAGGGGTAGATATGCCGCGCCCGCCTTGAGTACTCCCAATACCGCGCCCAGCATCTGGAAGGAGCGCTCAAGGCATACGCCCACAAGAGAGCCTTCGCCAATTCCCTGGCGGCGGAGATGTCGGGCCAACCGATTACTGTATTCGTTAAGTTGTCCGTAGGTCCACCGCGCTCCGTCGCAGATTACCGCAACACGATCGGGTGAATATGTGGCTTGTTTCTCAATGGCTCGATGGACCGGTTCAAACGGCCCGAAATCCACCGCCGTGCGGTTCCACTCGTCGAGCACCAGCCTTCGTTCGCTTTCATCCAAAACCTCGAGATCCTCGACCTCGCGGCCTGCGTCCGCAGCTATTCCGCGCAGAATCGTTGCGTACGAGGCCAGCCAGCGTTTGAGTGTTTCGCTGTCGATCAGGTCGGTATTGTAATCGCAATTCATCAGAAGATCGTCGTCGGTTTCAACGATATTCAAGAAGAGGTCCGTGTTCACGAATCTCTTCGGATTGGCATGCACTTCTGTAGCAAGCCCCTCGAAGTGGAGATTTGTTCCCAGTTTCTCCAAGTTGAACTGGACTTCAATCAATGGCAGGCGGCTTGAATCCCGCTGAATGGGCAGCTTGCGCAACAGCGTGCCGTAGGTGAATTCCTGATGGTCATAAGCATCGAGAAGTTGTCCGCGCGTGGTGGCCATGTGTTCTTTGACTGTGATGGCCCTCGATAGAACGCTCAGAATCGGGAGGAAATGCACGCAGTGTCCTACGAGGCTCGCGTCTTCATATAAGGCTTGTCCGGCAGATGAAATGCCGACCACCACTTCGGACTGCCGCGTCAGTCGATGCAGCAGAATCTGAAACGCCGAAAGCAGGGTCACATACAGCGTGCAGCCAAGTCTGGAGCTGATTTTTTTAAGCTCCCCGGATAGCTCCGCACCCAAAGATGATTGCAGTGTCGCTCCCTTGTAGGACTTCATCGCTGGGCGCGGCCGATCGGTGGGCAGGTCCAGCACCGGTGTGTGTCCAGTGAAAACCTCTATCCAGTAACGCTCGTTTTCGGCATAAGTGCCCGCTTGAGTTTCTTCGAACTCCTTCAGCGCATAACTGCTAAAGGGAACCAGCGGCGCCAGAGCCGGTTTGGAATGGGTCTTTGATGCACTGTAGATCTTGCTCATATCCTCAAGCAGTTGGTTCGATGACCACCCGTCGAGTACGATATGATGCCCAGTCGCAAGTAGCAGTAACTCTTCGGGGGCTGTGCGGAAGAGCGTTGCCCGGAAAAGCGGGCCACGAGCCAAATCGAAGGGCTTGCATCCTTCTTCCGCGATACGCGCGTTGATGAATGCCTTACGCTCTTCGGCGGAAATCGCGCTCAAGTCAACGAACGCGATCTGGCCTGTGAACGCGGGTGCGATCCTCATGCATTCCTCGTCGGGATCGACCGTCGAACGAAGAGCGTCGTGGCGTGCGATGGCCGCTTCGAGCGCATGCAGCGTTTGATCCTCGCGCGCCGGACCTCGCAGGCTCAGCGTCAGCGATTCGTTAAAGGCGCAGTTGGCCTCGCTGCCTCGCGTGGCTGCCAGCCAGATCTCGCGCTGCGATTCGGTGAGGGGAACTTTGGCTGGAGCCTCGTAGGCGCTTGATGTGACGCGTGAGGCTTGATGAAATTCCGGCAACATGGCCGCGGCAGGCGCGGGGACCTCTAGAACTGCCGGAGCCGGCAACATGCCGCCACGGCGCATCTCTAGGACTGATTCGCGGAAGCCCTCAACAACGTGCGCAAAATCCTCATCGGAGTGCGCAGTGGTAAAGAAGCAGGGGTAGTTCTCGAGGATGTGAATACCCTTCTCGCGCATGTGGTAATACAGAAGGCTGCCGAAGCGGGCTTCCGTGGGCAAGTTGAATGAGAACCACGCGCCGCATGGGTGCACGCCAATATCGAGCGCGGCATCTTTAAAAATCCCTGCCACGGCCTGCGCTGCGGAGGCCACCTTCCGACTGAGGGTTTCTTGGAGTTGCGGTCCCGCTTCCTTTAGATGGTGCAGGATGGCCTTGGCTGCTGCGAGAGCCAGCGGATGGCGCACAAACGTTCCAGCAAAGAACGTCATCCCAACCTCGGGAGCCGAGTCATCGCCGTATTGCCACGCACCGCCATCGAGCGTGTCAAGGAACTCCGCTCGTCCCGCTACCACGCCGATCGGATAGCCACCGCCCATCACTTTACCATAGGTGGCCAAATCGGCGCGAATCCCGTAGTACTCCTGTGCCCCGCCGAGAGCCACGCGGAAACCAGTCACCACTTCATCGAAGATCAGCGCTGTTCCAGATAGAGCGGTGATTCTGCGCAGTTCGCTCAGAAACTCACGCGGCTGCACTTCTGGATGACGGCTTTGAATGGGCTCGACCAGAACTGCGGCGATCTCATTGCCATGTGCACGAACGTACTCCAGTGATGCTTGCGCTCCGTATTCCAACACCACAGTGTTGTTCGAGCCTCCCGCCATGATGCCGGGAGCAATCGGCGCGGCGCCGTGCGGTGTGGCTCGTAGCAGAACTTCGTCGAAAGTCCCGTGATAGTCACCCGTGAAGTAAACGATTTTGTCGCGAGCAGTCACCGTGCGTGCCACGCGCAGCGCCGCCATCACCGCTTCAGATCCCGTATTGCAAAACGCGGCGCGCTCCATGCCTGTTAGCTCGCAGATCAGAGCCGCAACTTCACCTGACAGCGAACTCTGCGGGCCGATCTCAACCCCCAGATCGATTTGGTTGTGCACGGCTTCATTCACAAAATCCGGTCCGTGCCCGAACATGATCGCGCCAAAACCGTTGACGATGTCGATGTATTCGTTGCCGTCAAGATCCACGATCCGCGAGCCTTTTGAGCGGCAGGTCACCAACGGGTAGACCATTTCCTTCCACAAGGACCGAAAACCTGCGACGGCCCGCGGATCGGAAAGATGTGGCCGATACGCTTGCGTATACTCCTTTGACTTACCGGTGCGGCTCGTGTAGCGAGAGATGAGTGACTGAATGTACTCGCTCTGCTTCTCTGTCAGCCCGTCTTTGGTCCCCGCCTGCACTGGTTTGAATGGCCCATGCGTCTTAAGTCCGCCAGATGGTGCGACGGAAACTGCTGCGCTCCCGACGGCGTTCTTCGCAGCGGCCGGCAGAGAACTGCCTGACTGTGCGCAGGCTTGCTGCGTTTTGATGTCAGGCGCTGCTCCGCGGACCGCCGCGAGTTGCTGTTCAAAAAGCCTGGACATTGCCTGCATCTGCGCTCGCAACAGCTCTTCGAGAGCCGAACCTGTCTCGGCGGAAAGTGGAGCGTCTGCCGCAGGAGCAACCCCGGCGATAGCTGCGGTAGGCTGCGCCTGTTCTTGAGGGAAAGCATCTGCGGGAAGAATCGCGTCCAGTCGTTCGGCGAGCATGCGAATGCTTGAGTACTGTTCCACGATCTGACGGAAGGTCACCTTCACGCCGAAGCGGCGCTGCACCGCCTGCGTCGCCTGGGTCAGAAAAAGAGAATCGAATCCCAGCTCCAGAAACGATGTGTCGAAGTATTCCGAGCCGATGGCAATCCCGCTTAATTCCTCAAAGAGCCTTGCAACAACAGGCTGAAGCCTAAGACTGCGTTCAACTGCGATTCCAACTACATCAAGGGTCATCTTTCCTTCTCCCCCAATTTGTACTTCAGTCTCTCGGGTCGCAATGTTCGATTGGAGGGGAGCGTTGGCCGCAATCGCGCCGGCCGCCACGTATGCGGGTGGCTCGATCCAATGCTTCTTGCGTTCGAATGGATAAGTGGGAAGTGAAATGCGGCGCCTACGTTCGTGGTTCCAAACACGCTCCCAATCCGGCTGAATACCGGTTGTCCATAGCCGGCCCAGGGCCTCCAGCATGGTTCCCGAATCACCCGCTTCCCCGGTACGCTCCGGCATGGATGCCACGATCGGCACGGCGCGATTGCCGCGCTGCTGTCGCGCAAGGGTCGTCAGCGACTGCCCCGGCCCCACTTCCAGCAGCACAGCTTCGGGCAGGCCGAGCAAGAGCTTCACGGCGTCGGCGAAACGCACAGGCTTCCGGCAATGATCCCGCCAATAACGCGGCGTGATCGCTTCTTCCGGTTTGATCCAAGTACCAGTCACTCCGGAGACGTATGGAATCGTGGGCGCATGAAGAGCGACTCGCCGAACTTCATCCTCGAAGGCATCGAGCATCGGGTCCATCATTGCGGAATGGAAGGCGTGCGAAGTTCGCAAGCGTTTGCATTCGACCTGCTCCTCTCGCAACAGCTTCTCCAATTCCTCAATGGCTTCCAGCGGTCCCGACGCGACACTCAGTGACGAGCTGTTTACTGCTGCAATCGAAAGCTGTTCGCCGATAAACGACCTGATCTGCTCATCGCCTAAGCGCACCGAGAGCATCGCCCCGCGCTCCATCTGCTGCATTAACCCGCCGCGCACTGCGACCAGCCTAAGCCCATCTTCTCGCGACATCACATCTGCAGCGACGGCGGCAACAAATTCCCCGATGCTATGCCCAGTCATGGCCTTCGGCGTGACGCCCCACGCCGTCCATTGCCTGACCATCGCGAGTTCAGTGATGAATAGTGCAGGTTGCGCCAATCGCGTTTCAGTTAATGCCTCCGCGCAGGCATTTGAGTCCGCACCTGCCGGAAAAAGAATGTTGCGCAGGTCGAGATCCAGCAATGGGCGCAGGATTTCTGCGCATTCATCGATTTCTTTCCGATAAACGGCCTCAGTCTCATAGAGTGCGCGACCCATCCCTGGATACTGCGCGCCCTGCCCGGTGAAAAGAAAGATCGGTTGGGGCCTGGCGAGTACGCTCGCGGACCTCTGAATCCGCCGGTTCGCAGGGTCTGCAAGCGTCCGCGCAGCTTCGTCCACACTCGAGCATACGACCGATGCGCGATAATCGAATCCGTGTCGGCCTGTCTGGAGCGTATAGGAAACGTCCGCTAGATTCGATTTGGGATGTTCTTGCAGATAGCGGCCGAGGTTACCAAGCGCCGCATCAATCGCGGTCTCAGAACGCGCGGACACCGTGAGCAACTGGGTTGGGCGCACGGAAGGTTCCAGTGAAACATGTGGCCCTTCTTCGAGCACCACATGTGCGTTCACGCCTCCGACGCCAAAGGCGCTCACGCCGGCCATGCGCGGGCCATCGGACTTCCATGGCGAAGCTTCGCCGCTCACAAGAAAAGGTGTGTTCGCAAAATCGATCCGCGGGTTTGGGCGGCGGAAATTGGCCACCGGCGGGATAGTTTTATGCCGCATAGCGAGCACGGTTTTGATCAACCCGCTG
>Ga0187890_10000278_pt1 | contig 36226 bp, 33 predicted proteins | sample June2016WEW_21_1_FD_133005 | JGI IMG/M metagenome (GOLD analysis project Ga0187890, IMG submission 133005) | Peatland microbial communities from SPRUCE experiment site at the Marcell Experimental Forest, Minnesota, USA - June2016WEW_21_10 | ecosystem: Environmental > Terrestrial > Soil >... | reverse complement strand
GCTCGAATGGCTGGACGAGCACGTGGGTGACAATCCCTACGGCGTCGACATCGTCATCCCGGGCAAGTACGAGGGCATGGGCGAGATGGACCCGGTGAAGCTCGAGGAACAGCTCAAGTCCATGGTCCCCGATGACCACCGCCGCTTCGCCCGCCGCCTGCTGGCCGAGCACGGCGTGCCCGAGCCCGCCGAGGACCAGCGGCGCAGCGGGATGATGGGCTGGACCGAGGCCACCGGCAAGCCGCTGCTGGCCGCGGCCCTGCGCCACGACAAGGTGAAGCTCATCGCCAACGCCCTGGGCACCCCTCCGGCCGACGTCATCGCCGAGGTGCAGGCCTCGGGGCGGATGATCGGGGCCCTGGCCGGGTCGGTCAAGCACGCCATGAGCCACAAAGACGCCGGCCTCGACTTCATCGTGTGCCAGGGCACCGAAGGCGGCGGCCACACCGGCGACGTGGGGTCGTTGGTGCTGTGGCCCGAGGTCATCGACGCCGTCGCTCCCCTGCCCGTGCTCGCCGCGGGCGGCGTGGGAAGCGGACGGCAGATCGCGGCCGCCCTCGCCATGGGGGCGCAGGGGGTGTGGGGAGGCACGCTGTGGCTGACCGTCGAAGAGGCCAACACCTCCCCCGGGCAGATGAAGGCCTACCTGGCCGCCTCCAGCCGCGACACGGTGCGTTCCAAGTCCTTCACCGGCAAGCCCTGCCGCATGCTCAAGAACGACTGGACCGAAGCCTGGGACCGGCCCGACACCCCCGACCCGCTTCCGATGCCGCTGCAGATGATGGTGGCCATCGAGGCCGTCGGTGCCACCCACCGCTATCCCGAAGAGGCCAAGGACGTTGCCTTTAACCCCTGCGGGCAGGTCATCGGACGGGCCACCCGCGTGCGCAAGACGCGCGACGTCGTCTTCGACCTCGTAGAGGAGTATGTCGAGGCCGTGGAGCGCCTGTCACAGACCGCCAAGGTGGAGGTGTGAGCGCGTCGCGCCGGCCAGTCAACCAGGAGGGTGGCGCTGCTCCTCTGACGGTGGACCCTCGGGAAAGCTGAAGAACATCATCTGGGTGGCGTAGGCGACGAGGCCGCGCCCGGGGTCCCAAAGTTCCATCTCCACCGACGCGTAGCCGTCTCCGGCGTGACGGGCGCGGTTGTGGGCGAGAAGCCACGGCGACGACGCCGGGCCCAGGATGTGCACCGTGAGATCGGCGCTGGGCCCGAACCACGGGAGCGTGCGCGGCCCCATGCGCTCTCCGACCGCGCCGGGCATCGTGTCGCACAACGCCACCAGGGCCAGGGGGTCCCAGTCGCCGTTGTCGTCGATGGGCGGGTCGTCGAACCGGTACCAGTACACGCGTTCAGACGTCGAGGGCTCCCACTGGTCCCAGGGCGCGTGGCCCAGCGCCGGTCGTGATTCCACGCGATCCCAGAACGACGCGGGGACGAACCCCGTCACCCCCTCGGGCAGGGGGTCACGGAACGACGGGCACTGGTCGGGTGGCGGCACCACGGGGCACGTGACATCGGTGAACTCGAACCCCTGGCGCGCCGCGCCGAAGACGGCCACCGCGGTGTGCCCGCTGCGCTCTCCGACCGGTCGGACCGTGGCGGTGGCCTGGGACATGGTCCGGCCCCGACGCAACACGGTGACGTCGATGTCCACGGGACCGGGCGGCACCTGAGCGGCGAACACCGTCGTCACCGAGCGCAACGGCTCGTCGGAGGTGCCCAGCTCCTGCGCCATGGCCCGGAGCGCCAACGCGGTGATGACCCCACCATGGGGCAGCAACGGCGCGTTCCACTGGTCACTCACCACGGCGCCGTACCGACCCCCGCCGTCGGGGTGTGGCTCCACCGTGGTCTGTCGACCGAACGCTGTCGTGCCCATGAACCGGAGGATCGTATCGAGAGGCCATCGCCGGGCGCCCCCGCATGGCCGAGGCCCGTCCCATAGGCTCTCGCCCGACCCGGCTCAAGGCTCGGAGGACCGTGGGAATTCTGGCGATCACTCTGCAGGATCTGCGCTTTCGCGCCCGCCAATTCCTGATCGCCGTGATTGGAGCGGGCCTCGTGTTCGCTATGGGGCTGCTCCTGACCGGCTTGGCGGCCGGATTCAGCACCGAGATCAACCAGACCGTGCAAGGCATGGGGGCCGATTCGTGGGTGCTCGCCGCCGGCGCCGCGGGGCGGATCGCCGGGCTGTCGCCGCTCCCCATCACCGCGGTGTCCGCTGTCGCCCACGAATCGGGCGTGACCCGGGCCGACCCCATCATCGTGGCTCCCCAGGCCGTCGAGTCCGGCGCCGCCACCCTCAGCATCAACATGATCGGCGCGCAGCCCGGTGGCCTCGGCAGCCCCACCGTCACCGACACCGTCACCGGCGGTCACGCCCTGGCCGGCAATGGAGAAGCCGTCGTCGACACCGGGCTCGGGCTGGGCATCGGGAGGCACTTCTCTGTGGCGGGGCTGACCTTCACCGTCGTCGGCACCGTCGCCGACCGGACGTTGCTCGGTGGCGTGGCCAACGTCTATGTGACGGTGCATGACGCCCAGGCCGTCCTCTTCGGTGGTCGACCCTTGATCAGTGCCGTGCTCACCTCGGGGATCCCGGCCCAGGCTCCCCCGGGCCTGAGCCTGCACACCAACGGCCAGATCGAGGCGGCCAGCCTGGCCCAGATGGCCTCGGCGGTCTCCTCGATCAGCAATTCCCGGGCCTTTAGTTGGGTCGTCGCCGTCTTCATCGTGGCCGCCCTCGTCTATGTCACGGCCCTGGAGCGGACACGCGACTTCGCCGTGCTCAAGGCGCTCGGATCCTCCTCGACGCTCCTGTTCATCGGGCTCGCCATCCAAAGCGTTCTCGTCTCACTGGCGGCCGCAGCCATCGCCGCCCTGGTGTCCAACTTCATGAAGGGCCTCTTCGACCAACCCGTCGACATTCCCACACGTGCCTTTGTGATCCTGCCGATCACGGCGGTGGTGGTGGGCATCTTGTCGAGCCTCGCCGCGCTGCGCCGAGCGGTGTCGGCTGACCCTGCGATCGCCTTCGCCGGTTGAGAGGGACTCCCGTGCCCGAACTCGAAGTCCGCGGCCTCACCGTCGAATTCAACTCGGGTGGCTACGTGGTCCGTCCCCTGAGCGATCTGAGCTTCGACGCCGACGATGGCGAATTGGTGGTCGTCCTCGGACCGAGCGGGTGTGGCAAGACCACGCTGCTCTCGTGTCTGTCCGGCCTGTTGACGCCCACATCGGGAACGATCACCTTCCGCGACGTGGCCGTCGACAAACTGTCGGGTCCGGCTCTGAGCGACTACCGCCGCTACACCGTGGGGGTCGTCTTCCAAGCCTTCAACCTCATCCGCAGTCTGACGGCGCGCGCCAACGTCACGGCCCCGCTGCGCCTCGCCAACGTGGCTCGCAAGACCGCATCGGCGCGCGCCGACGAGCTCCTCGACGTGGTGGGACTTTCGGACCGTGGTGGGCACCGACCGGGTCAGCTGTCGGGGGGCCAGCAGCAACGAGTGGCCATCGCCCGGGCTCTCGCTCACGATCCCCCGCTGATCGTGGCGGACGAGCCCACCGCCCATCTCGACTACATCCAAGTCGAAGGCGTACTTCGTCTGCTCCGCCAGCTGTCGACGACGGGCCGGCTGGTCCTGGTGTCGACCCATGACGACCGCATCACCAACATCGCCGACCGAGTCATCGAGCTCGCCCCCGCCTTCGCCATCGCAGACCGCGACCCCGAAGAGGTACGGCTCGCCGAGGGTGAGGTGCTGTTCAGACAGGGCGACCGGGGCGAGCTCGTCTACATGGTCGACGAGGGTGCGATCGAGATCTACCAGATCCGGGCGGACGGCGGCGAGGAGCATCTCACCGTCGTCACCGCCGGCAAGTACTTCGGCGAGTTGGGCCCGATGCTGAACCTCCCCCGCAGCGCCTGGGCCCGGGCCCAGGGCCCCTGCCGCCTGACCGGCTATACGGTGCGCGCCTTTCGCCGTCGGTTCCCCACCGCCTCGCCCACCGGGAGCTTCGAACAACCGGTGCCGTGACCCGAGTCCGACAGGGGGTGTCGACCCTCGTAGGATCTCGGTCCGTGGACCAGTCGCTGCTGACGCGCTATCGGGTGATGGCCTATACCACTGCCGTCCTGCTCATCGTGCTCGTCTTTGTGGGCGTGCCACTCCAAGCCGCGGGCCACCCCGGCCTCGCCACCGTGCTCGGCACCATTCACGGGTTCCTCTATCTCATCTACCTCGTGGTGGCCTTCCAGCTGACCCGGCGGCTCCACATCCCGGTGGTCAGGACACTGCTCGTCCTCCTGGCCGGGACGGTGCCCTTCGGCGCCATCATCGCCGAGCGCCGGCTCACGTCGGAGTACTCGCGCCAGACGCGCCAAGCGCGCCGCAGCTCCCAGGGAACCGCGGGGACGGCGCCGCAGGAGGTCTGAACGACCCGTGCCCGTCCCATCGTCACCCACCCCCTCGTCGCCGTCGCCCTCCTCGCTCGAGCACTCCCGGCCATCTCGACGGTGGTTCTCGAGACGAGCGGTCCTGGCGCATGTCGCCCTGGTCGTGTGGGTGCCGGGATGCGTCGTGGCGTGCTGGTGGCAGGTGGGGGTGGCGCGCTCGGGTGACTCACTGGGGTGGATCTACTCGGTCATGTGGCCCTGCTTCGCGGTGTTCGGGACGGTGTTCTGGTGGCACTTCGTCCACGACGATCCCGATACCGTCGGCCGACGGGGCCTGCGCCGGCTCCAACAGAGCGCCGCCGGCCACCACTCCCCTGGCGACGGGGACGGTGGGGGTGGGCCCACCGACGATGACCCCGACGAGCGTCGGGACGCGCTGGCGCGAGCCGAAGCCGAGGATCCCGAACTGGCCGCCTACAACGCCTACCTGGCCTCACTGGCCCGCGACGATCGCCGGCGCTCGAGACGCCGCCGTTGAGCGGGGCACGCCCCCGGCCGGCGCCAGGCCGAGCCCGGCGGCCCGAGTCGCCCTCGTGAGCCCGACCGAGGGGGACGTGGTGATCAGGCCCTACCAAGGGCGCGATCGGGCGCAGGTGAGACACGTGTGTCACGTCACCGGCTACATGGGTGAGCCCGTGGCACGGATGTGGCGCGACACCGAGAGCTTCGCCGATCTGTTCACGTCCTATTACACCGACGGTGAACCCGGGTCCGCGCTGGTGGTGGAGCTCGACGGCGTGGTGGCCGGCTACCTCCTCGGTTGCGTGGACTCCCGTCGGGCCTGGAACCCGGCCTCGATCTTCGGACGCCACTTCCTGCGCCGCGGCATCGGGTTCCGGCCCGGGACCGCCGGTGTGGTGTGGCGGTCCTTCGGCGACGTCGTGGTGGCCGCCCTTGGTCGTCGGCTCCCCCCCGTGTCGCCCTACGACGAGCGGTGGCCGGCCCACCTCCACATCGACTTGCTGCCCGGCGTCCGGGGCCGTGGCGTCGGAGCCTCGTTGATGCACCGGTGGTTGGACACTTTGCGCGACCTCGGCGTCCCGGGCTGTCATCTCGAGACCCTGGGCGAGAACCACAACGCCATCGCCTTCTTCGAGGCGATGGGCTTCCGTCGTCACGGCGACCCGACCGCCGCGCCCGGCCTGCGGTCACCCGCCGGCGAGCATCACTCGGTGCAGCTCATGGTGCAGTCCCTCGGGACCTCACCGGTCAGGAGTGGATGAAGAGCACCGCGATGGTGGCCACCATCAACGCCACCATGTAGGCCGTGAGCCCGACCAACCACTGCGAGCTCATGTACATGTAGCTGCCCGCCCGGATGGCACGGTCCCCGGCCCGATGGCGCACCAATCCGAAGAGCACGAGGCCCACCCCCAGGGCCCCCCACCCGGCCCCCAGGATGAGGAAGGGCACCTTGGGAAGGTGGGCGATCTCGGGGACGAGCCGGCCGACCGCCAGCGCCACCCCGATGGCCGCGAAGGCCGTGCGCCACCACGCCAGCACCGTTCTCTCCTGGGCCAGGAAGGTCCGGCGGGTGGGGTCGCCGAATTCTCGGTCCGATCCGGTCGGTGGTGACGTCATCGCCGCGGCGGTGTCGGTCCCAGGCGGCTCCACCTGCTCATCATGCCCGACGGCGGGCCGCCGGTGACTCCCCGTCGGTGCCGTGATCGATCGACCACACGCGGCCATGGCCATGGACCTCCACCCAGACCCGTTGGCCCCGGCTGAGCACCAGGTCTCCGGGGACGCGCGCCAGCAGGGCCTGGTGCTCGGGATCGTCGACCACGAGGTCGACCAGCGTGTCGTGCCCGTGGAACTGGGTGTCCACGACGATCGCAGCCACCGTGTCGGGCCCCCCTTCGAGATGCACCACAAGCTGTTCCGGACGCAACAGGAGCTGGGCGGGCCCGTCGTTCACCTGGGCGTGGGAGTGCAGAGGCACCGCACCGAGCGCGCAGCGGGCCCAATTCCCGGCCACCTCAGCCGCCAGGATGTTGGCCTCGCCGAGGGAGGTGGCGGCGGTGACGTCAGGGGGGTGCCGGTAGAGCTCGTGGGGATCGGCACTGACGACCATGACGCCGCGGCGTAGGACGGCGATGCGGTCGGCGAACGCCAGGGCTTCGTTCTGGTCGTGGGTCACGAGCACCGTGGTGGCGTTGGTCTCGGTCAGGATGCGGGCCACGTCACGACGAAGCCCGGTCCGCAAGGAGGCGTCGAGGGAGCTGAAGGGCTCGTCGAGGAGGACCACGCTCGGGCGGATGGTCAGGGCGCGCGCCAGGGCCACCCGCTGCTGTTGGCCCCCGGAGAGTTGATGGGGGTAGCGACGGCCGAGGCCCCCCAGCCCCACCAGGTCGATCAGTTCCTGGGCCCGGGAACGGTCCGCCCGGGAGATGCCGAAGCTGACGTTGCCCATGACGGTCAGATGGGGAAAGAGCGCCCCCTCCTGCGGGACATATCCCACCCCCCGGTGCTGGGCCCGCACCGATCTCACCCCGTCGTCGACGACGCGGCCGTCGATCGACACCGTGCCCGCATCGACCTGCTCGAACCCGGCGATGAGCCGGAGCAGCGTCGTCTTGCCGCTCCCCGACGCGCCCAGCACCACCGTGGTCGACCCGTCGGGGACCACCAGGTCGACGTCGGTGAGCACGGGCGTGACGCCGAAGCGCTTGGCCACGCCCCGCAGCTCGATCGTGCTCATGGTGTCAGGTTCGCGCGCACGTGACGCTCGCGATCGAACCACAACCCGAGCAAGGCGCCGGGGACCATGGCCAGAGCGATGATCACCAGTGCGTAGGGGGCCGCCGCGCCGTAGGCGACCTCGCTCTGGTACGCCCAGAACTGCGTGGCCAGGGTCTGCACCCCGATGGGAGCCAGCACCAAGGTGGCGGTCAGCTCGGTCACCGCCGTGAGGAACACGAGGCAGAACCCGGCCAGGAGTCCGGGGAGCAGGAGCGGGAAGGTCACCCGGAGGAACACCACCATCGGGCCCTTCCCGAGCGACCGGCCCACGTCGGCCAGGCGCGCCGGGGCCTGGGCCACCGAGGTCTTGACACAGACCAACGCCAAGGGGAAGTGCAAGATGGCGTAGGCCACGACGAGCAGGACGCTCGTCTGGTAGAGCACGAAGGCGTAGTGCGTGGCGAAGAACACCAGGCTGAGCGCGACCACGACGCCGGGGAGCGCCTGGGTGACGTAGGTGCTGCGCTCGAGGAATATGCGGGGCGTGGTCGAGCGCCGGAAGCTCATCATGGCCACGGGCAGCGCCAACACCACGGCGACGAGGGCCCCCAGGGCGCTGTAGGAGATGGTGGCCCCCGTGGCGGCACCCAGGGTGGCCGCGGCGGGCAACGTGGAGTGCTGGCTCTGAGCCATCCAGTACAGGAGCGTGCCGATGGGCACGCCCACCCCGAGGACGACGAGCACGCCGAGGGCGGCCACCGTCGCCAGCGTGGCGCGCCGCAGCGGTTGCGGTGCCGCCACCCGGGAAGTCGTGCTCGAGGTGACGGCGCGCCGGGGGATGATGCCGTCCACGGCCAGCACGAGCAGGCCGAGGCATACCAGGGGCACCGACAGCGCGCCCGCCGCTTGGGCGTCGAACTGGAACTCGGTGAAGATCTCGGTGGTGAAGGTCTGGTAGCGCAGGATCTCGAACACCCCGTACTCCGAGATCACCGTCAGGAACACGAGGACGCCCCCGCCCAGCACGGCGGTACGGACGAGCGGAACGGTGACCCGCACGAAGGTGCTCAACCGTCCCGCCCCCAGGCTGTGGGCGGTGTCCTCCATGGCGGGATCGGTGCGGCGTAGGGCGGCGGCCACGGGCAGGTAGACGAGCGGATAGGTCCCGAGCGTCATCACCAGGGTGGCGCCGAAGAGCCCGTTGATGGTCGGGTCGATCGAATGCCACGCGTAGCCCACGACGAAATCCGGGATGGCCACGGGCAGCACGAGCAGCACGGTCCATGCTCGACGCCCGGGCAGACGGGCCCGCTCGGTACACCACGCCGCGCCCATCCCGATCAGCGCCGCGAACACCACGGTCAGGACCGAGACGAAGACCGTGTGCTGGAGCAGGTACCAGGAGCGTTCCCGGAACAGGACACGGTGGATCTCGGTCCATCCCGCGGCGCGGGCGTCGAGAGCCAAGAGCCCGAGGGGCAGCAACAGGGCCAGGGCGATGACGACGCTCATCGCCACGGTCACCTGACCCCTCCCGGGGCGGCGGTGCCACCGGCCCGGCACCGTCGGAGCGAGCGTGCCGGGCACGGGGAGTTCGGTCACGGCATCGCCGGCCTAGATGAGCCCGGCTTCTTGGAGGAGCGCCTTGGCGTCGAGCCCCGTGCCGAGCTCGGCGGGAGTGAACGACGACGGCTGAAGCTGGCTCAGGGGGGTGAGCTCGGGGTTGGCGGCGACGCCGGGGTGAATGGGGTACTCGAAGCTCTCGCCCGCGGCGAGGACCCGTTGGCCGGCCTCACTGGTCATGAAGGCCAAGAACTTCTGCGCCGCGGCCTTGTGGGTGGACGACTGCAAGATGGCCGCGCCGGAGATGTCCTCGAGGTACCCCGGGTCGTGTGGTGCGAAATAGGCGATCTTGGCGTCGACGGCGCCCTTCCCTATCTCGGCCTGGAGCCGGTAGAAGTAATAGTGGTTGATGATGCCGAGGTCGGTCGTGCCCTGACTGACGTCGCTCGTGATCGTCTCGTTGTCCGGGATCGCATCGCCGTTCCCGGCGTTGGCCTTCAGCCCCCTGAGCCACGCCAGCGCCGCCGCGTCACCCTTGGCCCGCGCCACCGAGCTCACGATGGGCCAGAAGTCGGTCTCCGACGGGGCCAGCTCGATCTTCCCCTTCCACTGGGGCTCGGCGAGGTCCATCACCGACGTGGGCAGTTGAGACGCCTTGACCTTGCTCGGGTTGTACACCATGACGCTGATGCGGGCCGAGACCCCGACCCATGCTCCGTTGGTGGCACTGTCGGCCTTGGGCACGTTGGCGAGCGTGGACGAATCCACCTTGGCCAACAGCCCTCGATTGTCGAGCTGCTGGAGCCAGTTGGAGTTCTCGGTGTAGAAGAGGTCGGCCGGGGACCGACTGCCCTCGAGCTCGATGCGGGCGGTGAGCTCGTCCTCGTCGTCACTGTCGACCCGTACCTTGATGCCGGTCGCCTTGGTGAAGGCCGCGATCAGCGCGTCGGTGGTCTGCTCGTGCTGCGCGTTGTAGAGCACCAGCGTCTGGTGGCCAGCTCCGCCCGAACCGCCCGAGCTTCCGCACGCGGACGCCACCACCGCCATGACCAGGAGGGCGGCGGCGGCACCGGACAGGCGCCACCCGGGGTGGTGCGTGACCCCAGCCGTCCTCGGTTTCATCGAGCGCTCCTTTCCGGCGCGCCTTGCACCGGCCTGTGACCACCGTCCATCAGTGCAACAAGGCCAGGGTGTCGGCCTCGCCCTTGGTGAAGAGCACGCCCGTCCCCGCTTGGTCCACGGCCAGAGCGAAGAGTTGGTCGCGTCCGGGTGGGTCCTGGTCCTGGTCCTGATCGGCGTAGTACTCCCCGACCTGACGTCCCGTGGGAGTGATCTCGACGATCTTGCCGTTGGTGGCGTTGGTCGCCAGCAGATCCCCGTTGGGCGCCAACGCCAGGCCCAGCGGATGAGCGAGTTGGCCGCCCTCGCTCACCGTGGTGCCCGTGGTCGACGAGCCCGGGCCGGACAACGAATCGGGGATCGACACGATGCGGTCACCCACGCTGTCGGCGACATAGAGCGTCCCCGACGCGCTCACGACCAGACCAGCGGGCCCCTCGACCAAGGTGGCCGGGTCCGCGTGCTCGGGGAAACCGCCGGCCACCTTGGTCTCGGCCGTCACCCTCGGCGGGCTGGTCACGGACTGCGACAGCGTGAGGCGGACGACATCGCCGCGGTCCACGCTCGCCGTGGTCGACGGGGGCGACCCGACCAGCGTGTTGCTCACGAAGAGCGTGGCGCTGTCGCCGTCGTCGCGCACGGTCTCGCCCCAGGGCCCGTCGATGGAGGGGCCGGAGATCGTCCCCGCCATGGCCCCGGTGGGCGACAGGACGAGGAGGCACCCGGCCCGGGCGCTGTCGGTGCTCCCGTTGGCGGTGGGGAGACTGCCGACGATGACCCACCCCGTCTCGAGCTGCACCATGGCGGAGGTCAGTCCCACCCCTCCGGGGCACCCCGGCACCGTGCGCGGCACCTGCGCGAACAGCCCCACCTCGCCGTTGGGGTGGACGTCCACGATTTCGGTCCCGGTGCCGAGGTGACCGGACCGGTCGGCAAAGTCGTCCACCAGGACGTCGCCGGCGGTGACCGAGCCGATGGTCCTCGTCACGGGCCAGATCCCGTGGGGGATGGTCTCGCCGTTGGCGGTCGTGGTGGACCCCAGGATCGTCACCGTGGTCTTGCCGGCCAGGAAGGATCCCGCCTGGGGCGCGAGCACCGTGGCCGCCTGTCGGTCCTGGGCGGTGAACTGCGACTTGGCGTAGGCGCTCGCCTGCTCGATGCTCAAGCTCCGGGGTTCCGCACCGCCCGAGGCGCCCGACGTCCCCGAACTGCAGGCCGCCACGGCCACACCCGCCGACACCAGCACTGCCCCGAACACCGTCACCCGGGCCCACCGGCGACACAGTGCAGACACGCGCATGGCGAGGGCTTCCTCCGGGCTCATCTTCTCGGGACCCACCGACCAGGTCTTCTTAGGTAAGGCTAACCTAATATTTGCCCGTCAGGTTCGGCAAGGCGTGCCGGATCCAGGCCGTTGCGGGCCACGGGCCCACCCAGGGGTGCGCCGGCATCGGTCAGGCGGTGATCCTGCTCAAGGCACATTCGCGGGCCGCCGATGTCACCACAGTGACCGAGCCGCGCCCAGATTCAGTTGGCGGCGACCCCGGTCCTCGCCCCGACGGGTCTCGACCCCTCCCGGACTCCCCCGTGAGCGTCTCGTCCCGGTCCGAGCCGGTCGAGCTCCTGCTCCGCAAGTTCAGAGCTCGGAGCCTGGCCGCCCAGGCTCAGGCCGGTCCCCCCCGTCGGGAGGCGAGCGGGCCCGGCCCGGGCCCTCCGCCCCACCAACCCCCTGCCGACGTCGCCCCCCCGGCACAGATCGGCGTGGTCCCCGGGCCCGCCGCGCCCTCGGGCGCCCCGGAATCGGAATGGACCTTCCACCCCGACCGACCCCGGGAACCCGTCGAGCCCGATCCGGTGCCGACGCCAGGATTGTTCATCGACCCACAAGACCTGGCGCCACGCCCGTCGGCGATGGTGCCCCGGGTCGGGGTCGTCGTGATCGTCGCCGCTCTGCTCGTGGGCGCGCTGGCCCTCACCCGGACCGGCCCGTTCCATTCCCCCTCCGGCGAGACGTCGACACCTCCCACGCTGGCGACGACCGCCTCCGACATTCGGGGCACGTGGAACGTCCTCGCCTTCTTCGCCGGGGCGTTCCAGGTGGAGACGATGACCATCACCACCGAGAACCGGTCGAGCGGGACGTTCACCGGCGTCATCGTCTCGCCGGTGGGAGTCGAGACGATGAAGGGCACCGTTGTCGGCACGACGGTCTCGTTCACGCTGACGTTCGGGACCAGCAGCGACTCGGGAAGCGCGACCCTCTCGAACAGTGACGACAAGGTGCGCATGCAAGGGGCCTTTTCGACCACCTCCGGTGGGCACGGATCGATCATCGCCACCCGCACCTCGACCTGAGCGGCGCCGACTACGGGTTCGTCGCCCCCACCGGCTTGTCCCCTTCGAGCGCCACCCTCAGCATGCGCCTGCGGTCGGCCCCGAAATCGAGCAGGGCGTAGTGCATGGTGCAGCGGTTGTCCCAGAAGGCCACGTCGCCGGTCTCCCACTTCCACCGCACCAGGCGCTCGGGCGCGACGGCAGCCTCGTAGAGCAACCCCAGAAGGATGTCGCTCTCGTGGCGGCGCAACCCGTCGATCCTGTCGGTGAACAGGGGGTTCACGAAGAGACTGCGAGCACCGGTCTCGGGGTGCGTCCGCACCACGGGGTGCTGGGTCGTCGTGAGCGCTGTCCGGTCGGCCGCCTCGCCCCCCGTGGGATCACGGCCGGCAAAGTAGCCGCCCGCCTTGGCAGGCGAATGCGTCGCCGTCAGCCCGTCGACAAAAGCGCGCAGCGGCGAGGACAGGGAGCGGTATGCACCGGACATGTCCGCCCAGATCGTGTCCCCGCCGACTCCGGGGACCTCGAGCGCGTGCAGGATGGCACCCAGCGGTGGGCACTGCTGAAATGTCAGGTCGCTGTGCCAGACATCGGCGCGCGCTCCCTCCTCGGAGTCCAGGGGAAGCACCTCGGGATGACCCTCCAGGCTGGGCTCGACCGGGTGCGCCTCGGTGGGTGTCCCGAACTGCGTTGCCACCGCCGTCAGGGAGGCGCCGTCGAGGGTCTGATCCCGGAACCACACCACCTTGTGCTCCAGCAGCGCCGCCCTGATGCTCTTGACCGTGGCCTCGTCCAACCCGGGAACGAGTCGGACCCCCTCGACGACCGCCCCCAACGCCGGGCTCACGGCGCGCACGTGCACGGCCCGAACCTACCGGGAATCGGCCGATCCCGGTGACGAGATCGTCACGGCTCAGCGGGCGAAGGCATGCCAACCGAGCCACATCCATGCCAGCACCAACACCCATCGACCCCAACGACGCGTCGTGACCATCCTCACCACGCTCCCCACGCCGGGCAGACGCCGACCTCTCGAGATCAGCGCCGCCAGCTGGCAGACGACGGCGGCCGCGCCCAGGAGCGCCCACACGAACAGTGTGACGTGCCGACCGATCACGAGACCACCAGGAACCAACCGAGCACGAGCCACAGGGCGAAAGCCACGGTCTTTCCCGCTCGGGTCGAATCGAGGATGTCGAGCAGAGAGCTCAACGTGGGATGTGTGACGCGAGGCAGGCTGAAGAAGCAGTACAGCTCCCAACCGGTGATGGCGAGCATCGGTCCCAACCACACGACCCACCGCCGGGTCCCCCCCGCACCATGGTCCCGGGCACCGGTCGCCTCCCGGTGGCGTGCCTCGACGCCTCGTGTCGTGGCGCTCGACCACATGGTGACCACGGCGGCCACCACGAGGGGAACCGAGGTCACGACATCGGCGCCCCAGGTGAACGGGCGGGTGAGCGAAGCCACGATGGCGTAGCCGAGTCCCAATGCGGCGACGCCTCCGGTCCACCGTCGTGGGAGGACCAGTCGGGGATATCGACTCACGGCCCTAGGTCTAGTTCCCGACCACCCCGACCGTGCGCCGGCGGCGCGGACCACCAGCCGGTCCACGATTCCCCTTTGGACGGCTGGGCAAATGCCGCTACGGTCGGGCCACGACGCGACGGTTGCGTGCGGGTGAACGCCATCAAGGGGGAGCGACCATGTCCATCACACGCAGGTTGGGGTTGCCGGGCCTTGCCCCGCTCGTCCTGGTGGCGTTCCTGGGCGCGGCGTGCAGCTCGGGATCGGGCGCGACGGCCACCACGACGGCGGCGCGGATTGCCACGGGATCGGTCACATGCCGCACCATCTCGGGGGCATTGGCGTTCTCCCCCGCGCTCACCACAAAGGGCACCAGCCCCGAGTCGACGGCGATCACGCTGACCGCGGCGGGGTGCACCACGAAGGGTTCCAACGCCTCGCGCGTGACGAAAGGGACCGGGTCCGCCACGATCACCAGCTCCACCAACTCCTGTGCCGGACTGCTCACCTCGCGGGCCCTCACCATCGACATCAGCTGGACACCCTCCACCGTCCTCCCCACCGTCCTCACGTTCTCGGGATATGGAGGCGCCTCGGGCGTCTCGGGCGACGAAGGGTTTACCTTGCCCGACGCCGGTGGAACGGCCAAGGTGACGGGGTCGTTCGCGGGAACGGACCATGGTTCGGGCTCCAGCGCCGCGACCTTCTCCGGGCAAACCGCGACGCAGCTCCTCGCCTCGTGCGGGTCGAGCACCGGCTTGACGTCGATCCAGGTGACCTCGGGCACGTTGGTCTTGAAATAGCAACCCCCACCGGTCGGTACAATGGGGACCGTCGCCGTTGGCGTGGGAGGTGGATGTTGACCACAACCGAGGACCGCCCCGCCGCCACCTGGATCACCGAGGACTCCGACGCGCCGGGCGTGATCTCCGACGAGGAATTGACCGCCCTGGCCCTGGCGGCCGACCCCGATCAACCGCTCGACGCCGGTGCCGTCCCTCTCGCCGACTACCTGGCGGAAGGCTTCGGACCCCTGCCGGAGTGGTACATGGCACCCGTGATGGCTCGACACAGCGGACGTCGGCGACAGGCGATCATCCTCGCCGTCGTGGGTGCCTTCTTGTTGATCGAAGCCTTCGGGCTGTGCAGCACCTACGGCCAGTTTCCGTTCCACTGATTCGACGCCTTGGGCGCATCCGGGCGAGACGCTCCTGCCCCGACCATGGCCGGCGCAGGTCGGAGGTAAGAGTTAGCGCGTGCTCTCGCTTGGCACCTGGGTCGGAATGATGCCGCGGATCAGAACCAGGCGGACCAACTCGGTTCGCGACTCGACGCCCAACTTGGCGAAGACGTGGTTGAGATGACCTTCGACGGTTCGCACGCTCACGCCCATTTGATGGGCGATCGCCCGGTTCGGCAAGCCCTGTGCGAGCAGTTCGACGGTCTCGCGCTCGCGCCACGTGAGCCGGGAGCCGTTGACCGGACCCCCGCTGCCTGGCGGGTTGGCGAGTCGGGCGGACAGGGCGGGATCGAGGACCGTGGTCCCTCTTCCGGCGGCCCGCACGGCACCGATGAGGTCGTCACCCGGGATCGTCTTCAGCAAGTACCCCGTCACCCCGACCTCGAGAGCACCTCGCACAAACGCATCGTCGTCGTAGGCCGAGAGTATGACCACTCGGACGTCGGGATGAGTGACCGATAGCTGGCGCGCCACCTCGATGCCGTTGTGCTCCGCCAACCGGATGTCGATGAGCAAGATGTCGGGTCGAAGCTCGTCGACCAACACCAGGGCGGCACTCCCGTCATCGGCCTCACCGACGACAGTGATGTCATCCGACGTCTCGAGCACTTGTCGGGTCCCAGTACGCACCACCGAGTGATCATCGGCGATCACCACCCGCAGGAACCCGCTGTCGAGTTCCCGCTCGAGCTCTAGCGCGCTGCCGACCACGGAACAATCATACCGACGGGTGGTCCCTAACCTCGCCGCTATCGACAGAACAACGCGCTCTCCCGACAGTGCTTGTCTCCGTGACGCCACCCCCGGGCGCTTTTCATGGATCTGCGGCGCGAGCCACCCCGTCAAGTAAGGGAGACCACCTAGGTGACATAGGTGGAACCACCGATGACCTCTCCACGATGGGCGTGCCACGATCTCTCGCGGGTCACTGCAGTGACCGGTGTGCGAGCGTCGAGCAGACCGCCGGCGACACCGATCGCGGGCGCTGCCGTCCTGCAACAGGACCGACGCGGGAGGCAACCGCCATAGCCTCCGAGAGACAAAGAGCGGGGCCTCCGGTCCCGCTCTTTGTTTTTGTGTCAACTTGTTCCCAGTCGCCGCCCCAGGGTCCCGACCGGAATCCGGGGAGCCACCCCGGGTGAGGCGGCGACACCCCGGGACCCACCCGGGGTCGGATGGCCGAGAAAGGGGCAGGTGGAGGTCCAGAGCGGCGACGTCGTGTTGTCGATCACGTGGTACCCCGAAGGGCTCGGGGGTCGCGTGGGCGTGGCGCGCCTGAGCCACCTCGACGGACGCGACGACCGTCGCCAGGTGGACCGCCGGGAAGCCGAGGAGCTGGCTAATTCGTATTTCGGCCCCCAGCGGGCCCAGCGCGATCTTCCCGGTCGAGGCGTGGAATGGACCCGAGGTCCCTAGCCGACGGACCTCGGCCGCTCGACGGACCTCGGCCGCTCGATCGAGCCACGCCGAGACATCTGGTGGGATGACGACCGGGGACCCGACTCGACAGGGCCGCGACGTGCCGGATTCGACCCGACGAGTGCGGAGGCGCTCATCCATGCTCCTCGGCGTCAGCGGACGTGGCCACCGGCGCCTTCCTGAAAACCTTCATCACCGCGGGCGACAGCAGGATCGCCTCACCTGAGGCGGCGATCGCCCATCCGATGCACAGTCCCGTCATTCCCCCCAGAGCCGCCCCCACCACCGCGCCGGCGGCTTCCGCGGACGTTCCGAGCGCCATGATCCTCGCCGCGTCGCTCAGGCGTCGCTGGGCACGGCGGATGGCCACATAGTGGTCCTTGATCACATAGGACGGGCCGACGAGGATCAGAAGTCGCAGCGCCGTGGATCCGTTCTGTGCGTAGGCAGGACCGAAGATGTGAAGTGCGAAGGGGGCCACGAGCTCGACGACCAGCACGATGGCCGTGCAGATGGCCAACCCGAAGGGCAACGTCCGACGAACGTGGCGGTGAAGGAGCTCTTCGTCATCGGCCTTCTCGGCGAACAGAGCCAGGGCGAGCAGGTAGGGGATGATCAGCACGGTGGCAGAGAGAAGGAAGGCGGTCGTGAAGTAGGCGACCTGCTTGGGGGCGATGAGGAGGGCTGCTGTCAGCGGAACGATGTAAGAGATGGAGTTGATCGAAAGATTGAGAACGTGATGGTTCAGGGAGAGCATGCCGTATCGCCGGGTGAGCGCAGCTCGATTTCGCAGCGATCCTTCACCGGATCGTGTGGCCTTGAGCCTGAGCATGGGGACACAGACCACGACCGAGACCACCAGCGCGGATGACCAGGCAAAAAGGAGCCCGGCACTCGTTCTCACCCCGAAGAGAACGAGGAGCCCGACACACGCCGGCTTCAACACGGCACCGAGCGTTCCCCGCGTGAGCTGCGCCGATCCTCGGTGCAACCCGATCGCCGTATTGTCGAACGTGATCGTCGCCACCGTTGCCACCGCCCCGACGACGAAGAAACCGGCCGTGACCGGGTCGTGCCCGATGATCGTCAGGCTCTTTCCCAGCGCCGAGGAAAGGGCCAGCGCCACGACCGAAAGCAAGAAGACGACGAAGCACGCGATCGCAATTCCCGTGGTGAAGATCACCCGCCGCGTGGCAGCTTCCACCGAGTTCAATTCCGCCAACAAGAGCACCGGGATCCCGAGAACTCCCACCGCCCCGAGAAATGACGCCGCCGACGATGCCGCCGCGACTAGCCCGACATCTCGGGCCGCGAACAGCCGCGTGGCGATGAGCCAGTACCCCAGACCGAGCACGGCCGTGGCCCCTTGCTTGGCGACCAGGTATGCAAAGGTGGTGAAGAGTCGCTTCCGCTCTGTCGTCTCCCCGGTCTCTCCCGAGGCGAACGAGCTCACCGACTCGGCTCCTGCAGACCCCGAGCCCGGCACGCGCCGTTCGGGTCCGGCTCTGTCGAGCCCCTCGCCAAGCGCCGAGAGCGCTCCTGAGGCCGAGAAGGCGTCGGGGCCGGAGGGGACACCCGGACCGCCGGGGTCAACCGGGGACGCTCCTGGTCGCAGAGGTCCGCGTACACCTTCTCCCTTCGCTGGGGCCCGACATCTGAGCCACGTCGCTCACGCCTGCCCCCGTAGCATGATTTTGACGGCGAACACACAAATCTTAGCTCTGGGGGGTCGGCTATCGATGGCCCGAGACGCACGAAATTCGACGAAAAACACCGTCCTGGACGCAGGCTCACCGCCCGCTGGGCGTGAGTCGCGGAGACGGCGCTTTCCCGCGATCTCACAGCCGCCAGGTGAACCGGAATCGTCGTCTCTCTGCTAAATACAGGACATGCGGCGCTGGGCACGTCATACGAAGGTTTCGGCGCGCGTTGCCGGGTGCGGCCTGCCCGATGACCAGTGAGAGGGTCGACACCCCAGGTGCTCGTCGAGTCTCGTCTCGATGGGTGGGAAGCCCAGTGGGACCGGCTGGTCGACACCGCACCCACCCCCTCTCCTTTCATGCGGTCCTGGTGGCTCATCGGCGCCGGCGGGTCACGGCCTCTCTTCGTGTTGGTGGTTGACGGTGATCGCCTCCTTGGAGGCCTCCCCTTGGAGGAAACGAACCGGCTGGGACTGCAGCGTCTCCGGATGATGACCGGCGGGCAGCTGTGCCCGGACCACATGGACCTCCTCGTCGCTCCGGGAGAGGAGGACACCACCGTCGCGACCATCAAAGCCTGGCTGCACCGCCCCGGTGCCCGACTCTTGGACCTCGAGGGTGTTGTCGCCCATTCCCGACTGATCGAGGCTCTCCCGGGCCCTGTTCGCCGTCAACCGTTCGCGGTTGCGCCTTGGGGCCCACTTCCCCACGATTCGAATGCGTACCTGGCGGCTCTGCCCTCGGCGCTGCGTCGAAAGGTGAGGAAAGCCACCGAGCACCTCACGGCGCAAGGCGCCACCCATCGGACGCACCGGGGCCCGGCGGCGGTCTCGTCTCTCGACACGTTGCGCCAACTCCATGAGGCCCAGTGGGGGCCGAGATCCAATTTCCTTCCCAATTTCGAGCGCTTCGCCGCCGGCTGCCGGCTCGGAGCCGAAGCCGACGAGGTGGCCGTGCACGAGCTCGCCACCGATGACGTCGTCATCTCCAGCGTGGTGACATTCGAGGTGGCGCGACGAGTGAGCCTCTACCAAAGTGCCCGGTTGACCGATCCATCCTGGCGAGACACCACGACGGTGTTGCTGGCTGCCATCATCACCGATGCCTGCGATCGCGGTTTCACCGAGGTGGACTTTCTCCGGGGGGAAGAGCAGTACAAGTACAGATTTGCGCCAAACCAGCGGGAGCTGGCCAGACTCCTTGCCGCCACAGGAGCCCTGGGGCGCGCCGCGCTGGCAACGAAATCGATGCAGTCCACGGCCCGAGGCGCCGCCGAGCGGTCCGTGTCCACCGCCCGCACCCTCCGGGCGCGGTTCAAGCACTAACCCGGGCGGTTCGATCCCAGGATGTTCAACTCTGGCGGCGATGCCCGCCCCGCGTGGCGGCACCGGCGATACCCGACCTCAGGTTCCTGGCCAACCCGAATGCTCCGATGGCGGCGGTCTTGACGGCGTCGATCGGCGCCGATTGTCCAGGGGGTCGCGGCGACAGGTGAAAGCGGCGCAACCGCGAGTTGAGGTTCTCGATCCGGTTCTTGCGCATGGTGGCATTGGTGAAGTACGTGAAGGTGACAGTGATCGAGATGTTGGGACCGTTGTGGACCCAGTGCGGAACGAGCTGCGGTATGTAGACGCCACGTCCGGGTGCCAGTGAGAACGACAGCATCTCTTCGGGCATGGACTCCACTCGTCCATGAGAACCGTCCCAGTACCGTTCGGCCTCGTACCGACGCATCGCCTCGGTCTCGAACCGACCGACGCTGAGGATCTTGGACCCACCGACCTGCATCAGGAGACTCTGCTCGATGTCGAAGTGTGCAGGGGTGACGGAGTTGGGCGACGAGACGATGATGAACGCGGCCCGGTCGCGCATCTTCCCCTCGCTCCCGAGCATCCCCGGCTCGAGTCGATCGAGTGTCGAATTCATCAGATCCGCGTATTCGGGGTCGTCTTCGACATGGAGCAGCGTGAGCCAGGCGTCGGCTTCTCCCAGGTTGCGGATGACGTCGCCCGGTCGGCCCAGTGCGCCTTTGGGAGGCCCTCCCTCGGGGACCAACAGCGGTTGGGCGGCGATGTCGTGGACGACGGATTGCGGCAACCGATCGGCCAAGGCGGCGATCGCCGAGAGCTCCAGCCGGGCGTCTTCGTGCACGCCGTGGAGGAACTCCGTCGGGTGGTCGGGAAACTCCCCTCCGAACGGGATCTCTTCCAGCGGCGAGGGCCCCTGCCTGGCCGAATGTGTCAGCAACGCGTGCCTCCGAGCCTGTTGGCAATGCTCAATTTTGCCCACTGGGAGTGGGGGTTGTCAACCGATCGCCACGGTGAGTAGTGCCACCCAGGGGCCCGCTGATCGGGGTCCGCGGAGCCGGATCGTGCCTGTGGCCGCCGACGGGAATGCCCCCTCGTCACGGCGAAACCGCGGACCGGGTGACGTCGTCGTAGAGCCGGAGAAGCTCTTCGACACAGTGGTCCCAGGTGGGGAGATCGGGAGCCGAGACATCGGGATCGGCGGCCACCTTGGCGAGCACCGCGGCGAGCGCGGCAGGGGACGTCCGGGCGGGGACCGCCGTGGCCAGTCCCTCGGATGCCAACTCCGTCAACCCCGAGGTGGCGGCGACGACGACCTTTCTCCCGAGGGCCAACGCCTCCATCAGCGCCACCGGGTTCGCTTCGTAGTCGCTCAGCAGGGCGACCACATCGCTCGACGCCACGAGTGCGCCGAGGGCGGCCCGTTGATCGGAGTCGAACGAGACGAACGTCACGGCACGGTCGACGCCGAGGCGGGTGACCAGGCGGCGAAGGTGTTGTTCGTAGCCACCGCGGCCGATCACCGCGAGATGGGCGCCCGGCTCTCTGGCGAGAAGTGCCGGCATCGCCGCGATGAGGCGGTGATGTCCCTTGTACCGCTCCAACCGCCCGACCGAGCAGATGAGCGGCGAGCCCGTGACCTCGGGGACGACATCGCCCACGGGGAGAGGGTCCGAGCCATTTCGGATCAGGCGAATCCGCTCGGGCTCGACCGAGAGCCGGTGGGCGAAGAGCTCGACCTCGTATGCGCACACGGCCACCAGAGCACGCGAACGTCGAAGAAGCGGTCGCAGGGTCCACCAGTGGCTGTCGCGTGCCACGGTCCGCACCCGGCTGGAGTGGCCCCCCGTGTGGAAGGTCACCACGGTCGGGATCCCGGCCCGCCACGCCGCTCCCAGAGCCATGGGGGGCACGAAGGTGTGCAGACCCTGGATGTGGACGAGGTCGTATCCCCCTTGGGCAACCGCTCGAGCCAGCGCCGGCGACGCGTAGAAGTCGGCCCCATGGGGAAAGGCGGGAAACCGGCGGACATCGAGGTCGCCTTGGCGCTCGGACGGGGCCAGACGACCGCTGACGTCGGTGGTGAGCACGGTGAGGTCGAGGCCCCCCTCCGCCATCCGTCGCGCTACCTCGCTCACGTGCGTCTCGATACCACCGAGAAAGGGGGGGTAGCGAGCAGTCACCATGGCGACTCGCAGCGGGCTCACCGGTTGCGTGCTCGGGTGCTCTGGCTCAGCACGGACGAAGGACGCTGATCATCCGAACCTCCAGCGTTGGAGCTGGGCTCGAAAGCGAAGGCGTCCCCAGTCCATCACCAGGCGTCGTGGGAGTCGGAAGGGATCGGCGGAGAGCGCCGCCGATCCCGGGAGCGTCGTGCACGCCGTTTCGAACCCGGCGGCGCGCACCGCCTCGACCGTGTCGTCGTCGAAATCGTCGCTGCCGCCGAAGGGATAGGCGAAGTGGGTGACGCTTCGATCGAGGAACCGTTCGAGGCCCTTCCTCGACGTCTCGATCGTCTGACGCTGCTCGTCGCTCGAACGACCGCGCAGTCTGACGTGGTCCACCGTGTGGGCGCCGATCGTGACCAGTTCGGACTTGGCCAGCTCGAGAAACTCCTCGGCGGTCAGGGCGCGAGCGTCCGGGGGAGCTGTCGAGGGCACCGACCACTGGGCGGACACGGCGTCAAGGGCACCTTCGATGTCTCGAACCGGGAGGGACATCAGTCGGCCCCGGACCGTGCCGAGATCCTTTTCGTCACCACGCCCCCCGAGGGGGATCCTCACCACATCCTGATCGATGACCAGGGAGATCTCATCGGTTCCCGGCGGGCGACCACGGAGCAGAGCGGCAAGGCGATCCCACCAGAACCCCTTTTGATCGCCCAGCATGCCGCTCGTGACGAAGACCGTGAGCGGAACTCCCTTTGCCGTGGCGATGGGCAGCGCATTGTCGAGATTGTCCCGATACCCGTCATCGAAGGTCACGACGACTCGCGGCCGGCGAGACGGCATCGACAGGTCGGACAGCGTCGACGGCTCCCGTGTCCGCACGAGCTCCTCGAGCTGCGCGGCGAAGTTCTCCGGATGCACGCACAGGTGGAAGGGATCCTCGACGCCCTCGGCCACGCGGTGATAGCAGAGGATGAGTGTGCCGTTGCCTTTCACAGCTCGGGACACCCCTCGAAGGCTTCCCACATTCTCCCGCAGAGCTCTTCGACCGAGGGATGGAGCTCGTTCACGACATCCTCGGCCTGTCGGGTCCGGATTCGGTGAACGGTGGAATGCGTGGGCAGAGAGACCCCGATGTAGTCCGACAGAGAGCGGATGACATCTTCAGGGCGACTCCCGACCCGCTCGTAGCGGAGGACCTTTATCCGCTCGTCTTCTTGAAGATGCTGGTCGAAGTACAGGGTGTTGCGGGTCCACCAGAACAGCGCGGCGGCGTCGAGCGGCTCCAAGCCTTCGCGCAGGAGCTCGTTCACGGTCTGGCGGGTCTCGGCGGTGGCCCCGCGGCAGCGCCAGTCGCCCGAGTCGGGAGACTTGAAGGGCTCCAGGTCCCGATGCGCGTTCCCGAGGCCGAACCTCTTCAGGTTCGACCGTGCCACGTCGAGATAGTGGCGGAGCATCCAGATCCCGCTGGCCTGGCCGGCCGCTCTGACGAGCTCGGAGGCCCGATAGCTCTCCACCAGAGGTTTCACCGCCACCACTTCGAAGGGGAGCCGGTGAATGCGGCGGAACACGACGTCGTCCTCTTCCCAGTCGGTCTCCTCCGGGTCGGGGTCGTCACCGACGAGTCGGCGGTCGTGCTCCTCGAGGATGAAGACCCGCCAGGATCTGTCGAAGAGGGTCTGTTGCAGCATCGTCGTGCCCGAACGCTGGCATCCGAAGATCAGAACGACCCGACGCTGGTCCGGAGGGGCGGGAACGACCGAGCGCGCCAGGTACTTGACCGTCGACCGGACCCTCCGAGCGATGAGGTGCTCGTCGTCTCGACCCTCGGAGCCACCCAGCACACCTCGGGGAGACGGTTCGGTCGACAGCTCGAGTTCTTCTCCTCGCGGTGCCCTAGTCACCCTTGTGGGAGAGGCACCACGACGCCGCATCGTCCCCATAGCCTCCTCGTCGACCACCTCGATCCTAGTTGAGCGAGGATGCAAAGTTGGCCAGAAAACGTGGCCTATCAGGGGAATTTCCGACGCCCCGTCGACGGCGCCGGGGTGGGGATCCGCCAAGGAACGGCTGGGGTGCACGTCCCACCGATGGACAAGACGAGTCGAGTCCTGAACCGCCCTGCGACCACGCGACGCCCGACGACCACGCGGCGCTCGACGACGACGAGCCGAGCCGAAGGTCTCTCCCCGAGTCACGCGCGGAAACGGGCGTGCCCGAGGCGCCGAGAGTGAGCCCGACACCCACCGACCGGGTGGCACGAGCTCTGGTGGGCTGACGGGGTCACCGGTCTCCGGGGGCCATGGCGCACCCCGTCGGCTCGCGGGGCGACGTGATGCCGACATCATCGGGTCCCACCGACTCACTACACTTCGGCTCACGAGCCACCCACCCAGAGGAGCGGTGATCGCCACCGTGCCACGCCGATGCTTCTCCACGGGCGCGCCATGGCCGGCGTCCCGACGCCCATCCCGAACCTCTCCCATCTAGCCGTGACGACGAGCCGGGTTGCGGCGCGCCCCCCTGGGGCGGGCCTATCGAGACTTCGCCACCCGCACCCCACAACCACCCCGGGCCATCCATGACGCCGGCGATCACCCGGTCCAGTGCGAAGGTGAGGGATCAATCGTGAGCAGCCGACGCTCACGATCGGCGCGTCTCGTCGTCATCGTGGCCTGGGTCGTCGTCGGGGTCCTGTGGATCACGACCCTGGCGCGCCTGGTGGCGTGGGACCGATGGGAGGTCTTCGCCGTCCTCGACGCCTTGACCCTCGTTCTCTACCTCCCCGCCTTGCCGATCGCCGTGATCGCCGCCTGGCGCCGGCACTGGGCGCTGGCCGGAGCTTCGGCGGTCATGATCCTGGCCCAAATCGTCTTCGTCGCCCCCGAGATCTCGGCCGCGACTCCTCTCCCCCACGGCCTGGGAGGGGCGGTGGCACTGCGCGTCTTCGACGCCAACGTGTATCAGAGCAATCCCAGCATGGCCGGGTACGCACGAGAGATCCGTCAGGATCGCCCCGATGTCGTGACCCTCGAGGAGGCGTCTCCCTTCGATCTCCAACAGCTCATCTCTCGACACGCGCTGACGCACCTGCCATACCAGTTCTGGAACGGGGCCCGGGGCTCGCGATCTCTCGTGATCGCCAGTCGCTACGTTCTCGGCCCGACCGTGGACTCCTCGGTCGACGGCATCCCCTTTCTGGCCCGCACCAGCGTGGATCTCCCTCGGGGCAGGCTGGCGCTGTGGATCGTGCACACCACCGCCGTGATCGACCCCGGCGTGCGACAGTGGAACGACGAGCTCGATGGCGTCTATCGGCTGCTGCGATCGGTCCGTCCCCGTCCCTTGTTGGTGGTGGGCGATTTCAACGCCACGTGGTCGAACCGTGGATTCCGGGCCATCCTGTCCACCGGGCTCACCGACGCCGCCGCCGCTCGCGGTGAGGACTTCGCCATGACGTGGTCTCAACTCACGTTTCCCTTGCCACCTCTCATCAGGATCGACCATGTCCTGTCGGGCCCGGGGGTCGTCGTGACCTCCATCCGCACCGCCACGGGTCCCGGGAGCGACCACCGGGACCTCTTTGCCACCGTGGCAGTGCTCGACGACACGAGGTGAGGGGCGCCACACCGACGCTCGCTCCCCTCTACCCGGCCGCCTGACTGTCGGAGCGAGCGCGGTAGACCTGCACCTCGGCCACGTCCAAGACCGCGGGGCTCGGCGTCGTGGCGTCGTAGACGGTGTGCCACCCTGCCGTGGTGGGGCTCGCCACATCGAGGTCCAAGATGAGCTCCATCGGTTCGTCGGGAATCGGTGCCTGCGCGCTCGTCAGCATCCCGACCGGCTTGCCGTCGAGGTACCACGTGATCGACTGGCCCGGGACCCAGTCGATTCCGTAGATGTGATACCCCGCACCCAGATCGACCCCGGTACTGGTCAGCCCGCCGAACTGGGCCCCGGACGGCGTGTGCAGGTTCCACGCGTAGTTGTCAATGGGGTTGACTTCGTTTCCCGTGTAGTCGCCCTCGAAGATGTCGAGCTCGAAGTCGTCACCGTGCTTCCCCCCCGGACCCGGCAACATCCAGAACCCGGGCCACAGACCGTCGCCGACCGGGACCTTGGCCTTGATCTGGACGTACCCTCCGTCGAACTGGAACTTGCCGTATGTCGAGACGACTCCCGATGTCCATGGAATCCCCGAACGGGTCGACTGATGTAAGGCCGTCAGCGTCAGCCCGTTGGCCACGGCGACTTGGTGTTTCTGGAAATACGCGGCGTTGAACCCCCCCGGCACAGCGCCGCTGCCCCCCGAACCGTTGGGGTTCCACGGGTGCCCATGGGCAGATCTGCTGGTGATGTAGGTGTGCCATTTCCGTCGATTGAGCTCCCCCCCGGGAAAGGCGTCCTCGAAGACCCTGTGGGTGAAGCCCGGAGGTGGGGCCATCGAACTCGTGGTGCGGGCGGCGATGTCGACGACCTTCTCCCGTGCGATCGGCGACCCCGTGGCCACCACCACCACGACGGCGATGGCACCGGCGAGCACCACGAACAAGATCCCGGTCGTGGTGTGGGACCGCTGGCTCGGGCGACGATGGCGCGGACCCGGTCGGGGAGGGCGCAGGGCCGATGCTCGGGCCGGGACCTCTCCGCCACGGACCCCCGAGGAGGACGCGGCTCCCCCCCGCCGGAATCTGGACCTCTGAGCGTGCGCCGGCCGCCGATGGAGCCGCGGCCCACCGAGTCGGGGGACCGCCGACTGATGCCTAGTCACGTCGCCCGAGGCCATGGTCCTCCGCTCCGGGTGGCTGCAAGACGAACACGGGTCGTGCCAGCGACAAACGCATGGCCACGACAGGTGGACCGGACGATCCTCTGACCGCACGATCCAGGAGCCTCAGTGACCCCACGCGCCCCCCGAGGACGATTCGATCGCACCCCCCGTCCTCGGGCCACATGCTAGTCCTCGCGCCATTTATGTCCCTTCGTGGTCATGGCGTAGCCCATGGCCGTCGCCACCAGCCCGGCCACGACCATGGCGGCACGGGCAAATCCCATGTGGTCGCCGCGGCCGCCCTCGGCCAGGCCTCTCGCCACCGCCCGCGGCAGCGTTCGAGAGACATAGGCGCGCTCGGAGGAAAGGGCATCATGAGCACCGGCACGCTTCGACAGCGCACCCTTGGAGAGTCCCTCGGAGTAGCACCGTCGCAGGAAGTAACCGACTCGGGCCCGCTCGGGTGCGACATGATGCCGCACCAGGGCGTGGGGCACGTGCAGGAACTCGACCCCCGTCATCTTTCGCCGGGCCCGCACGGCCAGCTCGGTCTCCTCACACCCCAGAGGCACCGCACCCACCCGACCCATGGCGGTGTCGAATCCGCCCACGACGGCGAACAACGACCGGCGCAATGACATCGAGCACCCGATGGGGTTCCGCACCGGGGAAACCGCCTCGGGAAGACCCACGTAGCTGCAGCCCACCACCCAGTCGAACTCGGGGGGGAACCACCGAGGGCGGCCCCGTTCGGGCCACACCGCCTCGGCTATGCCCCCCACACCGACCACAGTGGCGACCTCGTAGTGCCCGAGCAGCGCGTCGAGCCACCCCGGGTCGGCGGCGGCGTCATCGTCCAAGAACGCCACGATCTCGCCCGTGCTGTGCGCGATTCCGGTATTACGCGCGCCGGACAGCCCCCGAGTCGCACCGTTGGCGACCACCTCGACATCGTCGGGCAGCGAGGCGCGGGCGCGCCGCAAGAGGAGGTCGTTGTGGTCGACGACGACGACACACTGGTCAGGTTGGAGATTCTGGGCACGCACCGACTCCACCGCCTGGACCAGAAGGTCCCAGCGAAGCTCCGTGTAGGCACACACCACCACGGTGACGGTGGGCCTGTCGGCGAGTGGGGATCGGAATTCGAGCGGTGCCTGGGTCATCGCGACATCAGCTCGAGACCTCCCGGGTCCAGCCCGGCGTGACCAGGAACACCTTCTGGTCTCCCTGGCGGATCCACGGCGGAAGCACGACGTGCTGGACCGAGACGTTCCTCGGCAGCACACGGACAACGGGGACGCCGCTGGGAGTCGGGATCACGAGTCGGGCACTGGTGGGGGCTTGCGAACCCAGATCCACGTCGGCGACGAGCGCCCCCGATGCCGACGTCGACAGGGACAGGGCGGGCACCGGCTGCCACTCCCGCGTGGCCGTGGTCGTCGCCACCAGCAGCCCCAGGCCGGTCAAGGCGATCCCCACGACGATGCCGTATCTCGCCATGGTGACCACGGGACCAGACTTTGCGGCGCCCCTGGCCTGGTGATCATCCGAGACCGAACGGCGGCTCCACGTCTCTTTGGCGGCGAGCACCAACGCCACCGCCACGACGAGGCCGAGGCCACTCAGGCCGAGAACGGTCGGGGACACGCGCTGGGGGATGAACAGCGCGGAGAACACGAACCCGAGAAGGGCCGCCATCATGACGGCGGTGAGAACCCCGCCTTCGGTGACCCCCACGGCGCGCCGGCGCCGGCGAAAGCGCAGCAAGATGAGAATCGCCCCCGTCCCGAGCACCGCCGAAAGGACCGCCCAGTTCGTGGCCTCGGGCGCTGCGCCATAGTTGATGTCCGTCGTCCTGGCCGTGGTCACCGGACCGAGCAGCGTAGACAGGTCGTAGACCTGGATGGGGCCGTTGTCGTAGACGAGGCTGACGCCCGGCACGGAGTCGAACTTGGTCAGCTCGGCGATCGTCAGCCGAGTGCCGGCCTTGGCTTCGCCCTGGGAGAGGTAGGTCCCGAAGAGGGGCAGGGACGAGGCCAGCCGGCGGTCCATGACGATGTAGTCGATGTGGTCCTTGCGAATGAGGCTCAGTTCGTTGCTGTCGAATTGGCCACTGAAGAACAGTGGGCTGGCGTCGACGAGGCCACTGATGCCCGTGACCATGTTGATGTGACCGATATCGGCCAGCAGTGCTCCGTTCTGCCGGTCCGCGGCGACGTTCACACCGGCGGGCAGGTGCGTCGAGGCCCATTGCGCCACCGCCAACGACGGTGCACCGACGGAACGCTGGTTCGCTCCCACCAGGTACGGACCCGGCACATAGGTGGAGGCAGGTCCGGAGCCGAAGATCATGCCCCCCAGGAGGCACACGGTGGCGACCAAGACCGTCCCGACCGTTTCGAGCAACCCCCGTTTCGAGGCGATTCGGGTGGCGAGCCAGCCGCCGATGACGATGGCCATGCCGAAGAAGAAGAACGTAGTGGTCCGTTCCCCCACCTCGGAGCTCCCCGACGAGAGGCTGGCCAGCATGGCGAAGGGATAGCCGGCCGCGACCACCACCGGGAGGTATCGAAGAGCACCCCCACCGACCGTGCGCTTGCGGATGGCGGCCAGCACCGACGGGCACAGCATCAGACAGAAACAGACGACTGCGGCCACCATGACCACGATCTCCCAGGGTGCGGAACCCCCCTGGCTCGAGGAGGTCTGGAACAGCTTCCGGTTGCCATGCAGCTGCCCCACCAGGGATGCGAAACCGGTCGTGGCCTCTCCCAGGAGTGGTGACAGATACGAGACGAGGTGGCTCCCCACAAAGGCGCTCCAACCACCGACGAGCACGACGTTCGTGGCGGCGGCAGAGCCGATCACGCGGGCGTGATCACGGCGACCGACGATTCGCAGGCCTATCGCCCAGGCCACGAGGAGGGCGGCGGTGAGCCACGCCGTCAGATGATGTGTCGCCACCAGTGCGGTGATGCTGGCGATGGCCAACCAGAAGTCCCGGCGGGAATGAAGTGGCCCCCTTCGGCTCGTCGGCGCCGGCGATCTCAGGGCATCGAGACCCAGAGTGGCCTTCGCCCGCGGCGACCGCTCGTCGATCGACGACAACAGGAAGTGAATGGCCGCCACCGCCAAAGCCAGGGCGACAGGTCCGTAGTCCCACGAGGCAAAGGTGTAGAAGGTCGGGCTGGCCGCATAGACGAGCACGCCGATCCCCCCGGCACGCGCCGATCCGCACACCCGTTCGACGACGAGGAACACACACAGGACGAGCACCACCCGAGTGACCAACACGACGACCAGCTCGGCGAGCGCCACGGGCAACCCGGTCATCCACTTGACGGCGATGGTCACGAGCTCCAGCCCCGGGTAATAGGGGCTCACCGGCAGGATGCTGTTGTGCACCAGCAGCGTCCGGTTGTCGAGCAAGCTGTTCAAGGTCACGCCGTGGATCAGCTCGTCGAACCAGTCGAAGATCAGGGGGCTGCGGATGTAGTACGACAGCAACATCCCGACACCCAGGACCAACGACACCGCCACTCGCTCTCGCCGGGCCGCGGCGCCGCTCGTGAGCCGCCAAGCGCACGGCACGAAGACGGCGATGAGCCCGGCGAAGAACATCGGCAGCGCCGGCGACTGATGCCCGCTCCGGGCCAGGGCGTCGCCAAGCCCTGTGACGAAGAGGCCGGCCCCGGCGAACACGAATACGGTTCCAAGGCGCGACGATGGCGCCGGAGTCGGCGTCGTCGGTGGCTCGGTCTCGGGTTGATCGAGCAGACGCGATGCGACGGCGGCGTCCTGGCGCCGGGTGAGCGTCAACATCGGCCCGGGAGCGGAGCTGACGCGAGCCACGCGACACGGGAGCCCCGAGCGCCGGACCTCAAGGCCGTCTCCCCGGAATGTCGTCGATCAGCCGAGGGTGGCGTCCCTGACGACGCCCCAGGCGCCGAGGCCCGGGGACGACATGCTGTCGGGACCCCATCCCGTCCGATCGCTCAACGGTCATGAGAACCCGGGGTTGGCGGCCGTTGGTCACGGTGCGGGGCGACCGAGCTCCTCTCGCGCATGAGGGTACGCAGGACCCGGGCCCCGTCGGGGAAGCTGCGAAGGCTTGATTGCCCGTGCCGGCGGGGCATCTCCATGCTCGGTATCTCGGCGATGCGAAGCCCGGCCCTCACCGCTCGAATCGTCAATTCCGTCTCGATCTCGAAGCCCGATGACATGAGGTCGAGATGGTTCAGGTACTTCCGGTAGAAGGCGAAGTATCCATAGCAAAGGTCGGTGAAGGTGGTTCGATACAGCGTGTTGGCCACCGCCAACAGGGCGCGGTTGCCCATGCGTCTCACGGCCGTGAGGTCGAGCGAGCCGCCTCCCCCGATGAACCGGGATCCCTTCACGAAGTCGAACCCGTGCTCGAGGAAATAGACGAAGTTGGGGATCTCCGATGGGGCCATGCTGCCGTCGGCATCCATGGCCACGATGATGTCGCCGCGAGCGGCCGCAAAACCGGCACGAAGTGCGTGGCCCTTGCCCTGCTCGTCCTGCGAGACGATGCGGATGTCGGGTCGACACGATACGGCCATGATCTTCGTGACATCGGTCGAATTACCGTCGACAAGGATGACCTCTCCCACCCGCGGTGGGACGTGACCCAACACCGTCGCCAGGTTGCGCGCTTCGTTCTTGGCTGGGATCACCAGGCTCACCGTGGGCTGAGCCGGAGACCGGGCCGGTGCCGACCCATTGGTGTCCGACACCACATTCCGGAAGCCGGGCAGAGGTATCGCCTCGGCCTGTTCTCCGACGTCGTGCAGGGGCCGCACCGGGTGGATCGAGGCGCTGGACACGTGGCCGAAATGCGGATCGCGCGTCATCTCGAGCGCCACCTCGCCTCGAGCACGACCTTCATTCCGTCTGCGACGCGCACCTTAGAATCGCTCGCGCGTCGGTGCCGAATGCTCGTTCCCGTGTCCCCGGTCTCGAGACGGGACAGGTCCCTCCGCCATCCTGGCCTCCACATGGCCTCACCGCCGCTCACCTACCAACCCCCCCACCGAAAAACGGTGTGCCTGGGAACCAGATGACCTGGCGCGGACCATCGATTCGTTGGCAATGCCAACCGTATAAAGAGGGCCTCAGAATCGACATCACCAAATGTGACGAAGTCGCGCGCAGGGTGGTAATTTCTTCGGAAACAGGGATCAGTCCCAGGTCACCGTTCCGATGCCTGGGGCTGGAGGATGGTGTCAGGGGGGCTCCCGGGCCTCACGGACAGTCTTCGCCGTGACGGGGTGCCCGCCGCGTCAGCCCGACGTCGGCGCCACCTGTCGGTACAGGCCCTCGACCCGCGCCGCGACGGCGGACGCCGTGAACAGGCGGACCCGCTCGAGCCCTTTGCGACCCATGGTCCGGGCCATCGCCGGATCGTCGATCAGGGATTCCATCGCCCTCGCCAGGGCAACGGCATCGCCGGGAGGAACGAGGATCCCCGTCTCACCATCCTCGACGAGATCCGTGATCCCCCCGCTCGACGAGGCGACGACGGGACGCCCCGCGGCCATGGCTTCGAGCACCACGGTGGGACAGGCGTCGAGCACGATCGACGGGACCACGACCATCCCGGCCCTGCGCATGTGGGTGAGCACCTCGCCGGGAGGGGTGAGGCCGAGAACCTCGACGCCCGACGGGCGCTCCACCGGCGCGTCGGGCAACAGCCTCCCGACGAGGACGAGCCGGGACGAGTTCGACAACCGCCGGTAAGCGTCGAACAGGACGTCCACTCCCTTATCCCTGGTCACGTCCCCCACGAACAGGATCGGACCGCCGCATTGGCCGTCGTCGAGTGAGGCGGGGTCGACGAGGATGGCGTCGGGCACGAAGTTGGGGATCACCTCGTAGTGGTCAGAACCCCCCACCAGCGATGTGCGCGCCGCCACCGTCGCACTGACGGGGATGAACGTGGCCACCTTCGCCCGACGGGCCCGGCGACCGGCGACGTTGGCGAGCACAACCCCGGGACCGACCACGGGCCCGTATTGCGCCGAGGCGCACCGCACGCAGGCGACCGGCGCCGGCCCGGGACACACGAAGTCCCCCCGCATCATGCGTTTGGTGGCACAGACGTGGCTGTAGTCGTGCTGGGTCAGGAGCACCGGCGTGTGAGTACGACGAGCCGGTCCCAGCAGCGAATTGACGATCCAGTCATGGGCGTGCGCCACATCGAAGCGTCGCCCGGTCAGTAACCGACCGATCCCGGCCCGCAGCTCGGGGTCGGCGATCGGCAGCGCATGGGGACGACCGGACTCGGTATAGAGACGCGGCATGCGCTGGGCCGTGGTGCGGAGCCTGTGAACCGCCACCTCTCCGTCGAGCGTCGTGCCGTCATCGCCGCCGGTGGCGATCGTGGCCACCTCCACCTCGTGGCCCCTGGTCGCCAAGGCCTGGGCGAGATCTCGGACGTGTCGCTCCTGGCCGCCCGTCACCGGAGGGTAAAACTGCGAGAGCATCAGGACGCGCATCGAAACGACAATCCTACCGCAGCCCTGCAATGTACGAGGCCCCGACCCCTCGAAGACCACCGCCGAAAATGCGCAAGTCACATCGTCTGCGCAGTCCTGACTGGCGGTGGCGGCTGACAGGTCGACGACGGTTGCTGGCGCCTGATGCGGGCGATCTCGTCAGTTAGCTTTCTGGGATGGGAGATCTGGCGACAGACACGGCGGTGGAAGCCCTGGGCGATGGGCGCTACCGGGCGGTTCTCAGTAGGGACTGGGAGATCTGGGGGCCCATGGGCGGGTATGTCGCTTCTTTCGCCCTCCGGGCGGCAGGGCAGGAGAGCCGTTTCGATCGACCCGCCTCACTCTTTTGCCACTACTTGAACGTCGCTGCCTTCGAACCCATCGATGTGCAGGTGAGCACGCTTCGGTCGGCGAGAACGGCCCTGTCGCAACGGGTGACGATCACCCAGGGCGACCGCCAGATCCTCGAGGCGACGGTCTGGTCGGTGGGTGTGGTCGAAGGACTCGAGCACGACGACACTGAACCTCCGGCCGTGCCGCCCCCTGACGAGCTGTCCTCCATGGAGGACCTGGCGCCCGAGCGCAAGTCGGTCTACAGATTCTGGGACAACTTCGATATGCGCCCAGTGGCGTTCCGGTCGGAATGGCCGCCCGCCGAGTCCCTGCCACCGCAGTGGAAGGCCTGGTGCCGCTTCCGACCGGTGGCCGTGTTCGACGATCCGTGGGTGGACGCCTGCCGATCGGCCATCCTCGTCGACGTCCAGAGCTGGCCGGCCGCCTCCCCACGCCACGCGTGGCGCGAGCCACATGGCTTCATCGCCCCGAGCCTCGACCTCTACGTCGCCTTCCACCACCCGGCATCGGAGGAACCATGGCTATTGGCCGACGGTTTCGCCCCCATTTCCGCCGCCGGGATGTTGGGCTGGACGGGTCGGCTGTGGACTCCCGACGGTCGCCTGGTCAGCTCCGGGACAGGCCAGGCCTTGTACCGGCGAGTCCCGACCCCAAGCTGAGCATCGCATGCCCGTGACTCAGTGCGATCACCGTCGGCCAGAACCACACTGACGGCAGACGAGCGGTTCCAAACGGGAGCCTGAGCAAAAAGCGCCACTAACGAAAGGCGGGGGGTAGCTCCGATTCCGGTCGGCCCAAGAGGTCTAAGGACGAGGTAGCGATAACAGGGCACGAAGCGACAAGGCGGTAAGCCATCCGAATCCGGATGCGATGGAGATGCGCTGGAAGATCCCACCCTTCCCGACGAAGCGTGGCACGCCGCCGAATGCCCGACCCATCAGCACGAAGCTGCCCACCATCGAAAAACTCGATACTGCGGAGTAGCACGCCCAGCGGTATTCCCTGCACCGTGTGGCGGCGACTGCGCTGGCCAGGCCGGCCAAGGGTATTCCAGCGAATATCGGGACCGCGCAGACGTTGTGCAGCGTGCCTTCACGGGTTGACGGTCCTTGGTGGAGGACAGGCTCGTCATGTCCGTCTTCGCCAGGTTTCATGGGTGGGAATCCGCCCATCGGATCTGTGACAAACACACCGGAACCGATCAGGCCGATCCCAGCCGCTGCGACTAGCGCCGGAACAGCTCGGGAACCCACGTTCTTCGGGGGGCACTGGCGCAGGCCTCGGGCAGCAAGGGAGTACAGCACGCCGACAAGTATGAAGTTGGCGCGCTGTAGCCACCCCCGACGACCGGCACCGAGCGAACTGACGGTATGACGCCGCCAGTCGTACCCCGATCGCTTTGATCCGATCTTTGTGAAGGCGACTACGAAGAATGGCCCAGCTAGGACTCCACACCCGAGTCGACAAGTGAGGAGCTTTGAGGACGCACTTTCAGCCACCAGGCCAAACTACCGGGAGTAGCCGCACTGGTCGGGTGATCGGAGCGAGCCCTGAGGGAGGACAATACGACGTGCTATCGGAGCTGGGCTCGCTGATCTCACTGATCGCGACCGTCGAGACCAGGATGCCCCGGGCAGGGTCGCATGCCACGTCCTGAGAGGGCGCGTCTCACCCGGTCCGTCGACCGGTTGAGATCGCACCGAGTACCGGGCGGCTGGCGACCTCTCGACCAGCGGACCCAACGCGATACCGGCCAACACTCTTCCGGCGCTGCGAGACCGGCTCCGCGAGGTCGCGACCCGACTGGGGCTCAGACCCCGCCGCCAGCTAAGCCGGCATGGGTGGCGGGACTTCGCCCCGGGCGCGGGCCGCAGCACCCTTCGCTTCGCCTCTGAGCCGAGCTCGCCGGGCGTAGGCGATGTTCCAGGCGATGAGAACTCCGGCGACGGCGTAGCGCATCAGCTTGGAGATGCCCAGGGCGGTGCCCGTAGAGGTCGATTCGACGATGACGATTCGGGCACCGGCCTCGGCCAGGAAGGCCACCCCCCAGACCAACGTCGTGACCCGGAAGGCGTGGCGAAACTCCAGGTACCGCCATCGATCGGCAAAGTCACGACCCTTGGGGGTGTCCGGCCCGATGAACTCCAGGGCGAAGCGGAACATCAGCGGACGCCTGGTCCAAAGCGACCCCAGGCAGACCGCCCCAAAGACGACAGTGGGCACCGAAGCCTCCAGCAGAACGAGCCGGGCATTGCCGCTGGCCAACCCGAGACAGGTACCCACGGCGATGCCGAGGAGGACCAGTACCCCGACGACGTCCACGCGGCGATCACGGGCCATTCCGAGGGCGAGCCCAAGGGCAGGAAAGATGCCACTGAGGACCAGAGCCCCCACAGTGCTGATGCCGGCCGATCGCAGTAGTGAATAGGCCACCAAGGGCCCTGCGATATCGAACACGGCGATCTTGGCCAGCGGCAAGAACCGTCCTCGGTCCGCGGCGGGGGTTCCCTGTGCCGGCGTTACGGCTGCGTTTGGCGATCGGGCGATGTCCGGCCCTTTGCTCATGCGACGGAGGAGGGAGTGGCAGTACTCGGCTGAAGCCAGCGTTTCGGAGGTGGGTAGAGCGCCCTAGCGATCGTGCTCGAAACCCACGCAATACACCAGCCTCCAAAGACTAGGAGAACATTATGCGTGGTGGAGGAGTTTCCCAGAGCTGCACGAACAGTCAGGATGACTCCCCATACAAGAAAGCAGGCAAGGGAATACGCCCAGTAGTTGCGGTACTTCTTCATGTCGTGCTCCCTACCCTGCCTGCGGGCGCAGGCAAACTGCGTTGGGTAGCACACACACTCCAGAGGCCAGGGGGTCCTCACACAGAGGCACTCGTGCCACCCGGCTCGGATCGAGCCTACACCTCTGAAACTGCCGCCGGCGGTGGGGGATCTGACGGACGCTCGGCGCTGCGCCTATCGCGAGCGATGCGGAGGGCATGAAATAACACCTCGGCTGTGCCAGAGGCAGGTCGGGCAACGACAGGGAGGGGCCACGCATATCACCCGGTT
>Ga0187890_10000277_pt1 | contig 36351 bp, 39 predicted proteins | sample June2016WEW_21_1_FD_133005 | JGI IMG/M metagenome (GOLD analysis project Ga0187890, IMG submission 133005) | Peatland microbial communities from SPRUCE experiment site at the Marcell Experimental Forest, Minnesota, USA - June2016WEW_21_10 | ecosystem: Environmental > Terrestrial > Soil >... | reverse complement strand
TGACAGCACCTGCATCCCGCCCATCGACCCCCCCGAGACGCTCAGGAGCTTCTCAATGCCGAGGTGATCCACGAGCAGTTTCTGGCAGTCCACCATGTCATGGATCGATACGAGCGGAAAACTCAGCCCGTAGGGTTTTCCCGTGGCAGGATCGATGCTCGAAGGCCCCGTCGTCCCCTTGCAGCCCCCCAGGATGTTAGAGGATATTACGAAATATTTATCGGTATCGAAACCTTTTCCGGGACCAATCATGCCGTCCCACCATCCCGGCTTCCGGGCCCCACGGTGAAAGCCCGCTGCATTGGCGTCTCCCGACAGGGCGTGGACGACCAGGATCGCATTGGTGCGTTCGCGGTTGAGTTCTCCATACGTTTCGTAGGCGATTGTGACCGTTTCAAGCTTCCGGCCGCACTCCAGCAAAAACCCTCCCGGCGGAGAGATAGTTATGGATTTGGTCTCAACGATACCTATACTCTCTTTTTGACTCACTTCATCTTCTCCATCGCCTGGCTTATGTCGTTGATGATGTCCCGAACACTTTCCAGCCCTATCGAAAGCCGTATATAATCTTCAGTGACGCCTGTCGCTTCCTGCTCTTCCCTGGTGAGTTGCTGGTGTGTTGTCGAAGCAGGATGGATGACCAGGCTTTTTGCATCTCCGATATTGGCAAGGTGCGAAAGCAACTTAACGGAATTGATGAATTTCTTTCCAGCCTCGAGGCCGCCTTTTATTCCGAAACCGATGATCGATCCATAATGCCCGTTGAGATATTTTTTTGCAATCGGATGGTTCGGATTGTCTTCAAGGCCAGGGTAAACGACCCAGTTTACAAGCGGGTGCCCCTTGAGAAACTTCGCCACTTGCAGTGCATTCTCGGAATGTCTCTCCTGCCTGAGGGTTAACGTCTCGAGCCCCTGAATGAAAAGAAAACCGTTGAATGGACTTAATGCCGGCCCGATATCGCGAAGCCACAGTACACGTGCCCTGAGTATGAAAGCGACATTGCCCAAGCCGGGGAAGTCACCGAAGACATCCCAGAATTTCAGCCCGTGATAGCTCGGGTCCGGTTCCGTGAATTCGGGAAACTTGCCGTTTCCCCAATTGAATTTTCCGCCGTCTACAATCAGCCCGCCAATGGAGGTCCCATGGCCGCCGACATATTTTGTCGCCGACATAACACTGATGTCCGCGCCAAAATCAAATGGACGGAACAAGCCTATTCCGACTGTATTATCGACAACGAAAGGCACCTCTGCATCATGAGCGATTTTTGCAATTGCCTCGAAGTCGGGCACGTCCAGTTTGGGATTGCCGATAGTTTCGGCATAAATGGCCCGTGTCCTTTCTGTCAAAGCTTTCTTGAAGCTGGTGGGGTCTGTCGAATTAACAAATTTTACTTTTCTTCCAAGTTTGGGAAAAGTGTAGTGAAAGAGCTGGTAGGTTCCGCCGTAAAGATTGTCAGCCGAGACAATTTCATCTCCGGGTCGCGTAATATTAAGAAGAGCCAAAGTTTCTGCGGCCTGCCCGCTCGCGACCGCCAATGCTCCGCTTCCGCCTTCGATCATAGCGATGCGCTGTTCCAGGACATCGTTGGTCGGATTCATGATCCGGGAATAAATATTGCCAAATTCTCTCAGGGCAAAAAGATTTGCAGCATGGTCCGTACTCTTGAATACATAAGAAGTAGTCTGGTAGATCGGAACTGCCCTCGCGCCGGTTGTTGGGTCGGGGACCTGTCCGCCGTGCAATCCTATTGTCTCCAGCCCCCATCCGCTATTTTCAGCTTGCGCCATCGTTTTCTCCTTAGATTTGAAATACATGAGGGAAAAGCAAAACTAAATAATAATCCCAACAGCGAAAACCTCAACCTCGGGTTGTCAAAATCAACCCGTTAAATGCCCGAACTTCAGGACCGCTAAATTCCCCCGCCATTTTCAAGCAGCCACACATCATCGAATCTCTTTTTTTCCGTCGTGGTTATGTCCACCTGGACAATTCTGGAGTCGTATACAGAGATCGTAATGGTTCCCAGTGTGATGCCGTGAACCATTTCGACAATGTCCTTTATTATTGCGTCATTGACTATTTTTCTCTCGCCCATATCGAAATCCCCTCAGAAGTGGGAAGGTCATATTGAGTCCCCGGCAGAGCTCCGGATCAACCGCCGGTCAGATGCTGTAAGACAGCACTCTCGTTTTGAGCTTCTGCCTTTCCGTCAGCGCCTCCAGCGTAAAGGATTCAAGCGCCTCGAGCATTTTTCCGGTTACTTCGGACCAGACGTCCCGCATAAGGCAGTCCTCGGAACGCTGACAGAGCAGGGGCTTTTCAGCGCATTCGACCAGGCACATCGATCCTTCCAGCACGAGCAGGATATCTTTCAAGGTGACGTCCCGGGGCGGCCTCGCCAACGTATACCCTCCCTGGGAACCCCGGACCGAGTGAACGAATCCTGCATTCTTGAGGAGGGGAATAAGATTGGAGAGGTACTTCTCCGAGATTTCCTGCCGCGCCGCAATATCCTTCAATGCAACTGGTCCGTCTCCTGCGTGGAGGGCAAGATCGAACATGAGGCGAACGCCGTACCGGCCTTTGGTTGATAATTTCACTACAGCTTTCTCCGATAAGCAACAATTTCCATGGTATTAGTGGACTATTTCGCACAAAACACTATGGTCTGTCAATAGTTTATTTAAGGAGGATCTGATGAAGTTTTTATTTCCATAGCAGGCGGATTTCGCTAGAATCAAAACCCGTTGTCCATGGCTCAAGCTGCTTTGCCCGGCTTACAGGAACCAGCCTTTGGGCGGAAATATCAGTCCTTTCATCGGGCCTCTGGTCCATGAGGAGGTTAATCCGATTAATGTGAAAACTGCCTGGTCCATTTTCCAGTTTTCCGAATAATGTGTCCAGACCTGACATTTTTGTTCTCTCCTCGTTTTGTTTGCAAGTCGAAAGCGGAGACGGCGATGTGGGAAACGGGCCGAAAAGTCTCAATTGTCATGGTTGACGATGACGAGGATGATTGCTTTATCATAAAAGAGGCCCTGGACGAAAGCGAACTGGACCATACTCTTACGATACTTGGCTCTGGTTCCGAACTGCTGGATTACCTGCGCGGTCGTGGAAAATACGCAGACATTAAACCCGAATGCCCCGATCTGGTTCTGCTGGACCTGTATATGCCCGGTCTAAGTGGAAGGGACGTACTCAGGGACATAAGAAATGATCCTGAGTTCAGTCATCTGGACGTGGTGGTGCTCACCGATTCAACTGAGTGGTCAGAGTTGTGTGAATGCTACCAGTTGGGCGCCACGGCTGTTTTCACCAAGGGGAAATGGCTGCGGACATTCGCCGAAATCATCAGGATTTCCGGGTCTTACTGGTTCAAATTCGTGACTGTCCAGCTCGATAAAACTTGTACCGATTCAAACTCCCGGGTATGAATTTTCCAGCTTCCAAAGTAGACTAATTCAAAGACCCATACGTCATTTCGGTCATAAAGAGTTGCAAAACGTTATTGACCGCTACAAATCAGGAGGCAAAAATGAATACGCGAAAGATCGTCATTTTGGCGTGCATCGGGCTGGCCCTGTTCATGATTGTTCCGGCCACCCCTGCAAATGCCCAATGCTATTACTGCAACCCGCTTCTCTTCCCGTTCGCTGTGGCCGCGGCCGCTGTTGGAACCGCAGCAGCTATTGCAACTGCTCCTTTTTGTCCCTACTGTGGCCCCCACTACTACTATGCCCCCCCTCCGGCGCCGGTCTATTACGGCGCGCCTCCGCCATATCCTGCCAGGGTATGGATTCGCGGCCACTATAACCGGTATGGGGCATGGGTGCCTGGACACTGGCGGCATCGAAATTAGGCGTTCCAGTCAAATCCCATCCCCGGCGCCAGTGATCATTTCACACTGACTGAGATGACCTGGGGCCGGTGTTTTTTTGCCGGGCTCTTCCGGCGGCATGTTCCTCAGGACGGCCGGCAGTTGCGATTCCCGCAGGCTGTTCGGCGGCTCTGGTGACTTGAGTTATATCTTACCCGTCCCTCATTCATTTCTCCCTGCCCGATTTTTTCGAAAGATCAAACGAGCACGACTACCTGTGAGCCATGTTCTCAAGGCGCTTTAAAAACATCCCAGAGATGTGGTAGATGAGAAAGTGAACTGATTTTCGAAGGAGATTGTATGAGTGAGCAACCGGGTGCATTTCTGGAAGCCCTTGGGTACTCCGAGGAACCTTTCGGCGTGTTCTATACCGGTACGGAGCCTGAGAGCGGGTTCGTGCCAAAGGAGGGCGCCGCTTTCTCCTGCGAGATGGAGGAGCGGGGCGAGGTCGACTTTTCTGCGCTGTTTCAGAACTGGTCGTGCGTAATGGGAAATATATGGCTTGCCCGAAAGAAAAAGTCCGCTGCCTATTTCGAAGCCAGGCGCTTCGGGTGCATAGGCGGTTCGTTCTACCTCGGCTTCCACAGGCCACAGCTCGAATTCATTGCCCATTACGTCTCAACCGGCATCCCGGGGCGGCTCGATGGTGAACGCTATCTTCCCTCACCGGAGGTGACACGGCGGTTTTTCAATGAACTGCAACCCCGGCCGGCCCCCGCCAGGTTCTGCGTATTCAAACCTCTCAGCCTGTTCAAAGAGAATGAAACGCCGGAAATTGTCACTTTCTTTGCCAGGGGTGAGACGATGGCCGGTTTATGCACGCTTGCCACGTTCGTTACCGAGGATTTCGAAGTAGTTGCCTCACCGTTCGGCGCGGGGTGCAGCTACATTGTCACATGGCCCCTGCACTACCTGAAACAGGGCAGGATGAAGGCCGTTATCGGAGGATGGGACCCGTCGGACAGGAAGTTCATGAAAACCGACGAGATGACTTTTTCCATTCCCTATGAAATGTATCTTCTTTTCCTTGAAAGATGGGAAAAATCTTTTCTGCTGACCGATACCTGGGCGGGGGTGAAGAAGAAAATCGCACGAAGCCGCAAAGCATGGGGTGAAGAGTGACATACAAGGAAATCAAATGAAGATCTCCAGAGGAATGTACGGACTTAAAGGGCTTAGAAGGCTGGGCGCAATCACCGGTGTGCTCGTCAAACACGGGTTTGGAGACCTTCTTGAAAGGGTGTTCGGCGCCAGGAAAACACGCCCGGAGGGCTCGGACGGGGAGATGTTTCTGCGCAGAGGGTTCCCGTCCGCCCGCCGCATCCGGCTGGCGCTCGAGGAACTGGGGCCGAGTTTCGTAAAGCTGGGCCAGCTCATGAGCACCCGGGCCGACATCTTCCCTCCCGAGTACATAGCTGAATTCAAGAAACTCCAGGACATGGTGCCTCCGGTCTCTTTCGAGGAGGTCAAGGCGGTTATCGAACGAGAGATCAAACGGCCCCTCCTGGAAATCTTCGCCGAATTCGACGAAAAATCCATCGCGGCGGCCTCTGTTGGCCAGGTGCATATAGCAAAGCTGCATTCGGGCGAAAAGGTCGCGGTCAAAATCATTCGCCCCGGTATCGACCGCCGGATAAAAGAGGACCTTCGCCTGATGTATTATCTGGCCGGCAAGGCTGAAAGAGCACTCGAAATCGGCAGGGTCATCGGCGCAACGAATCTTGTCCGGGAATTCGAGCGCAATATAACCCGCGAGATCGATATGATGATCGAGGCCGGAAGCATTGAAAAGTTCGCCGGGAATTTCGAGCAGATCAAGGAGATTTACATCCCGAAGGTCCATTGGGACTACACGACCAGGTCTGTGCTGGTTATGGAACACATCGAAGGCATAAAGATGGACCAGGTCGAAGAGATCCGCGCGGCTGGAATCGACCCTAAAGAAGTGGCAATGATCGGGTTGCGCTCCTTTTCCCGCCAACTCATGCTCTACGGCTTTTTCCATGCCGACCCGCACCCCGGAAACACAATAGTAATGTACGACGGACGGGTGAGCCTCGTGGATTTCGGCATAACCGGTTATCTGGACGAGGAGATGATGCGCCAGATCGCCAACCTTTTTCTCGGATACGCCGAACACGACTACGACATGGTCATGGATGCCCTGACGGACGCAGGGCTGATAAACGAGGATATGGACCTGAAAGCGCTCCGTGGAGATCTCAAGGACGTAAGCGAATCCTTCTATGGCCGGTCCCTTCAGCACATTTCGGTAAAAGACGTATATGACCAACTGATGGATCTTGTCCTGAAATATCACGTCAGGCTTCCAAGAAATCTGCTGCTGCTTCTGAAAACATTTATCCAGACCGAGGCGCTCGGAAAGATACTTGGCAGCGACGCGAGCATCCTCGAGGTGACAAAGCCCTTTGCCAAACAGCTCCTACAGCGCGGCTTAAACACCCAGAGCATCCTGAGAAATCTCGATCGGGAGGGCCGCGCGTTGAGCGGCTATGCAAGGAGTATCCCCAAACATTTTAACGACATCCTCAGGCAGACCGCTGCCGGCAGGCAGCAGATGGAACTTCGCCTCACCGGCATGGAGGAGGCGCGGGCCCAAGTCGAAAAAGGCGTAAACCGGCTGACGGTCGGGATCATAGTTGCAGCGTCGATCATAGCCGGCGCTATGATTCTAAATTCCGGCCAGAAAATCATGGAGTTCACCTTTGACTTTCTCGGCCTCCAGACCGTTTCGCTCACCGCCATCCTGGGGGTCAGCGGTTACGCGGTCGCCACCCTTCTAGGAATATGGCTGATTGCCTCCATCCTGAGGTCGGGAAGGCTATAAGAGCAGGGAGCGGGAAGCAAGGAGCGGGGAGCGGGAAGCAGGGAATCGTGAATCGTGAATAGCCGGCAGAGTCTTGAGTTTTTAGTAGTTGGTTTTGAGTGGTTACTAAAAACTAAAAACTCGAAACTAAAAACTCTTCAGAGTCTTGAGTGGTTACTAAAAACTAAAAACTCGAAACTAAAAACTCTTCAGAGTCTTGAGTGGTTACTAAAAACTAAAAACTCGAAACTGAAAACTCTTGCAGAGTCTTGAGTGGTTACTAAAAACTAAGAACTCGAAACTGAAAACTCTTATGGAGGAAAAGATATGGAAACGGCGCTTATTTTGATCGATATCCAGAACGATTATTTCCCAGGGGGAAACATGGAAGTGCCGGGCAGCCTGGAAGCGAGCCTGCGCGCCCGTGAGGTCCTCGATTTGTTCAGGAAAAGGGCAATGCCGGTCATTCATGTCCGTCATGTATCCGTGCGGCCCGGGGCGACTTTCTTTCTGCCGGGCAGCCGGGGGGTCGAAATTCACGAAAACGTGAGGCCTCTTTCTACAGAGGCCCTCATCGAAAAAAACTATCCAAACAGCTTCCGTGATACACCCCTGCGGGAAATTCTCGAAAAAGAGGGCATCACCCGGCTTGTAATAGCCGGCATGATGACACAAATGTGCGTGGACGCAACGACGCGCGCCGCCTTCGACTATGGCTTTGGCTGCACGCTGGTGCATGATGCCTGCGCGGCAAGACAACTCTCGTTCGGAGGTGCAACAGTCCCTGCCGCCCATGTTCAGTCGGCTTTCCTCGCGGCGCTGAACGGACTTTACGCCAGAATCACCTCCGCAGGTGAATTTATTTCAAAGCAATCTGCAAACAAAAAAGCGGGTGAGTAGGTGAATAGGTGAATGGAAAAAAACCATGGGGTGAAACGCGGCCTGTCTATGGCCCATTCACCCCTCGCGTAGCGATAGAACCAGGAGGAGTTATTTTTTTTCTGTTCACTGCTCCTCGCGAAGCGATAGAACCAAGAGGAGTTATTTTTTTCTGTTCACTGCTCCTCGCGAAGCGATAGAACCACAAGGAATTATTTTCTTTTGCTCTTTCTCTTCACTCTTCACTCTTCACTCTTCACCCTTCACTCTTCACCCTTCCCGCTCCCCGCTTCCCGCTCCCTGCTTCCCGCCTCACCCTTCACTCTTCACTCTTCACTCTTCGCTCTTCACTCTTCCCGCTCCCTGCTCCCCGCTCCCTGCTTCCCGCCTTACCCTTCACCCTTCCCGCTCCCTGCTTCCCCCTCCCCGCTCCCCGCTCCCTGCCTCCCCCTCCCCCCTCACCCATCACCCCTCACTCTTCATCCTTCACTCATCTCCACCCTTCACTCTTCACCCTTCACTCTTCACTCTTCACCCTCCGTCCTAACCCTTGCTTTCAGGACGATTTCTTGCTAGAAATTAAAGTTAGGTTTGCGCCCATAGCTCAGCTGGATAGAGTGCCGGACTACGAATCCGTAGGTCGGGTGTTCGAATCACCCTGGGCGCGTTAGTAAAATCAATGGCTTACAGACGTTGCTCTGTAGGCCCTTTCTGTTGCGTGCATATTGCGTGCACGGACGGAATTTGAAGCCGTCTTTCGCCGCTCGAATCTTCACTCCAGAAATGCGAGTCTCAGGATACCGGCCTGCTCGATTTTCACCGGATAATAGGCCCACGCAGAAGGGCATTTCGGCGCTTGAAATCGACGTTCATACACCCGGCCATATCAAACATCGTCTTCGAGATTCTAGTCGAAAAATGTTCACACACTTGATGGAGTAGAAGAGATGAATGAGGTCATTGATTTGGAAGAGGAAATCAAAACCGCCAGACCTAATTTGAAAGAGCGTTGGCAGACTATGGGGGTGCTTCAATGGATCGGCCATGAGTGGTTTCGATTACTCGTGGTGCTGCTCTGGGCGGCTTCTCTTTTCGTTGTGTATCATGGAATCGACAACATTTCTAATAGCTTGGCTCAAAATGCCAATGCAGTAGATTCTGTCAGTTCCAGTTTAAACTCTGTCAGTTCCAGCGTTGATTCTGTCAGTTCCAGCGTTGATTCTGTCAGTTCCAGTTTGAACTCTGTCAGTTCCAGCGTTGATTCTGTGAGCTCCAGTTTAGTCGGGATTGATAGGACCCTCTTAATTAAATGAAACGACGGAAATCCATGTCGAGAGATTTTACCCAAATCCGACACTTGTCCATTTTGGATAAGCCCATGTCGTTTCAGTAGACGTGGATGGGTCCCATCCGCCCGGCGGGAGGTGGCCACGGGGGACATTCAGGACGCGCACCCAATCACATACCCTATCCGAGGTCCCCGCACAATTTTTTAAGTTTTAAACTTCTGGAGTTTTCCGGCCCGATACGCGCGGGGGAAAATGCATAGTTTTTGCGGACTACTATAAAAAAGTCGGAAGGGGAAAAACAAAGCAGGGACCTTTCCAGAATTACGTACAATGGACTTTCAATGCTCAACCCATACCCTCCCAATGCCAGACTCTCCAAGCCGAGCCGCCGTCCAAAAAATTTCTTGCAAAACCGGAATGTGAGAAGTAATGTAATTTCAGTACCATATTCTCCTGCTTGCCTTCTTGCCATTGATACCCGCCAGATCGAGGAGGCCAAAACGACAAGATTAAATTTGCTGCTTTTAATTGCTTTACTGGTCGGATTCACAGTCCTTGCTCATGATCCCGAAGGAAGGCGACCAGTGGCCGCAGTACCAGACGACATCTATCAAGAGATAATTCCTGTAAATCCAGGGGAAAAGCTTACGCCGCTTCCGGGTGTGGAACCGAAGGCTGCGGCTCCAAGTACCGGTTACGATGACGGTAAAGCGGCCTATGACAGAGGTGATTACGTCAAGGCTTATAAAGTGTTTAAGCCTTTGGCTGAGCAAGGGGATGCCGACGCGCAATGGTATCTGGGACTGATGTATCATATGGGCGAAGGTGTGCCACAGGATTATATCGAAGCCGTGAAGTGGAATCGCAAAGCAGCAGAACAAGGTAATTCTGCTGCTCAACGCAATCTAGGATTCATGTACGGAGACGGTGAAGGCGTGCCGCAGGACTATGTGCTGGCGCATATGTGGCTTAATTTGGCGGCGGCGCAAGGCGCATTGCACGCCAAAGAGTCCAGAGATATGGTTGCCGAGAAAATGACACCAGCCCAACTTGCAGAGGCACAGCGCCTCGCAAGGGAGTGGAAGCCGAAAGGCAAAGAGTGGAATTGGCTGAGAGCGAATGATCTCCCGAATTGGATAGTTATTCTCATCACAGTAATTCTTTGGCCAACCGTGGTGTTCTATTGGCAGAGAAAAAAGGTGAACAACGTCATAAATCGTTTGTGCCATTCAATCAGGTCAAATAAGTCCATTTAATTTGAAATCCAACACCAGGTAATAATTCGTTTTCCGCATTCTTGGAGCGATTTTATGAGAATTAAATCAATCTTGATATTCATTGTCATAATTTCAATAGTCGGTGGCTATTTCGTATATTCACGCCACAAGGAAACAGAAAAGAAAATAGCTAAACAGGAACATGATTTATCGAGGAAGAAGGAACAGTACGACTTAATTGCCGCATTATCTAGGAAATATAATGCTGTTATGGATTGGGGTACAGTATTGAAAAAGAAACGTTCGCATATTAACACTTTAGATGTGCGTGATGTTTTTCGCGTTGGAAATAATGAATCAATAATAATAATTGCACGCTTAAAAGACATTGACCTAACTCCAAAAGGATATATCGCCCGGTTCGAATATCACTTGGTAAAAAAAGACATTACTATAGCTATCATGGCTGAAATAACCCATTCTCATTTGGACATACTTCGACAGAGCGACAACTTTAGCGATGACAGACTTGTCAATGGTAGGTTTGCCATTGTCTTACAGATAGATGATGTGAAAAAAGAAACTAAACTTGGAGGCATAGACGCTGACGGCAATGTTATAGAGGATGATTACTTTCAGGTGTCCGGACGTTGTATAGATTTAGTTCAAGTTGATTGGGAAGCAATATATCTTTTTGATGATATTTTAGAGAACATTCGAGACTAATGGTAGCCCATTTAACCAGTAGGCGAGCCAACAACGAGGATAACAATGGAAAAAAGCGAAGTCGATATTGTCTTAAGCCAACAAGATATCGTCACCGGTTGGAAATACTACCCGCTGGCTGCGTTCCTCTGGCTTAAATCCAACTGGTTCAGGCTCGCGGTCTTGATCTTGTGGGCTGTGTCGATTTACTTGTTCAGCGGTTTCGCGGCAAGCGGAATCTTTTATTATTCCCACTTCCACGGCAATGATTATGTCCGCATAAACCGCATCACCGGGGAAATTCAAGTTCGTTCCGTCACTGATACCCGCTACCAGTGGTGGGAAACGTACGAAAAGAGGAAGGGCAGATAGGAACGCCATAGATTTGCCAAGATGTTGCAATCATTGCTGATTAGCGTATCTAAATGTCGTTTGTGTGCTGTTTTAGGCCCCGCTAGTTGACACCTAACGCGCGTGCGCGCGCGCGAAATTCCTAGACATGAGGAAGGAAGGGAAATAGATACCTTACACGGTACGCGCGCAAGGAAAAAGCACTGGACTATTCAGACGATGAGAAAATCCCATACGGCCTCGGTTCTGTTCGTGGATTCTAGCCGGTAAAATGTCCACTCACGGCACCGATTGCAGGAAATTTTCGACCTATCCCTGCCCGTTTCGGGTTCGTGCCGAGACGATATTGCCATAACGGGCAAGCTGACACACCTGAGTGGCCCGTTCCTTCGAAACAATCTTTGACGAATTCTTTGCTGCCGCCCTGACACCATAGGCACATCTGGCGTATCAGCTTCACGGACGGTCGCCCTTTGCCCAGGCGAAACTTATAAAACCAGCATTCCCCGTTCGGATAACATTCGCCGTTCAAACACTTATCGCCGCCGCAGTCTTTTACCTCGAAGGGACTGCCGACACAGGCCACGCAAAATTTGTGAATCGCCTCAAGTGGTGTGCTCATCGTTCATCCTTTTTAACATCTGTTTCCGCATGTGATGATTCGGGTTTTCGCATGTCGAAACGCATGTGAGGCTGAAAATCTTCACATGCGAAACGGTGTTAGTTCATTTTCCGCATAACCCCTATTGATGTCAGGAACTTAGACCGCTTTTGCCACTTGTCGGGGTTGAATCCCTTTCGCATGCGGATACGCATGTACTTAGTTAATTAAAGCCATATCCACCACGTTCTTTTTCTTTCTCCCTTTGCAGAATCCTCGCTTTACCTGAATCCTTTGATTTGCCTTGAAGTCAGGGGTTCCGTATTTCTTCCACGTGTCCGACATGCCGTAGACGGTTGCCTCTTTCGTCGCTGCATTTCCAGGCTGTACGACTTCGATGAAACCACGGTCAATCAGTTCATCCAGGGCACGGGTAAATCGGCTTTGTCTGAAACCTATAGTTTGGCTTGGCTGTAAGTGAATTTTAGGTTGCGCTCATTGAGACGAATGGATTTGCCCTTCTTCTTCGGCTTCTGCTTGATAACCATTGACTCGAAAAGCGCATAGACCTGTACCGCCGATGATCTCAGGGAGAGCCATGCCCTTGAGCGGATGAGTTCTCCATCCAGGTAAGCTCCGAAAGGTCTTTTCGGGGGATTCTTTTTGTGGGGTGTTTGCAAAGCTGTACGAGTGCTATTAAATCCGTTCATAGCCCTTGCTCCCATAAGCTAGAGGTTATGGCAGGCTGAAGGGTGTATGGGCAGCGGGTTTCATTGCGCTGGTGCTTATTATCAGCTTGTTGACTTGCTTTGGTCGCCTTGATAAAGTTCATGTGATAGCTTTCATGTCAGATTCCTTGCATAGCCGCGCCGCCACGCGGCTTTTATTTTGTTTTCGTGCCACCTTTCCGGATTATCTCATCCAGCTTATCAAGATTGACGTAGACGCCGCCGCCCAAACGGACAAAAAGCTCCTTGTGCTTTCGGGTGTGAATCCACTTGTAAAGCGTGCTCGCTCTCAAAGGAAAATCCGGCCTGTCATTGACTCTGGAAACTCTCAGAAGATTAGTCATACTGCATCCTTTCATACGTTGAATTTAGAAACTCAGTTTAAATCTGCATGAAAGGATACAAATCGCGGAAAAAGCCGTATATCTAAGAAAAAGGGGGGTACCCAAAAAATAATACGGAAAGGATAGGAACCGTAAGCGGGTTATAAGCCTCGAATTATTTCGCTAATCTTGTGGTGCCAGTCATTTATATTATGCCAGCGCCGGTTTGTCTCATCATCATAAGCCGGTTGTTTCCCATTGGTGCCTGGATACATCTTCCATGTGGCATGTAGGACATTTCCGCTTTCATTTTCCACCAATTCATAAACACGAATCATTTTGTCGGTTTCTTCCGGCTCCAGGATGTTACCACCTCGTTTTTTGGAAAGATGTCTGACCTTGGGATGAAAGGTATTAAGGAAAAAGTCAATCTGCTGTTTAATCACTTTCTTGCTTTCGCTTAGGTCAAGTTCAAGCGTAAGAAATCGGCCATCCTTGAGTATGGGTGCACCCTCCGGATTCACCTTGCCGTCCATTGTCATGAAATACCCCGCGTCGCTTATCACCCTTACTGCTAATTGAGTTGGAGTATACCCCATCCGTCGGCCCAATTCCGCGCTCACCCTTCCCGATTCTGTGGACCAACAGAAAAAACGAAATATCCATAATGATTCGGGGTCAAACTCACCCTTACCTTTCCGCTTCTGGTCAGGCCGGTTCTGAAATGCGATGTGATCCTGTATTTCTTCTTCTACCGCCTGGGAATATTTTTGCAGGAACTGTTGGTAGGCCCTAGTGAGTTTCAGAAGACTCTCAAACTGATATTGCTTTTTCTCTTCGTTCTCACGAGTTTTCTTAAAAGTCTGCTTTGCCATCGGACTGTGCACTCCTGGTTTGCACTTCCTGGTGGGGGTCCAGGGCAGGTCCGCCAGGAAACGGACTTTTCGAGTGGGGTAGCTATTCCCGCCCTATCCCTGGAATCTGAAATCATTTAACGATTGTCAAAACCTGTCCAGACTTCGGCGTAAGCAGCTCACCTGCCTTTGCGGCCGCCGCTTTTACGGCATCGGGTGCAAAGTGAGCATATCTTTCAGTGGTCCCGACGTGCTTATGGGTAAGCAAGTCGCGGACAACGCCAAGGCCCACACCGTTGGATACAAGGTGACTTGCGAAATTATGGCGCAGGCCACAAAACCGGAAATTGGGCGGCAGTTCCGCCGCTTTGCGTATCTTCAACCAAGGTCCTGAGAAATCCGTCCTCTTTTTGCCGTCCTTCCCTGGAAACACGAATGGAGATGTTACATCAAGAGAGCGAAGCACTTCCATTGCCTGTAAGTTCATCGGCAGGGTGGTCGTCTTCCCGCCCTTGGGATCTCTAAGACTCACCATGTTTCTTTCAAAATCGACGGCATCCCAAGTAAGTTTAAAAAGTTCGCCGCGCCGCACACCTGAAAGCATGGCAAACTTGACGAAGGCCGCACTGTCTTTACAAGGCCAAGTGTCCAGTGTCGCCATGAGTCGTGTTAACTCGTCATCCGTCAGAAATTCGGTCCTCTGATTGTCCACCTTTGGCATTTGCACGGAATCAACCGGGTTCTTGCCGTCATACAGGTTCCATTTTCGAGCAAGGTTGAAAAGTCGGCGGATAATGACAATCTGGTGTTTGATAGTCTGCGCCGCAAAGGGTTTGCCTTGAGCATTCAGGCCCTTCTTAAGCTCGGTCTTCATCTTCTCTATGTCGAATGCGGAAATTTCTCTGAGCGCCTTAGAGCCGAAGCGCGGTTCAAGGTGTTTCCGGTAGTAGTATTCATCATCGCGCCATGATTTCTTGTATTCTTTGGCCCAAGCAAGATACGTATCCCACACGTCCGCCAGGGTGAGCGGCTTTTCCTGTGTCCGGTGGTCCGCAATCTCGAATTCGTCCCGGACTAAATCACCCTTAAGCGCCGCCTCAACTTCCCGCGCTATCGTCAGGTTTTCGACAATGCGGTTCGCCCGTTTTCCTTTAACGGACACACTGACTCGATACTTCTTGTCGCGTCCGAAGGCAGTCTTGCACACGGGACATTTCTTCGAATCGAGAGAAGAGCTATTCCGACACCCTGAGCAGTAGATTTGAATGGCCATGTTCGGAACCTTTCGAGTTTGGTTGCGTGCATATTGCGTGCACGAAAACAGATTAAGTTGTCAAAAAGTGTCCTATCGCGTAACACCATGTATGGCATAAAACCGTTGTTGTGTCAAGGATTATCTTAAGGAAAGAAAAATTAGGAAAAGGTATTTGAACGGACTACGAATCCGTAGGTCGGGTGTTCGAATCACCCTGGGCGCGTAGTAAAATCAATGGGTTACGGTGGTATGCCGCAACCCATTTCGCGTTAATGCCAGATTTGTCCCCATTGTGTCCCCATAATTTAGAATTCAATATACGATAGACCGAGATGTAAAGCCTATTTACTGGAATCTCTTGGAAGGGAGATTGGACATTTTATCGACAGTCCAAGCCAATGACCGAAAATTAATAACCTCGAATGGGATTCAATTCTTGGTCGCGTGGCGATACAATCGCTCTTAATAATTCCAGTTAGATGCGAATGATTCTCGCCGTTCTTCGGAGACCCCCCCCCAAGACCCCAAGGGCCATGCCTCCATGCAGAGATTACACCCTCTTTTTACGCGAAAGAAAATATTTGAATGACATCAATTAATGAGGACATTAACTCGCCAAAAGGTTCCAGTGAACCGGGTCAATGGTTGACCCACTTGGAGCTTCGCTCCAGTAGGAAGCAGATTTCCAGGAAAAATTGCCCAAGCCCGTGAGTGATCTAAGATTCTTGGTCCGGGATCTCCGAAAGAGCATTTTCAAGCCGTCGAACAAATTTCTGCAAAGAGATTCCGAGCGAAGCGCACACTGCGCGAAGTTCCAGAATGTCCAAGCGCCGTTCTCCGCTCTCATATTTGCTGACAAAGGACTGAGGCACTCCCAGGCGTTTGGCGAGGTCAATTTGGCGCAATCCGGCTTCCTGCCGCAACTGGTGAAGGAGTTCCTGTAACCGCTTTTGTTGTGAGGTGTAGATGCTTTTTTCCATAGCGGAGAAGAAGATAGGGAAGCTGGCGGAATATCCCAAAATGGGATATTGTAAGAAGTTGACACGTTGGGGGGCAGGGCCTATTCTATGCGGGAGCTGGTGTGATACTGGAGGTCATTAGCCATACAAATCGCTCTATCTTTCCAAGAAAGAAAGGAGGGAAAGGGAGTTTGCGGATGAAATCTTTGGGAGAGCGTATCTCCCGTGTTCAAAATTTAAAGAACTAGGAAAGGAGGGGAAAGTATGAAATGGAAGGTTGCAATAGTGGCTGTAGTTGGAATAGTCCTACTGTCAATGGCTCCCGCTCCCACACTTGCAGAACGGGGAACAGTTACTATTGATGGAAGGATTGATGTAGACATTCACACCCCTAGCCCTGTTAAGAGAGCACTAGATGATGAAATAACTCACGAACTGGAAAAGGGACTAATTGACGATGACAGCAGGGAGAGGGAGAACACAAGGAAGGAAAGGGAAAGGTGGGAAAGACAGAAAAGGGGGGAATATTGGGATGAAGATGGGAGGGTAAGATAAGTGACCGCAATGCCCTGAGAGGGGACTAGGCGTCGCAAGGGATATATCCAGGCTCACCTCTTTTTTAATTTGGCCGCGGCGCAAGGACAGGAGCACGCTGCCGAGAATAGGGACCGCGCAGCCGAAATGATGACCCCCGCACAAATCGTCAAAGCCCAGGAATTGGCCCGTGACTGGAAGCCGAAGAAAAATCAGGTAAGTTTACCGCCAGGATCATCACAAGAGTAACTCCCCTGCTTTATCCGTTTTCGTCACGGGGAGAATTAGCAGCACTTTCTTCCCTCTCCAATTCCTCCAAATAGGCCAGCAGCCCCTTCACTTTCGAGGGCTTCCCTTCGACGCTAAGTTCCAGGGTTTTCAAAATCTGGAATGCCTTCACGATCTCCAGGAGAGACGCATTCGCTAATCTCTCAGGGGTGATTGCATTGAGAACGGCTGCTTGTAGCTCGGTCAAATGGAAGCCCTGAAGTGCCCGGTAGCTTAACAGGATGCCCTGCTTTGCTCTGATTTCCCCCATGCGCCTGGCAATGGTCACGGTGGAAATGCCCAATTCCTCGGCAATTTCCTCTTGCGTCTTGCCTTGTGAGACCAGTTCGATGATTCTCAGTGGATTGACGGGTATCTTTTTTCTGCCCATAGAAACTCCTATGTGCGATAATGCGTTGTTTTTGTTTCGATTTTTGTGATTTCGTGTTACACGAACGTTTTACGCGCACGCCCCAAATTTCCGGGTAATCCAAACTCTTGAGCCTTGCGTCAGCGGGGAAGCAATAATCAATCTTGCTTTGGTGAATTTCAGTCCATTCAGCCTTTGCCGAGTAATGTCCTGGGACCACAATTTCAACATCGGATAGTTGAAGGAGAAGATCGGTAAAAGCCTCAAGTTTGCCGGTGATAAGAGCCGGTCCACTTTGCAGTCTAAGTCGTTTTCCTTCCAGTTCTGCTCCTTGCCAATCGTTCATGGTTGTACTCCTTTCTGAATCAAAGTTCGCGGGGCGTGTTCGTGCAACACGAAAATCATAAATTCGTAAATTCGTTAATTCCGTGAATCCAATACGAAATAGACGGAAATCGGTTTCGGGCCTCCTGACGGTTGTTTCCGAACTCCGATGTATTCCAAGTCGATAAGCTCACCTAATGCTGCACCAATTTGCTCTTTTCTTGGATTATTGCCTAATGCTCTGTGCAACTCGGTGGCGCTCTTTTCTCCGGCTTTGAGGATTGCCGAGATTTTCTTTGCAAGCGTACTTAGTCCGGCAGAACCGCCAAAAATATGAAGTGCCGACTTTTCGCAGTATTTCCAAAACGCCAAAGCCGATTTCAAGTGAGAAACTTCCACAGTGTCCTTTCCATCAAGCAGGCAGTAAAGAAGCGAAAGCCTCAATACTTGCGCCTCTGCACGGTCAAGCACGCTTCCAGTGAGTCCAGGATGCTCCCTTGAAACATCTGGATAGTGTTTTTCCCAAAGTTCCCCAGCTTCAAGCGAAAGTGTGATCCTGGTTCTTTGCTTCGCCTGGATGATTAAATCCAGAATTCTTTCCTGGATTCTCAGGAGTTCGTTTTCCGGCATTGGCTCAGGGAGAGCTACCTGCTTGTCTCTACACGCACTTACCCATAAGAAGCGATTAGCAAAGCCGTTACTGACTTCAACGGTATCGAAGCGCCTGTGCAACTCAGACAGGGTAATGTGGGTAACAATCCCGACGTGCGCGTCTGTGGTACGAATCGGGGCATTCTTGGTGAGAGGTTCAACATTTCCGTCATCCCAAAACCTCCTGATTATTGTGCTAATGGTGTTCCCCTCGCGCCTGCTGGCTCTCAGGACCGAAGCGAGTTCTTCATCCAAGATGAATAATCGCTTGTCTTTGTTTATGTCATCGTATTCTGAATCTTTGAGCCGATTAATAAGACCCTCTCCACTCGAAAGCGGGCCAGGTGAAGTATCGGCGAATGAATGGTGTTTCCCGTCGCCCATGAAATTGCACGAATTATACGAATTTATCGAAAATAACTTTTCAACCGGCTTGCTACTGGTCCCTTTCCTGGCCTTGCTGGATTCTCCCACTATCGCCACAAAGATTCGCGCATAGTGCTTAGTATCTCCGACCAAGTAATAAACTGAAGTCCCGACTTCTACTCCAAACCGTACAAGAAAAGTTGCCAATACAGCAGCGGGACAGGCTTCGCTATTTCTGGTAGCCAGTTCAACGAACTCTCCCACTATTCCAGGCAATGCATCGCCGTGCAGAACAGCCTTTCCCTCCATGTTCCGGCCTCCCTATTTATTAAGAGAACCAGAATCTACCGTATCAACAGTATGACCTTTTGCGAACTCATCAAGGGCGGTTTTCTCATAAAAGACTTTTCGAGCTATCTTCTTGTATCTTGGTCCTTTTCCTTGACTACGCCACACGCCTAATGTCCCAGCGCGGAATAGAAGCCCAAGGCTGTTAAGATATTCGGCAGCTCCTTTAGTATCATAATATCTCAGTTCCATTGTCAGCCTCCATATAACTAATCGGATTTAATATCGTTATATGGTACATACGGAAACATAATAATTCATAGTATGCAATAATATTTTTCAAGGTTCATTTATTACCTTCAAAATTTTTTTATCCCATTTAATAAACATAAATATGGGATAATTAAACCGTATGTTGGTGAATCAATCAAAATACAGCTTTTACTGCGCTTCCCAAAAGCGAGAGCGTTCAATTTTGATCCAGTGCTTTCGCCCTGGCTGCAAGCCATTTACAAAGTTCATTCACCTCATAGGCAACCTTTCTGCCTACGCGGATTCTCCCCCTCGGTCCCTCGCCCTTGCTGTCGTAATTCGCAAGGGTCCGAGGGTTAATAATTCCGCCGGTAAACTCTGCAACCCTGTCCCTTGAGACATAGGGAGCGCGCCATTTTTCAGCCATCGTCTGGAAGTCGGGTTTGGATACTGGCATACATAATCCTCCGTGCTGGGTTTTAAGTGCTCACTTGGTTTCGTTGGGGTCTTGTTTCGTTGGGGTCGGACCAAGGTAATAAGGCGGTTTATATGGGTAAAGGTCAAAAAATCATGCCTAATTAGTGCTTAAAAGTACATTTTCGTCCCTAAAATGGTAGCTCTAAGCCGGTCTAGGGCTTGTGGAGCGCAGATTCGTCATCCACATTCCGGAAATCCGGCGCTCCTTTGCCCTCACCCCTGGTCCGCGCTTTATAACATCAACAAAGTCCCTGCTCCCGACGGCAATGCTCTCAGTCCACTTACTTTCCCGGACCTGTTCAGCCCCGATAAGAGCCTGCTCCACCCAGGCTTGAAGAAAAGGACTGAGTACTGAGGACTGAGTACTGAGTGGAAGAACAAGCCGACTCAGTGGTGAGGGGAAAGGACGGAGGATTCCATTAACGCTCGATGTTCTATAATTGGGCGGTTTTGCTGGGTTTGGAATCGGACCAAGGTAATAACATGGTTTCAAGATGGGGCCCTTTTCCCCGTCCGTTAGTGGATCCCTATTGCATTTCCGCTCACAGTGGTTAGAACAATTCAATGGACCTACCGGTGTTCCAAGGCATCTCTTTGGGTGAGATCATGAGCGTTTCTGAGGAATCGAGTACGGTTCCTGATAGTTGGATCTAATGATGAAAGGAATTCAAATGACAGTCATAAATCGTGGGATCTTTTTCATGGGTCTGATAGGCCTCGTGGCGATGAGTTCGATGGCCATGGCAGCAGACGGCAAGGCGGACGGAAAGCTCATCGTGGACGGAAAGCCTGTCAATCTGGCGTATGCCTATGCCTCCGCTCAACCGGGGTTCTTCGACAAGAACAAGGAAGATATCCGTTTGCTGCTGACGGACGTGCCGCTGAGCGGCAAGGCGCTCGAGGATGATTTCGAACGAATCAACCTGGCGAAGCAAGGTAAACTGCACTGCGTCGAAGTGACCATCGATGCCAATAAGCAACCCATATCGGTCGCGGTTCGTCATCCGTTATTCAAGGTGACTCAGGGCGGCGGATCGACCGAAGATGTTTTCGAGGCCAAGGTGTTTGATGGGAAGGTCATCGAGGGACGTGTGTTCCGCAAGACCCCCGGCAAATCGTTCGAAGACCTCGAATACACATACGATGCGACGTTCTCTGCCGCGATTGCAGGGAAAGGGAAATGATCTTTGTTAAGACGTCCGGAGGCGCCATCCAGGCCTCCCGCCAACGCCCAAAGCGCCAGATATAGACGTGTCGCGCGGTCGGCCTGCCCGCTACGCGCTCGCACGACGCAGAGTGGTTATTTTTTTTCGGTAGGGTACTATATCTTTGGTTTGGGGTCGGACCCAAGGTAATAACCCGGTTTCTACGGGTAAAAACGTTAAAAAATCATGCCTTATTAGTGCTTAAAAGCGTATTTTCGGCTATTAACCGGTTAATCTCGCAATTTCAATAGCCTACAGAGATGGCATGGATTAACCGGTCAACGGAACAAAAATGCACTTCTAAACCTCGTATAAGTCAAAATCTTGAATCGTCGTTACGTAGATTTAGCCAGTTATCGCGGCCCACCCTTTGCACCGGCTAATCTTCCGGGCGATCTTTTTAGTCCGCCGGTTCCCGCGAACAGGCTTCTTCGGGAGGTTGAGCGAACAGCGTGTCACTGCACGCTTGGTTCCCCATGTTGAGGAGATTTCTTTGCTTTCATCATCCTGAACCAGTCAGAGGATGGTTTCTGGAAGAGAAAGACGAGTGCGACTACCTGGATGACCATTTGTGCAACGCCGAGCAGTCCCGAAAAAAGATTTACAGCCAGACTTTGCAATAGTGGGAGAACAGAAAATGGCAGGCCGATTATGAACAACACCAGGAAAGTTATGCGCGCCCAATTACGGCCTTTCCCGATCATGTGTATCAACAGCCACAAAACCCCTAAAACGAAGAGCGCAATGAAGATCATGACTGCCGGTGGCGCCTTTTGGGCGGACATCGATACTTCCATGCTGCTCCTCAACATCCCAATCCCTAAAGTGATGTAGAGCAGTTTGACTGCGGTCCCCACCTTTTCCGGCCTTCCAGCCTGATTCCGGTCCATTTGGCGCTCCTCCAATTATGCTCAACGATATTACCATCCATTACATAAGCATTGGTAAAAACATTTCCTACTTCGTTTACCTGCCAGGCCACATCAGAGAGGTCAAATTTCTCACCGCAAAAACGGCATTTTATCGCTTCGAGCTTGATGGTCTCGGGGCAAACCGGGCATTTCTTTATATTCTCGTAACTGCAAACGGGGTCGGACCAAGGTAATAACATGGTTTTTAGTTGTAAACGTTAAGAAATCACGCCTTATTAGTGCTCAAAAGCACGTTTTCGGCCCTAAAACGCAAGCTTTATGCCGGTCTCGGGCTCGCGGAGCGCAGATTCGTCATCCACATTACGAAAATCCGGCGCCCCTTTGCCTCGTATGGCAGACTTGTTAACAGCACTCATCAAGCGGCGCCCATTCAGTATGTAACCCAAGCATGTATACAGTGGCGTCTCTTACTGAACGGACGTCGAAAATAGCCGGTAGATCCTGTTTGAAGCTTTTCATTCCGGCTTCCAACCGTTGCCCGATTCACCCCTTCACTCTAATACCCAAAAATTGAGAGAGCGCCATGGGAACTCGATCCTGCAATGAGCTGAGAAGCTATTGAATGCGGAGATGGTGGTGTGTGTCCTGAGATTGCAAAAACCGGCCTCATTGACCTCCTTCTTGTGTTTTTGGTTCTTATATGGGAATAATCACAGAAAAAAGGAGTAGGCCCATGAGATTCTCGTCCAACAACTACAGGAGATGGCTTTTTGCGATTCTGTTTGTCCTGGTTCTTGTCGCCTCGGCGGCCAGCGCCTATGCTGAGCCAATAACGCGACTGTCAGGAGTGCCGGATTTGGCATCCCTCAAGCAATACTATTCTGTGCCCAACTTTGTCATTGGCGGAAAATACGACATGGGGAAACCATCCGCCTTCGAATTGGGCGGCGTGGGTGGCGTGACCCTGGAATCGTTGGGGAGGGAACCACTTCGCCTATCCTATATAGCCGTTGGCGCCCCGGAACGCGATAAGCACGGGAAAATCGTCAACGCTGTAATCATAAGCGCTTACTACTCCGGTGACTCAGCGTTCATGTACTCCTACTGGTATGATGGACAAAAAGGGAACGCATTTGCTGAAGGCCCGGTAGTGGGACCGGGTAAACTGATCGACACCGACAAGTACTACGTAATATTCCTGGACGCATTAGGACTCTGGGGGACCAGCAAGCCCAGCGATGGATTGGGAATGAAGTTCCCAAGGTACTCGATTCTCGATTGCGTGCAGGCCAATTACCGTTTGCTCAAGGACCACCTGGGGGTCGCCAGGGTGAAACTCGCCACCGGTGTCTCAATGGGGGGCACTCAAAGCTATGTCCTGGCAGCGATGCATCCTGATTTCGTGGATGCGATTATGCCCATCGAGGGCTGCACGGCCGCTGACCCGGTCATGCGATGGCTCTTTGCGCTCATGACCGCTGCAATGCAGAGTGATCCGGTGTGGCAGAGGACAGGCGGAGATTACTATAATTTGCCAAAAGATCAGCATCCCAACAAAGGGATGATGTTCGGATGGTCAGTTCTCGGAGAGACTGGGTTAAGCTTTGATTTCCAAGTGAAACAGCCATGGGACGAGGTAAAGAAAGATGTTTTTTATTGGGGGCCCCAAGGTGACGAAGGCGCCAACCTGATATCGAAGGGCAAGGATTTTGACGTGGATGACCTCATTTTTCGGAATCAGGCGATCGATATCTACGATATTAACGACCAACTCGGTCGCATGAAGGCAAAAACGCTCATTCTGCACGTTAAAAACGATCAATGGCTCAGGTACGTTCTTGCTGAAGAAACTGCCTCAAAAATCGACGGAGCAAAACTGGTGGGATACGAACATCCGCTGGCTCATTACGCGGGTTTCCGAGCCCCAAACGTATGTAAAGACGAGGTGATGGCCTTCTTTAAAGAGATAGGGATGAAATAGGCGGGTGAAGGAGCCCTCACAGATTAAGGCGAAGAAGCCTGCTTACATCTGGAATCAACATGCCTGCGAAAAATAGAATCTCCGTAACAGTTGCACTGACGGTCTTTCTGTCCCTCAGTTTCCCTAACATTTCTCTCGCCTGGCACGACGAAACCCACCTGGCTATTGCCAAAGCTGCCGGATATGAGAAATGGTGCAATGCGGCCGGTCCCGACATCGCCAAGGTCAAGGCAGGCGATAAGGAGGGCTGCAACCATTACTCGACCGATCCGCTCGATACCGTTGTGACCCCAATATGAAGTCTGGCCATTTCAATAGCCATACCAGCCATGGAGGCCATGGCCTGCACAAAATTCACATCCTCCAGGGTAAACTCCCATGGTTCGGCAGTGTAAACGCGCAAAGCCCCTATCGTCTGCCCGCCAGCCACGACGGGTACAGAAAGAATGGAAGCAATTCCTTCCTTTTGCGCCTCTTCATGATACTGGATTCTCGGATCGTCAGCAACGTCGTAGATTGCCACGGGACCCTCATCAAGAGAATGAGCTATTGAACGCGATGCGCTCACAGGGCCTTTATGAGTGTAGTCTTCACTCAAACCAAACGACGCGGCCAGTTCAAGTTCATCAGTGTGGCGATTGATTAGGAAAACCGCACATCCTTTGACATCCAGAGCCGTTTTTATACTCTCCACGGTCATCGACACAACTTTTTCGGAGTCCCTGGAATGAGAGATGGCGCGTGCAATCTTCAGCAAAGTGTCATAGTTGATAAGGTGTCTTTTCATTGTTTTTCCTCCTTGTCAGAACCTGCTGAGGCATGACCTGGACCTCAGCCAATCCGGGGCTTGGGGTCACTTTGTCCCTCAAGCCGCTCACTTTGCCGTGTCTTTTCGAATCACATCCGAGGCAACACTTAAGGGAACTCCCTCGTGAGGCGTTCTTCTCTTGCGTTTGATGGACTTCGGATCTCTGAGTTGCCTCAATACCTCGATGTTATCCTTCATCCCTTTATAGAGTCTGGCCATTTCAATAGCCATACCAGCCATGGAGGCCATGGCCTGCACAAAATTCACATCATCCAGTGTAAACTCCCATGGTTCGGCGGTGTAAACGCGCAAAGCCCCTATCGTCTGCCCGCCAGCCACGATGGGTACAGAAAGAATGGAAGCAATTCCTTCCTTTTGTGCCTCTTCAGGATACTGGATTCTCGGATCGTCAGTGACGTCGTAGATTGCCACAGGACCCTCATCAAGAGAATGAGCTATTGAACGCGATGCGCTCACAGGGCCTTTATGGATGTAGTCGTCACTCAAACCAAACGACGCGGCCAGTTCAAGTTCATCAGTGTGGCGATTGATTAGGAAAACCGCGCATCCTTTGGCGCCCAGACCCGTTTTTATACTATCCACGGTTATCAACACAACTTCTTCGGGATCCTTGGAATGCGAGATGGCGTTTGCAATCCTCAGCATAGTGTCATAGTTCAGGAGATGTCTTTGCATTGCTTTTCCTCCTTACCAAAATTTGATCACCATCAAAACGAGAGCCCGCCGCTGTTTAGCCGGCAACGTTCAGGCTGCCGGTGGAAGCTGGGTGTGGATGTCAAAGCGGAGAGCGGGTGTTGGGAGTTTAAGAGCGCTAAATGGAATTCCAGGCAGATTTCGAAGTTCAAGCAGGATTCTGACTTCAGTGCTGCTGTTTTTCTGCCCTTCCCTCCAATGAGGTGACAGGCGGTGGTTAAAGCCTTTTCCAGAAACCATATTTACTGAGCCATCCCGATAAATCGCATTTGCTGGAGCAAAATGAATTGAGGGTAAGATATGACTGCCAATTGAGAAGTCAACGGCATTCATACAGCCCTTCTTTTCACAATCTGGCAGCCCTGCACATACTTTGCCAAAATAGAAGCCCGGATATTTACTTCATCAGTGGCTCCTCCGCCTTCGCGTCTCTCCCTGACCTGTCGATGATCAGTCTTCGCGTGAAACAGGCTTTGCGCCTCTACGCCCTCAGTCTTCCGTCTTCCGCATTCCCTGCTCCCTGCTCCCCGCTCTCCGCTCCCTGTGTCTTGTTGGGGTCGCACCGAGGCAATAACCCGGTTGCTATGGGTAAACGTTAAAAATATATGATATCAAGCTCCAGGTTCTTGATTTGCCGTCATAACTCTCTGCCTCGCAATAATCTGGGTGATAAACCATAAAAGTTCTTGACAATTGCGACCAGGTGCAGTAAGTGAGTGTCACTATACATTTTCGAGCCGCCCTTCTGCCGTATCTTTCTCATTTGCTGAGCAAATGCATCGGACAACACCTTCTAAAGGAGACGACACTATGGAACTAAAGCTGTTCGGTGAAGAACACCGCATTTTTCGCGATTCCCTGAGAAAGTTTCTCGATAGGGAAATATCGCCTCACTTCGATCAGTGGGAAAAAGATGGAATTGTTCCCCGCGAAGCCTGGAACAAGATGGGTGAAAATGGCTTTTTATGTCCATGGCTTGAGGAGAAATACGGCGGCTCCGAGGCTGATTTCCTGTACTCCATTATCATTTGCGAGGAGTTGTTCTATCGAGGAATCACAGGGCTGGTGGCCCCTCTCCACAGTGATATCATTGTTCCCTATATCTACAGTTTTGGAAATGAAGAGCAAAAGATGAAATGGCTTCCAGGCTGTGCATCCGGCGAAATCATAACCGCGATTGCGATGACGGAGCCGAACACCGGTTCAGACCTTGCGTCGATCCGTACGACTGCGATTCGTGACGGCGATCATTACATAGTCAACGGGCAGAAGACCTTCATTTCGCTGGGCATTCTTTCAGATCTCGTGATTGTGGTTGCTAAAACAGACCCGAAAGCGGGCCATAAGGGGATTAGCCTGATCTGTGTCGAATCGGGAACGCCTGGGTTTAGCCGGGGGAGAAAGTTGGAAAAAATGGGATGGCACAGCCAGGATACGGCTGAGCTTTTCTTCGAGGATTGCCGCGTACCCGTTTCAAATCTTTTGGGCGAAGAGGGAAAAGGTTTTTATTACCTGATGCAGAAGCTGCAGCAGGAGAGGCTGATCTCAAGTCTCATGGCTCAGTCCATGGCGGAAGCCATGCTCGATATGACGGTCAAGTATTGCAAGGAAAGGACGATATTCGGAAGCCCGGTCGGCTCCTTCCAACATAATACCTTTAAAATCGTGGAGATGGCAACAGAGATCCAACTCGGGCGGACATTCGTCGATTCGCTGATTGCCGACCATCTGGCAGGAAAAGAGATCACGAAGAAAGTATCCATGGCGAAGGCCTGGATACCCGAAATGGCTAATCGCGTGGCCTACCATTGCGTCCAGCTCCATGGAGGTTACGGCTACATGGAAGAGTACCCCATCTGCCGTTTTGCCAGGGATGCCCGCGTCATTGCGATTTTTGCAGGAACAACGGAAGTAATGAAGGTCATTGTCGGGCGGATGATGGGGTTTTGAAGAGGGGAAAAACCATCGTTTGACCGTCGACGAGGAAGACGGCTGTACAAAGGGAAAAGGAGGAAGAGATGAGGACTTACATGACCTGGAACGATGAGTACAAGAACAAAGTTCTTACTGCGGAGGAAGCAGTAAAGAAGGTCAAATCCGGGGATGTAGTGGGCTTTGGATTGTCTCTTGGTTCCCCAACATCTCATCTGGTGGATGCCCTTCTGGGAAGGGCCGAAGAGTTGAGGGGGGTCAGGATCATCGATGCCGTTCCGATCCGCCCGATGAAACTCTACGATGCTGAATTCATGAAAAGCGTCAAGGATTCGTTTACTTACAGCGCGCTTCTCTTCAATCCATTAAATCGCGGACTGGCTAAAGCGGGACTTGTGGATTACCAATCTGTAAACAGCTCCGATGCCGGCCCGAGAATGGGAAAGTTATGCAATGTGGCCATGGTGTCCGTCTGTCCACCGGAGGCCGGGATGGTGAATCTTGGGTTATCAAATTTCCTGTCTCCTGAAATGATTCAGGGAGCAGAAGTTGTGATTGCAGAGGTCAATGATCAAATGCCCGTCGTTTACGGAGAGAACTGGATGCCAATTTCGGATTTCGATTTCTTTGTCGAGCACTCAAGTCTCATTCCCGAGTTCAAAAGGAAAGGGGAGCCAACGGAAATCGAATCCAGGATTGCAGAACATGTGGCATCATATATTAGAGACGGGGATTGCATACAGATGGGTATCGGCACACTTCCCGAGGCCATTATCCGGCTGCTCCGGGACAAGGGGAAGAAAGACCTGGGGGTGCATACGGAAATGTTTCCCATGGGTCTGCCGCACCTGGTCAGAGAAGGAATTGTCACCAACAGGCTGAAAAAAATTCATCAGGGCAAAACGGTGGCAAGCTTCTGCATGGGTGACCACGATATGTATGAATTCGTCACGCGAAATCCGGACTGCGTTTTTTACCCGACTTCCTATATAAACGCTCCGTATGTCCTTCGAGAAATAGACAATCTTGTCGCCATCAACATGGACCTGGAGGTTGATTTAATGGGTCATTTGAATGCCGAACGAGTGGACTACCGCCTCGTCGGGGCTGCGGGAGGACAGTTGGACTTTGTCATCGGCACAGCCTGGTCCAAAGGCGGCAGGGCATTCAATGTCCTGCCCTCCACGAGAAAGTTGAAGAACGGCCAGGTGGTATCCACTATCGTGCCCCGATTGTCCCCCGGCGCCCATGTGATTGTCCCGCACATGTATGTCCAATATGTTGTCACCGAGTACGGAGTCGCAGATCTCTACTACAAATCGATGCGCGAGCGCGCGGATGCTTTAATAGCCATTGCGCATCCCGATTTCAGAGCGGAGCTTCGCAAAGAAGCCAAATGGATCCTTGCGAAGGAAGCTTAGCAGAGTTTCCGAAACTGCATCCATTTTTAGGAAAGGAGAGAAGGATGAATATTAAAGGTTGTAAGGCAATAGTCACCGGCGGCGCCTCCGGTTTGGGGGAGGCGTGTATTCGAAATTTTATAAAAGCCGGCGCGCAGGCCGCGATCCTTGATCTCGATTCGGCACGGGGGGAAAAGCTCGCCGCGGAATTGGGGGGCAATGCCATTTTTGTGAAAACGGATATCACCAGCGAGGAGGGCGTTCAGAGTGCGATCAAAAAAACACTCGATTCGTTTGGCAGCATCAATACGGTGATCAACTGCGCTGGAATTGGCGACCCGGCTAAGATGCTCTCGAAAAAGGGACCCATGCCGCTTGCTTTATTCAACCGCGTGGTCCAGATCAATCTGGTGGGCACGTTCAATGTGGCGCGTCTTGCCGTGGTAGAGATGGTAAACAACAACCCAAACGAAGATGGTGAAAAGGGCGTTATCATAAACACGGCCTCGGTCGCTGCTTTCGACGGTCAGATTGGACAACCCGCCTATGCGGCCTCGAAGGCGGGTGTAGTTGGCATGACTTTGCCCCTGGCGAGAGAATGTGCGGATTACGGTATCCGTGTGATGACCATAGCGCCTGGAATTTTCAACACTCCGATGCTCGATATTCTTCCGCAAGCCGCACGGGATGCCCTTGGAAAGATGATACCCTTTCCTTCGAGGCTCGGCAGGCCGGATGAATACGCCAGCCTTGTTACACACATCATAGAAAATCCCATGCTCAACGGAGAGGTCATAAGGCTGGACGGAGCCATCCGGATGGCGGCCAGATAAAGGAGAAAATATCTTATTCCGGGCAATATCCGGGATGGCGTCATAGCTGATCCGGTTCAATATGGCGGGATAAAAAAGTCGGTGACACTCTTCATACATTCAGCAGAAGGAGAAAAACAGAATGAAAAATAAAGATGAAATAGTAATAGTCAGCGCCGTAAGGACTCCGTTCAGCAGGTTCGACTCGGCAATGGCGGAAGTTCCGAGCATCGACCTTGGCGTGATGGTCATGAAAGAAGTGATTCAGAGGGTGGGTATCAAGCCTGAGGAAGTAGACGATATAAGCTATGGAACCTGCATTCTCGCGGAAGCGGCGCTTGAAACGGACGTCCCTGCACGGCAGGCGACCCTGCTGGCCGGCTTTCCCCCTGAAAGTATTTCAGTGAGTCTCGACCGGGCATGCTGTTCTTCCCTTACTTGCCTGCGTCTTGGCGTAAGAGCCATTAAGGCCGGGGAAGCGGAAATCGCCATGGCGGTGGGCGCCGAAAACATGCCACGAACGCCGCATTTGGCCCCCGGTCTGAGAAGAGGGACAAGGTTGGGGCATATAAAGTTGATCGATTGCCTCTTTGAGCTTGGCTATACGGCCAAGGGATTCAACCCCGTTGCGAAGGACGCCGGGGAAGTGGCGCTTGAGTACGGCGTAAACAGGGAAATGCAGGACGCATGGGCCCTCGGAAGCCAGGAGAAATGTGCGAAGGCCTATGCGGAAGGTAAGTTCAAAATCGGTGAGGAACTCATGCCGGTCGTCATCCCTCAAAAAAAGGGGGAACCCATTGTAATTGAAAAGGACGAGTCGCCACGGAACACGAACATCGAAGCGCTTTCGAAACTCAAGCCGATTTACGGAAGTCCCACCGTCACGGCGGGAAATGCCCCCACTATGGGCGCGGGGGCAAGCGCGATTCTCATAATGCCGAGGAAGAAGGCTGAAGAGAGGGGCCTCAAACCGTTGGCCACCATCGTAAACATCGTCGCTTCAGCAACGGAACCACGAGAAATCGCAACAATTCCCGCTTTTACAATTCAAAAGTCGCTGGACGATGCAGGATTGACGATTGACGATATGCAACTGATTGAAATCAATGAAGCCTTTGCCGCTATGCCGCTTGTTTCCACCAAGATCCTCGCAAAAGATGACGCGAAAAAATGGAAAGAGCTGCAAGACAAGACCAACGTCAACGGCGGGGCAATTGCCATCGGGCATCCTGTGGGGGCCACTGCTGCAAGGATCACGATGACAATGGCATATGAACTGAGACGCCGCGGAGGCGGCTATGGAGTTGCAGCCATCTGCGGAGGGCTGGCCCAGGGTGAGGCGGTCATCATCAAGGTGTAAAGCCGATGCAAAAAATAAGGAGATTTTGGGAAAGCAGGACAGCGGGCTCCTTGAGGAAAAACGGTCGAGACTTCTGCAAAGGTGACGCAGAGCTGACGAGAGGAGGGCATTGTGACATATAATACGGTTATTTACGAAAAGAGCGACCGAATCGGCACAATCACGCTCAACCGGCCCAAGAGCATGAACTCTTTGAGCAGTGAACTTCTCAAAGAATTAGACCATGTTCTGACGGAAATCGATAACGACGACGAAGTCAAGGTAGTCATTCTCGCCGGAAGCGATAAATATTTTGCCGCAGGCGCCGACATAACGGAGATCGGTCAGATAAAAACCCCTAAGGACGCCCACCGATTTCTGAAAATGGCACAATCCGTTTTCAACCACATCGAAGACCTCGAGAAACCAGTGATTGCGGCTATTGGTGGTCTCGCTTTGGGGGGTGGCTGCGAGCTCACGCTCGCCTGCGACCTTCGGATTGCGGCCGAGAACGCCACATTTGGTCAGCCGGAAATCAAAATTGGAGTAATTCCCGGGGCCGGAGGGACGCAGCGCCTGCCCAGAATAGTGGGTGTCACAAAGGCAAAAGAGCTTTTGTACACTGGAGATTTCATGGATGCACAGGAAGCATACCGGATCGGCCTGATTAACAAAATTGTTCCCGCAGCCTCTTTGATGGAAGAGGCCCGCAAGATGGCTCTCAAAATTTCAAAGCAGCCGGGGGAAGCACTTAAGGCGACAAAGCTTGCCGTTAACGGTGGCCTCAACATGGACATCAAATGTGCGTTGGCTTACGAGGCTCGCTGCTTTGAAATGCTTTTTTCAACGGAGGATCAGAAGGAAGGAATGAGCGCCTTCATCGAGAAGAGAAAACCGGAATTCAAAGATCGATAAGGCGCTAAGAATCGTCTTCAAATCATCATATTTGCCTGATGTATGGTGGAAGAACTGTGCAAGATTCTGTTCAGTGGAACCCTGAAAGCAAAATGCAGCCATGAGAAAGAACAAGCTGGTCACGCTGCAGGAAGCCGTTCAAGAAATTCGAGATGGAGACGTCCTGTTTCTGGGATCTTTGATAGAATCCCGGCGGCCTATGGCGGCTGCATACGAAATCGTGCGGCAGGGCAAAAAGGGATTAATCTTGCTTGCCGAGTGTTCCCTTGCTGAAGATATTTTGGTCGGCAGCGGTTGCGTCGCCGCATGGCGTGGATGTTACACGGGCATGGCCAATTTCGGTCTTTCCCCTGCGACCTTGCGAAAGATCGAGTCTGAGGAACTCATCGTAGACGATATCGGCCATGTCGATATCATTCTGGGAGCAATGGCAGCAATGGCAGGAAGTCCCTTTGTCGCAACCCGCGCCACCCTGGGCAGCGATGTCCTCAATCCCGAATATAGCCGCGTTGAGCGCATTCGAAAAGCTGCTCGCGACCCGCAAATGCTCCCAACCCGGAAATTCATTCTCATGGACGATCCCTTTTATGGGGAAGGTCAGGTGAAACTTCAACCGGCAATGAAGGCCGATGTGGCGATCATCCACGTTCAGCAGGCAGGCGAGGAAGGCACTTCCCGAATAGAAGGCAGCCTTGCCTTCGATCATTATTTTATCCACGCAGCCAATAAAGTCATTATTACCGCCGAACAGGTTGTGCCGGAGGAATATTTGCGAAGAGACCCCAACCGCAACCAGATCCCGTGCACGAGCGTGGACATGGTTGTGGAAGTGCCATGGGGAGGACACCCCAGCCAGGTGCAAAGCTTCTATGATGTGGATGCGGCCTTCATACGGGATTATGTCCATAAGGCCAAGAGCGCTTCGGGGTTTCTGGAATGGGTAGATGGATGGATTATAAAGATAGGATCTCGAGATGAATACCTGAATAAATTGGGAGCATCCAGGCTGGAGAGCTTGCGTGCAATCCCTCCTTATGGGTATCGTCCGCGAGATCATACGGCATGGTCACCATAAACACCGAAAAGTATTGCCCAAAAAACAGGAAGGCATCCCGCGAACGCCCAAGGCGGATGATAGACCTCTCTCGGGATGCCTTCCGCGCTACGCGAAGCACTGCGCTTTAGGGAGGCCATCGGTAAAAGGCTTTTTTTAATTAAGTGGTGTTTACCTAATCTATCATACGTGGAGTAGACGGGGATCGAAACAACCGGTCGGATTAAAGGAGGGGTCATCAATGAAAAAGAGCAAAGTTGTCAGTCTTACCGAGGCTATGCAGGAGGTCCATAACGGCGATTGTATTGTCTTAGGGGGCGTTGTTGAAGATCGGCGGCCCATGGGGGCTGCTTATGAATTGATCCGTCAAGGCAAGAAAAACTTGATTCTCCTGGGAGAGTGCTCCCTTGCAGAGGACGTGCTGGTGGGCGCCGGATGTGTTGTTGCGTATCGAGGAACATATTCGGCAATAGGAGCATTCGGCATCTCTCCCAGCGCAAAACGATTTATCGAGGCGGGTAAGATCGTCGTCGATGAGATCGGCCACACAGATGTCTGTCTTGGGGCCATGGCTGCAATGGCAGGGTCTCCCTTTATTGCGACAAGAACAACCTTTGGCACAGACGTGTTGAATCCTGCGTATGACAATGTCGCGAAAATCAGAAACCTTGCACGTAACCCAAAAACGCTTCCGGCAAAAAAGTACGTGCTGATGGAGGATCCCTTTTACGGCACGGGAACGGTTCAGCTTCATCCAGCGATGAGGATCGATGTACATATCATTCATGTTCAGTATGTCGGTGAAGAGGGGACAGTGAGGATCGACGGGAGTCTCGTGTTCGATCATTTTGCAGCGCACGCAGCCAAGAAAGTCATCATTACCGCCGAACAGGTTGTGCCGGAGGAATATTTGCGAAGAGACCCCAACCGCAACCAGATCCCGTGCACGAGCGTGGACATGGTTGTGGAATTGCCGTGGGGCGCTCATCCAGGGCAACTTCTGAATTTCTACGACATGGATATCCCCTTCCTGACCGAATACGTGGGCAAGGCGCGCACAGAGGAAGGGTTCAGGGAATGGGCGGATTCATGGGTGTTCGGAGTCAAAAACCATCTGGAATACATGGACAAGCTCGGTGCTTCCCGACTTGAAAAGATCAGGGCGTTGCCCCCGTTTGGTTATCGGCCCAGAATGAGAGGAGGTTCAAAATGATGAGCGAAAAGTTTCTCAAAGCTGGTGATTTTACAGCGGCCGAAGCCATGATCATATACGGGTCGCGTATGCTCGCTCCTTTTAACGGTAAGGTTGGGATCATCGGGATCGGTGCGCCTTTGCTTGCCACCCAGTTGGCTAAACTCCTTCATTGTCCCGATATGAAGATGATCGTAGAGACGGGTCAGGCCGACGCCAATCCCCAGGAGGTCCCGATTTCCATTATGGACAGTCGTTTGACTTACGGGTCATCATGGCAGATGGGGGATCCTGAAGGTCTCTTTCCTTTGATGCGCGGAGAGATTGACTTTGGATTCATCGGTGGCGCACAGATCGACAAGTATGGCAACCTGAACTCGACCTTTATCGGAACTGATTACAACAAACCTCATAAGAGGCTGGCAGGCACCGCCGGAGCTGTCGACATTGGTGGATATGCCAAAGCGACCATCATCACCATGGCCCATCAGAAGAGGCGCATTTTGGAAAAGGTGGATTATCTGACGACACCGGGCTGGATGGTTAAGAAATGGCCCGAAGGAACGATGGTGAGAAGGGAAGAGATTGGTTTGCCGGGCGGGCCAATCGCCTTTATCTCGTCCATGGGAATCATGAAATTCGATGACCAGACAAAAATCATGTATGTAGATCAATATTTCCCCGGTGTCGATCCGAAGGCGATCAAAGAAAACACGGGATTTGATATAGACATCTCGCGTGCAAGAGAAGCAGACCCCATCGAGCGTGAGGAAATCAGAGTGCTCAGAGAGATAGCGGACCCGCTAAACATTTACAGGACCAGATAGAACTGAAGCGCGCACCTTCCATGCCGGAAAATTTTGGAGTTGTTACCTCCCTGCGCCTTGATTAACCGGGGTTGTTCAAGAAAGTCATCGCAGGAGAAAATATTGAAAACGAGTAAAAGCGTCAAAAATAATCCCGAAATAAAAAAGTCCCGGAGAATGACAGGAGGCAGAGCGAAAATCGCAGAAGCGCTCAGACTGCTTCTCCGGGACAGGGAATTCAATGCGATTACAACAGCAAGAATTGCTGAAACGTCGGGCATGAGCGAAGCGCTCTTATACAGGTACTTCGGAGACAAGCGGGGATTGCTTCACCAAGTGCTCAGTGATTTTTTAAAAGATTACCTGGACGATTTGGAACAGGAACTGGAGAAAGTAAAAGGGACAGTCAAAAAATTGAAAAAGATCATTCTTTCCCATTTTCATCTTTTTGAAACAAACCGGGTTTTGGCAAAAATCCTGTTATTAGAGGTGAGAAATTACCCGGGATATTTCGAAAGCGAAAGCTATGGGCAAGTTCGCAGATACAGCAATATGATCATGGAAGTCTTCCGCCAGGGCGTTTCGAACGGTGATATAAAAAAAAATATTTCATTGCCCGCCTTTAGGAATGCAATGCTGGGAGGAATTGAACATACATGCCTGCCGAAAATAGTATTCAACAAATCATTTTCCCCGGACGTTATGACGGAAGAACTCTGTAAGATTCTGTTCTCTGGAATATTACAGTATACAACGAAAGATGGTAAGACTGACAACGTCCAAGCTCAGCTGCGGCCCTGACGGTGTAAAGTGGCGGCTGGGATAGCGGCTGGCGCTATCCCCACGCGATCTTACTGATGCTCTTTGAACACGCCCTTCGCCAGCATGATCGCAGACATCGCCGTAGGCCACCCAGAATAAAATGCAAGGTGCGTGATTGACTCCACAATCTCCTCTTTGGTCACACCGTTGTCGAGTGCACGCACGAGATGGAAGGGCAGTTGTTCCGTTCGATTCAAAGCAACGAGGGTCGCGACGGTGATAAGGCTGCGGTCGCGCTTGGAGAGACCCGGTCTCTCCCACACATCGCCGAAAAGAACGTCCTCGGTAAGTTCAGCTAGCTTTGGCGCGACATCTCCAATCAAGTCCCGTATCGTCGGGCTGTGCTGGTCAGTTGCCATGAGGCTACTCCTTTGGTCTGAGATAGACAGGGTCATGCGGATTGTAGCAAGCCTTCCGTCCAGTCAAGTCTTGCAGGAGAACTGTTTCGCCTATCGGCGTCTCAACGGATCTCCGCCGCGTCCACCTAACGACTGAAATCAGCGGTGGCTGTAGGCCAGGCCATCCACTGGGGTGATTTGTCGGGGGCTGCCCGGGCTAAGTTTAAGCGCAAAATAATGACATCCAAGAATCTTTTAGCACAAAAGCTCAAGTATCGGATGATAAACCTTTGTGGTGTTTCTGTTTGGGCTCGGGCAAAGGTAACAGCTCGCTAATTAAAGGTTAATTTCCCAGAAATAGGCGTTTTTCGTGCTTAGAGGGCCGTTTTTGCCCGAAAACATCGCTCTAAGAAGCTTGGGGCTCTCGGAGACCGCGTTCGTCATCCGTTCTGGAAATCCTTAGTCCTTTGGCTTTGATCCCAAGTTCGCCTTTTATAACCTCGACCGGAATTTGTTATCCTGCTATTTTTTGCCGCTTCTCGTTGCCGCTTCTCGTTGCCGTTTGGCAAGTCGAAATGACAGTGTAGTACAATATTTCCGACTAATTGCAGAAGTCGTGTCGAATTTAGGGATTTATACGAAGTTGCGTTCAAGTTGATGTAGCATAGGGCCTTGTGCCCGTCCGCACTTCCAAGCGCCCACAAGGGGCTATACTACTTTCGTATGCTCGCTTCTAGCACGTTCTTGAACGCAACTTG
>Ga0187890_10000276_pt1 | contig 36459 bp, 33 predicted proteins | sample June2016WEW_21_1_FD_133005 | JGI IMG/M metagenome (GOLD analysis project Ga0187890, IMG submission 133005) | Peatland microbial communities from SPRUCE experiment site at the Marcell Experimental Forest, Minnesota, USA - June2016WEW_21_10 | ecosystem: Environmental > Terrestrial > Soil >... | reverse complement strand
TATAGAAGCGGCGCTCGGGATACATGGTCGTAATCTGCTTGCCGCCGCGGAACACGTCGATGATCGCCTGCTCGCTACCGTAGTTGGGATTGTCGTCCTGCGTGTAGGACTGGCAGACCAGAGTGTATGGGCCGATGTTAATTTTGTCGCCAAAGCCCATTTCTTTTTCAACTTCTTTATTGAAAGGAGTGCCGAGAATCCCAATCACCACCAGCGCCACGCCGAAGTGGACGATGTAGCCGCCGTAGCGGCGCGTGTTTCTGTGGCATAGCTGAATCATCGCGGAGACGAGGTTTTGCTGCGTTTTACCGGCGATGACGCGGCCTCCGCGGAGGAACTCGGAAATGACGGTGAAGATCACCAGCGCCGAAAGCACGGCGGCCATGGTGGCATAGAAATAAGAAGGATCTTCCCAGGGACGAACGCCGAACAAGATCATCATGCCGCCGATCGCGAGCGCGCCGATTGCGGGGAACAGGAAATTCCGCTTCAGGCTTTCGACGGAAGTCTTACGCCAGGCGAGCAGCGGTCCGACGGCAGTGAGCAGCAGGAGGAGCAAGGCCACCGGGACCGCCACGCGATTGAAAAAAGGCGGACCAACGGTGACTTTATGTCCCTGGACGAATTCCGAAAGGATCGGGAAAAATGTGCCCCACAATATGGTGAAGCAGACGACCAGCAAGAGAAGATTGTTAAACAGGAAACTGGATTCGCGCGAGACCAGCGACTCCAGTTTGTGCTCGCTCTTGAGGTGCGACCGGTTGGCCACCAGGAAAAAGGTACAGACCGCCATGGTCAGCACAATGAAGACCAGGAACCAAGTGCCAATCGAGGACTGCGCGAAGGCGTGCACCGAACTGATCACGCCCGAACGCGTGAGAAAGGTTCCGAGCATGCACAGCAGGAAGGTCGCGAAGATGAGCGACATGTTCCAGATTTTCAACATGCCGCGTTTTTCCTGCATCATGACGGAATGCAGAAACGCTGTACCGGTGAGCCACGGCATGAGCGAGGCATTTTCCACGGGGTCCCATCCCCAGTAGCCGCCCCATCCGAGGACCGCGTAGGCCCAATGGGCGCCGAGGAAAACGCCGACGGTGAGGAAGCACCAGGTCACCATGGTCCAGCGGCGGGTGATCTGAATCCATTTTTCGCCGGGATACTTCATGATGAGCGCGCCCAGCGCGAAGGCGAAAGGAACGGTGAAGCCGACGTATCCGAGGTACAGCATGGGCGGATGGATGACCATCTCGGGATACTGCAGAAGAGGATTCAGGCCGGTGCCATCGGCGGGGAGCGCGCCTTGCATGATGGCGAACGGGTGCGCTGCAAAATTCAGAATCAGCAGGAAGAAAACCTGCACCGCGGCGATGATCATCGAAGCGTAGGCGAACAGCCGCTGATCGGTCTTGTAGCGCAAGCGGAGAACGAATCCGTAGCCGGCCAGGAGCAGCGACCAGAACAGCAGCGAGCCTTCCTGGCCGGACCAAAGCACGGCGAACTTATAGGCGGCGGGCAAGGCGCGGTTGCTGTGATGGAAGATGTAGGCGATGGAGAAATCGTCGTTGAACGCGGCCACCACAAGAACGATGCCCGCCAGCAGCACCGCGGCGAAAGTCGCGATTCCGGCGCGGCGGGCTGTTTCACCGAGACGAGCCGACGCGGCATCCTTATTGAATAATGCCACCAAGCCTGCCAGGAAAGAGTACGCACTCAGGCCGAGCGCCAGCAGCAGCGCGAAGCTTCCGATTTGAGACATCGCTGAAACCCCACAGTTTCTTTACTAGTATCTTTTCAGAGAAGCGGGTGGTATGCAAACCACCGGAGGCTTGGACGTGCAGTTCGTTGGCTGGCGAGGCGCTGACTGCCGCTACTTCTCCAGCGGGTAGCCCCTTTGGCGCCAATCGCGAATTCCGCCGTCCATGGAAATGACATTGGTGTATCCCATTCTTTGCAGGTTGTCGGCGGCCAGCGCGGAACGGAAGCCGCCGCCACAGTAGAGTACGAGTTCAGTTTCGAGGTCGGGGTACTTGCCCTCAATGTCGCGCTCGATGATGCCCTTGCCAAGGTGGACGGCTCCGGGGAGGTGGTCGGCATCGAATTCGCGGTCTTCGCGAACGTCGACGAGAACGAATTTGTCGCCGCGATCGAGGCGGGCTTTCACCTCGTCAACATTGGTTTCGCGGACGCGCTGCTTCGCTTCGCTGACAATCTTCAGAAAGCGCGGTGGATGTTGAAGTGCCATAGTCGCTGATCCCCCACAAGTCGGTTTCGGATGCTAGCCCTTGAGGATGATAGCAGGCTGCGAGCTTCGAGCCGCGAGCTTCGAGCCAACGGATGCCCGCAGCTCGTAGCTCGCGGCTGGTCCGGGAGCGCCAAAAATAAGAGATTCCAGATAAAATCGAGCAACGCTCTTCAATTTCGCCCCATGACGCTTATCATTCGCCAGTCTCGCATTCACTCCTATGGTTGCTACACCACGCGGCCGATTCGCAAAGGGAGGTTGATCGTGGAATATGTGGGCGAGCACCTCACCTACGAACAGGCCGACGATCTTTACGACGAATTTCCGAACACGTATTTATTCGGTCTGGACGGCGGCAAACGCATCATTGACGGCTTCGGTGTGGCCGCCTTCGTCAATCATTCCTGCAAACCGAATTGCGAGACCGATCAGATCCGGGGCAAGATGTGGATCATCGCGCTGCGCGATATTGCGGCCGGAGAAGAATTGACCTACGACTACAACCTGTACGATGGCGAGGATGACGCGCCTTGTTTATGCCGGGCGGAGCGCTGCCGGGGAAGTCTGTATTCGGCGACGCACTTGCGCAAGCTGGCCAAGAAGCGCGCCAAGGCTGCTGCGGCTGCGGCCTAGTAACTGGTAAAGAGAAGCAAAATTTTCCGATGCTACAATCGTTTCGTTCCGGAGTCATGCCTTGAACCGCGCTTCCTCGGGTCTCGAAACCATCATCGCCAAAGCTCTTCATCGCGCGCCGACGAGTGAGAGCGCATTGCTGGCGTGGCCGGTCGCGTGTGGCAGGGCGGTGGCCGACCGGACTCGGGCGCTGAGTTTTTCCGACGGGATTCTGCGAGTGGAAGTTGCCGACGGGGCATGGCAGCGGGAACTCGCCAGCCTGGCGCCGCGTTATGTGGCCTTGATCAACAAGTATTCCGCGACGTCGGTGAGGCGAATTGAATTTGTGGTAAAGGCTGCGCCGCAGATATGAAAGTTACTGACAAAGACGTCGCCTATGTAGCCGATCTGGCCAACCTCGAGTTAACCGAGGAAGAGCGCGCTCGCATGCTGCGCGATTTGAACTCCATTCTTGAATATATCGAGCGGCTCAGTGAACTGGAGACCGAGGAAGTTGCGCCCATGGCTCAGGTCTCGGACCGCTACGGCGCGGACGAGTCGCGACAGGGGAGCGACCGTTTTGCGTACGCCATACGCGAGGACGTGAAGGGTGGCTTACGGGAATCGCTGCCGCACGAAGCCGCCGTGAAAAATGCTCCGGACACTGACGGGACATTTTTCGAGGTTCCGAAGGTGATTGAGAGATAGGGTGATGATCGCGGGAAAAGAAAATGCTGGCCTCGCCGTCGGCCTCACAATCGGTGATGTCCGGAGCGCGATTGCGGGGCGGGAGACAACGGCCAGTGCTCTGGCTCGAGATTTCTACACGCGCATACGGCAGGAAGATTCCGAAATTGGCGCGTTTTTGACTCTTTGCGAGGAACGCGCGCTGGCGCAAGCCGCGCGGATTGACGCGCTGGCTGCGGAGGGCAAGCCTTTGCCGGCGCTGGCGGGAGTTCCGGTTGCGATCAAGGACGTCATGGTGACGCGTGGCGTGCGCACCACCGCCGGTTCGAAAATTCTGGAGAATTTTATTCCGCCGTACGACTGCACGGCAGTGGCTCGCCTAGAAGCCGCGGGCGCGGTGATTCTGGGAAAACTCAACTGCGATGAGTTTGCCATGGGCTCGTCCACGGAGAACTCGGCGTATTACCCCGTGCACAATCCGCGCGACAAGAGTCGCGTGCCTGGCGGATCGTCGGGTGGATCGGCGGCGGCGGTCGCGGCGGAGATGGCGGTGGCGACGCTCGGCTCTGATACGGGTGGATCGATTCGCCAACCGGCGTCGTTCTGTGGCGTGGTCGGTTTGAAGCCGACGTATGGACGGGTGTCGCGCTACGGACTGATTGCGTTTGCGTCGTCGCTCGACCACATCGGTCCGTTTGCGAAAACGGTGAAGGACGTCGCGCTGATGCTCGGCACGATTGCGGGCCGCGATCCCATGGATTCAACTTCCGCCGAGGTGCCTGTGCCCGACTATGTGGCGGAACTCGAGAAGCCGGTCAAGGGTTTGAAGGTTGGCGTAGCCGAAGAATACTTTGGGGCAGGGCTCGATCCTGAAGTTCGCGCGACAGTCGAGGCTGCGATTCAGAAGCTGGCTGAACTGGGATGCGAGGTTGTGCCGGTGAGTCTGCCGCACTCTGAGTATGCGATTCCGGCGTATTACATTGTGGCTACGGCGGAGGCGTCGTCGAATCTGGCACGCTATGACGGCGTGCGCTACGGCTTTCGTGCCAAGGCGTCAACGCTTTCCGAAATGTACCGGCTGAGTCGCGACGGCGGATTTGGCATGGAAGTCAAGCGCCGCATCATGCTTGGCACCTATGCGTTGAGCGCCGGTTATTACGACGCCTACTATCTGAAGGCGCAGAAAGTGCGGACGCTCTTGACGCGCGACTTCGACGAGGCCTTCAAGAAAGTGGATGTGATCGCCGCGCCGACTTGCCCGACACCTGCGTTCCGGCTGGGCGAGAAGGTGAATGATCCGCTGGCTATGTATCTCGCCGATATCTACACCGTAACTGCGAATCTGGCGGGCATTCCTGGAATCTCGGTTCCGTGCGGCGAGAATCACGAGAAACTGCCGATCGGATTGCAGTTGTTCGCGCGGCATTTTGATGAGGCTACGTTGCTGCGAGTTGCGCATGCGTATGAGCAGGCGAGGAAGCCTGCGTAGCGATAGCCACCCGCTATCCCGCGAGCGTTGTCTACAGAATTTCGTAATATCGTTCGCCCGCGCACGCCCTGCACAGCGCTTGTCCGTCGCGCAGAACTTCGCGGTGGAAATTGATGCCTTCGCCGCACTGGGCACAGACTATGCGCTCGCCCTTGTATCCGGGGAATTCTCCCGCGGGGAGTTCGACTTTCACCCACTGCTTCGTGAATAAGTCGTCTTCCGGCATTTCGCGATAGGCCAGCATTTGCTGCTGGTTCTTGCTTTCGATTTCGGGATGCATGGCGCGCGCCAGCGCCTTTGACGATTCTTTCGCGGCGATGCGGATGGCTTTGTACCAGTGGTCGGAAGCGGACCCACTCAAGCCAAAGGCAGGCTTGAGTGGGGCACCCGACGAGAGCGGCGAAGCGAGATCAATGAAGGTCGCGGCCATCTTTCCCCAATCGCGAAACTTCAAAGCGCGCTTTCCGAGACGGCACCCGGTGACCAGGGATATGGCGTCGGTGGCGCAGCGGTCGATTTCGACGAAGGTGACCAGGCGCTTGCGATCTTCTTTATTACCGCGCGGGTCTTCGATGCCCAGCTTCTCGAGGCCCAACATGGCCAGGCGCACGCCGAGCACCTGACCCGCGCAGAGATGGCCGTGGGCGTGTTCGGCTTCGAGAAGATATTCGTCAAGAGAGAGCATTTGGTAATTTCCAATTTGTAATTTGTAATTTGAAACCAGCGGACACCGACCTAAATTACAAATTGCAAATTACCAATTACAAATCTTCTTCACTTTCTTCGCCACCGCACGCCGTCTTTTGTGTTCTCCACGATTATGCCCTCAGCGGTCAGTTGGGCGCGCAGTGCGTCAGACTCTTTATACTTGCGTGCTTTTCTCGCCGCTTCCATTTCGGCCAGCTTTTGATTGACTTGTTCGTCGGTGAGTTGCGGGGAGCCGGCGATCTCCAGCAACTCGGGACTGATTTCTTTTTCGCGCCCTTCGGCTCTCGCCCAATCGAGGATAGCTTTCATCTTGGGCTGATCGTCATCTTTCAGCACGCGGAATATCTCGTCGAACTTATCGAGCGCTCCGAGCAAAGGATTCACGTCGTCCTGGTGAACTTGCGCGGCATCGAGCGCGGTGTTGGCTTTGCGCAACATGTCGAACATGGCGGCTTGCGCTTCGGCGGTGTTCAGATCGTCGTCGAGCGCGCCCTTCATTCGTGCGATGGTTTCGTCCGCCAGTTGCGCCATCGCCGGGGTCGCTCCCGCGGGGAACTGCGTGCTCGTCAGGCGGAAGCGGAAATTGCGCAGTTTCTCCACCGAACTTGCGGCGGACTTCAAGCCATCGAAAGTGAAGTTCAGTTGATTGCGATAGGGGACCTGGGTCAGCAGCCAGCGGAGAGATGACGGCTTGTGCCCGCGCAGCACAAGGTCCCGGATGGTGAAAAAATTCCCGAGACTCTTTGACATCTTCTGGCCCTCGACCAGCAGAAAACGAGCATGAAACCAATAGCGCGCGAACTGTTTCCCGCTGAGCGCCTCCGACTGAGCGATTTCATTTTCGTGATGCGGGAAAATCAGGTCTTCGCCGCCGGCGTGCAAATCAAAACTCGGTCCGAGTTCCTCCATCGACATGACCGAGCACTCGATATGCCAGCCGGGACGGCCCGGCCCGATCGCAGTGGGCCACGAGGCTTCGCCGGGCTTCGGAGCTTTCCAGAGAGCGAAGTCGCGGGCATTGTCCTTGTCGTATTCGTCCACGTCGACGCGCGCGCCGTCGGTCATGCCGGCGAAATCCCTTTTCGAAAGCTTGCCGTAGCCGGGGAATTTCGCGATGCGGAAATAGTAGGAACCATCGTCGGTGCGGTAAGCGAAGCCCTTTTTTACCAGTTCGGCAATGAAGTCGGCCATCTCGTTGATATGTTCGGTCGCGCGCACCAGAATTGGCCGCTCAATACTCAACGTGTCCGAATCTTCCAGGAAGGCCTGGGTAAACTTCGCGGTGTATTGCTGCACGGTCACGCCGTCGCGCGCGGAGTTGCGAATGATCTTGTCGTCCACGTCGGTGATGTTCATGACGTAGCGGACGTCGTATCCACTCTGGCGCAGAAAGCGATAGAGAAGATCGACGGCGGTAAATGTGCGGAAATTGCCGATGTGGCCGTAGTCATAGACGGTCGGTCCGCAGGCATACATGCGCACGCGGTTGCCGTCGAGGGGATGGAAATCTTCGATCTTTCCGGAAAAAGTGTTATAGAGCCGCAACGCCATGGATGAGTTCGCGCGTGCACTGCGAATCTTTTATTCTAGAGGCGCGCGGGAAAAGGGGTCAAATGGACGGAGGAATCCAGCAACAGGAGCGGCGCTATCACCGGCCCCTTTGAAAAAAGCGCAAGGAGCGGGGCACCCTGCCTTGATGGCTAAGGCTGGAGCGGGACGGGTGCCGCGTGCGCATGCAGCCGGTGCTGCACCAGAAGCGCATAGTGCACGGCGGAGACGATGGTGAAGATAAAGGTGGCGCGGAGAAAGGTGATCTGCGCGATCCAGACCCAGCGCACGGGCTCGATGAGCAGCAGCAACACAAAGAAAATTGCGGCCACTTGCGCGAAGGTATTGGCTTTGCCGAAGATGCTGGGACGAAAATCGCGCAGGCCGGCAATCATGAAGAGCACGCCGCTGATCAGCAGGATGGAGACGTCGCGGCTGAAAACCACAACCGTATATTTCCAGGGAATCATCCGTTCGATCGAGAGCACAAGAAACATGGTGCTCATCAGCAGTTTGTCGGCGATCGGGTCGAGATACTGGCCGAGCAGCGTTTGCTGATGCAGGGTGCGGGCCAGGAGGCCATCGAGGCCGTCGCTCATGCCGGCGAGAATGAACAGCGCCAGCGCCCATTTGAAATCATGTTTGACCAGATTGATGACGATGAACGGCAGGAAGATCATCCGCAGCAGCGTGAGTTGGTTGGGCGCGGTCAGGATCTGCCGGAGGTTCACCGCTCTTTTTCTCCTCTGGTTCCTCCTCCAGCGCTACCGAGGAACTCGCTCACCAGAAGCGGAGCGGGATCCTGCCCGGTCTTCTCGGCGAAACGCTGGGCGAGCGAGAGGAGGTTTCCCTCGGGAAGATCGAGTTCCATGCGCTCGACGCGGTGCATGGGAAAGAAGACAACGCCGGAGGTGAAGGGCTCGCCGCTCTTGATCTGCGAGGCGAGGTCGTCGAAGGAGGAGAGATCGACGCCGCGGAGGCTGATGCCCTCGCCCGAAAGATAGAGAATCGCGCCCCAGAATTTTTCGCGCGGGTTGGTCAGCGTCGCAATCACGAGCACGCCCGGGCGGAACGGGCTGACGGCCGGCGGTTCCTGATAAAAGCTAGTGCTGGGCACGATCCGATTGTCGTCTGTGGGGGATGGAAATTGCAAACCCATCTTAGGTCAATAGTCATGCAAAAGGCCGCAAGGCGAGGCCCTGTCCCCCGGTACGTCAGCGGTCGCCCTCGTTGCGGGTGGCCTTCAGATCGATCCCTACCTGCTCGGCCTTTTTATAAAGATGCGATCGCTCCAGTCCCAGCGCCCGCGCCGTGTTCGAGATCTGGTGGTGATTGCGCTTCAACTCGGCCAGGATGGTTTGCTTCTCGAAGGCGCGCACGCGGTCGGCTAGCGGGCCGGCGCCGGCTGAGGCAGAATCGGGCGTGGACGCTATAGCTGACATCGAAGTGGGCAACGCCAGCGCCACAGTTTCGGCGGTGACTTCATCGGAAGTTGCCAGCAGCATCAGCCGCTCGACTGCGTTTCTGAGTTCGCGGACGTTGCCCGGCCACGGATGCTCTTCGAGCGCGGCCATCGCGCTTTCAGTGAAGCGCATAGGCTTCCAGCCATTTATGGTGCTCACCTGCAGGGCAAAGTGCTCGATCAGCGTGAGGATGTCTTCGCGGCGTTCGCGCAACGGGGGCAGGCGCAGGGGGAAGACGAACACGCGGTGAAATAAATCTTGCCGGAATTTGCCGTCGCGGACTTGCGCTTCGAGGTCGCGATGGGTGGCGACGACTACGCGCACATCCACGGTAATGGCGCGCTCGCCGCCGATGCGCTCCACCTCGCCTTCTTCGAGCACGCGCAGCAGCTTGGCCTGCATGGTGAGCGGCATATCGCCGATTTCGTCGAGAAAGATGGTGCCGTGCTGAGCTTGCTCGAACTTGCCGAGATGGCGGCCGGCCGCTCCGGTGAACGATCCTTTTTCGTGGCCGAACAATTCGGATTCAATCAGCTCTGCTGGCACCGCGGCGCAGTTCAGGGTGACGAACGGCGCGCCCGCCCGCGGACTGCGCTCATGCAGCGTGCGCGCTACCAGTTCTTTTCCCGTGCCGGTTTCGCCGAGAATGCAGACGCGGGTTTCACTGGCCGCGACGCGTTCAACTTGCGCCATCACGCGGCGCATGGTCTCGCCTTTCCAGACGATCTCGTGCTTGCCGAGGCGGTTTGCCAGATCGCGATTTTCGCGCTCGAGACGGCCGAGCTTCAGTGCGTTCTCCACCGTGAGCAGAAGTTTTTCGGTGGAGATCGGTTTTTCCAGGAAGTCGAGCGCACCGAGGCGCGTTGCCCGCACGGCCATCTCGATGTGCGCCTGGCCCGACATCATGACGACAGGTGTGAGCACGCCTTGCGCTTTGAGTTCTTCGAGAAGCGTCAGGCCGTCTTTGCCGGGCATCACCACGTCGGAGAGTATCAAGTCGAAGGATTGCGATTTGGCCAGCTCCAGAGCTTTGTTTGCGTTGTCACAGACGGCGGCTTCATGCCCTTCCAGACGGAACGCCCGCGACAGCGAAGCCAGCGTGTTGGCCTCGTCATCCACGATCAGCAAGTGCGCTTTTTGCGCCACGGTTATTGACCTCAACTGAAATGCAAACCCAAATCTACCGCAGAGACGCCGAGGGCGCCGAGAAATCGCACGGTAATTCGATGCGAAACGTGGTTCCTTTTTCTTTCGTGCTCTCGACGGAAATTTTGCCGCCATGATCGCTTACCACCGACTGCACAATCGCCAGCCCGAGCCCGGTGCCATGCTGCTTGGTCGTGTAATAAGGAGTGAACAAGCGCCCACATTCTTCCTGGGTCAGACCGGAGCCGGTATCGGAGACCGAAATTTCAACACGATTGCCGAGAGATTCGGTGCGAATCGTCAGCTCTCCGCCTTGCGGCATGGCGTCGATCGCGTTGAGCACCAGGTTTTGCAACGCGCGATGCAGCAGATCGGGATCGGCTGAAATTTCGGGCAACGCGTCGGCGAGTTCGGTGTGCACGGCAATCTGATTTTTCTCTTTATCGTTAACTCGTAATTGCGCATGAAAGACGCGCAGCACCGAGCGCACCACATCGTTCGTTTGCGTCGGCTGCCGCTGGGGCTGCGGCATCCTGGAAAATTCGCTGAAGCGGGCGATGATGGTTTTCAGATTGTTGATTTCCGCCAGCAGGGTTGCGGTTCCTTCGTGAAAAACTTCTTCAAACATCTCGGGTGCTTTCTGTTTCGCGCGCATCAGATTCTCAACCGTGACCTGCAAGGGGAACAGCGGGTTCTTCAATTCGTGGGCCAATCGTCGCGCCAGTTCGCGCCATGCGGCGACGCGCTCGGCCTGCAGAGTGCGGTCTTTTTGCTGCGCGAGATCTTCCGTCATGCGGTTGAACGACGCAGCCAGTTCGCCGAGTTCATCACTCGATTCAACTTCCACCTTGGCGCCGAGATCGCCCGCCGCGACCCGGCGTGCAGCTTCCGCCAGCGACACGACCGGGCGCGTGACGCGAGCTGCGAACCAGAGGCTGGCCAGCACTGCCACCAAAATTCCTATTCCGCCGACCAGCATCGCGGTGGAAATGACCCGCCTTTGCAATTCGATGAGCGGACGCCGCGAACTGCCGACGAGCAGAACGCCCATCAGTTGCTGATTCGCCGCGCTCTGATTCGGCGAACTCTGATTCGGCGTACTCTGATTCGGCGTACTCTGATTCACCGCGTTGAAGACGGGGCCGGTCAGTGGGATGGCGTGAAAAACTTCGGCGTCCGCGGAATCGGTAGTCCAATGGATGACGCCTTGAGATTCCTGCAAGGTTTCGCGTACTTTTGCGACCAGAGGAGCGATCTTGTCAGCGCCCGCGGCGGGGCCGTTCAAATCGAGCAGCGAATTGGGACTCCATTTTGCATCCAGGTTTTGATAAAGCAGGACGCGGGTTCCGGCTGGGATGTCGAGCGTCGAGAGAAAGCCCTGGTCGAGACGTTCACCGCCAATCACATACAAAGGTTGTTCTCCGACGCGGGTCATGCGTACGGCAAACAGGCCGAGGGTTGCGCGGTCCGGCAGTTCTTCGCGTTTCAGAAACGCTCCGGCGGGGACAACGGCTGCGGAAGCCGTTGCTCCGGGAGTCGTGGCTTCGGGAGTTGGGGCTTGGGGAATCGCGGCTTCAGGATATCCGAATTTCGCCTGCCACTGCGCGGACGAGAGAATGGTGCCGCGATTGTCGACGAGTTCCAGAAAGTCGAGTTGCTGCTGACCCGCCAGCGCGTGTGCTTCGCTTACGTACTCGGCAAAGTCCGTGGCGCCGCGGTTCATGTCAAGCGCGATGCGCTGCACGGTTTCACTGGCGGCCACCGACTCGACTTTGCGCACAACCTCAGACCCTCGCTGCTGGAATTCCGATCGAAACTGAGCGGCGACCGCATTGGCGCGGTCCTGGTTTGCCTGCTCGAATGAGCGGCGGATGGTGCTGTACACCGACGCCGAAATTACCGCGACGCAGAGCAAGATCGTCGCCGCAAATAACAGCAGAAGTTTCTTGCGGAAACTCATCGCGAGGCCGCCTGGGGAGATAAATCAGCCCGCGAATCGGCCAGCCACACATCGGCGAGCGAAGATCCCGCCTCGTTCCATTCCCCGAGGCGACCCGGTTCCCAGCCGCGCACGCGTGCACTCGCCGCACTCGCCAGCGGCACATGGAAAAGCGGGATCACCGTGTATCCATCCAGCAAACTGCGCTCGGCTTGATACAGATCGTCCAGCGAGTTGCCTCGGGGCATCGCCAGGAATGCGGGGAATCCGGGCTGCGGCAATCCCAGTTGCCGCGCGGCTTCATCGAGCGATGTGGCTGGATCGGGACTGGGCAGCACCGCGCGCATCAGGCGAATATCCTCTGCTCCTGACAACGATACTTGCACCGAGATGCCGACTTCGCGCGCATTGAGTGCAATACGCTCGGCGATCAATTGGGCTTGCGGGTCTCGCGGATCATAACTCAGATTGAGCGCGGGTTGCCGGGAGTCGGCGAGCACAGTGCGGGCGCGTTGCTGGTTAGCCTGCGCGGAAAAGACGGCGGTATAGCCAGTCATCCAGTTAGGAAGAATGCTGGCGGCGGGTTCTCCCGCGCCTTTCAGCAGCACGGACTGGATGGGCTTGCGATCGATGGCGAGCGCCAGCGCTTCGCGAAGGCGAGGGTCCTGCGCCTTTGAGTTCGCGGAGAAAACCAGCGCCAGCAACTCCACGGGCAACGACGACGATGCGCTGTGCCGCGGCGATGCGTTGGGCGCCTGCGGCGCTGCTTCGATCACGTCGGTCTTGTCCAGTTCGAGCGCGATGGCCTGGTCACGCAGTGATTTGCCGAATTCGATTTCGACCGCGTCCACAAAAGGACGCCCCGCCCAGCTCTCTTCATTCGCGGCGAGCTTGAGCAGTTTTCCCGGCTGCCAATCGGCGACGAGGAAGGGACCGGTACCGATGGGATTGTCATTCTTATTGTTATTGTCATTTCGCTTGAGCAAGAGATTGCGCGGCAGCGCGAGTTCGGCGAGCAGCGAAGGCATGGGCGTCTCGCTTTCGATCGACACGGAATCTGCCGACGCGCGCACATTCCAATTGGAATGAAGCGCGCGCAGGATCTGCGCGATGGCTGCGGGCGACGCCGCGCTGCCGTCGTGGAACTTCACTCCGCGCCGCAACGTGAACTGCCAATGGCGGGCGGCCGGGTCACTCTGCCACGCCACGGCCAGCGCGGGTTGCGGGCGGGCTTGGGCATCCAGCGTTACAAGCGTGTCGCCGACCAGCGAGAGCGTACGGGCAATGTCCCAGTAGTCGGTGGGCGTGGCGTTCGCGGGAAGATCGAGAGCGTCGGGCGCCGATTGCAGCATGACGCGCAAGGTTCCGCCGTAGTGCGGACGCGTTGCCGCGGTTGCGGTCGGTGATGCGAACAGTGACATGATCAGAGCAGTACACGGCAGGCCATGGCGGATGCAAAGTTGTCGTGCTCGCCGGCCGCTGCCGAGCTTTGCCCGGCTGGACAGCCGAAGGTGGCTGTCGCTACGCGGACGGGCGGGGACTCCCGTCTCTCCACTAGCTGAGCCCGCGCTAATTGCCGCAAGAAATCGATACACGATACGCCTCATACCATCCTGTGTCTTTTCGTTTTACGATCGCCGCTGCGCCATTGCCGCTCGTTTCTGGCCACAACGCGACGATTCGTCCGTCGAACTCTACCGCTGCACTGGCCGCCACCGGATCGCGATCGGGGATCTCGAACGCGCGCAGGGCGTCGCTCTCTGTATCTCCGTGTCCCAAGTTTTGGCTTTCTGTGACGAGCAACTGTGTGCCTGTGCCGCAACTGGAGTGAACCGCGGCCAGGTCGCTGCCCCACTTCACGCCGCGGATGAATTGATCCGTCATCCCATCCACAAGATGCAACGACCCATCCACTGCAGTAAGCGCCCATAGCGTGTAACTCGATCGCGGAAGCGCGGCCGCCGAATAGAACGAAGGAACGTTGGAGACTTTTCCGATGCCAGGAGAAAGTGCTCCGGTGAAGAAATTGCGTTTGGGCGCAAAGAAGGCGCGCACGCCGCCGTCGTCCGGCGTCAAAGGCCATGGATCGTCATCAGTTAGACTGTCAGTTTCATTGCAGGTGAGAGTAAGCGGCGCAGCCGCGCTGGGGTTCGTTCGGCAGAACGTTCCGGGCAGGTAAGCGTCGAACAGGTGATCGCGGCGCAGCAGCAGGCGTCCGCGCAAATCGCGGGGAAAGGCGCGCGAATGAGCGATGGGCAACGAAGCTTCGAGCTCCCAGCCGGCGGTTTTTGCCCCTTGTTGACGATAGATCGCGACCAAACCGCCATCGAGCACGAGCAAGCGAGATCCTCCGGGCATTTCGACGAGGGCGACATCGAGCATCGGTTGCTCTTGCGCGAAGAGAAGAGTGGTTTTCAGAACGATCGGCATGGCGGCGGTGAATGGTGTTCCCGTGGTTGAGCGCGGCAACGAAACCAGGGCGACCTTTTTCTCGTCTGACCCAATCACAACCTGGGCCGTCCAAACGTATTCGCGCAGGCTCTCGGAGAGGACGACATCAACTGTGCCCATCGCTTGCTCGGCTTTGGCGGTGTGCACGCCTTCGACGTGCAACTCCGCTTCGAGCGCGCTGCGCACTTCGCGCACGGATTTTTCGTCGAGCGACGAACGGTTGGTGACTTCTAGTGCGAAGACGCCGGGTCCGGCGGCGGCGGCGATTTTGTGCGCCAGTTGGCGGGCGGTGTCTCCCAAGTCTGAAGCGGATAACGATGAGGGAAGAAAAATTGTTGCGAGTAAGAACGAAGTCAGCCAACCTAGCCGCAGACCGCTGGAGGTTCGCGCTCGCATGTGTGGAATGGGCTGATTATAGCGCGTGGTTGATCGTGGCCGGTTCATCCCCGTACTCCGGTGGGCGGCAAGTATCTAATCCGTAGAGACGGGGCTTGCCCACATCTGCAGAGACGCGGCAAGCCGCGTCTCTACGGTAGACGTTGGGTGCGGGCAGACGTGCCCCGCTCCTATTGTTGAGGTTCCGGCCAGCGTGCCTTTAGTCTGGCTCACGCGCACGCCGGCCATTCCGCTGGGGACGATTACGATGCCGGCCGAGATCAACAGCGGAGCCCAGGCCAGCATGACGAGCGCAACCGGGATGCGCCAAGGCATCCCTGGAGTGGGGCCAGGCGCGCCCACTTCGGGATCTGAGTTTAAACGTCTGCGCTGCCAGGCGATCAGGAGATAAGCGTCGTAGGTCAGAATTCCAGCGGCGATTACGAACATCGCGATTCCCGCGCTCAACAACAAATACTTCAGGAACAGCATGGCAGTACTCCTTTCAATTCCTTTGCCCTGGCTTGGAAGTATCCTGGCGGCGGGCAAACGCCACGCGGACGATTTGTCCGAAGATGAGTTCTTCGATCAGTAGAGAGGCGGCCAGCGAGAACGTCAGGCCGCCGATGATGACCAGACCTTGCAGCATGGTTTCCATGAGTTGCCTCCGTGTCCTCGCCAGAGGAAAAAGCAAGCGGGGAGCCAGAGCTAGCCGGTTGAAACAATTGAAGTTAATGTTGCGTCCGGGACGGACTGCGTGTCTTCAGAAACGCGGACGTGTCTGGGGTGACACGAGGTTTGCATCAGGGTGAGGCATGAGATGTGGCGAGGGGAAGGAAGTTACAGGGCCTTCGAGCCGGGATCGATGTGAGCGACAAAAAACCGCCATCAGATTTGCGCTGATGGCGGCGGTCAAAGGATAACGAGGAAAACTTGACTGGCGAAAACCTGAACAACCAAACCCGAGTTAGCCGCGCAGCAGTTTGCGCCGCAGCATTCCTGCGATGCCGATCAGTCCCGTCGAGAGCAGCAACAGGCTAGCTGGTTCCGGTGTGGCCATACACCGTGCGCCAGCATGGTAGTTGTCGGATCTGTAAATGTGATTGTAGTGTGCGCCGAATATCATGGGCGCAGCCTTCTCACCGGAAACCGAGAAATGGTTGGGAGACGGGTAGGCACGATCGTAGATGCTAGTGCCGGAGTGAGGGGACGTCATATTGACCGGGATGGGATTAGCCGAGGCCAACGTGGAGAGGGACAGGGCCACAACCAGCGACAAGAGAAAGCGGCTTCGTAACACGATGGATCCTCCAAGAACAAATTCGAATTCTCTGGTTCTCGGCAAAGCTTCTAACGGGGAGGACCAAGCATGATAGGAGCAACCGTGATGCCAAGGGGTGGCCAAGTTTGTGCGTACTGCTGCAAGCACTTACCGATTTGCGGGAGGTGAGAAAGTGAAAAACAATGCACATGTTCAGTCACCGATTGAAGTCAGTCGGCGCTCGATCGGCAACTTAGGGTCATCGAAAGAAAGTAACCGTATCGTTTGTAGACGTAGAGACAGATTCCGGTGGGGCCGCAATGCGTCAGGCCTTCAGCAGTTCCCATCCCAAGGAAATTCCGTTCGAGATATGATCGCGCGCGGAGCCTTGGCCCAGGTGTAGGGCCAACATTCCAGCAAAAGAGCGGGGGTTCGACTGGAATACCTGCATAGTACGCCGCCGCAGATGGCTGTGTTTGGCCATGAACAGCATCATGCGGGCCATCAGGGCGGGACGGCGGATGAGGGTGCGATGACATTCTTGATAATGAGCAAGGTCTCCGCCGGCGAGGCAATCGGCCAGCAACGCGGCTTGCCGAAAGGCGAGGCAAAGACCTTCTCCGGTGATGGCGTCCACTCCGCCCGAGGCGTCGCCCACCAACGCCGTGCGGCCGCGATACACGCGCCGCAATCTTCGGGTGACGGTGAGCGCGCCCCGTTCGCTGGAAGCGTGTTCTGCATTTTCGAGGCGCGCGCAAAGCTCGGGAAATTGCGCGAGCGTGTCTTCGAGCCGCAGCTTCGGGCTGGACGAGATCAGCGCCACACAAACTTCTTCGCGGCTGACGGGCGTGACGTAAACCTGGCAGTCATGACCCCAGTGCAGTTCCATGAAATCGGACCAGGGCGCGACACGATAATGGCGGCGGAACCCGAAGCGCGGATTCTTCTTCTGAGTTGCATCCAACTCGTGTTGATCCAGCTTTGCCCAGGCGCGGACGCGGGAGTTGGTTCCGTCGGCGCCCACCACCCAGCGCGCAGGCACGAATTCTCCAGCCACGAGCACACCTTCGGGATGAAGCCCGGTGACCACGGCCTGCCACAGCATGCGCACGCCGCTCGCCGCCGCATGATCCGAAAGGACGCGATGCAGGTGCGTACGGCGGATTCCGTAGGCGGTTCCGCGGGGAAACTCAGCCTCGGCCTTTGCGCCGTTGCTCACGAAACGAACGCCGCGGAATGGATACGCTTCGCCTTCTGGAATCTCGATGCCGAACTGGTGAAGTGCCGCCACTCCGTCGGGCATCAGTCCCTCGCCGCAAGACTTGTCGATCGGAGAGAGGGCGCCATCCGCCACTACCACGCTCAAACCGCGACGGCGCGCCGCGATGGCCGTCACCAGACCCGCAGGTCCACCGCCGACGATGAATACATCCCACGGATTCGTAAAGCCACTCACCATAATTTTCTGTCGGCGATCTTCTTACTTCCGGTTTTCTGTCGACGACCCTCCTACCATTCCAGCAAAACGAATTCCGAGCAGAACCCCGGACCCATCGCGGCCAGCAAGCCGAGCGTGCCGGGTTCGGGGCGGCGATTTTTCATGACTTCTTCGAGCACGACCAAAACCGAAGCCGACGACAAATTGCCAGTTCTGCGCAAGCATTGCCAGGAAACATCGAGTTCACCGTTCTTCAAGCCGAGCGCCTCGGCGGTTGCTTCCAGAATCTTCGGGCCGCCGGTATGCAGCACCCAGTTGCCGATGTCGGGGCGAGTCAATCCGCGCTCGGCAAGAAAATCGTCGAGATCGTGCGCCAGATTTTTTCGAACCAGGTTCGGAATTTCGCGGGAGAGCACAATGCGGAAGCCTTTTTCCGACACATTCCAGCCCATCATCTCTTCGGTGTCGGGATAGAAGACGGAGCGGGTGGCGAGGATGCGCGGACCGGAAAGCCCGCAGTCAACATTAGTGTCAGTGTCAGTGTCAGTGCCGGCCACGATCACGGCGGCCGCGCCGTCGCCGAACAGCCCGGATGAAATCAGGTTGGCCATCGAGATATCCTCGCGCTGCAGCGTGAGCGAGCAGAGTTCGACCGATAGCACCACCGCGGCCTGATCTGGATACGCGCGCACATAATCGGCAGCGCGCGAAATGGCCGCCGCGCCCGCCACGCAGCCCAACCCGAAAATCGGAACACGGCGGATATTGCTGCACAATCCCATACGGTTGATCAGCAGCGCGTCAATCGATGGACTGCTGATGCCGGTCACCGAAACAAAAAAGAACGCACCCAGATTGCGGCCACGCAAGCCCGCGTCCGCCAGCGCGCCCGTCACCGCTTTCTCACCCAACTCCTTGGCCGTGCGAATCCAGTGATGGTTGGCCTCGCCCCAGGTTTTCATCTTCAGATATTCTTCTTTGGGAAGCGAGAGGAAGCGTCCGTCGACGCCCACGTGACGATGCAAACGCCGCAGCACGTGCGGGTTTTCAATCTGATCGCCCCAGTATTCCTGCAGGGCCGCCAGCAACATCTCCTGGGAATAGTAATGCTGGGGAAACGCGCTTGCCGCGCCGACAATTCGCATGGTTGTTCCCGTTCCGGAGGATCTGGCTAATGACTGGGCCAATCTCGCCGCCCCCGAGGGCATTCGAAATTGTATGCCGATTCGAGCTTAGATGCGGACCGCAGTGTTAAAGTACTAAGATTCAGAAAGGCAGGACAACCAGGTGAAATTCATCGCTGGATTAGTATTTGGCCTCCTGATCGTGCCCTTCGGGGCTTATTTATATTTCACCAGCGGCCATGCTCCCGTTGCCACCACCGACTCCGACGTCCCCTTCGAAAATTTTTTCGCGCACAAGGCTTTGAATGCGCGCATCGCAAAAGACATGCCGAAGACAGTTCCGATTCAGGCAACCGAAGCCAACTACGTGGCCGGCGCCGAGCTTTACAAGCAGCATTGCGCCGTTTGTCACGGCTTGCCCCTGTCGCCGAAGACGGCGATTGCGACGGGAATGTATCCGCGGCCACCGCAACTGTTCCAGGGAAAAGGCGTTACGGACGATGCGCCGGGCGAGACCTATTGGAAGATCTTCAACGGCATTCGCCTGAGCGGAATGCCCGGCTTCAGCAAATCGCTTTCTGAAACTCAGATGTGGCAAATAGCGCTGCTGCTGGCCAATGCCGACAAACTTCCAGACGCGGCAAAAGCAGCGCTGGTCGCGCCCATCGCGGCAAGTACGGCAGCGCCAACCGTGCCGCTCATGTCGCCCGTGCCGCCCGCGCCGCCGTTTCCGAGTTCCGCAGCGCCGCCAAAATAAGGCTGAGAGAACCGCGAGAATTCGTTCTCCTCAAACGAGGCCAGTGAGCGCTAACGGCCAAACCTCGTCTCGCGTTATCGTGTAGGTATGGCGTTTGGCCGTTCCAGAAAACTCTTCACCGAAGCCGAGCTTTACGACTACGCCGTAGGTGCGCTGGCGCGCCGCATGCGCTCGGTCGCGGAACTGAAGCGCCTGCTGCGAAACCGGGTGGAAGCCGACACGGAAATCGGCAAGACGCTGGTCGAATTGATTGTCGTTCGCCTGAAAGACCAGGGCTATCTGAACGACTCCAAATACGCGGCGGCCTTTTCGTCGTATCGCCGCGACAACGAGAAATTCGGGCGCATGCGCGTTGTCAACGACCTGAAGGCGAAGGGAGTGCACGGAGAAGTCATCGAGAAGGCAGTTTCTTCGGTCTATGACGGCGTCAAGGAAGAAAATCTCGCTCGCGACTACCTCCGCCGCAAACGCCTGCAGAAGCCCAAGGACAAGGACCAGAAACAGGCAGCCCGCATCTTCCGCAACCTGATGCGCGCCGGATTCGGATCAAAAACCATCTTCACGATTCTGAAGAAATGGGACGTGGACGAAGAGACGCTCACCGAACTCGAGAACGAGACTTCGGAGGCGTAGGCTAAGGTTTCAAAGTTTCAAGGTTTCAAAGACTCGTTGCTATTCGGATCGCACAGTCTTGTCCGTTTCTTTGAAACCTTGAAACTTTGAAACCCTGAAACCTAGATTTTCTTTTCATTCTTTGATAGAACTTTGCAAACAAATATCTCTGCAATTCCTCTGGAGGAAGTATGAAAAGTAAGTTCTCTTTTATGATCGCAGCGGCGCTGCTGGCTCTGACTGCGTTCTCGTATGGTCAGGCTGGAACTGATGTGAAGAAAGCCGCCGACGACACTGGCAAAGCAACCGACACCGCCGCGAAGAAGACGGCGCACGCCACCAAGAAAGCCGCCGTGAAGACCGGCGACGCCACTGCAACCGCGGGCAAGGACACTGGGAAGGGCGTAAAAAAGGGCGCCACGGCGACCGCCAAGGGCGTGAAGAAGGGCTCCGAAAAAACAGCAGACGCAGTGAAGTAGCGTGCCGTGAAGTAGCGTAAAGACGGGATGTCCTCGCACCTCTTTCTGCTCACTTCTGTTCGTGTGGGGACGGGCGTCTCGCCCGTCCTGTTTTGTCGCTCGCGTAGCGAGCAGGCGTCTGTCCTCCTCTTCGTATTCTTCCTGCCACGTTTGGTTTCCGCCGACTTTGGATGAACAACCGTAGCCGAATAGTGGTTATCGTTTAGAATTTAATCTTCGATGGTCACAGGTATGCTTACAGGCTCCGAGATTCGCCGCAAATTCCTGGACTTCTTCATTCAGAAGGGACACCGCGAGGTGCACTCCTCTTCGCTCGTCCCGGCCAACGATCCGACACTGCTTTTTACCAATGCCGGAATGAACCAGTTCAAGGACGTTTTCCTGGGCCTCGAAAAGCGCGACTACTCGCGGGCTACGACCTCGCAGAAATGCGTGCGCGCGGGCGGCAAGCACAACGATCTGGAAAACGTCGGCTTCACCAATCGTCATCACACGTTTTTCGAGATGCTGGGAAATTTTTCGTTCGGCGACTACTTCAAGAAAGACGCCATCGCCTACGCGTGGGAGCTGATCACTTCGCCGGAGTGGTTTGGGATTGATAAAGAGAAGCTTTACGTCACGATCTTCAAGGGCGAAAACGGGGTTCCGCGCGATGCCGAAGCTTATGACCTGTGGCTTGGGCAAGGTGTGCCAAAAGATCGCATCTACGAGTTCGGCGCGAAAGATAATTTCTGGCAGATGGGCGACACCGGCCCCTGCGGCCCCTGCAGCGAGATTCACTACGACATGGGCTTGGTGGCCAGCGACTCGGGTCATACCGACTGCGCGTTTGGCTGCGATTGCGGGCGGTATGTCGAACTCTGGAACCTGGTGTTCATGCAGTTTGATCGCGACGCTTCTGGCAAACTGACGCCGCTGCCGAAGCCGTCGATTGACACGGGCGCGGGGCTGGAGCGGATGGCGGCCGTGCTGCAAGGTGTTATCTCGAATTATGAGACGGATTTGTTTACGCCACTGATTAAGCGGGCGGCGGAGTTGACGGGGACGTCAGTCAAGAAGGAGCTCGATAAAGAGGCACGTACGAAGTCAGCTGCTTCCTTGCGCGTCATTGCTGATCACTCGCGCGCGGCGACATTCCTAATCTCAGATGGCGTGACTCCTTCAAATGAAGGCCGGGGCTATGTGCTGCGCAAGATTATCCGGCGCGCTATTACTCACGGGCGGTTGCTTGGGCAAACGAAGCCATTCCTGCACGAGATGGTGTTTTCGGTTCGCGATCTGATGCGAGATGCTTATCCGGAATTGAATGAGTCGGGGGAGCGGGTGTCGAGGGCTGTATTGGTAGAAGAAACGCGGTTCGAACACACACTAGCTCCTGGGCTGAAAAGACTGGAAGAGGACTTGGATATCGTTCTTCATGGTGGCGGGCGGGATGTAGGAGTTGATGCCGTATTTCGCGACAAAGCAACTGGGAAGACGTCCTTTATACAGGCCAAAACCTATGGTGGGCGAGACGCTTTTAAGCTCTACGATACCTTTGGAGTACCGCTGGACTTCATAACAGACGCTACACGTGATCGTGGCGTATCGCTAGACGAGGAAGGCTTTGAACAGGCCATGACCGAGCAGCGCGAGCGAGCCCGTGCCTCCTGGAAAGGCGCGGCCAAGCAGACGGCTAATCCTGCTTACCAGCAGCTTCCGAAATCTGATTTCGAAGGGTATCGGCAGACTCGCTCTGACAATTGCGAAGTGCTGGCTATCATCAAGGGCAATCAGGGCGCGCAGGAACTCAAGCCGGGCGAATCCGGCGAAGTCATTCTCGATCACACTCCTTTCTACGCCGAATCTGGCGGGCAGGTTGGCGACCGCGGATGGCTTTACTCCGACGATCACAATACTGTGGTCGCCGAAGTGACCGGATGCTATTACCCGGTGCAGGGAGTGCGGGCGCATCAGGTGGTCATGAAATCTCCACCCTCCGCAAAAAACGCGGCAGGGTGGGGCACCCTCCGCGTGGGAGATAGAGTCGACGCCGTTGTCGATGCCGCGATTCGCGAGGCCACTATGCGCAATCACACTGCCACGCATCTTCTTCATGCTGGCCTAAGAGAAGTGCTGGGCAAGCATGTGAAGCAGGCGGGGTCGCTGGTGGCGCCCAATCATCTGCGGTTTGATTTTTCGCACTTTACCGGCGTTGAAGACGAGGAACTGCAGGATATTGAAGACATCATTAACAAAGAAGTTTTGCGCAACGAACGGGTCGAGATCGTCGAGAACGTTCCGATTGACGTGGCGGTTAACGAGTATCACGCCATGGCGCTGTTCGGCGAGAAATATGGTGACAAGGTGCGCGTGATCAAGATCGGTGATTTTTCGACTGAGCTTTGCGGCGGCACGCACACCGGGGCTACGGGCGAGATCGGGCTGATCAAGATTCTGAAAGAGGGAAGCGTGTCATCGGGCGTGCGGCGCATCGAGGCCGTGACTGGCGAAGGCTCGCTGCGCCACTTCCGCAAAGATCACGAACTGGAAGGCGTGGTGGCAAGTTTTGCTGGGCCCACCCTTTCGCAAAAAACACGAAAGGATGGGGCACCCGCGGAGTCTCCAGCGGAAGCGTTGCGCGCGGAACTGGAAAAGCGCGATTCGGAAATCAAGCGGCTCACGCGCGAGCTTGATCAGGCGCGGATGAAGTCGGCTTCGTCTGCGGTTGCCTCGGTCGGTGACAGTGACAAAGTCAAAGAAGTTCGCGGCATCAAAGTGCTTGCTCATCGCGTGGACAATCTGGAACGCGCGCAGTTGCGGACGCTGGTCGATCAACTGCGCGACAAACTCGGCTCGGGCGTGGTGGTGGTCGGTTCGGCTGCGAACGGAAACGTCTCACTGATTGCGGGCGTCACCAAGGACTTGACCGGTCGCATTCAGGCGGGGAAAGTGGTAGGCGCCGTGGCCGCGAAAGTTGGCGGCAAAGGCGGCGGGCGTCCGGATTTGGCCGAAGCGGGTGGGAAGGATGCGGCGGCGCTGGACTCGGCGCTGGACTCGGTGTACAACATCGTGGAGTCGCTGTTGGGGTGATGCAGAGGTCTTGCCAGGGGCTGGTGAAATCTCATACTAGTGAAAGCGCATGGACGATCGCATACGATTCATCGAGCACCAGGGCAAGCGGATTCTGCTGCTGGATTTTTCGCACTCTAACGCGCACGAGATGCAACTTCTGCTTGAGTATGTGCGGATCACCGTGGCGCAGCACGCGCACGAGTCGGTGATCACGCTGGCTGACTACACCGGCTCTACAGTGGATCACGCGGTTGCTACCAAGATTAAGGAAGTGCTGACGCTTGACCGGCCGTTTGTGAAAAAGACGGCGTGGGTCGGCGCGGAGAGTATCCCGCACGCCTTCATGGACAACTTCCACACTTTTTCCCAACGCGAGATTGTGACGTTCAAGACGCGGGAAGAGGCGATGGACTGGCTGGTGAAGGACTAGAAGCCAGTACCCAGTGCCCAGTACTCAGCACCCAGAAAAACTGCGATCGCTGGGTGCTGAGTACTGGCTACCGGGTACTGCTCTTCAGCTTCTCCACTTCAGCGTCACTGGCCCAGTCATCGGATGGCGAAACTCGCCGCCGGTTTTCTTCATTTCCAGCATGGCGTTCTTCAAACCGAAATACCACTTTGCGGGGCGGTCGGCGTCGTCGATCAGCATGAGATGCGGGTTGTGTTTCAGGCCCTCGGATTGAAGTTCCATGGTGCGGCGATCCTGCTCCACAAATTTTGCGAAGACAAATTTCAGCAGCTGGGGACCGAATGGAATCCAGCGGAACAGGTTCCAGGCAGCCACTACGTCGATGCGACACTGGTTGCGCGTGATGGGAGTGACGGTAGTCAGGCTGGAGAACCAGTATTTACCGGCGCGAATGACCTCCGAGCGCAGGTTGGGCAGGACGAAATCGATGGTCGTGGTAATGGAATCAGCGTCGGCGTAGAGGCGCAGAAGTTTATAGGGCGCGCTGTTGGAGCTGGGGGTGTGCGCGCTCATGCGAAAGCCGTAGGGGATGGGTTCGAAGTTCTTGCGCTTTTCGTGAATCGATTTTTGCGTGCGCCACCACCACGCCTGGTGGACGAAGGGACCGTGCGCGGGGTCCATCAGACCGATGATGCCGTGGTCGACGGAGCAAGGCAGATCGGCGGTGAGATAGGCGAGTTTGTAATGCTCGCTGAATTTTGGAATTCCGGGGGCGGGAGTAGGAGCGGGTGCGGGCTTCGAGAATCCGGCGCCGGCGGGGCCGGGATCGGGAATGAAGACCCAGATGAAATCGTCGCGCTCTTCGCAGGGATAGCTACCGGCGTAGATGCGATCGATTTTCAAAGTTTGATCGGCGACGAGCGACGGGATCAGCTTGCACTGGCCGGAGTGGGCGTCGAATCTCCAGCCGTGATAGGAGCATTCGATTTGCTGGCCGTCGAATTGTCCGCAGGAGAGCGGCATGCCGCGATGAGGGCAGGCGTCGCGCAGGGCAAAGGGTTGGGCTTGCTGATCGCGGCCTCGTCCAATGACTATGGGCTGTTCCAGCAACATCGCTTTGGCGATCTCTCCGCGACGGAGTTGATTCGCCGGGAGCGCGCGGTACCAGAAACCGAAGAGCATGAGCGCGTCGGGCGTCTGCCACCCCAGCGGGCCAAAATCAGGCCCGCCGGGGGCCCCGGTCTGGGACTGGAGTGGGAAGTCGTCAGGCATTGGACAAGAGAGGATACCGCAGCGGGTCAAAAACTTGAACCGCCGAGACGCGGAGAGCGCCGGGAAAAGCGAAACCTTAGGCGCGCTGTCCGGAGCGCAGACGCGTTCTTAACTGGACATAGGCTTCGCGGGCAATGCCGGGCTGTTCTATGTGGGTGAGGAAGAGCTTGCGCAGGGCAGCGGTGGTCAGGCGGCCCTCGATGTAGGCGTCATAGAGATCGGTGCCGGTGAGATATCCGAGCTGCTCGGCGGCGTATTCGTATTTGCGGCCGGTGAAGGCTGGAGCTGGCGGGGCGCAGGAAGCGTGTGCGCGGTGTTGGGTCAGGAAGTCGAGAGCGTCGACGGCGTCGGAGAAGGGAAGCGAAGTCTGGTGTTCGAGGTCTTCACGCGTCACATCGAATAATTCCGCCAGGTCAGGATCGCGGAAAGCGGGACGCGCGGGGTGCAAGATGCGCGATCCGAAAAAGGCGAGCGCGTGTTCGTAGACGGCTATGTAAAACGCATCGTCCTTGTCTACTGGGGTGGGGCGGGGTGCGGTGCGCTGGGCCACGGCCTTGCCATGGCAAAGATTCGGCAAGCCGCGACAGGCTTGATGAAGGAAGCGGGTGGCATCCTCGGCGGAGGAGGTCATGCGAAACTGCCGCACATACACGGCGTTGATGGGCGTGAGGTAAACGCTGCCGCGGTCGCGGACCTGGCGGAGAAGGGATTGACGATGTGCGGCAGTGAATCCCTTGCGGGACAACAGGCGGCGCAGGAGCGCGTCCGAGCTGCGCGAATAGACTTCGGGCATGAGATCGACCAGGAGCCTGGGCTGCGTAGTATTGTGCGACGAGTACTGGTTGATGCCGAGAAAACGCACCATGCCGTCGATGAGGTTGTAGAGGGTGGGGCCGAGGTCGGGCGCGCTGTGGTCGTTATCAGTGCGTCCCCAGCGGGCGAGGCAGAGGCGGTAGTTCTCGTATTTTTCCAGGGGCGTGGCGTTGAAGACGCAGATGACATTTTCGTGGACCGATTTTCGGACCTCTTTGCAGACCTCTTTGCTAACCTCTTTGCTAACTAGGACGGCTTCAACGTGGTCGCGGGCTTCTCCGGCGGCGCGCCAGTAGAGGGCATCGACGTTTTGCAGAATGGTGAGCAGGGATTCCGCGGGAAGCTGCTGCTGGAGCAGGGCGGGCAGATGCTGGGGCGCGAGGTGAGACTCGCCGAAGAGGATCAGGATGAGCGCGTCGGAATGGCGGCGGCGGAGTTCGGCAATCTTGTCGGCGGCGTGGCGGTCACGAGCTCCGATTTTGCGCAGATCTTCACGGGGCATGCAATCGAGGCCGTAGATAGATGCGCCGCGGTCGCGGGCGGCGGAGAGCAGTTCGTAAAATGGAGTCCACTCGTATCCCCAGTCGAGTTCGAAACGGATACGCTGGCGCAGTTCGGCCTCGTCAATTTCGCCGCGGAACCATTCGTCGAGAATGTGCTGGTCGCGGGAAAAAATGGTTTCCACTCCCAGCACTACGGGGCGCTGGTGGAGTTCGGGATCGCGGAGGAGCGAGACCAGGTAGCGCTGCGAGTTGGGCAGGGCGTGGTAGTCGCCGACCAACACGATCCCGGCGTTGGCGATTTCGTGGCGAACATCGCTCGGGGCGAGAACTTTCTGGTAGGAGCAGTAGGCCTCGCGAAAGTCGCGAAGATATTTGCGGCCGCCGGCGGGATCAATGGCGCGAATCTCACGCTCAACGCTGGCGATGGCGTGGAGTTGGGCGGCGCTGCGCCGCGAGCGTAAGATGCCGGTGGTTGCCATAGGTAGAAATTTGTAATTTCTGATTTGTAATTTGCAATTGAACCCATCTACGGGCCGAGTTCGGTTTGCCAATCACAAATTACAAATCACAAATGCTTCTTCGCCGCCTTGACTTGCCTATCGCTGGTCCCTATCCTCAATTTTTCGAGGCCGTGAACTGGATTGCCTCGTGGAGCGCCAACTTTGCCCCTTCTTGCGCCCGAAAACCTGACTGTTGCCACTACCGGCGCCAGCGGGTCGATATTTCTAAAGCATTTTCTACTCACCGTGGAGCGCGACCCTCGGGTCAAGACGGTGAACTTCATCGTTTCTGACAGCGGCCTGCGCGTCCTGGCCGAGGAACTCAGCGTTGAAGGCCGTTCTGAGCTTCTACGTCAAATCATCGGCGCGCCATCGACAAAAATTCAGCAGCAGTCCAACAGCGATATCGGAGCGAACGTGGCCAGCGGGTCGTATCCTTCGGACGCGATGGTCGTCATCCCATGCAGCGTCGGCACGCTCGGCCGCATTGCCAACGGCACGGCCTCGCGCCTGATCGAGCGCGCCGCCGATGTGACTCTTAAGGAGCGGCGGCCGCTCGTGCTGTGTGTACGCGAGACGCCGCTGAACAAGATCCACATCCGCAACATGGCAGTGGCGGCGGACGCCGGGGCGACTATCTTTCCGCTGATCCCAACGTTTTATAACCATCCGTCGAGTGCCGATGCCATGGCACAGGAATTCGCCAACCGCGTGCTGGCGCATATAGGACTGCCCCAACAAAACGCATACCAGTGGAAGGGCTAGCCCGCGGAGAATATCCCCGGTAGAGACGCGGCTTGTCGCGTCTCGGCGGCGGGAAACGGGGCAAGCCCCGCCTCCACAGGTGGAGGCGATGCCAAAGATCGATGACTTGGGGGAAGCCTTTCCTGCCTTGCAGGGGTGTTTTCAGTTTAGGGAAGGGGCAGTGACGAAGGTAGGTATCTGGCGGGCATGTACTGCGAGTGCGGGGCGAATCAAGCGGCAGCCAGCTAAGTGAAATTCTGCCGGTTGGGACGGTTTTTCTTGGTGATGCTGCCTGCGATCTGAGACCACGCGGCCACCCAGGGGACGATCAGGGAAAATATCAGGCGCGCGGCCAAAGTTTGAAAGAAAGTTCGCAGGAAAGTTCGCATGGGAGCTTTTCGTAGATCACTCCAGTCCAACCTGAAAGCAAAATAGACTTCGAGCGCGAGCACCAGCATTAGCGGAATGGGCGAGTAGACGAGAGCGAGAACGGCAAGAATTTCGGCGAGGCAGCGCGCCAGGTTGCGCCATAGGCGGGCCGAGCGTCCGCCCAAAACGCCGTAGGCTGCTGAATAGTTGGCCATTTGGCGGAGAGCCAAGCCGAAGGTGAGGTGCGGCTGGTAAGACGCCTTGGCGCGTTTCGCGAAGGCGGGGGTCACAAGTTCGCGCGCCTCGGCGTCGAATAGCGTGTCTTCTCCGAGGAAGAAGGTCTCGGGGAATCCACCGACGCGCCGCCAGAGTTCCTTGCGAAAGGCCATGGAGCGAGCGGTGCAGGATTTGGTCGCTGCGTCGGGGTTTAACTTGACTCCGAAGAAGGGCGCGGAGGCAACATCCCAGACGGTGGATCTTGTTCGGTCAAGATCAATGTACGATCCGCCAACGGAATACTCTGAGTCGCCGGCGAAAATCGGGGCTGTGAGATTTCGGAGCCAGTCGGGATGGTAGGTGCAGCCGGCATCGGCGCAGGCGATGACATCGGAAGAGGCTGCGGCGATGGCTACGTTGCGGCCCCGCGCGATCGGTCCGGCGGAATGTTGCAGGCTGCAGCTTTCATCACGGATAGGAACCAGGGTAGGGTGTTTTGACTGGGCTCGCTGCAGGCGCTCCCAGGTGCCGTCGGTGGAACCGCCATCGACGATGATGATTTCGGCAGGAGCGAGAGTCTGCTGCATCAGACTCTCGACCAGTGCGTCGATGGCATCGCTCTCATTGAGCACGGTGGAAACCACGCTCACGGCTGGCATGTTGAGTGGAACTCCACAGTGGTGGTTTTCATTCGTCTTTTTGGGATGCGCGATGGCCGGCGCGGACCCGAAACCAGTGTACCTGCGAAATCAGTTCTCAGTTCCCGGTTCTCAGTGAGAACCGCCGCGGGTAGATTCTGGGAACTGAGAGCTGAACTGACAATGGTAACTTCCGCGGCACACCTCTTCCGTGCCGTTGACGAAGCGTCGGCTTTTTTGTAATCTGCGATTACACCGGAGAGGAGGTGGTCGGATGACAAGTTCTGAAAGTCACAGTAGTACCAGACCAGGTGAGGTGGCTGAGTCTTAGGGCGGTTGCTCTAAGCGGAGTTCTCGAGGAACCTTTGGTCGGGGGAATCGGGAACAATCTCTCGCAAACAATCCGTGAGTATGGGCTGATCCGCCGGCCACAAGCTGTGCCCGGCACCGGAGTGAGCGAGGGGCCACGAGAGTGACCACCTCAGTCAATCCCAAACAGTCCACCGGGCAGCCCGCAGGCTGAAAGGCTTGCGGGCTGTTCTTTTTTTCTGGAGAAATCAAGTTTGGGGGCTCACATTTTTGGCGAATTGCGGTAGTCTATAGCACCGGTAACCGACCGGTCGGTTATTCGCTTTCGGGTGAGACTTGCGGGATCAACCTGCGAGTCATGCGAATTCTCCAGGGAAACTGATCGTCATGGATGACAAGCACTACCGGGCTCGTATTACCAAGCGCGCCGACTTTGCGCCGGATCTATGGATGATCCGCATTGATCCCGGGGCGGAGTTCACGTTTGCTCCGGGGCAATACGCGACGCTCGGGGTGGAACGAGACGCGCGGCGACTGGAGCGTCCCTACTCGATTGCTTCTTCTCCCTACGAAAAGGAACTGGAGTTCTTTTTTGAACTGGTGCCGCACGGCGAGACCACGCCACCGCTCTACAGTCTGCAGTTGGGCGACGAAGTTATGGTGCGCAAAGTTGCGAAGGGGCGCTTCACCTTCGACAGCGGGCAACCGGAACGCACGAACCACTTGATGGTGAGCACCGTGACCGGCGTCGCGCCTTTTGTCAGCTACGTGCGAACCCTGTTCAAGGACTGGAAAGAAGGGCGGTTTGCGGGCGAACACAAACTATTTCTGCTGAACGGCGCCAGCCGTTCGTGGGAGTTCGGCTATCGCGAGGAGCTGGAAAACTTTTCGAGACAAGCGCCATGGTTTCGCTGCGTTTTCACGGTAAGCCGTCCGTGGGAGGACGAGAGTTGGAAAGGCGAGGTTGGCCGCGTGGACGAACTGATTCGCAAATACGCCGACCAGTGGGGATGCACCGCGGCGAATAGCATCGCGTATCTGTGTGGACATCCGGAGATGGTTGAGCACGGGAAGGGCATCCTGAAGCGGATCGGCTTCACGAAAGAGAACTTCAGGGAAGAAGTGTATTGGGTGCCGGCGAAGGCGGCGGGCGAGTAAGGAAGCTATCAGTTTCCCGGCTCTCAGTTGGCCTTCCTGGGTCATTCCGGTTGGATTACTCCTGTTCAGCGGGAGCGAAGAAAACCAGGACTTCGAGCTCTTCCTCTATGGCGTAAAACCGATGCTCCAGTTCCGCCTCGACGAAAATAACTGACCCGGCGCGCACCTCGGCGTGGTCGGAGCCGATTTGCACGCGGGCACGTCCGCGGATGACGTAGTACATCTCGTCTTCGCGGTGGGGTTTCTGCGGATCGGTGCCGCCTTTCGGCAACACGTAGATGCCTGCGCTCATAGCAGGGACGCGGAGGAATTCGAGGTAGAGTTTGCCCTCTTTCGCTCGCTCGCGGGTCAGATCGTCGATGTGGAAGAAATGAGTCACGAAGAACAGTTCTCAGTTCTCAGTGGGACGCAGCTTGCCACGGCTCTACAGGTGTTCCTGAGAACTGATAGCTGACAACTTCCTATCCCACCGCGCCGTGAAAAAAGATATCTGTGTACTGCTGCACCAGCGCTTCTCCAGTCAGCGGTCCGTCGGGCTTGTACCACTGATAGATCCAGTTGATCATCCCGACCAGGGCGAGGGCGGCAGCGCGCGGCGTGACCGAGGACTGGGGATTACGCTTGCGCTGGACGTCGGCGATGATGTGCTCGACGAAGTGCAGGTAATCCTTCTTGCGTCCGTTGATCTTGCGGCGGAGCGCCGGCGGCAGTGGGTGGTTCTCGTGCAGCATGACTGTAATCTCTCGGTCTTCGGGACTGAGCACAACCTGGATATGCAGCCGGATGAGGGTGCGCAGGCGCTCTTCGGCTCCGTCGATGCGACGCACCACATTGATGACCCGTTCCTCGGTGATGTCCATGGCGTGCGAGGTGATGTGGAACAGGATCTCGTCTTTTGACTGGAAGTGGTGATAGAGGCCGCCCTTGGAGAGCTTGAGCGCGGCGGCGACGTCGTTCATGGAAGTGGCATCGTATCCCTGCTGTTGAAAGAGCCGGGCGGCGGCACGCAGGATTTCCTGGCGTGGCTCCTGACGGGGTTCCAGATGACGTTCGACGGTAGCTTCGCGACTCATCACCAGTGATGGTATCGCGGAATGGGGTCCGGGCTCTAGCAGTGAATTTCGCGGATTGGGAGGTGGCGAAGAAAAACTATTCCCGGCGGTTCTTTCGGGACTTCGCCGGGCCTTTGGCTTTGCCGGGCGGCGAGACTTCATCGATGCATTGCATTTTCTGCAGCGTATCGCGCGAGGAGGCAGTTCCGTTCCCTAATCGCAGGGTGGGCCGGTTGTAGAGACGGGCATCGATAGCGATTTCCGCCTGAGTCGATCGGCCAGCGTTGGATAGCCGGTCAGCGTGTTCGCCACGAATGTAGCGGTGGTACGAGGCTGACCGCACGGGGCCGTGTATGTGGGCCAGTTCGAAGGCTTCGAATCGAACTTCTTGTAACGCGTCTTTTCTGGGGTGACCCAGCTTAGTGTGGCCCGGATTCGTGCAACCCGGTCCGGGGCTGGAGCCTCCGTGCAATCGTCGAATGCGGACCGCGGCCCGGTCGACGACGCGCGCGAGTTCTGCGCCAAATTCCCGCGCGCGGTCTTCGAAGAGACGCTGCTTCGCTTTTTCCGCGGAAAACCAGGTGGGGTTTCGATTCGATTCCTGCGGCGCTTCGAGCCGCGACACTTCGCAAAGGTGGGCGGCGACGGCAAGCGCTGGCAGGGAAGATTGGGCAGCAGCAGGCCGTGTGTCCCTGGTCGCGGGTGCAGGTTTCCGGCGGAAGTAACGGGCGAAGGGGATTTCTTCCATCCGGCCATGAACGCCAGCCTCTTCAAAAGCCTCGAGGGCAGCGGACTGGGCGTATGAGAGGCCGGATTCGACGCCGCCTTTGGGGAAAATCCAACGTCCGCCGCGGGTCTGAACCAGCAGGAATTCGATGCCACGTCTGCGGATGCGGTAACAGACGGCGGCGACCTGTTGGCGTCTTTTCGGAAGCCGGGACGGTCGCAAGAGATTTATGGATGAATCAACTCCCATGGCAGTAGAGTGCGCGTGCGATCCGCTTCTGGCTAGAGCAAAACTTGGTTCGGGCGCTGGTTCGTCAGGGAGTGCCTTGGCGGGAATCCTTCTACATACTTGCGCCACCGGCAGCGCCTTGGAGAAAGTAACGTCAACAGACCTTGGCGATAACCCGGGACGGGACTCTTGGATCACTTGTATTGTCTGCGCTGCAGTCGGGAACTCGAAGCCGGACAAAAATCGGTTGCGGTGTATCTGTTCGCGCAGACGGTGGGAGTAAGACCGCGCCAGAAATCTTCGGCACAGCGCATCTGTTTCTGCCCGCAGTGCTCAGTTTCACTGGCCATGGGTCCGGCGCCAGAGGGCGCGCTCAACCTCGCCGCCTGGCAAATGATCCGCGACATTGTTGGCGCAGACCCGGCATTGACCGAGGCCGCATGGGAAAGCCTGCATGGCATTGAAGAAGGCTTGCTTCCAGCGACTGGAACCGCAGGCGGCGCGCATCCCACACGCGCAGGATCGTACTTCGAGTTTTGACCCCTCACACGAACCGTTGGTGGTCTAGAATAGACCCCGAGGAAATCCGTGGTTGACACCAACAGGTTGACACCAAGAGGGCGGGGTGCGTAGCATCTCATGAACCGACCGATTGGTCGGTTTAGCCTTAGCCTTCAAACACGACTTAGTATTTCAGCCAACATAGATCAGATAAGGAGTAGTTCAGTGGCCACAGTCTTTTATCAAAACGATGCCAATCCTTCCGCGCTGAAGGGCAAGACCATTGCCGTTTTCGGGTACGGGTCGCAGGGACACGCGCAGGCGCAGAACCTGCGTGACAGTGGATACGACGTGATTATCGGGCTCGATCCCGAGCGCGGCTCGGCGCAGCAGGCGCGCGCAGATGGAATGACCGTGGTTGCTCCGGCCGAGGCCGCCAAGCGCGCCGACTGGATACAGATTCTCACGCCGGACGAGACTCAGGCCGAGTTTTACGAGTCGGCGATCAAGCGACATCTGCACAAAGGGAAGATTCTCGGCTTCTCGCACGGGTTCGCGATTCACTTCAAAACCATCAAGCCGCCGAAAGATGTGGACGTGGTCATGATTGCGCCCAAGAGCCCGGGCCATTTGCTGCGGCGCGTGTATTCGCAGGGCGGCGGCGTGCCCTCGTTGCTGGCCATCCACCAGGATGCGAGCGGACGCGCGCATGAATACGCGCTCAGCTATGCGCACGGCATCGGTTCGACGCGCGCCGGCGTGCTGCAAACGACCTTCAGAGAAGAAACCGAGAGCGACTTGTTCGGCGAACAGGCGGTGCTCTGCGGTGGGCTGACTTCGCTGATGCAGAAAGGATTTGAGACGCTGGTGGCGGCCGGTTACGCTCCTGAGATCGCCTACTTCGAGTGTGTGCACGAGATGAAGCTGATCGTCGACCTGATCTACGAAGGCGGGCTGAGCCGGATGCGCTATTCGATTTCGAACACGGCGGAATACGGCGACCTGACCCGCGGCGAAATGGTGGTGGGAGACGAGACGCGCAAGGCGATGAAGAAGGTGCTGAAGCAAATTCAGAACGGCAGCTTCGCCAAGGAGTGGATTAAAGAGAACCGGAAGGGCGGTAAAAAGTTCGCCAAGCTGCGTGAACGCGCCAAGCAACATCCAGTTGAAAAAGTAGGTGAGCAGTTGCGGGCGATGATGTCGTGGCTGCCCTCCGACAAGAAGAAAAGCGCGTAAGAGCAAGTTCCCGGTTCTCAGTTCTCGGTTCTCAGAAAAATCTCAAGCCTTCACTGAGAACTGGGAACTGAGAACTTTTTCCCATTCAGCTACACTGACAGCATCACTCCCATGGACATCGACCTCAAACATCGCAGTCGCTATATCACCGACGGGCGCGACCAGGCTCCGGCGCGCGCCATGTACAAAGCGATCGGCTTCACGGACGACGACCTGGCGAAGCCGCTGATTGCTGTTGCCAATACCTGGATCGAGACCATGCCGTGCAACTTCCACCTGCGGCGGCTATCGGCCAAGGTGAAAGAAGGAATTCGCGCGGCGGGGGGCACGCCGATGGAGTTCAACACCATCGCGATTTCTGACGGCGAAACCATGGGCACCGAAGGGATGAAGGCGTCGCTGGTGAGCCGCGAGGTGATTGCCGACTCGATCGAACTGGTCTGCCGCGGACAGCTTTTTGACGCGGCGGTTTGCATTGTCGGTTGCGACAAGACGATCCCGGCGGCGGCCATGGCGCTGGCGCGCATGAACCTGCCCGGCCTGGTGCTCTACGGCGGAACGATCATGCCCGGAAAGTTTCGCGGCAAAGACGTTACCGTTCAGGATGTATTCGAGGCGGTGGGCGCGAATGCAGCGGGCAAGATGAGCGACGCCGATCTGCTGGCGCTGGAAAATGTGGCGTGTCCGGGTGCGGGGGCATGTGGCGGGCAATACACAGCCAACACGATGAGCACGGTGATGGAGTTGATCGGGCTTTCGCCAATGGGATTTAACGGCATCCCTGCGATGGATCCGCGCAAGGACGAAGTCGCGTTCCGCTGCGGCGAAGTGGTGATGAATCTTCTGAAGCAGGGCATTCGTCCGAGCGATATTCTCACTCAAGCGGCGTTCGAGAACGCGATCGCGGGCGTGGCCACGACGGGAGGCTCGACCAACGCCGTGCTCCATCTGCTGGCGATTTCGCGCGAAATCGGGCTGCCGCTCGAGATCGACGATTTTCAGCGCGTCAGTGAACGTACGCCGCTGCTGGCCGATCTGAAGCCTGCGGGAAAATTCGTGGCGTCGGATGTGGACGCAGCGGGCGGCATTCCGGTGATTGCCAAGAGGCTGCTCGACGGCAAGTATGCGGATGGTTCGGCGATGACAGTGACCGGAAAGACATTTGCCGCAGAGGCAAACGCGGCGAAAGAAACTGCTGGACAGACGGTGATCGCTCCCTTGAATAAGCCGCTGAAGGCGACGGGCGGTCTGGTGATATTGAAAGGGAACCTGGCTCCCGGGGGCGGAGTAGTGAAGATGAGCGGGCACGAACGGGCTTCGCAAACCGGGCCGGCGCGCGTGTTCGATTCCGAAGAAGCGGCAATGCAGGCGGTGACCAGCAAGCAGATCAAGGCGGGAGATGTGGTGGTGATCCGCTATGAAGGCCCAAAGGGCGGACCTGGCATGCGCGAAATGCTGAGCGTGACTGCGGCGATTGTGGGCGAAGGGTTGGGGGAGAGCGTGGCACTGATCACGGACGGACGTTTCAGCGGCGCGACCCGCGGTCTGATGGTCGGCCATGTCGCGCCAGAAGCGGCTCTGGGCGGGCCGATTGCCGCGATCCGCGAGGGCGACCGCATCACCATTGACACCAAGATCCGAAGGCTGGAGCTCGAAATTTCCGACGCCGAGATTGCGCGGCGGCTGGCGGAATGGAAAGCCCCGGCGCCGCGGTATAAGACCGGCGTATTCGCGAAGTACACAGCGCTGGTAAGGTCGGCGGCCGAAGGCGCTATCACCACCCCCAGACTCGGGTAGTCCGCCGAAGGCGAACATTTTGCGATAATGTTTCACGTGGAACATTTTGTACTGTCCATATTGTACGTACGATAATATACAGACATATCGAATCCTGCCCCCGCGACGATGTTTTAAGTTATTGATAATGCTCATAGTCGTTTGTGGTTAAATGGCTACAGCCGGGTATTTCTTACGCTGTAGTTATTACGCGCTCATTATTTAGGGCGCGGGCGTCCCGTACGAGACTTAACTCCCTGTTTCCTGCCAAATAAAAGGAGCAAACCATGTCGAACTTGATCGTGCGGTTTCTTGCCATCTTAGGCGCGCTGTGGCTGATCGGAATGGTGATCGTGCTGGTGGCCGTGATCGGCTGGAAGGGAAAGGTTCCATCCAAGACGATTCTGGAAGCCAATTTCGAGAAGGCGTTTATGGAGGACGTTCCGGACACGCCTTCGGCGCAGTTGATGCTGAGCGATAGGCAGACGCTGCGCGATGTGGTGGACGCGATTGATCGGGGAGCGAGCGACGATCGCGTCGTCGGCATGATTGCCAAGATTGGTGCGGCTCCGATGGGAATGGCGCAGACGCAGGAAATTCGCGATGCTGTCCTAAGATTT
>Ga0187890_10000272_pt1 | contig 36775 bp, 30 predicted proteins | sample June2016WEW_21_1_FD_133005 | JGI IMG/M metagenome (GOLD analysis project Ga0187890, IMG submission 133005) | Peatland microbial communities from SPRUCE experiment site at the Marcell Experimental Forest, Minnesota, USA - June2016WEW_21_10 | ecosystem: Environmental > Terrestrial > Soil >... | reverse complement strand
GTCTTCGAGAACTGTTCCGTCGTCACTTCGTTCCAGGTTGATTTCACCGACGGCGGCGGGAACGATGCTTTGCCGTTGGTGTAGACCGTCTTCTTGCAGTTCGAGTTGCTCAATTCTTTGGCGTCGCCGTTACCCGACGGGTCGGAGTAAGTGGCTTTGCCTTTCTTGCTGGTGTTTTCAAGCTCAACCCAGAATTTCTGCTTGCCTGGGCCGCCGCTTTCCGGTGCGAAGCCGAGTTCGCGAGCTTCCGCGAGCACCGCGTAGCCGATGCTGCTCGGTGTTTCGGCGACCTTTTTCAGGAGCCCCGAGCCTTTTTCGCCTTCAGCCGGCGTGATCGCTTCCGGCCACAGCGTGCTGTTCGACAGTTCGGAGAGTTCGTTCCACGTCTTTTCTCCGGATTTGGTTTTCAACAGGCCGGTGTCGCTCCAGTTGAGGAAGCGCTTGAAGATGTGCGTCGTACCAGAAGCGTCTTTACGCACGACAGGCGTGATCGAAGCTTCTTTGTTGCACGTCGGCCCGCCGACCACCTGAACGAGTTCGTCCCCGTCTTCGGTGATCTGGCTCCATTTCGTGACGGAGCCCGAGTAGATTCCCTCGAGCGCTTTCTGGCTCAGCGCCAGACGGCCCGTCACTTTGGAGTTGCCCGTGCAGCCTTCGGGCAGGTTGACGACGATCGCCACCGCGGCCTGAAGGACCGGGACGGTCAGGACCGTGCTTGCGGGTCCTTCGCTGGTGCCCTCGACTTCGAGCTCTTCTTTTTCGGTCTGGTTGACCGTGTTGTCGGTGCCGATGTACCCGAGTGCGCCGTATTCGAGTTTTTCGTGCCACGCAGCGAAGCCTTTGCCGCTGCTGGTCGATTTGTAGATCACCGTCGGTTTTGCGCCGGTGCCCTGTTTCCCGCTACATGCGCCAGCCGCTTTGGATTTGTTGAAGTCAGGGTTCCACACCTGGTCCTGGGCGACCGCCTGCAGCGACGAGCCCGCCGCTTCAATCGACGCGCCTCCGCATTTCGTCAGGAGCGCGGCGCTCGCCGTGCCCGGTGCTACGGCTGCGGCTACAGCCGCCGCCGAGATGACGCACGCCGGCACAATCCGGCGTGCAAGGGAAGACTTCATTGCTCGACTACCTCCTGGTTAGCATTTACATCGCCGACCGTTGGGAGATCCGCTCCCAGGCGACGACGAGAAGGAGCATCCACTCCCAGTCGGCAGTCTCTTCGCGGCAGGCGTTGACAAGGTTGCCAGGCCGTGATGTCGGCCCTGTCAGGCCCCTTGTTCACAAGCTGGTCACATTCGTTTACATTCTGGTAACGAACGCGCCGCCTATGAGGTGATTGCGGGTCGGTTCTCCGCCCGCTCGCCACTCGATGCCGTCGCCGTCGCGGCCGCCCGCTCACACGATGAGCCTGCTTCCTCTGCCCAGCCGGCGGTCTCGGGGCCGCCGCAGCCGCCCCAAGACCGCCTGCCGGCTGCCCTGCTAGTGGTGCTTGGCCGCCTTCTTGGCCGGACGCAGCGTGACGCTCACGGACGTCGTGTGGCTGGCGCCTTCCGGATCGCGCGCGACGATCGTGGCGCGCGCGCTCAGGCTGTGCGTGCGCGCGAGCAGCGCGCGCGCCTTGCTCGACAGGTGCAGCGTCAGCGTCTTCGCCTGCCCGCCGGTCACCGAGAACGAGACCGTCGCGAGCGTCAGGATCGCCGCCTTGCTCTTGGCCTGATGCCCGACGCTGGCCACGACCGCCTTGAGCGTGCGCAGCGTCACCGTGCCCGAGCAGCTCTTGTCGGATGCAGGGCAGCTGACCTTCAGCGTGAAGGCGCCCGAGCTGCTGACCGACGTCGAGCTGCCGCTCGCGAGCGTGGCATCCGGTTCGCCTTCCCTCGATTCCACGTGTGGTTCCACGCCCACTTTGCCCGTCGGCGGGGTTTCTTTGGGCGTTTCTTTCGGAGCTTCGACCACGACTTCTTTGGCCATGGTCGTGAACGTCTTTTCTTCAGTGCTGTCGGTGGTACCGGCGGAGTTCGTCGCGACGATCCGCACGTGATAGGTCGTACCGGCGCTCAAGCCCGTCAGGGCTGCCGACACCGGCACGAAGGCTTCGCCCTTTCCGGGCGCCGTGGCGCACGGGAGCGGGGGCGACCCGAACGATTTCGAGGTGCCGTATTCGAAGTGGCAATTGGTCACTTCCGCGCCTTCGGGATTCACCTTGGCGTTGAGCGTTGCCGTGGTCTGTGTGACGGTGGAGGCCGCTTCGATCGCGACCGCCGGCGCCGGCCCTGACGTGAACGTCTCGTCAGCGCCTTCCCCTTTGCCTTTGGCGTTGGTTGCCACGAGGCGGAAGTGGTAGAGCTTGTGCTTTTCAAGGCCCGCCACCGTCGCGGAGACCGGCACCGGTTTTTCGCCTTTGCCCGGCGACGCCGAGCATTTGGCGCTCGACCCGTACGCTTCCGTGGGCCCGTACACGAATTCGCATGCGGTCACTTCTTTGCCGTTGGGGTTGACCGTCCCCTTCAGCGTCACCGACGTGCCTTCGACCTTCGGTTCCGGTTCTGTGACGACCGTCGGCGGGCCGACGCTGTCGATCGTCCGTTCCACTTCGATCACGGGCGTCGCGAGATCGTCGGTGTGGATCTTCTCCTTGATCGTCAACGTGCCTACTTCTTTGAACGTGTGCTGCACTTCGGTGGTCTGCTGCTCACGCGTGCTCACCGTTTCGCTGCCTTCGTGCCCGAAGGTCCATTCGACGCTCATGGCGTTGGCCTGCGTGAGCGTCGAGGACAGCGTCACCTTTTCGCCGATCGGCACGGGTTCGACTTCGACTCCGCCGGCCTTAGCCGTCGGCACCGTTGCGCTCGCCGTCGGGCAGCCGCTTCCGCCCGGCCCGAACTCGACGATTTTCGGGCCGTTGCCCGGCTTGCCCGGTTCTTCGGTTTCCGAGTTGCGCTGGAACATGAAGAACGTGTCTTCTTCCCCGCTAGCGGCGATCGATGGTTCTTCCGGTCCGAAGCCTTCGCGGACGATGCATTTACCTGCCGCCGAGGCCGGGCTCTGCCCGCCGGTCCAGCCTTCCTCCTTGAATTCCGGGCTGTAGATGAGCGCACCCGCGTATTGCTGGTTGCCCCCGGTCTGGAGTCTGATCTTGGCTCTGATGTAGAACCTGCCTTCGGCGCCGATCGACAGCTGCGCGCCGCCGCCCGGAGATGCACCGGGGAATTCCGTCAGCTCTTCCAGCGGACATCCTTCTTCGCAGTCGAACTGGATGACCGGTGTCGGCGGAAGCGCGCCGTGCGAACTCACGGGGATTTCGTCGATCTGATCGAGTTCGCCGACGACGTACACATCGCCCGTTTTCGGCGAGACCGCCGGCGAGTTGACGCATTCACATTCTTCGAAGTAGTCTTTTTCGTCGATGTACCTTTCGCCCAGGGCACCGGTGTCGCTGATCGGCTGCAGGACCGTGGTCCCTTCCTGTTCGAAGTTCCCGTTTTTGTTCTTTTTCCCGCGATCGATGCTCGCCACCAGGATCAGTTCGTGCGTTTTGGGGTTGACCGTGATGCCGCCTGGTTCAAGCAGCGCGACGCCCTGTTCTTTCGACTTCGGCTGCAACACGGTCGGACCGACGAACAGGCCGCCTTCGGTGCCCACCGGTTCGAGTTTCTTGCCCGACGGTTTGGCGTTGAACGCATAGATGGCCGAGGCAGCCGGCAGTTCCGGATCGGGCTCTTTTTCGTTGCGCGTCTCGAGCGCGAGCACGTACACGCGTTCGAGTTCGGGGTCGACCGCCACGCCCTCGATTTCGTCCGGTTCGGACCCAGTCGCCGGCTTGAACGTTTCCGAGGCGACGGCTTCCCATTTGCCTTTTTCTTTTTCGTCGCTGAACTCCTGGATTCGGAAGTTCTTGCCGCCCTTGGGGTTGTCGACCACGTAGATGTTGTTGGTCTTCGTGTCGACCCCGAAGGCGGGTTCCGGTTCGTTCAGCTGCCCGAGTTCGGTGCCTTTCTCGCCGAAGCGCTGGATTTCCCCGTATGGGACAGCCTGCGCCGCTACGGCGAACGCTCCGCCCATCAGCAGAACCCCCGAGAGCAGGGCCATCAGGCTCCGAAGGGCACGTTGAAGGTCAGACATCGGGCTCCGATCTAGTCGCTTGTGCGGTCATACGCGGAATACTGGCGTGACGGGGCGCCCAGTTCGTATAGAAGTCGTGAACGGCGCGTGAACCTGAGAGCGCGCCCGATCGCGATCGCGCTCATCGACGCGGCCCGCGTCGAGACGTCATCCGCCGCTGCGCACGCATCGCGGAGATGGTCGCGGGCGCTACCCTGACCTCGCGTCCGCGGCGGCCTGGGCGCCCGCGCAGCGACGCGCCGGCGAACGCGGCGAGGAGCACGATCCCGAGGATGTACTCGGGCGCGGGCTCGTGTTCAGTTTGGCGATAGGCCACGGCCTCGTTGCTCACGGACTCCGGCGCCGCCTCCTCCTCTTCTTCGCGTTCAGGAGCCTCGACGGGCGAGGTCACCGCCGAGGTCCCGCTCGGCGGGGTGGGGCGCGCCGGCGTGGGGACCGGAGGCGGGACGAAGGGCAGTACGAAGGCCGGGAGCGCAGCCGGCACGAAGAACGGTGGCGCCGGCGTCGGGTGGGCGGGCGGTCGCGGGACGAGCGGAGCGGCCGGCGCCGGCGCCGGCGGAACGGGCAGCGACAGCGGCGCCGAGGACGCCGGGGCGACTCCGGCGGGCGTCGGGGCCGGTGTCGGGGCGGGCACTTCGACGCCCTGTGGCTTGACCGGCAACTGTGCGAGCGGGGTGGTGCCACACGGCTGGCGGGCGCTCCCGGCCTGGACGGTCACCGGCAGCGTGTAGGAGAGTCCGCCGGCTTCGATCGTGACGTTCGTCTCGCCCTTGTTGTAGGCGCAGAAGAGGCCCGATTTGGCGTCCGCTTCCGGTTTGCCTTCGGCGCCAAGCAGCACAGCGCGGGGATTGCCGGTGGCGAGATTCGGCTTGACGAACTGACCGACCTTCGGTTCAGAGGAGGTGAACGTGTATTCCGGTTCCAGGCCGCTCGCGCATTCGGTCCCCACGCAGTTGGACGGGATCGGCACGTAGGGGCTCGTTTCGGGTGCGCCGGCCGGTTCGGGGGTCTCGTTGTGAGCGCGATTGCCCGAGCGCGGACGGCGCGCGAGCCCGCTGAACAGCGCCGCCTGGCTGCGCCGCAGCAGGGTCCCGTCCTCAGCTTCCATGGCGAGTTCGCCGATGTTGGGAATCAGCTCCACGCTGACGGGCGCGACGTTTCCGGGTTTGCGTTCTGCGAGCGCCGCGTCGACCTGGGCCAGCAGGAAGCCGCTGGCGCCGATGAAGCCCTTACCCTCGCCCTGCCCGTTCCCGGCTCCTTCTGTGACGTAGCTGACGTAGCCCAGAGTGCCCGAGCCGTAGGCGTAGATCGCGGCACCCGCCCGCAGTGGGAGTTTGACGTTCTTTTCGGGGGAGTCGAAGAAGTAGGCCGACGCATCGTCGTTCGGCGCCGCCTTGCCTTCGCCCAGCAGGGCCCTCACGACCTTCCCGGCGGCTTCCCCTGCGGCGCCCCCGGCTTCAACCTGGGCGCTGAGGTTGGCGTTGCCGACGACGATCGCGGGCTGCCTGCGGTTGGCGGCTTCGGCGAGCTGGCCTTCGAGCCATGTCAGCTGTTCTTCGTTCACCGGCGTGCTGTTGTCGAGCACGATCACGAGCACGCCGTCCGATGTGAAGGAGTAGTAGGCGGATTGACAGCCTGGCGCTGCGCACGTCGGCTTGGCGAACGGGAACCCGCTCCCGCTGAACGCTTCCTCGAACGATTCCTCGCTTCCGCTGCCGTCGAGGTCCGTGGGCGAGGCGGCGGCGTATGCCGGCTTTGGGCTGAACGCGAGCACCGAGGCGTAACGTGCGAGCTCGTTCTTGTAGGGGACGACGAGCTCCGCCGGACCGGCGGTTTCCCCCGTCGTGACCCGCGGGCCGGTGTACAGGAACGCCGCGACGTTCGTGACTTCTCCCGCGCGCCGCATCGCGTTCTCCAGCCACGCGTCAGGCCCGAGGCTCGTGTTGGCGCGGTCGGCACAGGGCGCCGCGCATTGGGCGCCGCCTCCGATCGCAAACGCCGGCGCGCCGGCGGCGATCGGGGCGGACTTCTCGATCGGCGCCGACCCTTCGGCCGGGTAGCGATAGACGTCGGCTGTGTCCAGCAGCGACTGATGCGCGACGTCGTTCGACAGCAGGCCGCCGACCGCCCAGCCCTGGGACCCGGTCGAGTTGACCAGCGCCGCCACGACCGGATCGGGCTCGTAGGGGGTGTCGAAAAAGGCGTATTCCCCGGGTGGTTCCTTGGCATCGTTCAATTCGTGCTCCTCGTCGCTCCAGCCGTTCGCGGTCTGGCGCAGCACCGCGGTTTCCGCCTTTACCGGCAGCGGATAGGGCGCGATCAGGTTCGGAGGCGAGCCCGGTGGCGGGGCCGGTTCGTTTTCCACGCGGTAGGTATTCGGCTCGACACCGGTCGCGATCGCCCGCAGCGCGTTCCCTTCGCGGAACAGCGCGAGCGAGCCTGGCGCGGTCTCACCGGGGAACGGCGTCGGGGTCGCCTGCCATTCGGCCGCAGCGGACTGACGCTCATAGATCTGCGTGCCGGCGCTCGACCCGGAGGCGCTGAACGCCGCACCGCCGTCGGGGAGCCCGACGACGGCCCAGGGCACGTTCGATCCCATCGCGTTCGCGGCGCCCTGGTCGACGTGCCAGCCGGAGCCTTCGTTGACGAGTAGGCCGGCCTCGTACTTTTCGGAATCCGTGCTCACGAGCTTGCGGTATGCGACGATCGCCTCCGAGCCGGCGAAGGCGATCGAGGTGAAGCTGGCTTCGGCGACTTCGGGCGGCAGGCAAGGTTGAGGGGCGCCGCCGGCGCATGTGGGTTCCTGCGTCCACGTCTTGCCGTAGCTCAGCAGCACGCCACCCTGCCCGACCGCGTAACCGCGCGAGGGTTCGCTTTCGTCGAAGGCGATGCCCAGGAGGTTGCCGCGGAAGTTGTACGGCGTAGCCGGATCAGGTTCCCACAGGCCGGTTTCACCTCGCCACAGCCACATCTGGCCTTCGTTGCCGGCGGCGTAGGCGCGCGTCGGGGTCGGCCAGGCGACCGCGCGCAAGCGGGGCGTTTCCCGCCGGCCACCGGGCCCGAGCAAGCTTTCCGGCAGCCAGCCCTCTTCCGGCACGTACCGCGCCACCTCGCCCTGGGCGCCCACCGCGAGCACCTCGCTGGAGAGCGACCCGACCGGCGCCCCCGGCTGCGGCGCGAGCGCCAGCAGTGGCTGTCGAAAGGAAACGGGCCACGGTGTGAGGCGGCTTGCGACCGGTTCGAGGGTGAGGTGGACAGGCAGCCCTTCTTTGCCGAGCCATCCCTCCTTGGCGGAGGAGAAGGCCGCGCCGAGTTCGCCGCCAGCCTTTCCACCGAGCGCCAGCACGCGCTTGAAGGCCCCGTTTTCCAGGCGCAGGCTGACCCCGTCCGCAAGCCCCGTGATCACGCGTTCGCCGAGTTCCCCTGTGGCCCAGGCGAAGCTGCGCGACGGACCGGTCGGCAAGGACTCGGGCAGTTCCCCCCGGTTGCACGACGCTTCCGGGGATGCGCCCGCCGGGGTCGTGCACCACGCCGCGGTGACCCGGCCCGCGGCGACTTCGCCTTCCGCCGGCTTGAAGAGCATCGTCGTCGAGGCCTGCGTGTCGCGGCGCACGCCGTCCAGCCACACACCTTCGCCGGTCACGGTCAGCAGCTGGGATTGGTCTCCGCTCGGCACCGTGAACGGCTTCAGCGTTCCTTCCGAGTCGGGAACCGTCAGTGGTTCTCCGGCGCCGGCCGGTTCGGGTGCCGCCGGGAGCCACGTCGGGGTTTCACCCGATTTGCCGAGGTGCCGGCGGAACAGCGCCACCGAGCCGGCCGGGTAGTTCGAGGAGAGGCGTGCGATCAGCCAGGCGTTCTGCGGCGAGCTGGCGCCGATCGCCAGGACTTCGAACCGTTCGCTGCTGTTCGCGGGTATTTCGATCGGCTCGCGCGTCCAGCTCTTGCCATCCCAGTGCAGCACGCCGGAGTTGACGCTCGCTGCTTCGTTCACCGGAACCACAAGAGCGCCGGCCTGCCCGCCCGATTCTTCGAGCGCGGCGATCATCGGTGTGCGGTCGAGGCCGAACAGGCCTTCCCCCGGTTCCAGCACCGCGCCCACGCCTTCCGCCGGCGCAGGGGCGGTTTCCTGGAAGGAGCCGCCGGGGTTGCGGACGAGCACGACCTGCTGGCGTTCGCCGGTCCCGCCTTTGGCGCCAGGGATCGTGCCGACGAGCACGCCGCTGCCGCCGGGCGTCATCTGGCCGGACAGCGGGCTGGGGTGGCGAAACCTGAACGATTCCGTCGTGGCCAGCTCGAAACCGGAGAGCGGTTGACCGGCGGAGTCGAGCAGCCCCGGGCCGAGCGACCAGCCGCTTGCGGGCTGGTAGCGCACCAGCACCGACGCACCACCGTACTGACCCATCCCCCAGGTCTCCGCGGGCCCCTCGGCAGGGGAGGACCCGATCATCGTCACGTTGTGGGCGGGCACCGAGGCGTCGGTCTGCGGCGTGACTTCCCCACTACCGGCCTGCCCGGCCGCCGTCGAGGTCACAGCGGGCCCGGGCAGCAGGCCGACGAGCGTGAGCGCGAGCGCGAGCGCGAGCAGGGCGAACACGCCCAGAGCGCGCCGACGCGGCCGGCGTGAGGCGGTGCGCCGAGGGCTCACGGCAGCAGTCCGGATCCTGGCAGCCGGAGCCTGTTCGGGAATGCCAGCGAGGTCGAGACAGAGTCTGTGCTGGACCCCGCTTCACGCGTCGAGGCCGTCTTCAGCGGCGCCAGCGCATGTGTCTGCAGGTTGAGCTTCGTGGGCCAGCGGTGCACGTTCAGACGCAGCAACAGGCTGCGATTGCCGGCCTGGAAGACGTGGGCGGCGGTGCTCGCCACGACGCTGCGGTGGCGCTCCGCAACCAGGCGCACGCGCGCCTTGACCGAGAGATTGAACTTCAGTTCGAGCGTCGTGCCATGAACCAGGCGGCTACGGACGTGAGAGAGCAGCGGCAGGGTCACCGTCGCGAACGGGTTGGCCAGCACCGGTTTCAGCGCGCCCTGCCGGACGACGGATTCTTCGAGCGGCGCTTCTTCGGCAGGGAGCGCGTCTGACGGTTCCTGGGGGAGCCCTTCGTCGTGCGGCCGGACTTCGATCGGTTCTTCGCTGGAGAACACCGGATCGGTGTCGAGCGCGATCTTGCGTTCGCTCGCAGTTGAGAGGTGGAGCAGCCAGCCTGTGGTCGTCGCCAGCCAGCAGTCGTGAGCGGCGGGGCACGCGAGCTTGTCCGCCGCTCCCTTGTATCCATACGGTTCGCTGCTGGATGGCAGCTTCAGTTCGTCGGTGACCGCACCGTTCGACGCGATGCGCGCCACGAGCGCCGATTCGTCGGGGTTGGGTTCCACTTTGGTGGCATCCGCCTTGGAGTCCAGCGCGATCCACGCGCTGGCGCTGGCCGGCTCGGCCGCGATCGAGTCCGCCACGTCTTCGGGGAAGCGTTCCAGGCCAGTTGGCACCGATTCCGGACCGAGCACCTGGCTCCAGCTCGATGCTCCGTCTTCTTTGCGTATCACGGTCACCCCGGCGGGCTGCGAGCCTTCGGGCCGTTTGAGCTCCGGGCCGGCAGCGCCCCACAGCGAGTTTTCGTCGGCGCTGAGGTGCAGGAAGTTCAGGGCGTAGAAGAACTCTTCTTTCCCGAGAAGAGGGAGTTCTTCCACCAGTTCGACCGCTTCCGGAGCCCCTTCGCCGTTGATGATGCGCATGGCCGGGGGATGGCGCAGGACCTTCCTGACACGATCACATTCACCGCTTATGCCGTTTTCACACGGTCGCAGCAGCTGCACGCTCTCGTACAGGCGCCCTTCGAACTCGCGCATGTCCCGCACTGCGTGACCTTCGGGGAGATACGGTTCGGGTTCAACGGTATGGCCGTTCCAGTGCAGCTGAAACGCGCCGACCTCGGGGGGCTGGAGCGGGTCGCCGCCAAACCAGCAGTCAGACGGCGTGATGCACGCGGCACCGTGCATCGCCTCATACGAGGTCGACAGGAATGCCGGCTGCGCGTAGGAGGCGACGACCTCGAGGGCGCCGGTGGGATCGCCGGGCGGTGGCGCAAAGTGGCACAGCGTGTCGTCTTCGAGCGGCGGTGGCACGCCGCCGGAGTCGGCCTGCCCCGGGCGGCCGTCTGAGATCGTCCAGAATTCATCGGGCCCAGCCCAGGCGATGCGACCTTCGCTCGCGCCGCACACGGTCGAGAGCTCGCGCCAGCTTTCGCCGTCATAGAGCCACACGCCGGCTTTGATCGTGCCGTTTCCAGCTGTGATCAGAGCCCCGCGGTTGGGTGCCCAGAACTCGATGTCGCCGATCCTGCCGAGGCCGATCGGGACCTGCTGCTTCTGGACTTCGACGCCGACCGACGGAGCTGGCGGGTAGATCGGTTCCACCCTCCATTCCGCACCGCCGTCGTCGACGAGGCCTTCGGCGCCGGCGCGCGGGGCCAGCAGCCCCGCCGCCAGCGTGAACGCCACGAGCGCAAGCAGCGCGGGCCGAATCCGCGGTCGCGTCATCGGGCCTTGCCTCCCCTGGACCCGCGGCGGACGGCGGCGTGCGAGCGCCGCCGCGAGGAGTGCGGCAGCGGCGCGCGCACGAAGGAGACGGCGATGCTCTGGCGCAGCGTGGCGTGCCCCGGCGCAGTGAAGGTGACATGCACGGTCGCGGAGAGTCCACCGTGCTGAGCCGCGAGCGCCTTGAAGGCCGGCGCGAGCGTGAGCACGAGCGTCGTCAGGCCGCCCTCCGGTGCGACGGCGTGAGACGTTGCGCTGGCCACCGTGCGGGTGGCGACGGTCGTGCGGGCGCGCGACGATCGCGCCGCGCTGCGCCTAGAGCGCCGCGCCGCGAGCGAGGAGCGGACTATGACCGGGCTAGAGGCTTCGCCGCGCAGCGTCCCGGCGCCGGGCACCTCGACATACAGCCGCACCGAGCCGTCGCCGAGCGAGACCGAGCTCACGCCGAGGCGCCACGAGGACGTCAGCGATGGGTTGGGCGGCGCGGGCGAGATGACCTGGGGCGTGGGCGTTGCGCCGAACACTTCGCGTTCCAGGACGAATGCGTCGCTCCCGTCGAGCGTGGCGTTGATCGGGGGCGTGTTGCCGTCGCCGTAGACGAGGTTGGACGCGGTCGAGGAGAACGCCAGCACGTCGCCGCTCTCGGAGAAGGACGGCGAGAGCGCGCCGTCGTCTTCCAAGGTATATGGATCTTCGCGCTGTTCTTCCCGGTGGAGGTGCTCGCTGGGACCGCCTTCGTAGCCGTGGGTGACGCGCGTGAGCGTGTCGTTGGCGAGATCGACGTCGAACAGTTCGCTCAAGCCTGGCACGGCCGCGGGAGTGCTCACATACGCGGGCGAGCTGAGCGGAAACACGGTGCGCTTGGTCGTGAAGGCGACCTGCTCGCCGTCGGGCGAGATCGCGAATTCCAGGATCGGAGCGTCGGTCGCCACGCCTTCCCTGGCTGCCACCTCGGTCAGCGGACGCAGCGCTTGTACGCGCGAGAGGCCTTCGTGCATATCCGCCACGTATAGGTCGCTCGGGTGCGACTGCAACGTCAAGCCGAAGTCTTCTCCCAGCGATACCAGCGGCGCCTCGACCGCGAACGCGACCGTGTAGCCATCGGCGCTCAGCTGCGGCAGGTCGCTTCCCTGGCTCGGCACGCCCTCCCACAGCCCGGGGGTTGACCCCCCCGATGCGCCTTCGAGCGCGAACGGGCCCTGACACGGGTCCGAGAGCGATGGGGACGGCGGGAGGACGCTCTCGGGATGCGCGGCGCACTGCGGATTGGAGGGGTCGGAGCCCCCCGTGATCCGCCGGGTGGGTGCTTGCTCGCCTTCGCCGATCCGCCGCCACAGCGGCTCGGCGTATTTGGCCGCGAATTCTTCATGGGGAAGACCCATGACCTGCTTGTCCAGGCTCTGGCCCATCCATGCCACCGTCGATCCGTCAGCGCTTATCGAAGCGCCCACGCCGCTCGGCACCTTGTACGGTTCGGTGTCTTGGAAGACCGGCGGCCCGGAGGCCAGGCCCGTGTAGACGGCTCCCAACCGCGTCGTGCCGCCTTCGATCGTCAGCGGGACGGGCCTGGGTCGCCCGCCTTCGATGACGGGCTTGCCGGTCGCCGGTTCGTCTTCGACGCTCACGAGTTCGGTCGTACCGGTTTCCAGGTCGTGGACGGCCACCTGCAGCGGCGGCGTCCCTGGGCCGTCGAGGTTGGACGCGGCGGTCGTCACGAACGCGACCTTCTGCCCGTCAGCGCTCAGCGCGGTTCGCCCGGCCGCCTCCGCGCCGAACTGTTCCTGTTCGACTTCCCGGTCTGGCCCCGAATATTCATAGCTCAGCGGCGAGGCGAGCGTGAAGGCGCAGGGGTGCGGCGGCACACACGTCTGGGAGGCCGGGATTTCCATGTCGCGCACGTACACGTTCGGCGCTTCATGCGTTTCGTGCTTTGGGTCGGGCAGCCCGTCAGTGATCGTTGGCAGCACGCCCCCTTCGTTCGTCGTGAAGCTGACGTACTGGCCGTTCTGGCTGACGGACGGCAGCTCGGCATCGCCGCCAGCGACCTGTTCGACTTCGCCGAGTTCACCGTTCGCGAGCCGTTCGCGCCGCCACACGCCCGTGACGCCGCCGATGGAGCCGTCGAAGACGACGTAGCGCCCATCGCCCGACACAGCTGGATCGTGGGCGTATTCGAACTGCTGAAAGAGGCTCGCGGACACCAGCGAAATCGGGCCGAACACGTCGGCCCCGGCCGAGGCGCATGTCACAAGCGCCGACAGGAGCGCGGTGCATAGCGCGAGCGTCGCGATGCGCCTCATGCTGCGCTCACCAGCTCGTGGACGGTGCCGGCGTTGCCGAGCTTGTCGCGCACCTGCACGACGATGCGATACACGCCGGGGTGCGCGTAGCGATGATGGAAAACGGTGCGTCCGCTCGCCCGCTGCCCATCGCCGAAGCTGACGGTGACGGCCTTCACGACGACGCCCGACTCGGAGTCGCCCACGCGCACCGTCACGCCGCGGCCACCCTGAACGCGTGTGATCTTGACGGTGGGCGGGCGGCCGTCGATGCGCAGGGGCGAAGGCTGGGTGAGCGTCTCCTGGCCGTACCTGTCGGTAGCGAGCATCTGCACCGTGTGCACGCCGTCGCCGAGCGCGGCGGGGTTGAGCGAGTACGCATACCTGCCGGCTGGCGTCGCCAGCGCATGACCGTCCAGCACGACCGTGTAGGTGAGCGGGCCGTCGGCGCTTTCCGCCGGTTCCCAGGCAATCCGCGCCTGCGAGGGCTTGATCCACGCGTGCGGGACGCTGACGACGAACGTGGCCGGCGGCGCGGTCACCTGCGCTGCGACGATCGCCGCGTTGCCGAGCGGGCCCTGCTGAAAGGCGACGAGCCCGTCACCCAGACCCGAGCGCCCCACGGCGAGTTCGCTGATCGGACCGCCGGCGCCGCCGCTGACCAGACCGGTCTGCACGGCGCCACTGGGAAAGTCCTCGCGCACCGCCACGGCGGGATCGCCGTTCGAGTCCGCGCTGGGCCACGCGGAAACGCCTCCCCCTTCTGGGTTCATGACGCTCGCCGAGGGCAGTTCTTGGGGCTTCTCGCCCGTCGAGCCCACGAACGGCGACCCGACGGACAGCGTCCCCGTCAGCCCTCGGTCGTCGCCCTCGACCACGCGCGGCGTGCCGTTGCTGTCGTAGAGCAGGCGCAGGGATTCCTTTTCGTCGAGGTCGACGATCGGGCGCCCGATCGAGGCCGACTTGCCGCCCGCGACGGACGGGTCGGCGACGATCGCACCGGCGAACTCCGTCCCGCTTGCCGATTCGCCGTTTGGCAGGTCGTTCAGGAAGATCCGTGGCCCGGGCAGCGGCGAGCCCGCGCCGACGGCCTGCCGGTAGGCGACCTCGGCCTGGCCAAGGCGCGTGAACGCGACGCTCGGTGCGTCGGCATCCTGTTCGATCGGCCCGCCGCCGAAGCTCATGGCGCTCACGGGCATCACGTAGTCGACGTTCGAACCGAACAGACGCCGTGCCCAGATGCGCGCCACGCCGCTCAGTTCCGGCTCCTGCCAGACGACCACGCCGTTGCCCGTCGGGCCGATCGCGATCTGCGGCGCGTTGGCCTGCGTCGGTGGGCGCATGGACGCTCCCGGGTCGCGGTTGATCGCGCCCAGCCGCGACCATCTTTCGCCGTTGAAGTGGGCCACGCGCACCTGCTCGACGACGTCTTCGGGTTTCAAGAGCGGGATCGTGACTTCGTTGTCGATCACGCGGTAGACGACGTCGGCCTGCCCGGTCGAGCTCATCGCCAGGTCGGGGCTGGTGCCCGTGCCTTCGCCGATGTTGGGGTCGACGATCATCGCCTGGCCGAAGGCGCTCGAGCCGGGACCCAGCGTGGCGCTGAGCAGCTCCTGCACGGGCTGTCCCGCCTCGGTCGCGAATGGCGTCGCCCACACGACGACGAGCTCGCCTCCGTCGGCAGCTCCGATGCGCGGCCAGCTCGCGGCGAACGGCTCTTCGGTGTCGACTCGTATCGGCGCCAGCCAATGGCCTGCGACGTAGCGCGCGACGAACATGTGCGTGACCCCGCCGACGCGCTTGAGATAGACGAGCCCACCGGTGCCGTCTTCGGCCATGGCGACGCCCCCGAAACCGACGATTTCCTCGCTGGGGCCTTCGATCGTCACCGCCGGGAGGATCACCGCACGGGCCAGCTGGGCATGGACGGCGAACGCGACGGCGGCCAGGCCGATCACCAGCAGGGTCATACGCCATCTGTCCGCGGGCGCGCGCCGGCTCGACATCGTCTGGTCGTTCATCGAGGGAGCCAACATAGACACGCCCGCATCGATCGGCGACAGTCGCGGGTCGGACTTCACGAAAAAATCACGAGTCGGTCCGAGGGAACCCGTGAAGACCCTCATTCTTCCGGTTTGCTCAGGGCACCGGGCGCCGGGTTGAACGCGCAGCGGAAGTTCTGCGGTTCCTTGACAGGCTCCGAGCCGGCGAAGCCACCCTGGTTTTTGTTGTCGTAGACGGTCACGTACTGCAGCGATTCGGGCAGCGGGTTGGCGGCGATCGGGATCGGGTTTCCCTGACCCTGGCGCGGGTCGCCGGTCGCCCCTTCGCTCACGCCCTCGGAGCCGGCCGCCGCCGAGCCGGCCTCGGTGGTTATCAGCGTCGAGCTCATCTCGCGTTCGTCTTTCAGGCCCCGGCTCGGGTCCTGGTTGACGGTCGCCGTGTCCGGGCTGTCGGAGATCACCGACTCGAGCTTCACCCGTTCGGCCGCCCCGACCAGTTCGGACGCGCTCGGCAGCCAGCCGCCCTGCGCCTCGCAGGCTTTGCTCGCCCAGATGAAGTTGTTCTTGCCGACCTGCGCGTTGGTCAGCGGATACGGAGCCGAGTCCAGGCACCAGGTGCCGAGGTCGACTGTCGCCGGTGGGCACGTGCCGGCGAGCTGTTCGGCGGTCTTGCCGCCGACCCGGGAGGCGTCCTTGACCGTCGGGATCGCGGAGGCCGGGAATTGCCTGTTCCTGCCCAGCAGCAGCAGGCCGCCCGCGTGTGGCGTGGCGCTGATCGGATGCCCTTCGATCGCGCTGATGACCGCGTGGCGCGCGGCGTCGGCCAGCCCCGTCGTCGAGAACACGAGCGCCACGACCGCGATGATCATGGCGGGTGAGGGCGCCCGCCACCTCATTGCGCTTGCTTGGGATCGCGCCCCGGCGCGGCGCGGCGCACGTCGCGCAGCTCGTCGAGCGTCATTGCCTGGACGGTGGAGAGCACCGCGTCGAGCGCGACACCGGAGAGCGTCTCCTGCTCGAGCAGCGCGGCCGCCGTCTCCTCGACGGTGCTCCAGTTGCGGTCGAGGATCACAGCGCCCCGTGCCTCGGCGTCGCCGACCAGCCGCTCGACCTCGTTGTCGATCAGGTCCAGCGTCGTGGGCCCGACGGAGCCGAGGTCCTGGAGGGATGCGCCGAGGAACACCTCGCCGCCCTTCTCGCCGATCGTCACCAGCCCGAGCGCCTCGGACATGCCGAAGGATGTCACCATGCTGCGCGCGAGCGCGGTCGCGGCGTGCAGGTCGTCGTGCACGCTCGTCGACGTATGCCCGAATGCGATCCGCTCGCCGGCAAGCCCGGCGGTGATCACGATCAGCTGGCTCTGCAGGTCGGGCTTGGTCATGATCGTCTGATCGCGATCGGAGAGCATGTGCGCGGCGATGCCGAGCTGGCGCCCGCGCGCCACGATCGAGAGCTTGCGCGTCGAGGTCGTATGCCCCAGCGCCTCGGTCACGACTGCGTGCGAGGACTCGTGGATCGCGATCAGCCAGCGCTCCTGCTCGCTGAGGATGTGGTGCTTGGCCGGTCCTGCCACGACCCGGTCGATCGCCTCGTCGAGCGTCGCCTGATCGATCTGACCGCGACCGTCGCGCACGCTGAGCAGCGCGGCCTCGTTGATCACGTTGGCGAGCTCGGCGCCGCTGAAGCCGGGGGTCTGGCGCGCCACCTCCTCGAGCGAGGCATCCGGCGCGAGCGGGCGCTTGTTCCCGTGCAGGCGCAGGATCTCCAGGCGCCCGTGCACGTCGGGCACGTCCACGACCACCTGACGGTCGAAGCGACCGGGACGCAGCAGCGCCGGGTCGAGGATGTCGGGGCGGTTGGTGGCACCCATGACCACCAGGCCCCCGTCGCCCGCGAAGCCGTCCATCTCGACGAGGATCTGGTTCAGCGTCTGCTCGCGCTCGTCGTTGCCCTGGCCGATCCCCGCGCCACGCTTGCGCCCGGCGGCGTCGAGCTCGTCGATGAAGATGATCGCCGGCGCCACCTTGCGCGCCTTGCGGAACAGGTCGCGCACGCGCGCGGCCCCGACGCCGACGAGCGACTCGACGAAGTCCGAGCCTGACACCGAGAAGAAGGCGGCGTCGGCTTCGCCGGCGACGGCCTTGGCCAGCAGCGTCTTGCCGGTGCCCGGGGGTCCGACGAGCAGCACGCCCTTGGGGGCGGCGGCGCCGACGACCAGGTACTTGCTGGGGTCGGACAGGTAGTCGCGTATCTCGCGAAGCTCCGCGAGCGCCTCGCCCGCGCCGGCTACGTCCGCGAACGTGATCCTGTCGCGCGTGCCCTTGCCCTTCTTGCGGCCCTTGCCCGTGAACTCCGAGAAGGCGGCGAGGCCGCCAGCGGCGTCGGCGCCCAGGCGCGTGAACAGCGAGAACAGGCACACGAGCAGCAGGATCGGGATCAGGAACTGGACGATGATCGCCTGCGTGCCCTTGCCCGACTGCTGATTGACCGAGACGGCCGCGCCGCTGTTGTACAGCTCGGTCAGCAGCTGCTCGGTCTGGGCGCCCGAGGCGGGGTACGCGGCCCACAGCTTCTGGGCGATGCCGGCGCCCGCGGGTTCGACGACGGTGGTGACCGTGTGGTGCTTGCCGTGCTTGCCCGTGACGATCGTGGTGCTCGTGGTGGGAGCGGGCAGCGCCCCGCTTGCCAGCAGGGCAGGCGCCTTGGCGGTCGTGCTCAGCTCGACGCGGTCGTCGTGGTCGAGCAGCGTTGCGGCAGCGATCTCATGATGCGTTGCCAGGGTCTGCACGGTGCTGATCGGGACCTGCGCGCCCGAGCTGCTCGGCTTGATGTTCCCCAGCAGCGTCGCGAAGGCGATCGCCAGCCCGATCGACGCCAGCAGCAGGAACAGCGACAGCGGGTCGCGAAACGCCACCCGGCGCACGCCCGAAGCGAAGTCGCCCAGAGCCACGAGCACCGGGTTTCGGCGCTGAGCCAGGCCCGAGCGCACAGCGGCTTTGCCGGCCTGCGCGGAGCCGGCGCCGTTGCTGGAGGGCGACTTGGGTGGGGTGGGGTCGTCGTCTGTCATGTCGAGCGAACGGGTTCCGTCGAGGGCGCCACGACGCACAAGGGCAGCCGTCGAGCGCAGCGCCAACCGGACCGCCGCCAGCGTCACACGACACGAGCGGAAAAGCAATGGCGTTCACAAAAACGACACATCGCCCCGCGGACGTTCACAAGAAGTACACAATCGACCCGTCGCGCGACGTTCACAAAAACGAAACACCAGGCACAGGCCCGAGCGACACTCTTCCCGCGGGGTGACGTCCATCGCGCATACCGCATCGATTCACACCTCGACCTGTTCCGCCTCTGTGAGCGTCTGCGACGCCCAAAGCAGTGCCCAACTCCCCGAACGCAAAGGAGCAACAACCGTGCGCGCGCACCGCACCCTCACGCACCGTACCCTCATCGTCTCGGCGGTCCTTGCGCTGGCGCTCGCCGCGCCGGCAAGCGCCGTCGCGAGCAAGCGCCTGATCATCGATGGCTCGACGTCGATGCTGCCGCTCGTGCAGAAACTCGCCGTGGCCTATCACAAGGCCTTCCCGAAAATCCCCGCGCCCAAAGTGGGCGGTGGCCAGACGGACATCGGCATCAACGACGTCGCCGCCGGCAGGGTCGACATCGGCGATGCGTCGCGCGACCCGATACCGGGGGTCGACCCCGAACATCTGGTGTTCAGCAAGATCGCTCGCGACGGCGTGTGCGTGATCACCAACTCCGCCAATCCGCTGCCCAACCTCACCCAGGAAACGGTTCAGGGCATCTTCACGGGGGACATTCGCGACTGGAGCCAGGTCCCCGGCTCGAGCCTCACGGGGCCGATCGACCTGTTCGACCGCGAAGCCGTCTCCGGTACGCAGGACGCCTTCCAGAACATATTCCTCGGCGAAACCCTGAAGATCTCCCCGAGCGCCACCGCCGAGAGCTCCGAGGGTCTGGAGGTCAACGCTGTCGGCGCCCAGAAGAGCGCGATCGGGTTCGTGTCCTTCGCGGCCACGGTCAACGGCGGCGTGCACACGGTCGACTACCAGGGCATCCCGTGCACGCTCGCGAACGCCAAGTCCGGGCAGTACGGCGGCGTGCGCAACTTCTGGATGGTCACCAAACGCGAACCCAAAGGCGAAGCCGCCAAGTTCATCGACTGGATCGTCAAGCCCGGCAACCTGACCGTGCGCAAGATCGTCAGCTCCCTGTGGATCGCCATCCACTGACAGCAGCGCCTTCCCGCGGCCCGAGCCGCACACGCCGCTGGGCCACGGGAAGGACCGACCAGCGCGTCGAGCGCACGCTCGGCGCGCTGGCGGTGACGGTGCTGATCCTGATCGGGGCGATGCTCGTCACCGTGTTCGTCAAGGCGTGGCCGTCGTTCTCGCACAACGGGCTGAGCTGGTTCGGGCCCGGCGGCGACGTCGACTCGCAGCTGCGGGCGATGCAGGAAGTCAAGGCGCTGCCGGGGCACTCGATCTACTACTTCCGCGGCTGGCCGCTGATCTGGGGAACGCTCTTGACGACGGTCTCGGCGGTGCTGATCGCGCTCGTCGTCTCCACGCTCGCAGCCGTATTCCTGACGGAGTTCGCGCCGTCGGCGGTGCGGCGCACGCTCGACCCGGTGATCAGGCTGCTCGCCGGCGTGCCGTCGGTGATCTACGGGCTGATCGGGATCCTCGTGCTCGTGCCGTTCATCAACAACCACCTGATCAGCGAATCCCGCAGGGCCTCGGTGGGCTACGTGGTGCAGCTCAACGGCGCCGACGTGATGACGGCCACGCTGATCCTGACCGTGATGATCCTGCCGATCATGGTCGCGATCAGCGCGAACGCGCTCGCCGCGGTGCCGGCTGCGTGGCGTGAAGGCTCGCTCGCGCTTGGAGTCAACCGCTGGCGCACGATCTGGCGGGTGTCGCTGCAGACGGCGCGTCCGGCGATCGTCGCGGCGACCGTGCTCGCGACCGCCCGCGCTCTCGGCGAGGCCGTGATGCTCGCGATGGTCGCCGGCGGTCGCGGCTTCGCCCCCAACCTGCTCGACGGGCTCACAGCCCTGTTCGAGCCGGTGCGCCCGCTCGCAGCGACGATCTTCCAGAACTCCGAAGGCCTCACGATCGCCGCGCTCGCCCACACGATCTACGCGATCGGCGCCGTGCTGCTCGTCTCAGCGGCGATGCTCTCGCTCGCGGGATGGGCGGCCAAGCAGCGCTTCAAGCGCTACGGGGTCCGCGCGTGATGGCGATTGCGGATCTCACACCGAACGCCGCCGATCGTGCGCCGGCGCCGCCGCGCGGCTCCGTGATCGCGCGCGCCCCGCGCCAGCGCACGACCGCTTGGCCGCTGGTCGATCGCGTCGCCTACGCGCTCTGCTGGGCTGTCGGCGTCGGGCTGTGCCTGATCGCGCTGGCAATCGTGCTGTTCATGTTCTTCAAGGGGATCGCTTACCTGCGCCCGCATCTGTTCGTCGAATCTCCGGCGCCGTCCGCTGTGCAGAGCCAGAGCGGCGGCTTCCTCGACCCGGTCGTCGGAACGCTGATCGTCGCGATGCTCGGCATCGCGATCGCGATGCCAGTCGGCGTGGCGCTCGGCACGTGGCTGGCTGAGTACGGACGCCCGGCGTGGCTGGCGCGAGCGGTCGAGTCGGTGATCGAGATCATCGCGGGAGCGCCGAGCGTGGTGCTCGCGCTGTTCGGGTTGCTGATCTTCTCCCAGGGCTACCTCGGCTTCCTCTCCCAGACGGCTGCCAGCGGCGGCGTCTTCGGGCGCTCGTTCTTCGCGGCGGGCGCCGTGATGGCGGTGCTCGCCCTGCCGCTGGTCGTAGCCTCCACGCGCGAGGGGCTCACACGGCTGCCCGATCGCCTGCGCGAGGCCTCCTACGCGCTCGGCAGGACACCCGCGACGACCGTCCGTCGCGTGCTGCTGCCGGCGATCCGACCCGACATCGCCACCGGCGGCGTGCTGGGCCTCGGCCGGATCATCGGCGACACGGCGATCATCACGATCCTGCTGGGAACGTTCCTGGACCTCGAGAAAGTGGGCAGCGTACCCGTGCTCGGAACCCTCCGCGGCACGGGCTCGACGCTGACGAGCTACATCTTCAGCAACTCGCCCGCAGGCGAAGGCAACGCCCCCGGGAAGGCCTATGCGGCGGCCTTCCTGCTGCTGATGATCGTCTTGATCCTCAACGGGATCGTGACATGGCTGACCAACAGGGACGGACAGTCCGACGGCGGCGGGCTGAGCCGCGCGCTGCGCCTGCTCCCGCTCTGGTCGAGGCTGACTTGGCGATGAGCCGTCTTGCGGAGACACCGTGGACCCGATGATGCCGCCGCCCGTGCGGCGGATCGCGGTGGATCGCGACCCCTACGTCGCGCCTCCGCGGCCGGCCGGCAACGGCGCCGTGCCCGCGTCCTCGGTGGCCACGCGCCTGCGCACCGCCAGGACCTCCTCCGTACACGCGCGCGAGCGCATGCGCGTCGAGTCGTTGTGGCTTGCCTACGGCGATAACTGGGTCGTGCGCGACGTCACCCTGCCGGTGCGCCAGGGGGAGGTGCTCGCGATGATCGGCGCGTCCGGCTCCGGCAAGACGACGCTGCTGCGCTCGCTCAATCGCCTCACCGAGATCACCGCCGGCGCCGCGCGCAGCGGCAGCATCACGCTCGACGGCCAGGACATCCACGGGTTCGAGGTCAACGACCTGCGCCGTCGCGTGACGATGGTCTTCCAGCAGCCTAACCCCTTCCCGATGAGCATCTTCGACAACGTCGCCTACGCGCTGTCCGAGCGCCCTGGACGCGGCGGCCGGCGGCGCCGGCGCAGCACCGCGATCGAGGAGGCCGTGACCGACGCGCTGCATCGCGCGGGGCTGTACGACGAGGTCGCGGGTGATCTGGAGCGCTCGGCGCTGAGGCTCTCGGGCGGGCAGCAGCAGCGACTGTGCATCGCGCGCGCGCTCGCCGCCGAGCCAGAGGTGCTGCTGCTGGACGAGCCCTGCTCGGCGCTCGACCCGATCTCCACCGCGACGATCGAGGAGCTGATCGTGGAGTTGCGTGAGAGCGTGGCGATCGTGATCGTCACGCACAACCTCCAGCAGGCTTTTCGCGTGGCCGATCACGTCGCGTTCATGCATCTCGGCGAGCTCGTCGAGTACGGGACCAGCGAGCAGATCTTCGACCGGCCCACGGTGGAGCGCACGCGCGAGTACATCAGCGGGGCCTTCGGGTGAGGCTGGCGGCGCTCGCGCTGGTGACGCTCACGCTCACCACCGCCTGCGAGTCCAACCAGGAACGCAGCGCCAAGCTGGAGAAGGCTGCCAAACAGCACGAAGGCGAAGCCGCGCGGCACAGGGCGCTCGCCCAGCGCGCGCTGACGATCACGCGCGAGAGCACGAAGGTGAAGGTGACCGCGACGGCGATCGTGCACGGCTCCGAAGGAGCGGCCGCGGTCGTGAGCCTGCGCAACATCTCCGGGACGCCGCTGCGCGACGTCCCGGTCCAGATCACCGTCCGCGACGCCCGCGGCGCCTCCGTCTACACGAACGCCGTCGCCGGCCTGTCCCCGACGCTCGCGTCGGTGGCGCTGATCCCGGCGCATGCAGCGCTCACGTGGATCGACGATCAGGTTCAGGCCACCGGCACCCCCGCGAGCGTCAGCGCGAAGGTCGGCGAAGGCACCGCGGTCAGCGGCGCGATCCCACAGCTCAGCGTCGCGGGCGCGCATCTCTCCGAAGCGCATGCCGAAGGGAGCCTCGTCAACCATTCGGCGGTCGGCCAGCAGGAAGTGGTCGTCGACGCCGTCGCGAGGCGCGGCGGGACGATCGTCGCCGCCGGACGCGCCGTGCTGGCGAGCGCTCCCGCGGGGACCTCGACCCCGTTTCAGATCTTCTTCGTCGGCGATCCCAGCGGCGCGCAGCTGGAAGTCAGCGCGCCCGCCTCGACACCCGGCTGAGGACGCTCACGCCGCCAGCGGCTCAGCCAGACGCTCGCCACCGATCTGAAGGTCGTGCACGGGCGCGCCGTCGAGGAGCTCCCCCGCGAGCCTGTAGCCGATCCCGAAATCGGTGTGGACGTAGCGCCAGCGCGGCGAGGCGTGCTCCAGCTTGCGGCGCAGCTTGTGCACGAACACGTCGACCGAGCGATCGTTTCGAATCATCGCCGCGCCCCACAGGCACTCGTAGATCTCCTCCCGCGCGAGCACCTCGCCACCCGCGCGCGAGAGCAGCTCGATCAGCTGGTACTCGCGGCGGGTGAGGCGCAGGCTGTGCCCGCGCACGAACGCCTGATACTGGTCCGGGCGGATCTCGACCTCGCCAATGGTCACGGGCTCCAGATCGCGCGGCTCGGGACGGCGACGATGGGCGGTCACCGCCTCGACACGCGCGATCAGCTCCTCTGGATGGCACGGCTTGCTCAGCCAATCGTCCGCGCCCAGCCGCAGAGCGCAGACGCGTTCAGCCACGGTCGAGGTGCCTGTGCACACGATCACCCTCACGTCTGGGCGCTGATCGCACAGGCGGGCCAGCCACTTCCAGCGCGGGGCGCCGAGGAGCGCGACGTCAACGATCACCGCGTCCACCTCCATCGCGGCAATCGTCTTGGCCGTCACCCTCGGCGAGAGCACCTGGTGTTTCCAGCCCAGCCGTTCCAGGCGCTTGGCGAGCACCAGCAGAAAGCCCGAGTCGCTGTCCAGGATCGCTACCCGGAGCCCCGCGGCCTCCACCTCAGAGCCGCCGTCAGGCTCCTCGATCGCTGCCGGTCGCTGAGCCGTCGACGCACCGCCATTCCCTGGCACTGCGGCGGTCCTTACACGCTGCACGCGAAGACGAGAACGCGCGGAAGTCTCCATACCCCACAACTCCGATCCTCAAACATGACAATTGAAGGACGCTTTTTACAGGAGAATTGTTCATATTGCAAGTCCACAATATGCGGAATGTGAACGCGTTGTAAACGCCGGCGTATTCAGTGGGGCCACCGCCGCCGAGCTCCGATCGCGATGGCCGCTGCCAGCGGGCGTCTTCAGCGCGGACGCCGGCGCTGCTTGAGCGTGATGCCCTCGAGCACGTGCGCGACTGTCTCGCACGCGTCGACGGCGGCCTCGAGCGACTCGAAGATGTCCTTCCAGCGGATCACGACCATCGGGTCGATCCCCCCCGCGAACAGCGAGGCGACGGCGTCGCGCTGCAGGCGGTCGCCCTCGTTCTCGAGGCGATGGATCTCCACCAGATGCGGCCCCAGCTCGGTGCCCGTGCGCAGGCAGCGCAGCGCCTGCGCGATCTGCTCGCCGGCGCCGACGAGCACCTCCGTGAAGTCCACCGCCTGCTCCATCGGCGCCTCCACGCCGTAGAGACCGAGCTGCGCGGCAACCTGCTCTGAGTGATCGACGATGTCGTCGAGCGCGGTGGCCAGGGCATATCCGTCGCCGGCGTCGAACGGTGCGCGCACGCGCCCGCGCCCGGCGAGCCGATGGATGATGTCGTGCGTGATGCGGTCGCCTTCCTGCTCGCACACCTTCATGTCCTGGGCCAGCGGCGCGCGCTCGGGATAGTCCCTGAGCAGGTCGTGCAGCAGCAGGCCACAGCGCTGCACGTTGCGCCCGGACTCTTCGACCAGGGCCATCAGGGTGGCGTCGACGCCCTGGCGCAGGAAGCTCATCGGGCGAGGATATTGGCCGGCGCGTCGACCTGCGCGGCCGAGCCCGCGGCGTTCACGGATTTTTCACGGTTAGATCACGAGTTTGCAACGCCTTTACCGCGAGCGCGTGCGACGCTTCGCGTCGTGGCGGCCTACCCGGAGAGCGCGGACATCCCGACTGACGTCCTCTATGCGGGCGAGCTCGAGATCAGGCTTGAGGAAGGGCTGGTGCTCGCCACCGGACAGGCGCTCACGCTGTCGGTGCGGGAGTTCGAGCTGCTCGTCGCGATGGCTAGGCGTCTTGGCGCGATCATAACCCGCGAGGAGCTGTACACGAGCGTGTGGGGCGGCAAGCTGCGCGCCGGAGACCGCTCGGTTGACGTGTACGTGAGCAAGCTGCGCAACAAGCTCGAGACGGCGCTTCCCGACCGGCGCTTCATCCACACACATCCGGGCTTCGGATACAGATTCCAGCCCCAGCCTTCACGAAATGTTCACATGGAGGCTGCCGGGGGTTGAAGAGACTGACCGCGGGTACACCGGTGAGGTGGAGAGGTCCGTTCGGTACACCCGTCAACGATAACCCAGCCAGAGGAGATGTTGTGATCAAGAACAAGATGGGCGCGCTCGCGAGCTGCGCGGTGCTCACGTTGGGCCTTGCCGCATGCGGAAGCTCCAATTCCTCCAGCACGTCGAGCAGCACCACGGCGAGCACGTCGAGCGCCTCGGCGACGATCTCCGGGGCCGGCTCGACGTTCGCCGCGCCCGTCTACGAACAGTGGGCATCGGCGCTGTCTGGCCTGACCGTCAACTACCAGGCCGTCGGCTCGGGAGCGGGCATCACCTCGCTCGAGTCAAAGACCGTCGACTTCGGCGCCAGCGACCCGCCGCTGAAGGCCGCCGACGAAGAAGCGCTCGCCAAGAACGGCAGCCCCGCCGTCGAGATCCCGATGTTCCTGGGCGCGATCACGGTCTCCTACAACCTGCCCGGCGTCAAGGCCGGCATGAAGCTCGACGGCAAGACGATCGCCGACATCTACCTCGGCAAGGTCAAGACCTGGAACGACCCTGAGATCAAGGCGCTGAACTCTGGGATCAGCCTGCCGAGCACGCCGATCACCGTGATCCACCGCTCTGACTCCTCCGGCACGACCGACGGCTTCACCGGCTTTCTCGCCAAGGTCGACCCCGAATGGAAGAGCAAGATCGGCGAAGGCAAGACCGTGCAGTGGCCCACGGGGACCGGCGAGAAGGGCAACGCCGGCGTCGCCGGCGGCGTCCAGCAGACGACCGGAGCGATCGGCTACGTCGAGCAGGCGTATGCGCTGGAGCACAACTTCACGTACGCGTCCGTCAAGAACAAGGCCGGAAACTTCGTCGAACCGACCCTCGAATCAACCAGCGCGGCTGCCGAAGGCATCACAGTGCCCGCAAATCTCGGGTTCAAAATCTCCAACCCGACCGCCCCGAAGGCCTACCCGATCACCTCGCAGACGTTCATCGTCCTCAACAAGGACCTCTGCAAGGCCGGCACCCCCGGCGGCGAAGCGGCCGCCAAAGGCGTGGTCAAGTTCCTCCAATACGGGCTCGGCGAAGGACAGGCGATCCTCTCGAAGGCCGACTACGCCGCGCTGCCCGCCGCGATCCTGGCCAAGTCCAAGGAAGCGGTCGCGGGCCTGCAGTGCAACGGCGCGGCGATCGGCTGACCGTGACGCCACGGCCGCGTTTCCGCTAGACAGGTGGCCGTGGACGCAGCAGCGATTCCAGGCGGTGAGCGCTCGGTTCTCGAGCGCTCACCGCTGGCGCGCCTACCGGACCGGGCGCTCAAGTACGGGCTGACGGCGCTCGCCGCGCTGATCCTCGCGCTGATCGTCTACTTCTTCATCCGCCTCGTCGGACAGGCGCGTCCCGCATTCGCCAAGGAAGGCGTCGCCAGCTTCGCGTTCGGCAACGACTGGAACATCAGCGCAGAACGCTTCGGCGCGCTGCCGCTGCTGGTGGGAACGCTCATCACCTCGGTGCTGGCGCTGCTGATCGGCGTTCCCGTGGCGGTCGCCGCGGCCGTGTACGCCACCGAGCTGTGCCCGCTGCGCCTGCGGACGCCGCTGACGCTGCTCGTCGAGCTGCTCGCCGCGGTGCCGTCGGTCGTGTACGGGCTGTGGGGCATCTTCTTCCTGGCGCCGAAGCTGCAGGGCGCCGAGCAGTGGGTCGCCGACCGGCTGTCGTTGATCCCGTTCATCGGCGGCGGCCTGGTGACGATCCCCAACTACTTCATCACCGGGCTCGTGCTCGCGATCATGATCCTGCCGATCGTCAGCGCGATCAGCCGCGAGGTGATGAGCACCGTGCCCGTCGACCACAAGGAGGCGGCGCTGGCACTGGGGGCCACGCGCTGGGAGATGATCCGTCTCGCCGTCCTGCCGTACTGCCGCTCGGGCATCGTCGGCGGCGCGATGCTCGGCCTCGGCCGCGCGATCGGCGAGACGATCGCCGTGACGATCCTGATCGGCGACGCGCCCAGGCTCGGCCACCACCTCTTCGCCCAGGGCTACAGCCTCGCCGCGGCGATCGCCAACGAGTTCGGCGAAGCCCAGGGCGTGCACCGCTCGGCGCTGTTCGCCGCGGGACTCGTCCTGTTCGTGCTGACGCTGCTCGTCAACGCGGTCGCGCGCCTGCTGGTCAGCAGGGCGGCACGCGCCAACAGCTCGGGCGCGCCCGTCGGCAGCCAGGCCGCGGGCGGCATGACTGCGCTCGCTGACACGGCGGCCGGCGCATGAGCGCCTTCGGCGCACCCGGCGAGCGATCGGAGAGCGGCCAGCTGGCGCGCTACGCCGTCAGCCCGGCGCGCAGGCGCAAGGACCGCCTCGCCCGCGGAGGCATCCTCGCCTGCACCGTGATCGCATTGATCCCGCTCGCGCTGATCGTCTACTACCTGCTGCGCAAGGGCCTCGGCGCCTGGAGCACGAGCTTCTTCACGACCGACCCGACCGGCAACACGTTCTTCGGAGGCTCGAGCATCGGCGGCATCAAGAGCGCGATCCTCGGCACGGTCGAGATCGTCGCGCTCGCCTCGGCGATCGCCGTCCCGACCGGGGTCGGCGTGGCGGTATGGCTGGTCGAGTACGGCAGGATCAGCTGGTTCGCGCAAACGGTGCGCTTCTTCGTCGACGTGCTCACCGGCGTGCCGTCGATCGTGTTCGGCCTGTTCGTGTACATCGTGCTGGTCGTCGGCACGGGCAGCTCCTACGCCGGCTACAAGGGCTCGATCGCGCTCGCGCTGCTGATGCTCCCCGTGGTGATCCGCTCGGCCGAGGTGATCCTGCTGCTCGTCCCCGCCGCGCTGCGCGAGTCGGCGCTCGCGCTCGGCGCGCCGCGCTGGCGGGTGATCTTCAACATCGTCCTGCCGACGGCGCTGCCCGGGATGGTCACCGGCGTGCTGCTCGCGGTCGCCCGCGCCGCCGGCGAGACCGCGCCCCTGCTGTTCACCGCGGCATACACGCAGAAGACCAACTTCAACCTGGGTGGGTTCATGAACTCGCTGCCTGTGCAAATCTACAAGGACGTGACCTCCCCCACGACGGCCGTCGTCAACCGTGCCTGGGGAGCCGCGCTCGCCCTCGTGACGATGATCCTGCTGCTCAACCTCATCGCCCGTCTGATCGCGCGAAGGAGCCGCCTTGCATGACACCCGACGGACCGACCTCAGAGGTGACTGACGTGGACCCCGAGAGTCGCTCGGAGCTCGATCGGCAGCGGCAGGACTCGAGCGAGCCGAGCCCGGAGCTGGCGCCGCCGCGGATCACGAGCTCCGCGATCGCCTCGACGCCGGCGGGCAGCCGCGCTGACACGGAGGCGAAGCCGGGGCTGAGCGTCAAGCTCGAGCAGCTGCGGGCCTTCTACGGGGACGCCGAACAGGTCAAGGGCATCGACCTCGAGTTCCGCGCCAACGAGGTGACCGCGATCATCGGGCCGTCGGGGTGCGGCAAGTCGACGATGGTCCGCTGCATCAACCGCATGCACGAGGAGATCCCCGGAGCCCGCGCCGAGGGCCGGGTGCTGCTCGACGAGCTCGACGTGTACGACCCGTCGGTCGACGTCGTCGCTGTGCGCCGCGCCGTGGGCATGGTCTTCCAGAAGCCCAACCCGTTCCCGACGATGTCGATTTTCGACAACGTCGCCGCCGGGCCGCGGCTCAGCTCGCGCCGGGGCGGCGACCTGCGAGCCATGGTCGAGGCGGCGCTGCGCAGCGCCGGCCTGTGGGACGAGGTCGCCGAGCGCCTCGACGAGCCCGGGGCGGGGCTCTCGGGCGGGCAGCAGCAGCGGCTGTGCATCGCGCGCTCGCTCGCCGTCGACCCCGAGGTGATCCTGATGGACGAGCCCTGCTCGGCGCTTGACCCGATCGCGACGCTGAAGATCGAGGAGCTGATCGATCAGCTCAAGACGCGCGTGACGATCGTGATCGTCACGCACAACATGCAGCAGGCCGCGCGCGTGGCAGACCGCACGGCGTTCATGCTCGGCGGCGAGCTCGTCGAGGTCGGGCCGACCCAGGAGATCTTCACCAAACCCAACGATTCGCGAACAGAGGAATATGTCACCGGGAAGTTCGGCTGACGAGGGCCGGCCACCGGCGGCCTTCCCCGCCGGCACTGACACCGGGCGGCCCGAGGCCGCGTCCACGAGCGACAGCGCGCACGCGCAGGGGCGCGCGCACTTCCAGGCCCAGCTGCGCGAGCTGGAGGCGAACGCGCTCGGCGGCCTGGATCTGATCGTCGAGCAGCTCGACCGCGTGCTCGAGGCGCTGCACCACCAGGACGTCGAGCTCGCGCAGATGGTGATCGCCGACGACGACCGCGTCGACGGGCGCTACCTGGAGGTGCACCAGGGCATCCTCTCGCTGCTTGCGCTGCAGGCGCCGGTCGCGGGCGATCTGCGGCTGGTGGCGGCGCTGCTGCACATGATCAAGCACATCGAGCGCATGGGCGACCAGTGCGTGAACATCGCCAAGCTGATCCCGCTGTCCGGGTATGAGCCACCGGTGCACCGCGAAATGCTGGACACGCTCGCCAGGATGGGCGCGTTCGCGCGCTCGGAGGTCGTCCAGTCGAAGGCCGCGTTCGCCGCGCGCGACGTCGGGCTGGCCGAAGACCTCGTGCGCCAGGATCGCGAGATCAACCGCCTCAACCGCGAGATCTTCCGACTTGCGATCGAGATCGGCGACGACCCCGACAGGCGCGAGTGGGCGATGCACATGACGCTCGTCGCGCGCGCGCTGGAGCGCATCGGCGACAACGCCGTCGACATCGGTGAGCAGGTCGCGTTCGTCGTCACGGGCCTGTTTAGAGAGTTTCCCGCCCCGCGCCCTCCGAGCCCACGCTCGGGCTGAGCGTTCTCGCGCACGAGATCGTTCCGATCGGAACGTTCCCGCACCACCGCAAATAGCGATCGGCTCCTGTGAAGATCCTGTTACATCGACTTGCAGAGCTCGCGTGTGTCTCTCTCATGGCTTACACTGCGCCGCGATGAGCGCAAGCGTGAGCGCCGGAGACACGGGGGGCGCACCAGCGGCACCGGATGCCACAGGCGCAGCCGCGGCGTCCCTTCGAATCGCCGTCCTGGACCGCGACAGCGGCTTCATCCAGGTCCTCAGCAAGCGCCTGGACCGCCTCGCCTGGGAGCACCGCGTGCTCGCCAGCCCCGTGCCGCCCGACGCGGTCGTGTCGATGCGTCTGAGCGCACTGGTCGTCGACCTCGCCGTGCTCGGACCACAGGCGTGGGGATGGCTGGAGCGGCTGTGCGAGGCGCTGCCCGAGCTCGGCATCGTCGTGTGCACCGGCCCCTCCACCGTCGCCCAGCGGGTGCGCGGGCTGCGTCTCGGGGCCGACGACTGGATAACGAAGCCGTGCCATCCGGAGGAAGTCATCGCCCGCGTGCAGAGCGTCGTGCGCCGCCGCCGGCGCAGCGCCAGCCGCGCCGAGACCGAGCCGATCATCGCCGGCGAGGTCGAGATCCGCTCCGACCGCTTCCAGGCGTTCGTCGGCGAGCACAGCATCGACCTGACCAGGCGCGAGTTCGAGCTGATCGAGCTGCTCGCCGCGGCCGAGGGGCGCGTGCTCGAGCGCGAGGAGATCTACTCGCGCCTGTGGGGCTACACGATGGTGCGCGGCGACCGCTCGGTCGACGTGTTCGTGCGCAAGCTGCGCCAGAAGCTCGAGAAGGCCTCGCCGAGCTGGCGCTACATCCACACCCACTTCGGCATCGGCTATCGCTTCGCGGCGGAATCGGTCGAGGTCGTCGACCCCAGCGCAGTGCCCTCGTCACTCCCCGCCGAGTGGAGCGCCGACAGCCTCGATCGCCGGGTCGGCGATCAGGGCGAGCTCGCGGGGCCGCAAGAGAGCGACGAGCTCACCGCCGGCGGGGTGGGCGGGACCCACATCTAGCCGTACGATCGCAAGACCGCCCTTCTTGACGTCGGCGCGCGCGCCGGTGAGCTCGCCCACGACACGTGAGAGGTCGGGCTCGTGGCCGACGACCAGCAGGCGCCCGTCGGCGGGCACCGCGCTCATCGCATCGAGCGCCTGGACGGCGTCGAAGCCACCCCCGAGCGGCGCGTGGACCGCAAGCATCGCCCGCTGCTGCTCACTCCATGCCTCCGCCGCCAGCTCAGCGGTCTGGCGCGCACGCACGCGCGGGCTGAACAGCACCACGTCGAAGGCTCCGTGCAGCCGCCGGATGGCGACGCCCGCGGCGTGCGCCTGCTGGCGCCCCCGCTCGGTCAAGCGGCGCTCGGCATCCGTGCGTGTGCCATGCGGCTCGGCCTCCGCGTGACGAAGTAGCCATAGCTGACGGGCCATTCCTCTCGGGTGCAGCCTAGCGGGTCAGCGCACAGTCGGTTGAGAGCCTCCGTCGACTGTGACGGCGGTCATGTGGGCTGCCTCGGGGCTTGAGCGTTGATCGTTGTGCGGGAGCATCACCTCCGCGGCCTCGGCTGGCGTCACGTCGGGGTAGAGGACTCGTAGTAGCGCGATCGCCGCGAGACCTCCGACGAGCTGTGCGGCGATGTATCCCGGCGCTGATGACGGCGCGATCCCGGCGAACGTGTTGGAGAACATGCGTCCGATGCTGATGGCGGGGTTAGCGAAGCTCGCTGAGCTGGTGAAGAAGTAGGCGGCGCCGATATAGGCGCCGACCGCGGCCGGCGCTGCCGCGCCGCGTCGGGTGCGTGTGAGCGAGAAGATCACGAGCATCAGGCCGAGCGTCGCGACGACCTCCGCGAACACGTGCGCGCCGGAGGCGCGGTGCTTGGTGGAGATCGACACGAGCGCCTGCGCGAACATCGCGTTGGCGACGATCGCGCCCGTGATGCAGCCGGCGATCTGAGCGGGCGCGTAGGCAAGCGCTTCGCGCCAGGGCATCCCGCCGAAGCTCGCGTCGACGAATGAGACGACGGGATTGAAGTGCCCGCCGGAGACCGCTCCGAACATCAGGATGATCGCGAACAGCCCCGCCGCGGTCGCCGCGGCGTTCTCGAACAGCTCGAGACCGACGTCGCTGGGGGAGAGGCTCTGGGCGGCGATGCCCGAGCCGATCACGAGCGCCGCGAGGAACGCGGAGCCGAGGAACTCCGCGAGCAACCGTCGCCGCAGCAGCGGACTCATGGTCTCGCCGCCGCTGGATACGCGGGTGATGGTGTGGCTCTGATGCTCATGTCCCGGCTACGAGCTTGTCGGCGAACTCGCCGGGTAGCCCGGCCTCGCGCACCTCCGCGGCGACGGCAGCGGCGTCGTACTCGACGCGCTCGATGCTCACCTCCACGACCTCGGCCGCTGCCCTGAGCACCGCGAAGGCGCCGCGGGGGTCTGAGTCCTTGGGCTTGCCGACCGAGCCGCAGTTGACGAACAGCACCCCGCCGTACTCGTGGACCCACGGTTTGTGGGTGTGGCCGAACACGAGCACTGGATCGCTCTCGGCCGCGGCGAGGCGTTCGTAGAGGCGCGCTGGCTTGTCCTCGAACAGGTACTCGTTGACCTTCCGTGGCGAGCCGTGCACCAGGTGCACATCTACGCTGCCGACGGGGAAGCGCAGGTCGAACGGCAAGCCGCGCATGAAGTCCTTGGACTCCTGGCTTGTGTGCGCGAGCGTCCAATCCACCGAGAGCTGGCCGAGCTCGCGGTCATGCGCGGTGACGTACGCACAACCGCAGTCCTCTTCATCGCGGGCGATCGCGTAGTCGTAGTTGCCGTAGATCGTGGGGATCTCCCGCTCTGCGATCAGCGCACAGACCTCATCCGGGTGCGGGCCATAGCCCACCAGGTCGCCACCACAGAACACGCTCCTGATGCCGAGCTCCTCGATCCTTGCCAGAGCTGCTTCAAGTGCTGGGAGATTGCCGTGGATATCTGTGATGACCGCAACAGCGTCGGCGCGGGTGCTGGCTTCCTCGGCGGTCATGCCACGGATCGTATGTCAATCGACAGGCGTAGTTGTTATTGATATATGTATATCGATGTCCGTCGATTTGGAGCTGACTCCCAAGCAGAAGCGAGCCGCTGGCGAGCGCTGCTGCGAGCCCGTCGTCTACCCGGACGTTCAGCGCGATCATGCGCAACGCATGGCCGAGGTCGCCAAGGCCCTCGGTGACCCGATCCGCCTGCAACTCGTGGACGTGCTGCTCAAACACGCCGGCAAGGTCTGTGTCTGCGAGCTGGTGCCGCTGTTCGACATCTCCCAGCCTACGCTCTCTCATCACCTGAAGAAGCTCCGCGCCGCCGGGATCGTGGACTCCGAGCGTCAGGGCTTGTGGGCCTACTACTACGTGATCCCCGGCGCGCTAGGGGAGCTATCGACATGGCTGGCATGACCGCCGATCCCGTCAAAGCGACGGCCGGGGCGCCCCCTCCTTGGGGCGCCCCGGCCGTGTCCTACCTGATCGGACTGTCAGGCTTCGGTTCTACCGCCGCAGCGGCAGTTCTCGAGGAGCCTATTCTTCCCAGGTGATCAGGCCAGGGGCTTCCTGTGCCCGTGTCAGGACGTTGCTCGGCAGTGCCAGGTAGTCGTGGTTCGCGATTTCCTTCTGACCACCCTTCTTTTCGACCACGTACTGCAGGTAGTTCTCAACCGTCGTGGCCTGACCCTGCGTCGTCCCGTGGACCTTGTACTTCGCGGCGTTTGACAGCGCCAGGTCGTAGGTCAGCCCGCACAGCGCGTACGTCTTTGAGAACTGTTCCGTCGTCACTTCGTTCCAGGTTGATTTCACCGACGGCGGCGGGAACGATGCTTTGCCGTTGGTGTAGACCGTCTTCTTGCAGTTCGAGTTGCTGAGTTCTTTGGCATCGCCGTTGGCAGACGGGTCGGAGTAAGTGGCTTTGCCTTTCTTGCTGGTGTTTTCAAGCTCAACCCAGAACTTCTGCTTGCCTGCGCCGCCGCCTTCCGGCGCGAACCCAAGTTCGCGAGCTTCCGCGAGCACGGCGTAGCCGATGCTGCTCGGTGTTTCGGCGACCTTTTTCAGGAGCCCCGAGTTTTTTTCGCCTTCAGCCGGTGTGATCGTTTCCGGCCACAGCGTGCTGTTCGGCAGTTCGGAGAGTTCGTTCCAGGTCTTTTCTCCGGATTTGGTTTTCAGCAGGCCGGTGTCGCTCCAGTTGAGGAAGCGCTTGAAGATGTGCGTCGTCCCCGAGGGGTCTTTACGCACGACAGGCGTGATCGAAGCTTCTTTGTTGCACGTCGGTCCGCCGACCACCTGAACGAGTTCGTCCCCGTCTTCGGTGATCTGGCTCCATTTGGTGACGGAGCCCGAGTAGATTCCCTCGAGCGCTTTCTGGCTCAACGCCAGACGCCCCGTCACTTTGGAGTTGCCCGTGCAGCCTTCGGGCAGGTTGACGACGATCGCCTCAGCGCTCTGCGCGACCGGGATCGTCAAGACCGTGCTCGCGGGCCCTTCACTGGTGCCCTCGGCTTCGAGCTCTTCTTTTTCGGTCTGGTTGACGGTGTTGTCGGTGCCGATGAACCCGAGCGCTCCGTATTCGAGTTTTTCGTCCCAGGCGGCGAAGCCTTTTCCGCTGCTGGTGTTTTTGTAGGTCACTTTCGGGCTTGCGCCTGTTCCCTGTTTCCCGCTACAGGCGCCTGCAACTTTGGATTTGTTGAAGTCAGGGTTCCACACCTGGTCCTGCGCCACGCCCTGCAGCGACGAGCCCGCTGCTTCGATGGCCGAGCCTCCGCATTTGGTGAGGAGCGCGGCACTGGACGTGCCCGGTGCCGCGAGAGCGACGACCGCCGCCGCCGAAAGAACGCACGCCGGAACAATCCGACGCGCAAAGAGAGACGTCATGCTTGACTACCTCCTGGTAGCAGGTCTATTTGTCGAACGAGTGAGAGATGTCTCTCACCCAATCGAGAACCCTGCCATCCGCCAGAGCTAGCCACGTTGCCAGCGAGTTACTCCGACGTTACCAGTATGTGTCTTTGAGAATCACTGTATATATCAAGAAATGGCAACACAAAGTCACCCTCAAATAATGAGGGTTACAGCACCTTCAAGGCGCCGCTAGCCGCCCCGATTCACAGTGACGTCATGCGGCGGTCTCGCGCGCCTCCAAGTCGTTACGTGACACGACACCGTTCTCGATCCGTCGGATCAATCCGCTCCACCACGCTCGGCACCCCTGCGGCTCATCGCAGAGCGCCTGCCACAAGACCTGGCGATGGATATCGGCGGCGTAAGCTTTGCGTTGCTTCTGGGACGCGGTCGCGCCGAGCGGTCGCATCGGGCGCACGACCTCCACCTCGACGCCACAGCGCTCGCACTGCCGGCGGAGCTTGCCTTCGTAGGAGTTGCGCTCGCCGCCCACCCCAAGCTCCTCGAACTTCACAAGCGCCGTCTGCAGCGCCGCCAGGTTGCCGTGGATGTCGGTGATCGCCGCCACCTTCTCCTGCTCGCGGATCACGATCCCCCCTGGGCGAGGAGATCGCATGTGTCCGTGCGCAGACACTCGCGGGTCTGTCGGTGGGCGAGGGCCATGACGTGCGAGCGAACGCGCGCCCCATCGAAGCCCGCGAGCACAGCGTCGGCGCACGCTCGTATCTCCTCGGCGGGCTTGGTGTTCGCGAACTCGTCGGCGAGCATCGGCAGCAGCCGCGCGAGGCGTAGCTGGTGGGCGGTGCGGTCGGTGCGGATCGCATCGAGGCGAACGGCGATCAGCTCGCGAATCTGCGCCTGGATGCCGTCGCGGATCGCACGAACGTCCTCGATCGGCCTGCCGGCGGGGTCGGGTATGTCCCACGCCTCCACCGCCGCCGGCACGTAAGGGCAGGCGTCGCCGCAGCCCATCGTGATCGCCCAGTCGGCGTGGAGCTGCATCTCGAGCGTGAGCTTCTTGGGCTTGCGCCCGGCGAGGTCGAAGCCGAGCTCGCGCATTGCCTCAACCACGGGCGGCCAGATCTCGGGTGCGGGCTCGGTACCGGCGGACTCCGCGAGCACGTCCTGCGGGCCGTAGCGCTCCAGGAACGCCTGCGCCATCTGCGAGCGCCCGGCGTTGTGGTTGCACACGAACAGCACGTAGCGGGTAGACCGCTCGCCTGGACGCGTCTCGACGAGAGGCCCATCATCGGAACTCATGGCGCCATCCTAATCCATTGACACCCGTGATTACAAGTGATATCTGTGTATTGATGCGCGTCGATTTGGAGCTGGCCCCTAAGCAGAAGCGAGCGGCCGGCGAGCACTGCTGCGAGCCCGTGGTGTACCCCGACGTCGCCCGCGACCACGCGCTGCGCATGGCCGAGGTTGCCAAGGCCCTCGGCGACCCGATCCGCCTGCAGCTGGTGGATGTGCTGCGCAAGCATGCCGGCAAGGTCTGCGTGTGCGAGCTGGTGCCGCTGTTCGACGTCTCCCAGTCCACGCTCTCCCATCACCTGAAGAAGCTCCGCGACGCCGGGATCGTGGACTCCGAGCGACAAGGGCTATGGGCCTACTACTACGTCATCCCTGACACACTCAAGGAGCTATCCGCATGGCTGAGCTGACCACCGACACGACCACCGATCCCTGTTGCGCCGCCGAGCAGCAGACGACATGCTGCGAGCCGAGCGCCAAGGCCGACTGCTGCGGGCACGGCGAGAGCTGCGGTTGCGATGCTGACGCCACGGCAGCGCATGCGGCCGATGTGCGCGAGCGGGTGCGCGAGCGCTACGC
>Ga0187890_10000269_pt1 | contig 36915 bp, 48 predicted proteins | sample June2016WEW_21_1_FD_133005 | JGI IMG/M metagenome (GOLD analysis project Ga0187890, IMG submission 133005) | Peatland microbial communities from SPRUCE experiment site at the Marcell Experimental Forest, Minnesota, USA - June2016WEW_21_10 | ecosystem: Environmental > Terrestrial > Soil >... | reverse complement strand
GAGCAGTCTCTCCCGTGCCGAAGTGGCGGAATTGGCAGACGCGCGTGGTTCAGGTCCACGTACTCGCAAGGGTGTGGGGGTTCGAGTCCCTTCTTCGGCACCAGCTTGACAAGAAAAATCTTTAGAATCTTCCAAATCCCTCAAAATCAAGTCGTTATAGGAGACTGCCAAATTCTCTACAGTCTCTTCAGTGGCGAGTTTTGCCCTGTAGGATGCCAGTTTTTTCTAGCTAATCTAGCTAAATGATGGGGCGAATACACTGTACTCTGTGACCTCACAGGGTGAAGGATTCCAACCATGTTGAGCGTGTTCTATCAGCGTAAACCAGCGCATGACACCCCGTACCGAACTTTGCGCCTCTGGCGCGACCCTGAGAAGGGATGGTGCGTTCGACTGACGGGTGGAACGAAGTTTGAACCGGGCGGTGACTCAGAGGCATTGAAAGAGGAGTTGGTGAAGGATTGGAGCGAAGGGAAGATTGTCTTTGACGAACTCTACTCTGAATTGACTGGAGCCGGTTGGCGACCCTATTCGCCCCAAGAGGATTGGGAGCCCGTAAAGGTAGCAACCTTCCAGAACAAAGTGAATAGATAATCGCCATGCACAAGGTCTACATGGGATTTCAGCAGCGTGATGGTTGGCATGTCTACTTCATGCTTCCCGATTTGAAGACGCATCTCCCGCGCAAACTCGCGTATAGCGACCCGCAGAAAATTCTCGAAACGGCGAGGCGAGGCGGGATGGAGACGAGTCTTGAATCGAAAGCCGCGCTGGAGCATGGCATCTCGACAGGGCGCGGAGGCGTATGGCTCTCCCTGAATGACGAGCAGTACGACCGCCTTGTGCGCCCCTAACCTCTAGCGGTGGAAGGATACGTCAAAGGGAAGTAGCCAGCGATTCAATTCGCTGTGTCGATGGATGCCCTGTGAGCCCATTTCCGCTGGAGTTCAGACCGCCAATGCTTGAGCCGAGAAGCTTGGCGCAACTTGTAAACTCGTCCGGTCGAATCCATTGCTTGCCAAAAGTCGATGGTTTCAACGTCCACGGCTGATTTGGGCAAATAGGTCATGATGGATTCGCCCTCTTTAATCTCATGTGCCAAATCGGGCTGAGTGTCCGTACAGAGGAAGGGATTGTTGGGATAAAGACACCAAGCCCCTGTGTGCGTAATTGTCACTGGACGGCGACCCTTGTTGACGACTTTCAGGATGATTAGAGTCGTTCCGTCATGGTGGGGGTCTCCACGGGTCTCCATGTTAAGGCCAACCGTCATTTTGATGGATACGCGATAACTGATAATCTGTTTCGCGACGGCAATTGTCGAGACCACAGCACCATACGCGGCAATGATGGCGGTCAACGTCTCTGCTGTGGTCATGACCCGAATCATAAGCCAAGTCAGATGTAAATAGCAGAAACTCTGGAGGGCTTTTCAGATGGCAACCCACACGCAGGTACAGTTTCAAGCTATAGTGGATGCCCTCAACAAAGAATTTGGCGAATGGTATACGTTTCAACTTGTCGGCTCGCTGAAGGAGAAACCCGCCAGTTCTCATGACGCAGATATTGTCGTGTATCCAAAGCTGCCCGGTGGATTCGATGCCTTCCTTAGCGGTTGTAAGGCCGGTGGAACCGAGGTTGTTGAGATTGATAGGAATTCAAGTACGCCGTTCCCCGGAAGACCCAAGGGACAAGACAAAGTGAAATTAAAGTTTGCAAGTGGTCAGATACTTGAATTGTTTTTCCCCAAGGGCTATTGCACCGTCAAATAGCAACGACTGAATGGGAGCACAGCGCATGACCACGCTCGTGATTGACGCCGGTCAAAGCATTGTCGGGGTTTATTCCGTCGAAGATGGAGAGTATATCGGCTATCGCGGTAGCAGAATCTCCGAATCGCTTGAGCGCGTTCAGAATGCTGATGAGGTCATCACCTACAACGGGGAGATGTACGATTTAGAGCAACTTGGAAAATTTGCAGGACTGGACGGCGATTTGCCGATTAAGGGCAAGCACATCGACATGCAAAGGATGATTTGGGAGCCCATAGTCGGAAGCAGTCTCATCAGAACATACGAGAGGCATTTCAAGGATTGTCCCGATTTCCCGTTCGGTCGCAGAGACTCAGACGATTGCGATGAATACGAAGGCGCGAATCAACGCGACGTATACATGACGCTCAAACTATGGGAGCTTTGGAGAGACAATAAACTCGATATTGTCGGCGGCAACTACACCTTCCGCTAAAGTTTCATAAGGTAGAATTTGAACGAGGTAAAGCATGGACACCAGTTCGATTCTCGCCACCATTGACGCCGAGATTTCCCGGCTTGAACAGGCGCGGGCGCTCCTTAAGGGTCTCCCCACGAGCGCCAAGAAACCCCGCAGCCGACGCAAGCTGTCGGCCAAGGCGAGGAAGGCCATTGCCGATGCACAGCGTAAGCGTTGGGCTGCTGTCAGAGCGAGGGCCAAGGCCAAGTAGAGTCCGAGAACTTCGCGCTAGTACGCGCTATTTCTGCTTCTTGTTACCGAAGAGTCCCGCAAGTGTCCCTGCGACCAAGCCACCTAGGCCAAAGACTGCGGCACCTCCAATAGCTGCGGCACCACCCATAGCCTTTCCAAGCTGGTTCGCCGTTTCGCCGAGCCCATCGAGATTACGACGTTCCGGTTCATTCGGGGAAATCGCGTTTTCCGAATCGGAGGTGCCGAACATAGCGACAGTCGCGCTCGGCCCCAAGGCATATTCACACCTGAAAACCGCCAACCTTCTCTCCATCGATTCATCGAAGGTATTCTGGAACGCAAGGCGTCTTCGGTCGACGCATTCGGTCTGACAGTATGCCAGAGAGCGTGTCAATAGAATGACTGACCTTGTGACCGTTTCACCCCACTCAGTGTGTGTGCTTGGGAGCCTCAGGCCCGCAAGCATTACCTCTCGCTCGGGGTCGAACTCGGAATGTCTCAGCCTTATAGCCTTCATCACTTCAGGTAAGCGACCAATCTGCGAAACAATGAAGAGAGCGCTTGCCCTTGCTGAAACATTCGGGTACTCGAAGTAGGTCGGGTCATTCGCTTGGCACGGGTCAAATTTCCAGCAATAATAGGCGGCAATCCCCAATGCTTCTTCCGCAACGGAGAGCATCTGCGTCTTCCATCCATCCGCATAAATCCTATAAGCAACATCTGACACTTCATCAGAAGCACTTGTCAGTAGTTGTATTAGCCCATCGCTCATCGTACGACCCTCGCATCATAAATCTTGCCTGAAGTGTAGGTCAGTCTCAATTAGCCAGCTTGTTCCTGCTTCGGAGTTTCGCGGCGGCGAAACATTCGATTAAAGCCCTCAGCAATCCTCGTCTTCGTGCCACTTGCAACAGCTTTGGAAAGCCTAACCGTTCCGTCTTTAACGATAGCGCCCAGTAGCTTTGCAGCTTGCAAAGTCGCAGCCCGGCGAACTCTGGACTTCTCGACACGAGTGGTGCAACGGCAGTATTCCTTAGCAATCATTCCTACCCGTAGCGTCAGGAATGCGTTGGCTGAGCCGGTCAGCACAGAACTTGTAAGGAGATGCATCCCCGGAATTGAAGCCACTGTCGAGCCGAGGATGGTACTTACAAGAACATCGAGGTCAACATCCTCTATACCCGCAGCAATGAACGCTGTCGAGGCAACATTTGCATACAACTGCATGAACTCGCGGAGGGATGGTCTCTGGTAATAGACGTGGGCAACTCTCCAAATTAGTCGGGTCTGAGCCGCAAGCACAACCAGAACGTCGAGCCGACCGCTCTGCAAAACAGCAGTGCTTAAGAAAACCGCTGATGCTGCGGACGATACAGCCTCGTCGGCATGTTTATCCAAAACCTGAAGGAGGGCTCCGACGTCAGCATGTGAATCCAGCGGGATTTTTCGGAGTCTCGGATTGCGTGAAAGGCGCTTCTTAAAGTTCACCATGAACCGCTCGTATTCGCTGCCTTCAGCAAGAAGAGGCGGCTGCATTCTCTTTGGTAAACGGAGCCAAAGCGCCACAGGGGTCGAAAGCAAGATGCAGTAGATGGTGACAAGAGTCCATTCGACGACCTTCGCCAAGACAGGGCTAATCTCTCGCGCCGAGTGAACAACTTGCACGGTCTGGTTAAATACGAAGACCACGAACACGAGCGATATGAATAGCGCCAAAGAGAGACAGATGCGCTTTACCGTTTTGGACATCGACCCTCCGATATGTTCCTGAGTATGCGCTATCGACTGCTCAACGAAAATGCAGCTTTTGAGGAATTACAACTAATAACTTGTCACGAACTGTGATTTGAATCACTGGAATCCGGCGTTGGCGCAGGATAGGCCAAAGCACGGTGGAGAAATTTTCACTGCCCTGAAAGGGGTATTCCGTTCATGCTCCGCCCACCGTACTATAGTTGTCCAAACAAAAGAGATAGAGGGCTGTGACTTCAATTACAGGTTCCGCCCTCTCGGTCCGCCAAACTACACACATTCCTGAATAGCAATTTGGCGACAGGGCAACGGAGAGAAATGTCGGACGTTTACGTGGTAAGAGATGGCAAGACCGAGCCGATGGAGGTTGTCCTTTGCAAGAATGAGGACAGGGAACTTCAGACGATTCTGAAGAATAATTTCAATCTTCTTCCCGGCGACCAAATCGACCCGGATGTTCCTCCCCGCTGGATGCTCATCAAGCGGGAAATGCCTGTACCAGACCCGCTCAAAGGGACAGGCCGTTGGAGCATTGACTTCTTCCTCGTTGACCAGAACGCAACTCCGACCTTCGTGGAATGTAAGCGATACCTCGATGCAAGAGCGCGGCGAGAGGTTGTGGGACAGATTTTGGAGTATGCCGCCAACGCTCAGTACTACTGGAATGCTGATGACATTCGCACACATGCAGAATCGACGGCTCAAGAGAACCAAACCACAGTGGATGAACTTTTTGGTAGACTCCATTCTGACCTCGCGGAATCCACCGAAGAATTCTTTAGGGAAGTCGAAAAGAAGCTCAAATCTGGCGACATTCGAATCGTGTTTTTCCTAGAGCAAGCACCTCCCGAACTCAAGCGCCTCGTGGAGTTCATGAACAATCAAATGGGGACAATCGAAGTCCTGCTCGTGGAAGCAAGGCAGTACCAAGCAAACGGCGTGCGCGTTGTAGTGCCGACACTATTTGGATTTACTGAAAAGATTCGTCAAGTAAAGATTGCAGTGTCAACCGAGAAGAGTCGTCAGCCGGTTGCTGTTGACTGGGAGAGTTTCGAGAGAAACGCTGAACTGAGGGGGCTCGATAAGCCGACCGTGGATGCGATGCGGAGGGTATATGAAACGTGTAAATCGCTTCGAGCAGACATTTCTTGGGGGCGCGGGACGTTGATAGGCTCGTTCAGCCCAAAGTGGTCGTTCCTTCACACATCTACATCGCCCTTCTCAATTTGCTCGAACGGTAGGCTTGATACTCATCTCGGTGCGTTCCAGAACACAGAAGTCGCCAAGGGATTCTCAGAAACATTCACGGCACAACTCAAGCAAGGAGGCTTTGAGCTTCCTCAAAAGTACCACGGGGAATGGCTCAGCATCGAGACGAAGAAGTGGGTGCCTCATGTTGACACGTTCATCGCTGCGCTTCGAGATGCTCTTGAGAAAAAAACCTCTCAACCTCAGTTGGGTTAGCAATCACGTTGGCGGCGGACAGACCACCTACGCTGTGTCAGCGTGGCTGCAACGGTCTGACCGAACCGATTCAGTGTCGGCTTCTTCAATCCGGACCTGACAGCGCAGGAACGGGGATTTGCCAAGATTGAAGGGTGGATATTGGGGGGTGTAGGACAATAACCGCTCCGATTCATGGTCTATACTTGCCTCAAATCACAACTTGCGAGAAGGGGCCTCTGACCCAATGAACTTCGTTGTCCGCATGGGCAAGAACATACGTCCCGAAATCTCCTCACGAGTCGAAGACATTGTTCAGGCCGTCTATAAGGAATTTGGCAGCATTGCTGAGCTATTTATGCCAATTGTTGTACGCATGGATTCACGTGAATGCGTGGAGTTTCAGGCAACGAAATCGCCGGGAGTATATGTGTACATAAATGAAGACGGCAGTTGTTTGAAGGTGGGCAAGAGCCATCTGAACGCTTCAAAGAGAGCTTTGGAGCATTGCAGAGACAACACAAGCTCAGATAATGGGGCGATTCAGATGAAGCATTTTCGAGAGAGTGACAAAGCTTACATGCTAGTTTTCGCTCTGCAGCAACCTAAATCTCTGCATTGGGTTCTAGCGCTTGAATATTACCTAGAGAAAAATCAGATGCTGCAAATCCCTTCAAAACGAAACGGCTAAAGCGAGATGCCAGCAAAGCAGAGAACATCGAACAGAAGCGACCGGCAAACGCAATGGGCAGCTCAGTTCTCCGTTGCTTCCGAGCTATGCAAGCGCGGGTATCAAGTTTCATTCACGATGGGGAACCACACCCCCGAAGCTGACTTGATGGTTCTGAGTCCCATTAGGAAGAAGCTGTTTCTCATCGACGTAAAAGGGCTTTATCGCCAGAACCCGTGGCTCGTGAGGCGGAAACCCGAGCGAGAGAGTTTGTTCTACGTCCTTGCTTACGTACCAGACGGAAAGCCCAATCAGTTCTTTGTTATGAAGCAAAAGGAAGCAAACAGGCTCATTCAGGCTGAATTGATAAGGCTGAAAAGAGCGGACGACTACAGCGTTACCGGGTTCGCTTGGAAATTGGCTGTTCCACACAAGGACAAGTGGGAGATACTCCCTAAATGAATGATGGATTTCGCGGTGTCCTTCGCATACCTTGACCTCAGAGCTTGAGCGTATACCACATGAGGTGAACATGCCGGACGACAGTCGGCGGTACAATCCATTTGTGTGCGCGGTAAAGGGTAGCAAACGTGGAGAGCCCTAGACTGACGGGAGAAATCAATGGAAGGACAGTGCTTTAGGAAGCCGAATTCAAATCCACCTGTATGTGGTGTGCATAATCAACCGCTCCAACCAACAAATACCTCAGACCCGAGTCCAAGCATAAGGTTTTTTGTATGCCTGACGAGCGGCCAAATGATTCGAGACGCAGAAACGCAGTCTTCAAACTCACCAACCCTTCCAGAACTCCACGAACTTCAAGAGGCCAAACTCGTAGACCTTCGTCGTTTAGAGATTGCGCTTTCAACCGCCGCTCCAGAGGCGATACCCGCAATCCAGAAATCTATCGCGGCATTAACCCACGAGATTCAAAGGCTGGACGTAGATATTCAAAACCGTAAAATGCATGGCGGTTCGTAGACTAAACCCCAGCGACCAGAAATCTTGTTTCTTGCCGCCCTTGCAGAATCAACAACTTGCGAGGCTGCTGGAGCAGGGTCTTTTGACCACCCGGTTTGCTCCTTTCTTTTTTAGGCGCGACAGGTCGAAAAGCACATGGTTCAGTGACCCTATGCTTGCTTTAGCGAGTCCACGCTTTCTCTGAGTAGGGAAATCTGAGTCTCCAAATTGTTGGTCATCTTTCGGATTTCATCCAACAGCTTGCCGCTGTTGGACTGGATGGTGTCTGTCCACGTCTTCATCTGTGTTAGCCGCCCAGCTTCCTTCTCAATTGCCAATACCGCAGCATCAACTTGCTCCCAGTCGCCAGCGTCTTTGTTCCGCTCACGCTGCTTGCGGACGCAGAGAGCCTTGGCGAGGGAGAGCCCTGCACGGAGGACAACATCCGACTCAAGTCTCTGTGCGTCCCACACGACGAGCACGTCATCACCACTGCGGCTGAGCATTTCCATACCCTGCGGGGCGGTCTGTGCAGAAAAGAGAAAGAGCCCAACGTTCGCTCCCCTGTTCTTTCGTGCCATATCTATCTCAGCGAGTGCCTTGATTACGGTATACCCCGCATCCTCTTTCGCTTCGACCACGAATCGTTCTCCAGCCGCAACGCAGTCTGCACCAAGTTCCACCACAAGGTCGCCGACCTTGCAGTAGTTAATCAGGCCGGTCGCTGTTCCTGTGCGAGTCGCGACATCCCCGGCTTTCTGCACTTCCTTCTCTATGAACTCACAGGCCGCGTCTTCAAAGACATTGCCATGCTGAGTTGAACGGGCGGACTCCTTCCGCTGTGCCGTTATGGATTCGAGAGCAGTCAGCACGTTGGTCTGGAACCCCTGAACCTTCTTTTCGTGGTTGTCGAGGATGTCCACCAGTTCACGTTTAAGGCGATAGAGAGCGGAATCCTCGTTATCCAGCGTCAGATTGGAGTCGATGGAACCCTTAGCTTCATTGATGACAGTGGAGAGGCGGGAGAGAGCAGAGCCTTCTTCATCAAGCGAGAATTCTTTGGTGATGGTCTCCTGCGCTTTTTCAACCCGCTTCACGAGCCGACTCAGAGCAGAGTCCTCCTTGTCCAATGAGAACTCTTGCACAACGGTACCGACTTCGTTTGCAAGGTCAGTTTTCAACTTGCCGTTTGCTTGGGTCAACTCGTTGACAAGGCGCTTCAGGGCGCTTTGGTCATTGTCCAGCGAGAACTCGCCGAGAATGCGCTTCTGCTCCTCGTCAATCACAGATGAGACGGTGGAACGAATCGAGGAAACGAGTCCGCTGGCCTCCTCTGGATTCAGAAGCTTCATCAGCGGACTGTTTCTTCCAATGTGCTCGGCGAGGGTGTCTGCCAATACGGAGCCGCTGCCGCCGACTTGCCGTTCCAGCACCTGCTCAAGTTCACCGTCCTGCTTTATCAGGCGCTCGATGCGCTCTTGAAACCTGCCGTCCTTGGGGTCGAAGTATTCCTTTAGCGCAGTGGTCAGGTTGGTATGAATATCGTTGCGGGAGCCATCCAATGCCGTCTTGAGTTCTCGCAGTAATTTCTCGCCCTCACGCCTTACGGCGTCGGCATCAATCTGACCACGAGCGTGCTTGAGCGAAAGAACGCCAATCCGCAGGGCAGCAAGAGCATACTCTTCCCGCTCCCTACCGTCGCTTCGCTGGAGTAACTCGGCGACCGTCTCGCGGTCGGACACGACCAAGGTGAGAGGAATGGATTGGGCATCGTTGTCCGCTGACACAACGGGCTTGCGAGGGATGAGTGAATCGGCGAGAACGGCGTCGGCCATGGGAATTATTCTCCTTTCAGGAGAGCGAATCGCGGGTCAAGGATTCTATGCCATGTCATTGTAGCGAAAGGCCACTGGGCAGTCTGGGTGACCGTCCAGTGACCTTTCGTTTTCATAGAATTGCGGGTGCGGTGTGCCGGGATTTATCCGTCAGGGCAACAGTTTGCCGCCGATGGTTGTCGTGGTGCTCACCTTGCCGTTTGGCTGGAGCACATGGGTTGTCTGGTTGACTACTCGACCGTTGTAGAAGGTCGTATTCGTGGTCACTGAATCGCCACCAGCAGTGCGGAAATGTTCAATCTGGCCGATAAGCTTGCCGTTGTTGTCGTAGCTGTTCACAATTTCTCCTTGGTTGATGTCGTTGAGAAATGGCTTGCTTGACGCGAACACTGACGCGACTACTTATGCTGCGACCTCCACTCTCGTTTCGTGCATGGATTGAATTGGCGTGGTCAACGTCGGGTTCATTTGACGAGCCTCTCTCGTCCAGCGGACCACACTCGCTCGACTGACCTGATATTTATCCGCCACAGAGGTCAACGAGAGACCGTTGAGCCGGTCGGCCACGATGGCCCCCCGGTCGATGTCCGTGCGCGGTTGGCGGCCGACTGGGAGACCCATAAGGCGGCGACGTGCAATGCCCTGACGCACACGGTCCTTAAGGAGGTCACGTTCGAGGGCTGACATTGAGCCGATAAGCGTCAGGAGAAGCCGTCCCATCGGCCCAGAAGTGTCGATAGCTTCACGCGCACTGGCAAATTCAACACCCATACTCTCCAACTCATCGAGAATTTGCAAGAAGTCGCGGAGTGACCTCGCGATTCTGTCAAATCCAGAAACAAATACGAGGTCGAACTTTCCCCGGCGTGAATCCTTCATGAGTGCATCCAAGCCGGAACGCCGCGACTTCACGCCTGAGATTCGGTCGATGTACTCGCCAACAATCTGGTACCCGCGCTTCGCGGAAAGGTCACGGAGTTGAATCAACTGATTTTCGACGTGCTGTTCAAGAGTGCTGACGCGACAATATAGAGCCACTCGTTTACTCACAGATGTCTCCTTATGCTTTCAAGCCGAATGCTTGATGGGTTGGTGGTTGGCCGCGACCGCCGCATCTCAGAGACTGCGACCCCATACTTTTTCATGTGCGTCCCGTGACATTTCCTTGAGGACGCCAAAGTGGTCTTCAATCCCGTCAGTAAGCGCGTAATGCATAATTCGATACCAAGCCAAGAGCACCTGCCGTTGGTGTAGAGCCCGGTCGCGGCGGAAATTCCACGCGGCTCTTTTGGCGATGCGCGTAAGAATCCATGTGGTAATGGCATTCATCGGAGGTTCTCCTTTACGCTGTTGAGCAGGATTGCCGACCGCAAGACTCTCTGCGTCTGCGATGCTGCCTATATGGAGACGCTCCCAAACTTGAGTCATTGAGCGTCCCCCTCTTCTTCGAGTCGCGGTGGTTTCTTCATCAATGACTTTGAGATTTCAGCAACAGCGGCTGGAACTTCCCGCCGCCTGTTTCGTTTGATTACAAGGCAGCGGCCACTTTCCCAGTCGATTTCGACGTACCGGGTGAGGGAGACCTGCATCAGTACAAGGCTGTGTCTGTATTCGGGAAATAGGCGGAACACCTCGCGTCGAGCCATCAAGTCGCATGTGGCCGGGAGGACTATGGAAATGCCTAAATCGCGGGGATGGCGCTTGAGTTCTACGCAGAAGAGTTCGGGAGATGGGCTGGATTCTCTGTACACTTTGAAGTATACCCAGCGGTCAAAAGTTTTGGCTAGTTTTCCAGCCAGAAAATGAAGGTTTATTGAATCAATATCAGTCCGACAGTGGTGCTGTTTCACATGGAATGCGTCAGCAGAGAATCCGACCCATTTTGCCAGCGAGAAGTGCCGGAGCACCCCTGTGACCAGCGCGGCGTGGATGGCCACACGAAAGAGGCTAAAACCAAAGCTGTGCGGGGCAAAAAGGCGGACAATAAGAAGAGGTAGTCGGACACCCGAGGCCGTGGGCGAACTGAGGATTATTATTGTGGAATCAGGGAATCAGCCATAATTGTGTCTTGAACCCCTTGGACTCCCTTTGCAGAGGCGAGCATGTTCGAGCCGCGCGAACTCTTGGTGGGTCTTCTCGACTACATCGAGGAACAAGCCAAAGTTATCGACCCGCGAGGTTTTGTCCTCGGAGGGGCAGGGGTATTCCAGCGCAGACGAAAGGATGTCGCAGGACTTTTTGGCGTTGAGTTCGACCTGCGGGTTGAATCTGACCACATTTGGATGCGGGTTCCAAGGCTTGCTGCCGAACCGCCCCCCGCTGTACCTGAGAGCCACAAAGCAGTCATCAGTGTCAGCGCGAATCCTGACGGTCCGACACCTTCGCTTGACGAGAAAGTTCTCAACTGGGAACTGAACAAGGCCGTACAGAATCGCTTTGCGGACAAAAGCTTAGACGACCCCGCCGTACAGGAAGAGATTCAACGCTTTCAAGCAAATTGGTGGGAGAAGGCTCATCGGGCTCTGGAATCGTACACTCTGGCTTGGAAGTCTTGGTCTGGCGTAGAACGGGAGCGCAGGAAGACCATCGCGCTTTACGGCGACCTCTTTGCCTTGATGCACCAGATGGAAGCCGAACAAACCAACAAACCGCAAGAACTTGTTTGGGGAATCGGAATCTCGACATGGCGGCTCGCCTACGAAAAGGGCGCATTCTCTTTCGAATACCCCCTGCTGACCCAAGCAATCGAAATATCTCTTGACGACCAGACGATGGCTATCGAACTTCGTCCGCGTGCGACAGATACTCGCGTCGAGTTCGATGCCCTGACGGCGTGTCATGTTGAGGGAGCAATCGAAGTTGAAAAAGCGGCAATCGCCCACCTGAACAAACAGAAAGACCGCCCCGTCACGCCTTTTGACCCCGGCAGCTACTCAGATATTCTCAGGCTCATCGCAGGGAATCTCGACAGTAAGGGTGAGTACAAGGAAGTGCTACAACTCGGAGAGGCGGTTCCTGCTGCGGGTGAGCACTTAGTGGTCACAGATTCGTGGGTTGTCATCGCACGGCCAAGAGCGGTGAACTATCTTTTTGAAGACCTGAAACGCCTTGAAGAAAAATTGAATGATGGATGCGATATACCGGACGGTCCGATGGCTCTTGTATCTCAACCTTCCGATGAGCCGTTGACATTTCAATCGGTTAGCTTTCGTGGCATCTCCAGCCGTGGTGAGTCGGGTGGTTCTAACAAGCCTCAGGAACTGTTTTTCCCTCTTCCTTACAACGAAGAGCAAGTCACAATTGTAAAAAACCTTTCTCATGCGGCTGGGGTCGCCGTGCAGGGACCACCGGGTACTGGCAAGACTCATACCATCGCAAATATCATCTGCCATTACCTCGCTCTTGGGAAGCGCGTACTTGTCACGTCTCGCGGAGATGCGGCATTGAGCGTGCTGCAAGAAAAGATTCCAGACGAAGTTCGGGCACTCACCGTTGCACTTCTTGCCAGCGACCGTGAAGGTGTTCGGCAGTTTCAGGCTTCCATTGAGACAATTCAGCACCGCGTATCACAACTGAACCCGGAGATTACGCTCAGGGAAATTCAGCGTTCACAGAGCGCGATTGACCGTACACACTCTGAACTCTTGTCTATCGACAGACGAATAGACGAAATTGCGCTACACCAACTTTCTGAAGTTGAAGTGGATGGCGTTCCGATGCGAGCACAGAAACTAGCCGAACTAGTGCTCACCGGGAACGAACTGCATGGGTGGTTTGATGACACAATTACTCTCTGCCCCGATAATGCTCCTCCATTCGATGACAGCGAAGCCGGACGGCTACGCGAAGCACGGCGAACGCTTGGCACTGATTTGGTATACGTCGAAAGGCGCGTTCCCTCTGCGGAATCATTTCCCTCGGTGTCAGAGATTTCACGGCTTCACGACCTGCTAGTTGAAAAGAAACGGATAGAACTCGAACTCCAACGCGATGAGCAGTCCTCCCTCAAGGCGTTTACCGAGCAGACTCTCAAAGGTGTGAGGGAACTCTTGAGATTGACCGATGAGGCGCTTGCACTGCTCATGGACATTGAAGAGACTGGCGAAGAATGGCCGTCGTCTCTTCGGGTAAGGTGCCAGCAGTCTGCGTTCGCCTCGGAACGACGCGCACTTGAGGAACTCCTTAGCGGACTTGACGAACTTGTCACTGCTAGAGCGGAGTTCCTAATGCACCCAGTGAGCCTCTCCGATGAGTTGCTAGACAATCCGAAAGCCATCGAAGCAATCAGAAATGCGGCTTTGACTGGGAAGCCCTTCAGCTTCCTTTCCTTCGGCGTAGGAGATGCAAAGCGCCATCTTCAAAGCGTTATGGTCGATGGCAGACCTCCCATTGCAGCCGAGGAGTGGGCGCATGTCAATCGATTCGTTAGTTTGCACGGCCAAGTGCATACTTTCTGTATTCGCTGGAACGGTGTCACGGAATTGTTGTCGGTTCCTCCCTTGAATGGCGGAGTTGCTGGGCTGCGACAAATTGAAGTAGTTGCAACACTCGCACGGAAGGCGCACCGGCTTGCCGTGCATTATGATTCTTTGCTTGCAAAGCAGGCTTTGGAAGTCTTCACGGAGATGCCGCGAGAACTCACTAGCGGCACTCGTTCTGAACTTGAAGCTTTACGACAGCGGCTCATTAAAATCCTGACACTAGATGAACTCTCTCAAGCCCCGATTAAACTCGGACAACTGGTGGAAAAACTGGCTGGCTGCTCTGGGCCTGCGGTCGATGCGATGCGTTCGTTCTTCGACTTTTCCCTTGGGAACGGCTCACTATCCACCGCTGGCGTTGCCTCACAATACACGGAGTTGCTCGCCGAACTCCGTCGAATTGCCGGTTTGGCTTCCGAATTCGGGCGCATTCGAGAAGGCGCGAAGATGATTAAAGCGTCTGGTGCCCCCAAACTTGCGATGCGTGTCCGCTCAGTTCCCGTCGCGCCAAGTGGAGATGACGAGACGTTTCCGGTGACTTGGCGCGAAGCTTGGAACTGGGCACGTATGCGTACCGAATTACGGGATGAGGTTGCCAAGAAGCTGGGCGAGTATGCCGTGGCTAGAGAGCGGAAGCGTGCAGAAGAGTGGCTTGCTGCCAAAACGGACGTTTCCCGTCAGAACACAAAGAATCGAATAAAACCGTTACCTCTGCCGGATTGAATGGGTGTTCGAAAGGTTGCTGGAATCGGTCGCGACAGAATCTTCAATTTCAAATTCCACGTGGTCGATTTCCAACGGGGCAGTCGCCCTATTGATGGCTTGCCTGAGTTTTGTGAACGTTCTTCGTGAATCGTCCTTCGGCAACGATTTCCAGTCGCCCCACGGAGGCAGCGATGCCGATGGCAAAACCAAAACTACTAAGCGACGAGCCTTTGCCCCGGTAATTCTGTAAGGGCGAGTGCAGTGATTCAACTCGCCAGCTACATCGCCCCACGCTTCAATAAGGCGTTTCAGTGCAGCCTCAATATTCGCGGCAGAAGGAATCGGCTCCGGTTTGAATTTCCACGGTAGGTACATCGGGGCACCAAACGGCCCGACGGCACCAATGTAAGGATGCTCAACTGCGTACCAGTCTCCCTCTGGAACCACGACGTGCTCCGTCAGTCCGTTTTCTTGTGCCCAAGATTCTGTTGCTTTCCACGTCTCAGCTTTCTCCACGTCATTGCTGTACACCCATCCACTTAGAATCAGGGGCACTGGCGGAGAGGACGCTATCCGCTTTTCCTTGCAAGCTGAGAGTAGAGCCTCGTAAATCTCATTCCAGCGCAATGGGATGGGACAGATGTTCATGTTCAGTTCCTCGTCACGACTAACAACCTTGTCCCGGTCTAGCAATGCTTCATTAGGTTTGACGGCGTGAGGACGATTGTCCTCGTCCAATCATGCCGGTTACTCGCAATCCTCAATGAGCAGTTAATTCAGAAGCTAGGTCTTGGGCTAAAACAAGTTATTCAGCTTTTGAGAGTTCGGCTTCGCAAGGCGGTGCAGGGTCTACTCTCTAAGCTTTCGCATCTCCGTTTGATACGGCTCAGGAAGCCATGTCACCGGCAGTGGGGTTCCCTTGTTCTGCATTTCTATCCAGAAGTCATAGCGCTTACGGGCGTCAGCCTCTGCTTCAGCTTTCAACCTGTCCTGCTCTTTCGTCTTGGCTGAACGCCAGTCAACGGTAGAAAAGTGGTCAATTAGAGCCCATACCCCTTTGAAGAATACTCCGATGATGCTGCCCAGCACACCAAGCAGAACTAATGCACCCACGACGTAGAGGACGATTTTGAAGACCTCAAAGAATTCCATACGAACTCCGCAGGGGAGTATATCGCTTAGAATCATGTCGTTGCTAATGCAAACCGATTGCAGTTCTGCTTTTGCACTGCACGAAGACAAAGCCCACTTTGAAGCCCGTGCCCAACAGTACCGCGTTGCCAGTCCATATAAAACTTCAGAAGGAGCAGGATTCTGGTCGTTCTGGACACGGGGAACCTCAAGCGCCATAATGACTTCCAACCGTTCAGGTCAGGTATTGAATGCGCCTCTTCGTCGCCATCACGGATTCGGACTGGTTCGACTACTTGGCAGACCTGCGTCCAGACGAAGTGAATTTCTGGAGACCAAGCGGAGCCGAGTCTTTTCGTTCCCTTTCCCCCGGCGAGCCTCTTCTGTTCAAGCTTCATAGTCCAAACAATTACATCGTCGGGGGCGGATTCTTCAGCCATTACACAGTGCTCCCGGCGAGTTTTGCATGGGGGGCGTTCGGAGAGAAGAATGGGGCGAAAACGGAATCTGAGATGCGGCGGCGAATCGAGAAGTACCGGCGTGTCGAACCGGGCTCTGCCAGCGATTACAACGTCGGCTGCATCCTCCTGCAAAGCCCTTTCTTTTTCCCTCGCGATGAATGGATTCTTGTTTCGGACTGGCCTCCTCAAGTTGTGCAAGGGAAGGGGTACTCAACCGACGATGAGGCAGGGCGTCGGATTTGGGCAGAGGTCGGCTTCCGGTTGCAAGCCCGTGCCCTGCCTACAATGGAGCCTGAACTGGTTGCTGACGGCCCTCGCTTTGGGCAACCTCAGACGGTTCTGCCGCGACTCGGACAGGGTGCGTTCCGCGTCATCGTTACGGATGTGTACCAGCGGCAATGCGCTCTGACGAACTCGCACGTCCTTCACGTTCTCGATGCCGCCCACATCCGACCCTATGCTGAAGGCGGAAGCCACAGCCCGACGAACGGGCTCCTGCTTCGTCAGGATGTTCACACGCTGTTCGACCGTGGGTACCTGACAGTCTCGTCTGATTATCACGTTGAAGTGAGCCGCCGCCTCAAGGAGGAGTTCGATAACGGGAAAGAGTACTACGCCTTACAGGGCAAGACGATTCTGCTGCCGGGTAATCCATTATTCAGGCCGTCCACGAAACAACTGGCTTGGCACAATGAAAATAAATACATGCCCTGACATGAGAACAGCAAAGATTGCTGCGATTTAGCCGAATGGAGTGATGCTGCTGTGGATTGGAAAGAATATGAGCGTGAGATTGCAGAGCACTTTCGGGCTGAGTATCCGTCCGCTTCAATCAAGGCAAACGTCAGGCTGACGGGGAAGTATTCTGGCGTGCAGCGCCAGATTGACCTTCTTATCGACGACTTCACCTGTGATATGGCAATTCGAATCGTCGTCGATGCGAAGTGGAGAAACCACAAACTCGACGTTAAGGAAGTCGAGGAGTTTCTTGGCTTGGCGAAGGACGTGTCGGCTCACAAGGCAGTAATGATTTCGCCAGAGAGCTATACCGAGGCGGCTCTATCGCGTGCCCAACGAGATGACGCAGACCTACTTTTAGATGTCCTGAATTTTAAGGACCTAAAGGAGTATCAAGGATTCGGAGCCATTCCATACTCGGGTACGAACGGAGTGGTTATTCAGCCCCCGTTGGGCTGGGTCGCTGATGGAACGCAAGGAGAGGGCGCACTGGCTTGGATGTATGAGCGCGGCATGAGCCTTGACGAAGCATTCAAACGGATGGAATACATGTACGTGAACTTCTGGACGCTGAAAGACGAGGCGTCGGACATCGCAGGGTTATGTCGGTATCAGGAAGCGTATCTCAGAACCGGACCGAAAGAAGTCGATGCCATTGAAATGTTGCCTTCGCCTTTAAGGGGGGATGCGGAAACCGCGATAAGAAAAGTTACGTTCAAAGCGCATCCAAAATTGGCTGAGTTCACTGGGTTCGTGAAATTCGACAATTTTATATTCTTGTGCGTACTTTTTACATCGGTCGCACTGGAGGAACGAAATCTCGCCAAGCTGCGTTTTGTTATGAGAAAGGTCTTCTCGATGCAAGTTCAGCAAAAGGCAACCACGGAGTTCTGAACAGAGGCCGAACTCAATCGCAAATCCGCACAATTAGGAAACTCGCTCATGAATCCATTCTTCAACTGGCTCAAAGATACTGGAACTCAGGCGATGCTCATCCTAGTGGGCACATCGGTGGGCATCCTCAGCATGGTCTTTGCTGGACTTGCTGCATGGTTCGCGTGGAAGGCTCCTAGCAAGGAAGACCTTGCACGGGTTGAGCAAAATACTGCTGACACATCGGTACATTTAGAGAATGTCCATAGAAGTCTGAAAGCACAAGAAATTCGGGATGCTCTCAATGCAAGAGCACAGCGCGTTTCAATGACAGCTAGTGGTAGCACACACGTTAGCTACCCAATGGACGTGACAATCACTCTCAAGGAGCCCGACATTGCTCCGACGCGGATTGAACTGTACAACGAAGTTGGGAATTTGTTTGGGTCATCCATCTGCAATGAGACTCAAGATATGTGCTGGACCTCAACGATTCAGCCACTCCAATTCCAGCATTGGTACGGAAGCGGAACGGTAGTAGACAATATCAATCGCAAACGAGTAAAGCTGCGGGTTTACATGCTTGTCGAGGAGCAAGAGGCATACCGGGAATTCGCGGTTCAAATAATGTTTGTATCGCCATCATTCACGCTCGATGGCAGTTGTTAAAAGTCGAGACCCACCTTCCAACGCTTCAATCGCCCAGCGTGGTCTCTCCGGTTTGCCCCGCTGGACGACGGCAGGAGGCACGTTTGGTATCCGAGACGCACCAAGACCTCCTGTGCGTCAGCCGCTCCTTTTCCGTTGAAGCAAATCAACCTGATGCTTGGGGCAAGGCTCCTCAGGTCATTGAAGTCATTCAGTTCTGTCTCGGAGATGTTCGCGTCCATGCTGCCGGGACGGAAGCCGGTGTGGAAGGCATCCCAAAGACCGATGCGATTAGCCTTCAGCACCCCCAGCTTGTCCTCATACGACAGGCCGTCAAGGCTCTTGTCCAATACCGCCCCGACCAGCTTCCAGAAGTCGTTGCCGGGGTTTGCGTAATATTCTCCTGCGGCTAGAGACGTGTCGCTTGGTAGCGTTCCAAGAATGAGGATTTCTGTGTTCCCGTCCACGACCGGAGGCATTCCTGACTTTTGCATAAGTAACATCTACCTCACTCACGATTCCACATGCTGTTTAGATGGAGTTCGCTACTCGCACCACTCTGCAAATTCTTCAAGAACAGATTTTGCTTTGGCGGACAATTGCTCGTGGCGGGGCTCCATCGCTTCGCGAACCCATGTACCGATGGTTTGAAGCGGCAGCAGTTTCCACCCTGTCGCAAGTGCGAATTCCGCAGTCTCCTCCCCCAGTGCGGTGTACACTGCTGGGACGAGTTTCTTGCCAGCGGGAGCATTGATTACAGCGACAACCCGAATTCTTGAAGTCGGGTGAGCCATTCGGGAAAGCGACGAATACTCCAAGAGGTTCTTCAGCTTCCGCTGTCCTCCCGAGCCCGCCTCCCCTATGTCATCCATCAAGATTAGGCGGGTTGGGTCATGGAATGTCGGAATTCCTAGCGCGAAATCAGCCCATTTCCCTTTGCCGTCAGTCTGACCGCTAACCGGGTATTCTCGTCTCATAACACAGCCATCAAACGGCTCACCAAATGCAAACAGAAGCAACTGACGGCGGAAGCTGTCCCCAAGACCGTGTCCTTCGTTCGGGTCAACCAGCCATTCAAACAGATGCCAAAATGCATCCCACTTCACGGCCTTCCTTCCGAGGATGGCCTCAAACACGTTCGTTGTTGGCATGACCTCATATTAGCGGAGGGCTCAGCCGTCGCTCCGAACGTTGTCTAAGCTGGTGCAAAAACCATCAGCGGGAGTTCATGACCTCTTGACCACCCATCCGCCCATCCCCGGTCGCCCGACCGCTCGACGGGGCTCGGCGGGGGGAGGGCGGGGAGAGGCGAATTTTCCCAGTTCTAACCCCAAAATGGGGCTGTCCTGTGCCAGTCAGGCTACAGCCAAGAATCGCTGTCAGGCTCATCTCCAGACCAAACTTCCTGATGGGAGAGGAACCAGCGGCCAAACTGCTCTGCCAATGCAGGTCTCGCCGACTGAAATGCCGCGATTGCCAAACCTAACTCATGACTGAATAGCATGTAGGAATCGAAATGATTCCTGCATGGCTCGTTCACATAGGCGTGACGGGCCGAGTACCAAGCCGCAATTGCCGCAGTGAGGTTGGGGGAGAAAAAGACATCCACCTTCATTTCATTCGGTTGCTCAGCCTTTTTCATGCCCGTCCTCCTCCGCATGGTCTTCGAGCACGTATCTTCGAATTTCTTTTTCATTCACGACCATCGCTCACCTCCACTGTTGAAGACTTTGGACGCGGACCCACTGGCCGCGTGATGCCGAGGCTTCCCGCGACTCGTTGCACTGTCGCGAGTGAAATGCCGTTCGCGTCCGCAATTGATTGATAGGTCCGAGTGTCATCCAACAGTTCCGCTTGGACGGAGCGATATATCTCGTCGCGGACACGACGAGCAGCCTCAAGCAACTTGGATTTGCCAACCTTCATAGTGTTCTCCTGAGGTACCGGCTTGTTGCTAGTAGCTCTCATATAGGAATTTGAAAGTTAGGAAATACATCCGCCATGTTTGAACGGCGTGGCCTGTCGAGACCTTCAAGTCTTCAGAATCCGCAACCCGTCACCCGGCTACCTGCGAGTCTCGACGGCTGGAAGGGGACGCGGAACGGCGAAGGCTCCACACGGGATGCTTCCTTACTTCCGCTGTCGGCGGGATGCCACTGCTTCGGGCTCCTCTTCCTCTTCGGGTAGCCACCCGGCTGTTGGTCCTCCCGTTCATCTGTTCCGTTAGTACTTTATCTTTTTAGCCTGCACAGCGACGCACCTTCTGTACATGTCTTGAATCTGTTTAAGGGTTGTCTGAGCCTGTCTAAAGACTGTCTTATATATAGGTGCGGCACATCCGTCTGACCCCGGATGTCTGTGGCCTGACCCCATACGTCTGCGACCGGACGTTAGATGTTTCAGCATCAACCCCAGACGCTTCTGACCGGGGCTTAGGCTTTTGTGCTATAGGGTAGGACGTTTCAGACCTAACCCCATTTGTCACCTGTCTCCGACCGTGGAATCATCTCGCTCTGCCCCAACATGTTGTGGCGTCGGCTTGTGCATAGGCATATATAGAAAAGTCGTCTTGAAATCTCGCCAGCGTGAACTTTCTTGTCTACAGACTTCTTGAATGTAGTAACCAAAAAGGAGAATGCCAATACATGTCTCACAAGAAAGTTCGTGCCGCAATAGCGGAATATCTCAAGAACCATCCAGAACTCAGCTACAAGGAAGTGGCTCTCAAGCTGAACTGTGCTACCTCAACCGTAGCAACCATCGCCCGTCAGCATGGCATTACGCGCCAGCGGAGGGCTCTCTCCGACGCCGACCTGAAAGGTCTTGGAGAGTAAACTATGCCGCCAAAGAAACAACCACAACCACCCAAGCCAGCTTCCTCAGGCTCTCAGGGGCAGTCTGTACCCGTTCGGAAACCACAACAACCCAAGCCAACCATCTCAGGCTCTCAGGGGCAGTGGGTACCCATTCCTGAGAACCTGTTCGCCAACGGTGAACTCTGGTCAGGCAGGGTGTCCTGTCACGCATGGCGGGTGTACTGCTGGCTGGTGAATCGCTGCACAAAGAACATCAGGGTCGAGGGTGACGATACCATCTACGGCGTCGTCGCTGGCGAGAACCTCGTTTCATACAAGAGCATCGCCAAGGGGCTTAAGACCAACTGGAGTTCGGTTCGCCGTTCTCTCAACTGGCTGGCGGAGAAGAATCTCATCACGCGCTGCCGTTCGGGAAAAGGTGAGGAATACCGATACTACGTGGCGAACAGCATCCGTGCTCTTGAGTTGGAGCCGAGGGACGCTGAATGGCTCAAGCTTCCGAAAGCGGAGACTGTCGGGAAAGAGATTGAATTCCTTGATGAGAGCAAGGTGACGAGCTTCAACCTTGAGGGCGATGACCCGGAACTCGATTAGTCCAGTTTCCTCGAATTAGACATTCTTCCAGCAAAGTCAGAAGGAGAAAATTGCAATGAATACTGATGAAACAGTACTTCGCAAATCCGTCGTCAACAAGGTATTCGAAATTGCCGAAGCCTGTTTGGACGGGGACAAGAGGGGCTGGCGCGTAAGGATGCCGGTATTCTGGGGCGCGATGGACGCCTTCGACTTTAGTAGCAGAGAGGTCCGCGAAGCCCTCGCTTTTCTTTCCGCAAGAATGTACGTGATTGTATTCGCGGATGAGGATGGTCACGTCGCCGGAATCAGCGTTGTGCCTCAGCAGTATCGCTGCTGGCACTGCAATGGCTTGTTGAATATGCAGGACGGCATCCTACCGCATCTCGGCGACTGCCGGAAGCGACAGGCAAAAATCCAGAGGGACCGCGAACTACTTTGAAGGAGCAAAGCTGTGAGTCTCCGACGCAAGCTGAACCGGGAGGATATGGGCAACACTACGAAGAATTTCAAATAACAGGCTAGACATCGCAGTTAGACTGCGAAAATCAATATCTCCTCCTGAACACATAGAAGGGCTCATATTTGTACGGCGACCCTGCACGGGTCCCCGGCATTGCACTCAAAGCAAGCCGCAATGTCTCAACGAGCCGGAGTCCGCACCGCCGTGCCCGGCGATAGTCAGCTTTATCGTCATCACTAAACGCTCCACACGATGGCTTCTACCTCAGCAGCGGAAAGCCTCTTGCGCTCAATTAGCGCCTTGGCAACAGCCTTAATCTTTGTTTGGATGTGCTCCATGCTGAGAAGCTGCTCAGTGCAGATTTGGAGCAGTTTCATATACGCATCAGGTTCCCGCTCCGACCCGACAAAATGGCACATCAAACCTGCCGCGTCTCTGCGGTCCTTCCCTCCGCCATTATGGGAGCGCGGACAAAAGTTCCGTTGCCCTTCGTACCCAGCGAAAGAAACTATCGCATCCTTCTCCGCTTTCACTCGTCGCGAGTCTGAGGCGTCATCGGGGTCGCCACGGAATGGTTTGCGCGTGTAGCACTGACCTAGAGAATCCTTGTCTCGCTCAATGCTGATTCCCTTTTTGCGTAACCGTAGACCTAGTGAAATAGCCGCGACGGCGTGACTGGCCTCGTGGTAAGCAGTCGCGATTTGTCGTGATGTTGACATGAGTTCCTCCAGTGAATCTTCGGTGGTTTCACAAGCCCACTTCGGTATTTCCAATGCCCAGTTTTCAGGATTTTCTGAAGGCATAAACCGGCTCAAGCTTGTGAGAGGCCGACTGCTTGTCCGTCCCCACCATCTTGCTCAAGGCAAGCTGTAGAGTCTCGACCAGCTTGAACCCTGTCCTTTTCGCCAGAGCTAGGAAATCCGTGGTCAAGGTTGGATAGGCCTTGGTGTCCGCAAGGTTCATCACGAGAAACCCATCGTGCTTGAGACCGCCCCGGCAATTCTCCAGAGTCATCCGCATGTACTCGTTCATCCACAGTTCATTCGTCGGGAACTTGATGTAGCTCTGTGTGGGCTCATCGGAGTACTTCTCATGCCCCGCATACGGTGGTGAACTCAGGCACATCGACAAGCTACCGGGCTTCGGCCTGAAGTCTTCGCTCCCGATGCGGTAGAGGTCTACGATTGGAGACGGGTACCCCATCACATTCAACAGGTACGGCAGTTCGTTTTTCATCTCCATGAGACCGGCGTGTGTGAGCGAACTTGGTTCGGTTCCAACATATTTTTTGACCCGTGGGCTCACGAGAGCGCCCAAAAGTCTGCCTCCCCAACCGGCTGAACAATCCCACACAACCCCACCCGCAGACGGCAGGTAGCGATGATAAAGAGCAGCAGCAGCGCCAGCCGAGAAGTTACTCACACCTTGCGCTCCCGAATAGGCACGGAGAGCCTTACGCAAGTCGCTGTCACTCTCACACGGTCCTAGAGCCTTACGCCGTACCAAGGCGTCGTCAAGGTGATGCGTAAACACCCGCATTGGTGTCAGCATTCCTCCGCATTGAACTGACCAGCTATGCGGGTGATAATGCCAGCAGATGGGCTGGCCGAATCCGGTCTGCTTGATAATCCCGTCCTGTACCCATTCACCAAAGTTTCGGTCTAGCAGGGTGAGCAGATGTTCCCGCTTCTCTTCACGATTAAGACTGTAGATAGGAAACTCAGAAGTATTCATGCCGCCCTCCATACTAGAAAGCGCACTCTCGCTTGCCGAACGATAATGAGGCTGGTTCCGCTCTCCTCTGCTAAACGCTCATCCGTCCAATCAGGATGTGACTTTGCGAGTTTGGCAATACCTGCTTGCATATCCCGGCATCCGGCACAATCGAACGTGTTAGGAATCACGAACAGCTTCGGCGCTTTCACCGGGGAGACGGTGACCTTCTCATACTTGGCTACTGCCTTCGATACGTCACCGCCGTTCTTCACAGCGGCAACAACGGCGTCCGCTGCCAGCGATTTTTTGTATAAAGCCGATTGCTGGCGTCTATCGAGTGGCGTGATGGGCTTCGACTTGGGTTCTGCCTTGCGACCTCCCCGTCTCAGCTTGGTGATGTGGTCACGAATGGTTCGTTCAGAACAATCGAGTTTCGCAGCAAATTCACGAGCGTACTCAGTCCATGACGGAAGGTCAGCGTCTTTCAGAACATTTCGCCTATCCTTGCCGCGCTGGCTGAGCAGGGCTTGCATCTGAGCCAGATACGGAGTCATTTGCTTTAACGTGTAAGCGACCTGTGACGCCAGACCGGAGAGCATTTTATCGAGTTTTGTAAAGGCGCTCTTTGTAGCCTTGGCGTCCAGCCGTTCGTAGACTCGGGCAGATTTCGCCTGAGTTTGACTCTTAGACACGGCCATATTTGACGCATTCTTTGCGACAGATGCCGGTAACAACGCCGCCAGTGGGTCAGCCTTCCCCGCTGGCGGTAACATAGGTTGTTCTTTAGGCGCTACAGTTGTCTCCAAAGTCCACCTCCACAGTAGAGTTCCGGGGGGAGAGTCTGCACTCGCCCCGCATTGTAGGTATACCTAGCACACTCCGGTTTTGGACAGTAATCGTCTCGGGTTGTGGGACCGGGTGAAAAATAGTTAGACGCTAAAAAAATTTCCCAAAATTGACGGTTAAGCATAACCGGGGGACGTGGATTTTATTGAACAGCAAAAAGCCCACGCTGAACGCCGTGGGCTTCGTTGTTCTCGATGGATACGAACTCAAGCGACTGCAAACTTCACCTTCGCCATCTTCGCGTGCAGGACTTTCTTCTGGAGCACGGCCATGTGGCACGTTCTACTGTACTCCGCTCGAACTACAGTACGAGGCAACTAGACTACGCAAGCCAAACCAATGACCAATGACGACGAGTCGGCTGCAACAAAGAAGAAAGGTATTTAAGTTGGAGATAGTCGCGTGAACAAGCTGAATACATCAAGGCAAGCTATTGTTGTGCGGAATCGCCAATGATTATGAGGGTCTCATCACACGTAGAGAGGTAGCGCCAGAAAACACATCCCCCAAAATGACATCAAGCGTATGCCGGGGATGCGCCACCAGCGTATTAGAGGCCATGCAGACCGTAGTAGAGACTATAGCGAGTAACACTAAACTAATCACCGTCGCCTACCTGTCCGACGTGTCGGGCATCCCGCGTAAGACGCTCTACAAGCATGTGAAGAGCGGGAGCCTTCCTTCCTATCAAATCGGCGGTGCAATCTGGATTGAGCCACGGGACGCGGCCAAATGGTTCCGTGACCACAGCACCCAAAATTAAACCTCGGCTCGAAAGCCGGGGTCGCAGGTTCACCTCTCCCTAGAGTCAGAACGCATCGTCCATAGCCTTTCGCACAGATTCAGCCGGTGCCATGTAGCGCATCGCCGTAGCCGGGTCGCTCCAACCGGCGCGGAGCATCACGGCGGCGAGGTCGCCCTTGGTAGCTTTGAGCAACGCCGTCCCCCAAGTGCGGCGGAACTTGTGAAGCGTGAAGTTGGCGCAACCGCTGTCCGCGTTCCGTCCAAACTTCTGGCATCCCACGCAGCGTCCACAGTTCAGCTTCGCCCGATGCGCCGTCCGCTTTAAGGTACGGAGCAGATGCTCGTTCGGCTGGTCGCTCTCGGTGCCGAATAGCAGTCTGCGGTCCGGGTTGTCCTTGAGCCACTTTTTCAACTTGGGCACCAGCGACTTGTGCAGTTCGATGATGCGCTCCTCCGCATCCTTGATGTTGCCGTACTCATCACGCTCCTTGACATGCACAGTGGGTTCCTTTGTGGTGAGTCCGTACAGGTCGTCCCGCGTAATCATCTTCAATTCCGAGTCACGCGCGCCAACCTTGTAGGCGAAGTCCCACAGCAATGCCTCGTTCTCATCCAGAGCGAACTCAATGAGCGCCGAGATTTGTTCTGGGGTGTACTGGTTCGGCTTTTTCTTCGTGTAGGCTTTGAGCAGTTTGTGACTGCCCTTGTCGATGAGTTTGGCGGGGTCGATTTCGCAGTAGCGCAGGAACGTCCGCAGGTTTGTGTACATATTCGAACGGCCACGGTCGGCATAACCGAGTTCGCGCTGGACGTGACCTGCCCACCGGGTCACGTCATCGACCTTGATTTGCGCCGGGTACTTGGCCTTGCACTGCTCAAGGAAGGTGCGGGTGACCAGCGTATAGCGAGAGAGCGCGTCATTGGAGCGATGGGGCAGGTTGCGGTGCATCTCAAGAAAGTCTGTCATGAGCGACGTGAGAGTCTTGGCGGCATCGCCGTCGGCTGGTTTCTCTTCCTCGATTTTCAGGCCAGCCTTCTCCGCTGCTTTGACAGCCTCAACGCGCTTTGCGCCCTTGGCAAGTTCAGCCTTGAACCGGCTCAGAGCCTCAGAGGGGTCATGGATAGGCTCACCGTACACCGGCTTCTTTCCCTCGTAGCGAAGTGTCTGGTAGTAACCTTGGGGTGCCTCGATTTCGACACCGCCATGGGTCATGAAAGGGTGCTTGATTTTTCCGTTCGATTGCTTGATGATTTTGCCACGACGCCAACCGTTTTTCAGCTTGGCGTACCGTACCAGAGAGAGGGTAGAGTTCATGCGATTCTCCTTCGCTCTCTAATACTGGGTTTCTAGCTAAATCTAGCTACGTGCGCTAAACCCTTTACAATGAGAGCAACTAGAGAATCCCTTCTTCGGCACCAAGTTCAATTATGGAACCCTGTTTTAATCAAGCAAATGACGCTGAAACCTGCATGGTCATTGGGGTTCCTGCGTTTGGCTGTTTGTCCATACCATCCTTGTGTTTCACCTTTGTACACTGGCTTCCCGGCTTTAGCTGTACAAAACAGGATGCACTGTACAAAGGAAAGCCATCCGAGATTCGAGGAGACCCGAAAGACGCTTGAAGAAAGTGGTGACAGTCTCGCCGAACATTGTGTATAGTCAATCAATCCGAGTCATCTTCCCCCCAAGATCGGAATAAGGGCTAAGTCTCGCAGGGTCCGGGCCACGCGCCCGCACAGGGCTCTTCCCCCAGTGACATCTGGTCATCTCGCACCAAAAGGATTGGCTCATGCGCAAGCACCTTTCGCTCATCGTCTGTTGTCTTCTCGTCTTCACCGGCACGGCATCCGCGTTGCACATTGTTCCGGACAAGGTTGGCGACCCCCACTTCACCGGTGGTCCATGCCCCATGATCGTGCCCCCTGATGGCGCCACCTGCCCGAATGGCGCAAGCCAGTGCGCAGCCTTTTACAACCCTGCTTTGCTCCCCGCCGGATACAACTCAGTTTCGTATTGCGCCAATGTTCCTGCCGGGATCGGCTTCCTGGCTCCGGGCGTAAGCTATCTGACCATGCCGCTGAATGCGCAGGAGCAGCAGGCATTCCTGAAGGCTGCGCAGAAAGTGGAGTCCTATGTGAAGGACGACCAGACCGTCACCATTTAGGTCTACAAGGTTGCCTACCAATGTTGCGGCAGCAACCTGAATTACCAGTTTTTCTGGGGAAACGAATACTGGAACCCGGTTTGCGGGGCGGACGCGCTGCTGCCGCCCTTCAGTAAACAGGCGCCGACCATCGTCAAGAATCCAGACGGGAGTTATAGCTATGCCAACATGCCTGAGACCTATACCCTGGTGCTCGACGCACTGAAGGCGAAAAATGCGCGGAACCAGACTCCAATGGAGCTGGTCAACGATCTCCCCAGCCATTCACAAATCAACGTGGAATGGCCGCCAACCTTCTATGCATGGCAGCAACCCACCGACCTCGCAGCTTTCCAGGTGAGCAACTTCCTTGTGGGTACCTCGAACAATTATCCCGTGACCCCGGGCTCGAAGCCGTTTACGCTTTGTGCTTCCCCGGCGTCGATGAAAATGCTGGGATTTGCCCCGGTGTTCAACAGAAACGGCCACACCATCGACGACTTCAATGCACCGCAGATTAACATGAACGTTACGCTTCCGGGAACCGACGGAGCATTGGCCATTCCCGACTTTACCGTATTTCCCCAACCCTACGTACCGGCGTACACCTGGGATTACGACTCCACAGCGCCATCGGTGATCGCGACGCAGTTGCCGAAAGCGTACCTCGAGCAGTCGCTCAATCTCTTCTTGCCCCAGCTTTCCTGCAGCGATCCCACACAATGCGAATTTCCCCGGGGAGTCAACGGCGGCGTCGATCTGATCGCCGTCTTCAATCACGAGATCAACCACATATTGGGGCTCATGCAGTCGCAGTACTTCAAGGTGAGCGGCAAAGAAACCGCCCTTTCTTACACGTACGGCAATGCCCTGTATTTGCTCGATCTGTTCGATCTCGATTCAGACTATGTGGTTCCAGGATATGGCCAACCCGGCATCCAGAGTCCGTGGGAATTCACTCAAGCCCCGCGGAATAATGACACCTATGAGCCTGCAACCGTCATCTACGCCCAATCCGCAAGTGATCTTACGCCCTTTGTCCAATTCGGGCGGCACGACCACATCATGGTGTACGCCCTTGAGGACGGCGATCCAAATTACTTTCCATTGATGAACGACACAGTGTTCAATCCAGACGGCGACATCCAGTACCAGGAGGGATATGTCACGAACCAAGCCAACACCGTCCAGCAAATAGCGCTCGTCGATCCGCTATTGACCAATCTGCCGCCCATGAATGTTGTCCCCTTCAATGTGCAGGCAGCAGGCATTCAAGGGACGGTTGAGGTGGATACGATCCGCGAATACTCCGAGCTTGCGGCGGAGGGATGGGATATCGATTACTCCACTTTGCGGGATCCCTATCACACTGTCTCGCCGCTTGCGAAGTGGTATCGGACTTGCTTCGATTCCAACGGTGTGTTCACGACGGCCAAGAACGCACACTGCAAATTCAGCGTGACCAGGGAGGATCTGGAGTTCCTGCACTAAGATGTGACGACCTACTCACTCCCCTCGTCGTCTCTGCCAAACAACTCCGGTTGTTCGCCACCGGGCCTCGGGGCCTCAGCGTGCTTTCTACTCGCAGCTCCAATCAGACTCAGTACTTCGAGCGTCTGAACCGCCTGCCGGGGCACATAAATCCGCTGCGTGTTCGAACGCGTGTCGGGTGGAGTCAGAAGCAATCCCGCGCCATCAACAAGGCTCCGGTCGTTCGCCGCGAGGCCCTCCAGCTCATCGCCGTCCTGCAACGTGAGCCGCATCCACAACCCAGCCGTGCGTGGCCGCAGCGAAAATCGCTTGCGTACCATGATTGGAGATAAGCGCTGGCCTCCAATGCCTGCGCCTGCCTTAGCATTCGGGGATCAGAAAAAGACACGGCCATCGTTTCCCATCATCACTGGCGCGATGGCGGAGGACACGACGATCATGAAACAACTAAATCACGTCTTGGTTTCAGCGTTGATCATGTTTTCGCTTGTGATCGGATGCCCGTGCACTCAATCGCAAGGGACGTACAATCTGAATTTCGGCGCCATTCGCAATGCGGTTGTTTTCCTATATCTCAGGGATGATTCAGGTAGTTTGCTCGCCGCGGGCACTGGTTTTCTGATGGGCGCACCGCTGAAAGGCGATCCCCATCGCATCTACGTGTTTCTGGTCACTGCTCGTCACATTGCTGATCCGGCGTGGGACGGTTGCAGGGCTGTCAATGGAACTTGGCGGGCTGTGTTCAACAAGGCCGACTATGACCCCCAGCGAGATTCGACTGGGACAGTTGAATTAGCGTTCACGAATCAAGGCCCCAATCGGTTAGTGTGGCATTACCCGAAGGATGAATCGGTGGACATTGCGGTTGCAATGATCAATTGGGATGACGTTGAGAGCAATCACGTCGCAAATGTACCGATGGGAGTTGCGAACCTTCCGACGAAAGAGGATCTGGCTAAAATGGATAGCGGCTCTGCGGTGGCTTCGGCTGGACTCCTTTTGGGAGCATCTGGCTCCCAACGTAACTATCCGATCTTTAAATTCGGATACATTTCGAGCATTCCGAGCGAGAAGATTCCATCGAAGTGTTGCCCCGATTGTACCGTACAAATGCAGACGGAATGGATGGTCGCGGCAAGCTTAGTAGGAGGTAATAGCGGGTCACCCATCTTCTGCGCCCCCAGTCTCGTTTCATTGCCCAATCAGCTCACCCGAGCAGTCTTACTGGGGGTTCAGTCTACTTCATTTGAGGGAACGGACGTCGCCGGGATGGCGCCCGTCAGCTATCTTATCGACATACTCCGAGACTGGAACCTTCCGGACGTCGATCTGTCACCTGCGATCCCCTCAAGCCCGGACACAGTGGCTGCCCCAACGGCCGGCCACCCAGAGTCAAACGCAAGACCGGCGTCTCTCTCTCCACCGCACTAACTGGTCTGCCCGATGTTTTGAACCAGTTCGCATGTTAGTGTAGCGCATGCGTTCACAGCGAATGGTATTAGAACCGAGGTCCAGAGTTGGTAGGCAATAAGCCTTCGTTGCCCTTCACTCCGGCCAGTAGCGCAGGAAGATGCGCAGGAAACTGTGCATCTCCTGCCCGACTATGACCTCACCTATGAAGTCGAGGAGGTCGTAGATGGCAAGCGAATCAGGTGGTACGCCGCTACTCTTGAGGGCGACCCCAACATATACCGCATTAGCCTTGAAGGGGCAAAGGTATATGCACGGCGGGAGATGCCGCTATGCGACGTGGTGAGGGAGTACCCCGAGCAGCCAAATTTGGCGAACTTCAAGGATGAGGACGACTGATACACAGAGGGCTCAAAAAAGGGGAACCGTTGTAAACTCCGCAATTTCACCACAAGTGTTTTTGGGGGGTGTATAAATGGGCGCATGGAGCCGGTCCATGCGGAACTGTTGCGTATGGGGGTCATAGTGTCTGGCAGACAGACTCCTGATTCGATTGGAGGACTTTATGTCGCCGCGTACGATTTTCCTGAGCAAGTTGTTCGGGCTCTCCTGCATTCTCGTCGCACTGCCCATGATGCTTCACAAACAAGCCTTCGTGGAGATGGTCACAGGGCTTCTCCGCGACCCATCGATGATGTTTGTGCTTGGTTTGCTCACGCTGGTTGCCGGGTTAGCCATGGTTCTGGCGCACAACATCTGGTCGGGCGGCGTGCTGCCGGTTGTCGTAACCATCCTCGGCTGGTTGACCTTGGTCAAAGGCCTCTTGTTTTTGATTCTGTTTTCAGGCGATGCAACGGGGTTTTACTTGGGGACACTTCACTACAGCCAGCTTTTCTACCTGTACATGGCAATCTGTCTCGCGCTCGGCGCCTACCTCACCTACGGTGGGTTTGCGTTTAAAAGCGGTTCGTGAGCAGGGCAGATTGCTCGAATTAGAAGGGCGACAATTTCGGTTTAGAAACCCGACTTTTCGCTCTCCCCGCCCTCCCCTCCGCAGAGCCCCGTGCAGCGTTCGGGCGGACGGGTGTGGGGGACACAGGGTGGTGGTTCAGTGCAAATAGGTCTGCGGGGCTTATTGACCACCCTACCGTGCGTCTCCCGCGATTGGGTGAACTATCGGGTTACCATCATTCCGAGGAGAGCACGAACACAGGAGGAAAGCGATATGCCCAGCGGCCCATTCACTTACACGGTCTTTGTCGATGACAACTTCCACTACATGGATGAGTCGGAGCGCTACAAGCTGGGAGAATTCCCCACCTACGCTGAAGCAGTCGCGGCCTGCAAGCGGCTGGTGGAAGAATATCTGCTCGAGAATCCGAAACCGGATGAGACCCCTGCCGAAAAATACGCCGCTTATGTGAGCTTTGGCCCGGACCCATTCATAGTTACTGACGACCCGGAAGTGAAGACGGCGAAGTTCTCAGCTTGGGATTACGCGAAGAGCCGATGCGGCTTGGCCTGACGATTGAACTTGCAATCAGCATTCGTCAGCCGTACGTCGAGCAGATTCTTCTCGGCGTAAAGAAATACGAGTACCGCAGTACTTTGACGCACATCCGGGGCGAGTCTACTTGTATACAGCCAAAAAGCCCGTGGATAGTAACGCTGAGTGGCGCAAAGCCCGGAGCGAACCCGGAAAACTGCTTACGGGCGTTATCGTCGGCAGCGTGGTGATTTCTGGATGTGAGCCGTGGAGAAGTGGCGGCTTTCGATACAAGCTGGAATCGCCGAGGCGACTTCGAAAGTATTTAGTGCCAAACTCTCACCCTCAGCCGAAGTTCTTCAAACCGAGGGTGTAGCTTCGCTGGCGTACGTTTGCCACGCTCTGAACGTAATCAACTGGGAATTCGCTGCGTGGGCAGCGGCTGGGGAAGCAACCCACGCCAGCGTTGGCGGTACTTGATTGGGAAGCGCGTCCCAGCAGTTCCTGTTCCGCCTTAATCCAATCTTCCTGTGCGTAACCATGCTGGTAACCGCGCTGTGCCCAAAACTGATACGCAACCTGCTCAATCATCTCTCGCGACACAAACTTCGGCTGCGAAATCGCAACGACGTTCTCTTTCTTCGTCGCAGTCTTGCGCGGCTTTGCAACAGCCTTCGTTTTCTTCGGTGCCTCGACCTTCGCAACAAGTTCAATTCCCTTGCGCGGTGTCGCGGTCGGCTTCGCCACTTCAGCGGCCTTCTCTTTCTTTGTTGAGGCTTGGCGTGGCGTTGCAGTGGCCGTTGCAGTTGCCTTTGTCTTCTTCGCTGTATCTGCCATGGAAGTCTCCTATACTCACGGGATTCACAGCCACATTGTGGCGCGTCATTTTAAGAGTAACAAACGGCTTTGTCATCAGCAAATTTAAAAGAGCAACAAAATCGGCAGGTTCCGCGTATGACACCGGCTGTTTTTTCGCAGATGTATTAGAAGGATTTTGAGACCAAGCGCCATGAGCGGCCCAAGCACGTGGGCATTGTGGATACGAATTTCTAATCTGCTCCCCATGTCTTCAAACACAAATCCCCCGGCACGGTCCATGCAAGGGGATTCGCGGTTAGGAGCTAGAGTGAGTACCCGTCGGCTCTTCACGCTTTGCAGGTGGTTCTCTTAAGCGGGGCCCTTCATCCTGCATCGGCTCGACGATTTCAGGGTGAGCATTGTCCTCGACGATTCTGTGCGAGAACAACGGACGCTTCGCGAATAGGTGTTTGTGTACGTCTGATTGATGCCCAAAGCTCATGATTGTCTCCAATCGCTTGCTTGTTGGTTGTGAGAGGCGCTCGTCTGGAGCAAGCCGTCATCAGCTAGAGGCGAGGAAGAGAATATGTAGCACTTTCCAATTAGACGCTTCAATCAACAATAAAGTCCAATTTCATGTTTCAGCCATTCGCAGCGTACCGGCATCGACAGCGTTTGTGGTGCTACATACCCGGCGTCATGACTCCCCGTGCATTGGAAAGAGAAGCCTTGTTAGTCGTCCGGGAAAGCTTGGCCAGAAATCCGGTACGCCCCGTATCCTCAACGAGTTGAGCCGATTGGGGAAACCGATGGAGGTTTACTTTACATGTACACAGGTCGCCAGCACACCCAGATGATGGATGGCGTCAAGCTTGTCCGTTCGGTGTTCGGCCACGAATGATGTCATGCCGCTATTGTGTCCGCTGAAGCCGTTGCTCTTGAGTACGTTTTGTAAAGCAATTTAACGCAATGCGCCTTGCAGACACTGGGCTGTGTCGGATGGAAGGTCGCCCAGACCCTTCAACCACTCCAGATAGCCACTCGCGGTTCGGGCTACTTCATCAACAGACTTTCCGTAATGCTTTCCCTTAGCGAAGAGCAGCTTTCCGCCGCGCTTTACAAACCAACGGCCGGAGTCTTCATATTGGCTTTCTCCGCCATGGCCGACAGCAGCCAACTCGGAAACGGTAGTTGGCAAGTCAGCATATCTTGAAAGTTGGGCTTCCAGCACTTCAACAGTGGCGCGTACATCCGCGAGTGCAGAATGGGCGTTTTCCATCTCCTTATCGCAGAAATACCGCAAAGCAGCCGAAAGGTCTCTTCTCTCTTTATGATGGAATATGGTCATAGCATCCACGATGTCTCGACTGGAAAAAGCTTTCACTCCCGCACGCTCTAGTTCACTTTGAAGCAGCGGCATGTCGAATCGTGCGATGTTAAATCCGGCGACATCGCTATCGCGAAAGACTTCGCGAATCTCAACCAGCGAGTCGCGGAACGTCGGCTTGTCCCTTACGTCCTCATCGCGTATACGAGATGCCGAGTTTCTCTGCAAGCGCGATGGCTTGGGTTTCGCTAGGGAAGTCGTCCCCCGCTTCCCATGCTTTCAGTTTCTCTATAGTTATCTTGCCTTTGGTAAGACGCCCAATATCAAATCCGGCTCGATTGCGAGCCCATGTCAGCATCTTTCCGTTGATGTGGGCAACGTTCATATCGTCACTTGGAAACGTACCACGTGATACTGCGTGGGCGACCATCCGCTACGACCGACGTGTTGGTCGAGAGGAACAGTCATATGGCATCGTCATCTACATCGTCTAGCCGTTCTTAAGATGCAACGGCTTCCGTTGTGGCAGTGGTGGCCTTTGCCGGGACAGCTTTCTTCGCCTTAACCGCAGAAGCTTTCTTGAAGGTTGTTTTCTTCGGCGCTGCTGTCTTTTTGGCCGGAGTCTTCTTTGCCACCTTCTTGACGGGAGCGGCTTTCACAGTTTTCTTTGTAGCCCTAATCGCAGCCCAACGCTTCTTCTGAGCCGCGGCGATGCGCTTCTTAGCTTCCGCACTCATCTTCCGCTTCTTGACCGGAGCGGCGGCTTTCTTAGCTGCAATGGCGGGAGCCGGTTTCGCCGCCTTCTTTGCCGCTGCCCAACGCTTCCGCTGTGCGTCCCCGATTCGTTTGCGGGCCGCTGCACTCAGTTTCCGTTTGGCAGGTCTCTTGGCTGGCGGTGCGGCAGGTTTCTTCTCTGCCTTGGAAGCGGCGACTTTCCCGGCCCCCTTTGCTGGTGCCCACCGTTTTCTCTGAGCCGCTGCGATTCGCTCCCGTGCCGCCGCGTTCAGCTTGTGTCTCTTGCGGGTTATGGGCTTTGTGGTGCCATGCTTGCCGATACCGGCTAGAAGCGTCCGTGCTGCCTCAAGTTTGCGAATCTCAGCGTCGATGTCAGCAATAATCGAAGCAGTGTCCATGCGTTTTTACCTCAGCCGCATTCTACCCTAAATAGCACGCAGCTTTAATGGTACGTGTAATTGCCACCGACAATGTCGAGTTTCTTATCCCTCCAAAGTTCCCATAGTTTGAGCGTCATGCGCTGCGCTCTCATTCATACATTGGAAACTTTGCGGAACACCCGATTGTAAATCTCATGGGCAAGGTCTACCGATTCCTCGATTGCCGACGCAAAATCCAGCCCCCGAATGAGTTTGTCGTTCGGTTCCCAGTCAGCATCCAAGTATAGTGAATGTCCTAAAGGAGGAATTATGCGCTCGTTGTTTAGGAACCTCGTTCCGCTCTTGCTTGCAACCGGATTGGCTATTCCCGTCCTTGTGACGGGTTGCCGGTCTCAAGCCCCGCCGCAAGACGATAGCTATATCCAGTGGGAGCACGAAACGCACCGAGAGCACGTGGACGTGAATAAGCGGAGTGACGATGAACGGAAGCAATACGGAGACTGGAGGAACAGTCATCAAGAGCACCACTAAACTGTTCGCCGGTTTACGCTACCCCTAAAATCCATCCTTCGATTCCGGCGATTCGGAGTTGCTCTGGCGTTAGGTTCGGCCTGAAGAATCCGGCCAATGACCCATTGCGGTCCGCACGTTGAAGCCATGCTGCGGTGGCAAAGGCGGCTTGTTCATCGCCGTCCCGGTCATCTCTCGGGAAACGTCGTGTCCAAAGGGACGGGTAAACCTCGGCCACGACTGATTTGCCCTCGGTAATCTCCCAGCCATCGAAAGGCCACTGGCGCATAGGCCGTGGCGCGATAATTGGCAGACGAGCGTTCGCCATGTTTACCGACAAACCTCCCCAAGGCAAGGACCGGCTGGGCTTTCTGGAGAGCGACCGCATCAATACCCTTAACCTGCCACAGGACGCACGACTGCTGCCAGAGATTGCGAAAAACATTGCAGCAGCCATGCAGACGGGCAAGACAACCTAGGTTCGAGTTGCTTGTGCTGAGTTCCTTTCACAAGCCTCTCACTTCTATCAAGTCCCAAAGTGCGGCGTCCGGGTGCTGGCAGCGCGACCGCTCAAAGGCCGCGAATGGGTGACCGAACTATACGGCGACTACGACCCCGCGACGATGCTCATGCGGTTGTGGATGCGGACCGCGAAAAAGAAGGAAATCACATCGTTTGGGACATTTCTGAGTACGCTATGCCACGAGTTCTGTCACCATCTCGATTACCACCTCTTCAAGTTCAACGATTCGTGGCACACGAGGGGATTTTACGAACGCACCGCCGTTCTTTACCATCACGCGAAAGAGACCCCCTACAAACGGCTCTTTTGGGCTCCCGTGGCCGGTGGACGTTGGCGGATTGACTGGCCGAGGACGAACAGGGGCGGGTGAGGGGCTAAGAGTTTCGTACTCACCGAAGTGAATCATGCCCGTTGTTTCTTCGCCACCAGTTGATTCGGCCAGCCCAACAACACCTCAGAAGGCCGGTACCGGCTTTGCTTCCTACACAGTGGGCAGGTGACAACTATTGACTGGAATGGGAACTCCTTCGCCCCGGAGGGAACAGCCCGGTGACAGTCTTTACAGGTGACGACGAACTGCTTGCGTTCTTGCATCACGAACCTGAGGCGTATCGGGTACGGTCAACCTTCACTTACACGTGATGATGGTTCACATCTTCACAGGGTGTCATCTCGGTGGGCTTTAGCAAAGCGGATTGAACGGGTTTCTGCCGTGCCGTTTCTCTCTCTCTATCTTGTACCTCTGAAACGCTACGATTAATTTCTGGGTTTGTTCCCTGACAGAGCCAACATT